>FLOH01000896.1_pt1 | contig 51966 bp, 43 predicted proteins | sample 756751 | NCBI WGS metagenome assembly FLOH01 (sample SAMEA4026879, study PRJEB14308) | marine metagenome | biome: coastal water; material: water | depth 74 m | reverse complement strand
CTGGCTGGTCAGCTATCAAAGTCGGGTCGGTCGTTTGGAATGGATCGGACCTTCCACCGAAGATGAAATCAAGCGCGCGGGCCATGATCAAGTGGCGCTGGTGGTGTTGCCCATTGCATTTGTTTCCGAACACTCCGAAACCTTGGTTGAGTTGGATATTGAATACAAGCAAGTCGCCGAGCAAGCGGGGGTGAACACTTACGTACGCGTCCCGGCCGTGGGCACCCATGAAGCATTTATCAACGGCTTGGCCGATTTGGTGTTGCTGGCACTGGGTCAACCCCAAGAAATGTGTCCCGCCGGTGGGAAGGTACGTCTTTGTTCGCACGAAATGCGCGGCTGTCCAGTTGCGCCTTCGGGGGAACAGGCATAGCTTGCTCTTGCTCTCAAAATGCGTAAACTCCGATATGCTCGCGCTGGTGCCCCCCCTCATGCATTGCACTCGAATAGGCCCTAATTATGCTTGAAAACTTGATGCCGCAATACCTTATGCTCGAAGGCGATGCTTACAACTGGGTGAAGGCTCTGCACGTTATATCGGTCATCGCGTGGATGGCGGGCTTGCTCTATTTGCCGCGGCTGTTTGTGTATCACAGCCAAGCCCAAGTCGGTTCCAACCAATCGGAAACCTTTAAGATCATGGAACGCCGCTTGCTGCGCGCAATCATGAATCCGGCGATGATCTCGACGTGGGTTTTTGGCGGCTGGATGTATTATAGCCTCGGCGCCTGGACCGAAGGCTGGGCGCACGTCAAAGTGACCTTGGTGGTGGTGCTGACGATTTCACATATGTTTATGTCCAAGTGGCGCAAAGATTTTGAACGCGACCAAAATAAGCACCCCGAAACATTCTATCGGTTCGCCAATGAGGTTCCCACGGTGCTGATGATCGCCATTGTGATCATTGTGGTGGTTAAACCGTTTTGATCAGCGGTGGTGCGGTTCGTCTATCAAATCTTCTTTGACTTAAGCAAAGGCTTCGGGTAATGCTTGCTCTTCTGATTAAGCGGTCTACGCTTTAGCCTTCCTCTTGTGGTCGCCCATCCGTCTGAAATCATTGATTTTGTGCGCTGATGAGCACCTAAATTCTCCTTCTTTTGCCGTGTGGCGTCCTGCCAAATCTTATCCGGCGTATCCTTTTTTTTCATGATTAACACATGGGTTCACCAATGAATCTCAAAGAACTTAAACAAAAATCACCAGCCGATCTGGTGTTTTTTGCCGAAAAGCTGGAAATCGAAAACGCCAGTTCCTTGCGCAAGCAAGACATTATGTTTGCCATTCTCAAACGTTTGGCGGAACAAGGCACCGGCATCTACGGCGAAGGTGTTTTGGAGGTGTTGCAAGACGGTTTTGGTTTCTTGCGCAGCCCCGAAGCCAACTATCTGCCGGGTCCCGATGACATTTATGTTTCGCCCAACCAGGTGCGGCGCTTCGGTCTGCGCACGGGTGACACGGTTGAAGGCGAAATTCGCAGCCCCAAAGATGGGGAACGTTATTTTGCCCTGTTGAAGCTCAACACCATCAACTACGAAGACCCCGGTGCGGTGCGCCATCGTATCAATTTTGACAACCTGACGCCGCTCTATCCCGATGAGCGCTTGATCATGGAAGTCGAAAACCCTGAAAGCAAAGAATACACCGGGCGGATCATGGATTTGATCACGCCCATTGGCAAAGGCCAACGCGCCTTGATCGTGGCCCCACCGCGCACCGGCAAAACGGTGATGTTGCAAAATATCGCCCATGCCCTGGCGGCCAATCATCCGGAAAGCTATTTGATTGTTTTGTTGATTGATGAGCGCCCTGAAGAAGTGACCGATATGGCGCGTTCGGTCAAAGGCGAAGTGATCAGCTCCACCTTTGACGAGCCCGCATCGCGTCACGTGCAGGTCGCGGAAATGGTCATTCAAAAGGCCAAACGTTTGGTGGAACACAAGCGCGATGTGATCATTTTGTTGGATTCCATCACCCGTCTGGCGCGCGCCTATAACACCGTTGTGCCGAGCTCCGGCAAGGTGCTCACCGGTGGTGTTGACGCCAACGCCCTGCAACGGCCCAAACGCTTTTTTGGTGCGGCGCGCAACGTTGAAGAGGGCGGATCGATGACCATCATCGCCACCGCCCTGATCGACACGGGCTCGCGTATGGATGAAGTCATCTTTGAAGAATTTAAGGGTACCGGTAACTCGGAAATCATCTTGGACCGTAAGGTGTCGGACAAACGCATCTTCCCGGCTATCGACATCACCAAGTCGGGCACTCGCAAAGAAGAACTTTTGGTTGATAAGGGCACCCTGTCGAAAATGTGGGTGCTGCGGCGTATCTTGATGCCCATGGGCATCACGGATGCCATGGAGTTTCTCATGGGAAAAATGCGCGAAACCAAAAACAACAGCGATTTCTTCGATACGATGAACACCTGATCACCGTAGCCAGTGCGCGCTTAAGCCCCGGCCCCTTCATGCGAGGGAGCCGGGGTTTTGTGTTAAGGAACCAAGACCGTTGATCCGGTGGTTTTGCGTGCTTCCAAATCCATGTGGGCTTGGGCGACGTCTTTGAGGGCGTAGCGTTGGTTAACTTCGATTTTGACGACGTCGCTGCTGACCAGCTCGAAAAGTTCGTCCGCCATGGCGGTTAAGTTTTCGCGGGTGTTGATGTAATCAAACAACGTTGGACGCGTGAGGTAAAGCGAGCCTTTTTTGCCCAATAGCGCGGGCTCAAATGGGGGCACGGGGCCGGATGCGTTGCCGAAGGTGACCATGGTGCCGCGCTTTTTGAGACAATCGAGGCTGTCCATAAAGGTGTCTTTGCCAATGGAATCGTAAACCACGTTGACCCCTTGGCCGTTGGTGATGTCCATGACCCGGTCTTTGAAGTTTTCTTGTTGGTATAAAATGGTGTGATGACAGCCGTGGGCTTTGGCCAATTCGGCTTTTTGCGGGCTGCCGACGGTGCCGATTACGGTTGCGCCTAAGTGTTTAGCCCATTGGCACACGATCAAGCCGACGCCGCCCGCTGCGGCGTGCATCAAAAGCGTATCGCCCGCGTGCACGCGGTAAGTTTGGCGCAACAGATATTGTGCGGTGAGGCCTTGCAACATCATCGCCGCTGCGGTTTCGTCAGAGATGGCGGGGGGGATTTTAACGACGCGATCCGCAGCGATTAGGCGTTGTTCAGCGTAAGATCCGGGCGGTTGGGATGCGTACGCGACGTGATCGCCAACCTTTAGATCCGTTATGTCGTCGCCCAACGCCTCAACGACGCCCGCGCCTTCCATACCGATGGGGCTGGGGAGGCTTAAGGGGTATAGGCCGGTGCGCATATACACATCGATAAAATTCAGTCCAATGGCGGTATGGCGGACGCGGATTTGGCCGGGTCCCGGCTCCTCCACCGTAATGTCTTCATAGCTGAGGGCCTCAGGCCCACCGTAGGCGTGAACGCGAATGGCTTTACAGGTGATGGGGTGGCTGGTGGGCATTTTTGTTTCTCCTAAAGATAACCTTCAAGGCGCAGCAGGCTGATTTTGGTCTCAACGCCACCATCACCGGAATATCCACCCAGACCTTTTTGCCCCACCACCCGGTGACAGGGGATCAAGACGGGAAGGGGATTGGTGCCACACGCCGTGCCGACAGCGCGAGGTGATGAGTTTAAAGTCTTGGCGATTTGGCCGTAAGTTTTGACGTGTCCGGCGGTAATTTGGCGCATTTCAGCCCACACCCGGCGCTGAAACGGGGTGCCGGCGGCGTTCAGCGGCAATTTTGCAAAGTCGTCCTGACCGCTTTTAAAATAGTTGCGCAAGGCCTCGGCGGCTTGGCGCAAGGGGACGTTTTGTGTGCTGCGCGGCGCACCTAGGCCGTGGCCCCAATCCAAGGCAATGATTTTACCATCGTGTTCGAATAACGTCAGGTCGCCCAGCGCGGTTTTGAGACAGAGCGTATGCATAAACAAACTCTACAGCCCTTTGAGCCGTTCAATCAAGGCATCGCCATCGAACACCGGATCTGAGCAGGTTCCGGCGCGACAGATATAGGCTGTGGCCTTGCCGTTCATGGTGTTTTTGCCGTAGGCTGGATGGCTGGGACTCAGGCTTGTTTGGCCGTCGGTGCGAATCAGTACGCGCAAAGCGCCGGGCGCGCTTAAGGCTGCGGTGACCAAACGGGCGCAGTTTCCATTGTGGCCCGCGATCACCACTTGGGTGCCTTCGCTAAGCAGCTCAAAGGCGTTGAGTAAGGTCGGCATGTTGGTGACGGCGCTGGCGTGCTCGGCGGGAAAGGCGGCGCAGACATCTTCGGCGCGGGTGCGAAATTGTTCGTCGCCGGTGATCAAGTACAATCTTGCCAGCACATCGGTCATGGTGCCATTGCCGCTGGGGGTGGCGTTGTCGGCGCTTTGGCGGGTGCGGGTGATGACATCGGTGACGTCGCGGGCACTGAGGCAATAGCCGCCATCATCTGCGCACCAAAATAAATCATCCGCCTGATGCACCCACGCTTCGCACTGCGCCAGGTAGGTTTGATCCCCGGTGGCCTCATACAAAAACAAGGCAGCGCGGCTCATTTGCGCCAGATCATCGAGCACTGCGTTGTGGCGGGCTCTGCCTCTGGCCCAACTGCGCGCCAATCGTCCGTCTGAAACCATGTGTTTGGAGACAAAATCAAAGGCCCCCATTGCGGCGTCAAGCCAGTCGGGTTGATCAAACACCACTGCGGCCTTGGCCAGAGCCTGGATCATCATGCCGTTGAGATCGGCGAGGATCTTATCGTCCCGTCCTGGCGCGGCGCGTTGGTCGCGTGCTGTGCGGAGCTTCTGGCGTGCCAGCAGCAACATTTTTTCTATTGCAGGTTGCTGTGGAAAGAACTCTACCCGGGATATCACATTGGCGCCAACCCCACCTTCGGACCAATTGCCCCGTTCCGTAATGCCGTACGTTTTTTTAAACAAAGGTGCCATATCGGTGAGCAGGCCATCGATTTCATCCAGCGTCCAAACATAATACAGGCCTTCTTGGCCGTGACCATCCACGTTGACGGTGTCGGCGTCGAGCGCGCTGGCAAAGGCGGGGCCATCGGGGCCGTCATAAATGGTCATTTCGCGGAGCGCCCATTCGATGGTTTCACGAACGCGCGCTTCATAGAGCGGCGATTTGGTTTGGGTGTAAACTTCGGTGAGTAAGCTGATGAGCTGGGCGTTGTCGGACATCATTTTTTCAAAATGTGGCACCAGCCACGCTTCATCGGTCGAATAGCGCGCAAAACCGCCGCCGATGTGGTCGAATATGCCGCCTTGGCACATATGGTCGAGGGTATTTGTTACGGCATCGAAATACAATCCCAAGCCGCCGCGCCGCCACGCACGCCACAAAAGATGCAACACCGGGACCTGGGGAAACTTTGGTGCGCCGCGAAAGCCCCCTGAAACCGGGTCAATGGCGCGCAAGGTGGCGTCGGCGACTTCATCCACCAAGGACAGATCAAAACCGTCGCCGGGACGTGGCGCGGAGAGCGCGTCTAGGGCTTCACGAATGACGGCGACGTTGCTCGTGACTTGTTTTGGGTTGTCGTTCCACGCCGTAGCGATCCCGTTCAGCACCTGTTTAAAGCCGGGGCGGCCATAGCGTTCTTCGGGGGGAAAGTAGGTGCCGCCCCAAAAGGGTTCGCCGTTGGGGGTTAAAAACATCGTTAACGGCCAACCGCCGGGTTGGCGCATTAAGGCCAAGGACGATTGATAAATGATGTCTAAGTCCGGGCGTTCTTCGCGGTCGACCTTGACGTTGATATACAACTCATTCATCAGCGCCGCGATTTCTAAATTTTCAAAACTCTCATGGGCCATGACGTGACACCAGTGGCATGCGGAATAGCCAATCGACAGCAAAATTGGCTTGCCGCTTGCTTGTGCAGCCTGTAGCGCTTCGTCGCCCCAGGCGTACCAGTGCACGGGATTGTCTTGGTGTTGTAACAGATAGGGGCTGGTCTCCAAGGCAAGTCTATTTTTCCCCGCCTCCGGGCGCGTTTTTTTGGGCATAAATTTGGGCCTTCTGGTTTATGACTTTTAGCAACATATTTGCATGTCATATTTGGCGCGTTGCGCAATGTCTTGTAGATGATTACGTTGTGAGGCTTGACGCACAAAACAACCCTAAAGAATCTCCGTCTTCATATCTTACATCGCCGTGGAGTGATTCCCTTGGAACCGTATTTTCGTTCGCAAGTCCTGTGTTGCCCCCATGAGCGCCGCCAAAAGCATTTGTGGGGTTCGGTGCAGCTGCGCATCCATGCGGCGGTTTGCCTGAGCGGTTGCGGATCCGGCCTCAATGGGTGCCAATCTAATGGGTGCCAATCTAATGGGTGAGGGCGAAACCATTTACGCCTTAGCCAGCGGCAGCGGGCGGGCCGGGGTCGCGGTTGTGCGCATTTCCGGGCCACAGGCGGGCGCGGCCTTGAAGGGACTGAGCGCCCAGCCGTTACCTCAACCTCGTGTCGCCGTGCTGAGGCGCTTGCGCGATCCTTCTAGCCAAGACCTTACGGGCCAAGACATTTTGGATGATGCCCTGGTGTTGTGGTTTGCCGCCCCGGCCAGCTTTACCGGTGAAGACGTTGTGGAGTTGCATGTGCACGGTGGTCCGGCGGTGATTGATGGCGTTTTGGCGGCCCTGTCCGGGCTTGACGGTCTGCGTCTGGCTGAGGCGGGGGAGTTCACCCGGCGTGCTTTTGACAACGCCAAACTGGACCTGACCCAGGTGGAAGGCTTGGCCGATCTCATTGAAGCGGAAACCGAAGCGCAAAAAAAGCAAGCCCTGCGCCAATCCGAAGGGGAACTGGGCCGCTTGTATGAAAGTTGGCGCAGCGCCTTGATCCGCGCCTTGGCGCACTTTGAGGCCGAGCTTGATTTCAGCGATGAGGAGCTGCCCGAAGATTTACACGCGGCTGTGGTTGATGATGTGCGCCGTTTGCTGAGCGCCTTGCAAGCGCACCTGGGCGATGGACGGCGCGGGGAACGGCTGCGCAGTGGTGTGCGCCTCGCCATCATCGGTCCGCCCAATGCCGGAAAATCTTCATTGATGAATGCCCTGGCCCAGCGCGACGCGGCGATTGTTTCCGATCTGGCGGGCACCACTCGCGACGTGGTGGAGGTGCATTTGAATCTGGCCGGATATCCGCTGCTGGTGGCTGACACGGCGGGATTGCGCGACAGCGCGGATGGTATCGAACAAGAAGGCGTGCGCCGTGCGCGCAAGTGGGCGCAAACCGCAGACCTCCGATTGGCGGTGTTTGATGCCACCGCCTTGCCGGATCTGGATCCGGCCACCCGCGCCTTACTTCATGAAGGTACGGTGGTGGCGCTGAATAAAACGGATCTGTGTGAGGCAGCGTTGCCGTTGGTCATTGACGGCCACCGGGTGTGGCCGCTGTGCGTGAAAACCGGCGTAGGCCTGGATGAGCTGTTGGCGCACCTGGGAAATCGGGTGGGGGAGCGCTGTCGTATTGGCACCGACGGACCCGCACCGACCCGCGCCCGCCACCGGGAATCCTTGACCCGAACCGTTGAAGCGTTGGAGCGCTTTTTGGCGCGGGACAATTGCGCGCATCTGGGGGCGGAATTGGAAGCAGAAGACCTGCGCTTAGCGGCGCGGGAATTGGGGCGCATCACCGGGCGGGTGAATGTGGAAGATTTACTCGATGTGATTTTCCGCGATTTCTGCATCGGCAAATGACCGGCCTTGGCTTGCTAACCCTGACGGACTCAGCGCCGTTGCTGTGACGAAATGTTTCACGTGAAACATTTCGTGGTTGCAGGATCACAGTCTATTTGACTTGTTTGAGGCGGATGCCTAAGTTCCCGGCTATGACACGTACTTCTGTAAACCCTGGCCGTTTATCGTTCGACGTCGCCGTCATTGGTGGCGGCCATGCGGGCGCGGAAGCCGCCGCCGCTGCCGCGCGTATGGGTGCGCGAACGGTGCTGCTCACCCATCGGCTTTGTTCGGTGGGGGAGATGTCGTGTAATCCGGCCATCGGTGGATTGGCAAAAGGACAGCTGGTGCGCGAAGTCGACGCGCTGGACGGCATCATGGGCCGTGCGGCGGACCGGGGCGGCATTCAATTTCGCATGCTCAATCGGTCTAAAGGCCCGGCGGTGAGGGGACCCCGCGCCCAGGCTGATCGCAAGATCTACCGCCAAGCGGTGCAAGATCTTCTGGCCGAACAAAATAATCTCACCATCCTTGAGGCCACGGTTGAAGATTTGGTTCTGGACGTGGACGGTACTGTGCGGGCGGTGCGCTTAGGCGACGGGCGGGCGGTTTGCGTCGGTGCAGTGGTCTTAACCACAGGCACGTTTTTGCGCGGGCTGATTCATTTGGGGTCACAGACCTTTCCCGCCGGACGCATTGGCGATCCTCGCGCGTTGGGTTTGGCGTACACCTTGCGCCGGGTCGGCTTAACCACCGGGCGTTTGAAAACTGGCACGCCGCCGCGTTTGGATGGCAAGACCATCGATTGGCAAAGCCTGCAACCTCAGCCCGGCGACGCTCTACCGGAGCCCTTTTCGTTTTTGACAGAGGCAATCAGCCAGCCGCAAATCAATTGCCATATCACCCATACCACACGGGCAGGGCACGACCTGATCCGTGCAAACCTGGATCGCAGCCCCATGTATTCGGGGCAAATCGAAAGCACCGGACCGCGCTATTGCCCGTCCATCGAAGACAAGGTCGTGCGCTTTGCCGATCGCGACAGCCACCAGATCTTTTTAGAGCCGGAAGGTTATGACGATGACACCGTGTACCCAAACGGCATTTCGACGTCGCTGCCCCGCGATGTTCAGGTGGCGTTGCTGAAGACCATTCCCGGATTGGAAAAAACCCGTCTGTTGCAGCCGGGGTACGCTATTGAGTATGACTTTGTGGATCCCCGCGAACTGAACCCAACCTTGGAAACGCGGCGGGTGCCGGGCTTGTTTTTGGCCGGGCAGATTAACGGCACGACCGGCTATGAAGAAGCCGCTGCCCAAGGTTTGATGGCGGGTGTCAATGCCGCGTTAAAAACGGCGCACCGTCTTGAGGCGTTCGTCTTGGATCGTTCCGAAGCTTACATCGGTGTGATGATTGACGATTTGGTGACCTTGGGTACCCAAGAACCGTATCGCATGTTCACGTCGAGGGCCGAATATCGTCTACAGCTGCGCGCCGACAATGCCGACCGCCGTTTGACCGAACGGGGTGGGGCCATCGGCTGTGTGGGTGCGGCGCGACTGGCGGCCTATCGCACCAAAGCGGCGCAGGTCGCCGCAGCCTTGGACCTCACCCAAACGCTCACCGCCACGCCAAACGATCTGTCCAAGCAAGGGCTTAAAATCAATCAAGACGGCCAGCGCCGCAGCGTCGCCCAGTTGTTGGCTTACGCGGACATCAGCTGGGATCAATTACAGCTCATTTGGCCTCAGCTGGGCGAGGTTTCCACGAAAGCCCGCGAGCAGGCCGAAATTGAAGCCAGCTATGCGGGATACATGGATCGCCAGTTTGCGGATATTCATGCTTATCGCAAAGACGAAGGGCTGCATTTGCCCACGGATCTGGATTATGACACCGTTAAAGGCTTGTCCACCGAGGTGCGCGCCAAACTTAAAGCGGTGCAACCCGCAACCCTGGGCCAAGCGGCACGTATTTCAGGGGTCACACCAGCGGCGCTGACCATCTTGTTGACCTATGTGCGACGCGGCGCTCACGTCAAATCAGCTTAATGGGTTGTTGGCATAAATCGTGGCAAAGTTCCCGTGCAGAGTGTTTCACGTGAAACATTGTCAAACCGAAAGAGACAAACCATGATGTCAGCAGCGGACTTTCAGGCGCAAACTCAGGTTTCCGACGGGGTACAGGCGCGCTTGCAAATTTATGCCGAGCTGCTGGTGAAGTGGCAAGCCAAAATCAATTTGGTGGGGCCGGATACAATCCCCGATCTGTGGCGACGGCATCTATTGGATAGTGCGCAAATCGCGCCGTTTGTCTCGGACCATAAAAAAGTTGTGGATTTCGGGAGCGGTGCGGGTTTTCCCGGTTTGGTGCTGGCGCTCCTCAACCCAACGTTGGATGTGCATTTGGTGGAAAGCGATCAGCGCAAGGGCGTGTTCTTGCGCGAAGTGAACCGTGCCGTGGGCTGTAGCGTGACGGTGCACACCGCGCGGATCGAAAAGATGGCGTCGCTGCAAGCCGACGTCGTGACGTCGCGGGCCTTGGCGCCGCTGGATAAATTACTGGCGTTCGCCGAGATGCACAGCTTATCCACAGGGATATACCTGTTTTTGAAGGGTAAACGGTGGTCAGAGGAATTGACCAAAGCCCAAAAAGACTGGAAGATGCGCGTCAACCATCACCCTAGTCGGACCGATCCGGCGGGCATGATCCTTGAAATAAGTGAGTGCATCCATCGTCATGAGCATTTGGAATAAAGTGCCCAAGAAAACCGTGGGCGACACCATAGGGGATATCATCAACATGCCCGAACCCGTTAAAGGACCCCGGATCATCGCGGTCGCCAATCAAAAGGGCGGGGTGGGTAAAACCACCACCACCATCAATTTGGCGACAGCGTTGGCGGCGGTGAAACAAAAGGTTTTGATCATCGATCTGGACCCGCAAGGCAATGCCTCGACCGGCTTGGGCGTGGACCGCAACAATCGCCGCTTGGACACCTACCGGGTGGTCATCGGCGGGGTCCAGTTGAAAGATGCCGTACAGGGCACCAGCGTGCCGGGATTGGACATCGTGCCTGCGGGTATGGACCTGTCCGGGGCAGAGCTGGAACTGGTGAACATGGAACAGCGGGAATACCAGCTGCAAAAAGCCATTGGCGGTGGTGCCGACGTTTATGATTATGTACTGATTGATTGCCCACCTGCATTGGGCTTGTTGACGTTGAACGCCTTGATCGCGGCGCAAGCCATTTTGGTGCCGCTGCAATGTGAGTTTTTCGCCCTAGAAGGCTTGAGCCATTTGCTGAAAACCGTGGAACGGGTGCGCGATGTGTTCAATCCCGGTCTGGAAATTCAGGGCATCGTGCTGACCATGTACGACAAGCGCAACAAATTGTCCGACCAAGTGGCGGCGGATGTGCGCGAATATTTTGGCGACAAGGTCTACAAGACCGTTATCCCCCGCAATGTGCGGGTTTCCGAAGCGCCGTCGTATGGCCGTCCGGTGTTGATGTATGACATGAAGTGCGCCGGTTCTCAGGCGTATTTGCACCTGGCCGGGGAAGTCTTGCGCCGTGAAGGTCATGTATCGGTTTAAGACGACCATTTAAGATATGTGTTTACGAGAACTTAAAAGTCCGTTGAAGGAAGTGATGATGGCTGACAAAAAATTGGGCATGGGACTGTCCGCGCTGCTGGGTCAAGACAAGGCGGACTTTGCCAATCTGGACGATGGTGAGGGCGCTAAAACTGTTCCGGTAACGCAACTTTATCCCGGTAAATACCAGCCGCGGCACAGCTTTGGCGAAGAACAGTTGCGCGATTTGTCTGAATCCATCCGTGAAAAGGGCGTGTTACAGCCCTTGTTGGTGCGTCCCCATCCAGATCGACCCGGTATGTTTGAAATCATTGCCGGGGAACGCCGGTGGCGGGCCGCACAATTGGCGCAGCTGCATAACGTGCCGGTCATCATTCGTGACTTTGACGACAAAGAAACCCTGGAAGTCGCATTGGTGGAAAACCTCCAGCGTCAAGACTTGTCGTCTTTGGAAGAAGCGGAGGGTTATCACCGCCTGATGCATGAATTCAGCCACACCCAAGACCAGTTGGCCCAAGCGTTGGGTAAAAGCCGTTCGCACGTCGCCAACACCTTGCGCCTGCTGACCTTGCCGGGGGATGTGAAGGATCTGTTGGCGAGCGGAGCGCTCACTGCCGGCCACGCGCGCTGCTTGGTCGGCGTGTCCAGTGCGGCGGAGCTGGCGAAAGAGATTGTTCACAAAGGCCTCAACGTTCGCCAGACCGAAAAATTGGTCAAAGCGGGTGGGCAAGTGGGCGCGGCCAAGGGCCAAACGAGCCAGTCGGCTAAATCGGCGAAGGATGCCGACACGGTGGCGCTGGAACACGATCTGGCCCATATGCTGGGCCTTAAGGTTGAGATCAAAGATCGCAGTGGTCACGGCCAAGTGGTCATCTACTATGAAAGCCTGGAGCAATTGGACGGTGTGCTTGCGCGGCTGACTCACGGTCCGAGCGGTGCGGAGCTTTAAGGGTGCGGAGCATTAAACCGGGTTTGTTGCACTAGCGTAATAATTTAGCTCCCTCAACGGCGGCGCTGTCCGGCCTTGGCCGCTTGGGCGAGGGTGAGCATAGCGCGGCCGCAAATGGCCTCAGCCGGGTAGCCCGTCGTTTTGCAGTCGATTTCCGCCTGGGTCAAAATATCAAAGGCGCGAGTGAGTTTTGCTTCGGGCCACACACGCAGTTGGGCGCGAAAAGCATCGGCCAGTTTGTAGATGATTGGCGGGCGCAAGGCTTTGGTGGCCTGATCCGCGCTCATGCCTTGAGCCATTTGCCCGCGCGCAATATGCAGGCGTTGAAAATGGCGTTGTGCGGCGCGCACCAATTGCACCGGGTTGGTGCCATCGGCCAGCACCCGGCTGAGCGCCGTTTCCAGTTTGGTGGTGTCGCCGTTGGCGGCGCTGTAAATCACGTCGTCGACGCCGCTGGCGGCGGTATCGCCTATGGCGGCGCGCACGTCGGCCTCGCACACAGGGCCGGGGCCGCCCATGTACAGCGCCAGTTTTTCCAATTCCCCACGGGTCACGGACCGATCAGAGCCAAGGCTTTGCACCAGCACGGACATGGCGTCCCGATCTGCGGTGAGCTGGAAGCGGCCCAGCGATTCGCGAATGACATCGGGTAGAGACTTTAAATCATCGCCGTAACAGGCAATGGAAGCACCGTTTTTGGCCGTTTCAAAAAGTTTGCGCAGTTTGGACGCTGCGGGCAAATTACCCGCATCAATGATCACCAGGGCCGGAGCCGGCGTATCTGAGGATAAAAAAGACTGGCATGCCGGAACACATTGATCGCTGGCTTGGCGCACCCGCACCCCCCGCCTGCCGCCGCCGAATGACAAGGACGCCGCTTCGTCGACCAGTCGGGCGGGATCGGCTTTTAAGTCCGCGCCGTTGATTTCGACCACGCGAAAGGGATCATTTAAATCATCAACGGCGGTTTTGGCGAGGCGCAGCACCCGTTCCCGCACCAAGCCTTCATCGGGGCCAAACACTAAGATGGCGCGTACGGTCGGGTCGGGAGAGCGCACAAAACCTTCAATTTTAGCGCCCGTCAGTTTCACGGCTGAACTCGCCTCGTTTGCCCCACCGGGCTTTGTGGGGCAACAAGTCCGGGACCTTGGAAGTAAATGGCCAGACGCAGGCGCAGAGTTTCGGCTAAATCCTCAACCGCGCGGCTGCGAGAATCGTTTTGCGCCGTCAAGGTGGCGAAGTCCGAAGCGAGGATGTTATAGCTGGACACGGTTCTCACCGACCCCGAAGTCATGGGTTTGCCATCACCGCTGCGGATCAGTTTATAATACGCCGTTAAGGTGAGGTTCGTGCGGGTGGCGGAGGCATCGCGTTCGACCGCCAGTGTGGCCAGGGATTCATTCAGCGTCACGTGTAAGGTGAAGCGTTGTTGGGCTTGATGCGCCTTGGGGCTTAACCGATGGGTGAGGGCGCTGTGGAGCATTTGACCGACCCGATCGGCAATGGACGTGACGCGAATGCTGGCCAAGTTTGTAAGAGTTTGTGTTGAAACGTTGTTTTGCCCAAAAAGGGGTCGATAGCCACACGCGCTCAACACCAAAGCGGCGCAGAGCAAGCAAAGTGGGGCAAGTCGCCGGGAGACGGTGCGTTTAAACAACGACATTGACAATCCTATTGACCACAACGATGACCTTGCGCGGCATTTTACCTGCCATCGCGGCGATGACAGTGTCCAGCGCCAGCGCCGCCGCTTGGGTCTGATCTTGCGGGCAATCTTTGGCCAATTCAAGTGTTCCGCGCATTTTGCCGTTTACTTGCACAGCGATGGTGACGGTGTCGTCTACCAACAACGCCGGGTCAGCTTGTGGCCACGGCTCATCGGCGATCAGGGTGTGGTAACCCAAAGCCTGCCACAGTTCTTCGGCCAAATGGGGCATCATCGGATTGAGCAGTTTGGCGAGAAATTCAAAAGCCTCGCGGCGCACCCAGGCGCTGGCGGCATCTTTTGCGCTAAACGCTTCAAGGCTGTTCGACAGTTCACGAATGCGCGCCACGGCCTTGTTGAAGTGAAAATGACCAAGATCATGGGTGACCGCGTGCGCGGTTTTGTGGCTTTGCGCGCGGATCGCTAGCGCTTGGGGTAAAAAAGCGCTGGGCTGCGGCGTTGCACCAGGCGCTAGGGTGTCCAGGGCACCGTCGATCAGGCGCCAAACCCGACTGACATAACGCCATGCGCCTTCGACGCCGGCATCGGTCCAGTCTAAATCGCGATCGGGCGGGCTGTCCGATAGCATAAACAGCCGCGCCGTATCCGCGCCATAGGTACCGATAATCAATTCCGGATCGACAACGTTCTTCTTGGACTTGGACATTTTTTCCGACCGACCGATGGTCACCTGACCCTCACCAAGGCGTTCCGCCTCTTGCGGGGTCAGCCACTTGCCATTTTGATCTTGGTACGTTTCGTGGCAAATCATGCCCTGGGTCATCAGCCCGGCAAAAGGCTCTTTGACGTCTAAGTAACCGCATTCTTTGAGGGCGCGGGTGAAGAAGCGCGAATAGAGCAAGTGCAGCACGGCGTGTTCAACGCCGCCGATGTATTGATCCACGGGCAGCCAATACTCGGCGGCGCTTTTGGAGAACGCCTGCTCAGATTTAGAATCGGTGAAGCGGGCGAAGTACCAAGACGATTCAAAAAAGGTATCAAAGGTATCGGTTTCACGCACCGCCGCCTTGCCACAGCTGGGGCAGGGAACGTGCTTCCAAGTGGGATGTGTGTCCAGCGGATTGCCTGCTTGGCCTAAAGTGATGTCTTGGGGCAGCTCTACGGGTAGGTCGCCCTCGGCCACCGGAATCGGACCGCAATCGGCGCAATGAATGATCGGAATGGGGCAGCCCCAATAGCGCTGACGCGAAATGCCCCAATCGCGCAAACGGTATTGCACCGTGCCGGTGCCGCAGCCCATGTCTTCAAGCTTGGCGATGGCGGCGGATTTAGCATCGGTGCGGCCCAAACCGTTGAGAAAGTCAGAATGAACGGCGACACCGTCGTCTGACAAGGCCTCTGTCGCGTTGGCGGCGAAGTCTTCAAGCCAAGCGGCCTCACCCGGCGTGCCGGCAATGTCTGTGGGGGCCACCACGGGAATCACCGGCAAATCGTATTTACGGGCGAAATCCAAATCGCGCTGATCATGGGCGGGACAGGCGAAAATAGCCCCGGTACCGTATTCCATGAGCACAAAATTAGCCACATAAATGGGCAAGGTGCGGCCTTCGATAAACGGGTGCTTGACTGAAAACTGGGTTTTATAGCCACGCTTTTCAGCACTTTCGATGGCCGCTTCTGAGGTGCCCAGGGCATTGCAGTCTTGAATGAAGGCTTGAAGTTCGGCATCGGTTTCGGCTTGTTCGAGGGCCAACGGATGATTGGCGGCGATGGCCATAAATGATGCGCCATATAAAGTGTCGGGCCGCGTCGTGTAAATTTCCAGGCTGGCGTCCCGATCGGTGTGCGCAAAAAACACTCGGGCCCCTTCAGAGCGGCCAATCCAGTTTTCCTGCATGATGCGGACTTTTTCCGGCCAGCGGTCCAAGCTTTTCAGCTCGTGCAACAAATCGTCGCCGTATTGGGTGATTTGTAAGAACCACTGGGACAATTGTTTTTTCTCAACGGCGGCCCCGGACCGCCAGCCTTTGCCGTCAATGACTTGCTCGTTGGCCAACACCGTGTGCTCAACCGGGTCCCAATTGACCCAGGATTCCTTTTTGTAAGCCAGTCCGGCTTTCAAAAAATCCAAAAACATCTTTTGTTCGTGTTTGTAGTACTCAGGCGTACAGGTGGCGATTTCGCGGGTCCAGTCATAGGACAAGCCCATGGTTTTAAGCTGCGCCTTCATGGTGGCAATGTTTTGTAAAGTCCAGACGGCGGGATGGGTGTTGTTTTGAATGGCGGCGTTTTCCGCCGGCAAGCCAAAGGCGTCCCAGCCCATCGGGTGTAAAACGTTAAAACCCTGGGCGCGCTTAAAGCGCGCCACCACATCGCCTAGGGTATAGTTGCGCACATGACCCATGTGAATGCGCCCAGACGGATAGGGGAACATCTCTAACACATAATATTTTGGCTTACTTAAGTCCTCGGTGACTTCGAAGGTGGCGTTGTCTTGCCAGACTTTCTGCCATTTCGCCTCGGCTTCTTTGAAGTTATAGCGCGACATTGATGGGCGACTTCCTCATGCGTGTGATTTGACGGATGGGTTCGGGAATGGAGACGTCCCGTTATTCTAACATCCGGGTTTCGTTGCGCAATTGCCGCGCCCGGGTGAGGACCGCGTCTTCTAGTTTGCGCCCGGCGTCTTCTTCAACGGCGGCATCGCGCCAGGTGCCTGCGTTGTCATAGACCTGTCGAAACACCGAAACGCGAACACCGTCGGCGCGCAAGGCCCGACCCAACACATAAACGTTAAGCTTAAAGCGTTCCATGGGCGTTTCGCTGGGCGAATACCAATCGGTAATGATGACGCCACCAAACGGGTCGGCGCTGGTTACGGGCATAAAGGCGATGGTGTCTAGGGTCGCGCGCCACAGGTATGAGTTCACGCCAATGCCGCCGCCCTGATCAACGCCGGCTTTGCCTTTACCTTCGCCGCCAAATTGAAGGCCATCTTGACCGAACAGCGAATCACGTGGGTTAATCTCTTCGTATTGCTGGCCGATTTCCCCGGCGCTTCGTTTGCGCGGGGTCAGCACTTTACCGCCCTCGCAGGCGCTGAGCGTGATGGATAAAAGGGCTATAGACAAAACGGTAAGCGGAAAAGCGGTCATTTTCATTTGGTCAAAAAACTCCACGGTGTGGTTCTGTCAGTCGCTGCGCACTCAAGTCTTTGGCGATTTTCATCACACTATAAAGAAGAGGCCGATAAAAACAGTCTTATAATACGCGGCTTAACGCATTGGGCAACGACCGAAGTGCGCGACCAGAACAATTTTCGGCAATTCGTCGTTAAGATCACGGAAGGGACCTACCTACTGGCGGCGGCGCAGCGCAATGGATTGGCGTAAAAATCGGGAAGTGTCACAAACGGGTCACAAGTTCAACGCAACTTATACGGCGCAAATGACAGGGTTATGAGGCTGTCATACGCATTTTTGGGGGTAAAGAGCCCAAACTGTTGTAATTATGTCACGCCCCTGAAAATTTGTAGGCTTCACCACACAGAGTTTGTTGATTTTAAAATGCCGTCGGTTCAGGATGCATCATCCAATTAGGGGTTAAGTGCTTATCAGGGCGTGGTGTTGCAGGGTTTGTAAAAACCAAACACCCAAACACTACGGTAAGCGAACAAAACGTTTAGGAGAAAACATGAAAAAGATTCTGCTCGGCACCACGGCCGTAATCGCCCTGGGCACCATGACCACCGAAGCTTTCGCAGCTGACAAAATGAAATTGGCCCTCGGCGGCTTCATGCGTCAGTATGTTGGTATCACCAACTCTGACGAAGTTGCAGCCACCACCGGCAGCGCAGCTCGTGACAAAGACATCTCTCAGTGGACCAACTCCGAAGTTTACTTCGACGGCTCCACCGTTCTCGATAGCGGCATCAAAGTTGCTGCCCACATCGAAATGGAAGCTGATGGCGCTGTCACCACCAACATTGACCGTTCTTACTTGACCGTCAGCTCTGACGCGATGGGTGCGGTGATGATTGGCCACGGCCCGCATTACGCAAACGGCGGGATTACGCGCCGTCCGACCGCCAGCAACATGGACTGGGGTGATTTCGCGAACTGGGGCGGCGTTGCCACCTCCGGGACCGCTTCCTCGGCTGTCTTTGCACAGAGCGCGGGACTTATGGATACCCTCGGCGGCGACTCCGCGAAGTTGAAGTACACCTCTCCGACCTTCAGCGGCGTGACCGTTGGCGCATCCTACTCGGCTGCTGAAACCGGTAACGCTTCCAACGCTCGTCGCGTTGCTGGTACGCAGAACGATGGCTATAGCTATGGTGTGAAGTTCTCTGGCGACCTCAGCGGCGCAGCTGTTAAAGCTGACTTGACTCGCATGAACCTGGGCACAACGAACACAGAAACCACACACGCCGGCTTGACCGTTGGCATGGCTGGCTTCACCGTTGGCGGTGGCTATTCCGATGTTAATGACACCGCGACGGGTTCCAGCGCTCGTGATGGCAACATCTGGGAATTGGGCGTTGCTTACAAAACCGGACCGTACGCTGTTTCCGCTTCCTACATGGCAAGTGAAGAAAAAGCCACTGCAGCAACGGCTGGTGATGACAAGGACAAGACCTGGAGCGTTGCAGCCACCTATGACATGGGTGCAGGCGTTGCTTTGACGGCTGAGTACTTCAACGCGAAGGCTAATCCTGAAGGCACCGGCACCACCACGGCGACCGGTAAGTCTGCTACCATCAGCGGCGTGATCGCTGGTATCGAAGTTGGCTTCTAATCTGAAGTGAACTTTGGTCTACGGACTACGGAAAGGGCGGCTTCGGCCGCCCTTTCTTTTTGTCTAAATGGTAAAGACCCCAAATTGAAAGTCGCTGGCACCTCTGACGTGGGCGCAGACCTCGCTGCAAACCTCTCTGTGGTGATATTTCAACACGCATTTAAGGGTGCGGGGCGGCGCAAGTGTTGTCGCAACGACGGACAGCACGACCAGTGCTAGGTGCTCGAATTATTCAAGAGCCTGTAGAAGCGGACTTAGGTGTTCCCGGTAAACTTCCCACCGCCCGATGGACGTTTTATACATGGGCTGACGGACTTGAGTATTGCTTGCCGTTCGTACAGGGCGTTGGCTGTGATGAAAATTTAAGCATTCAGACTCCCAGGGCAATCCACAATGGTCCAATACTTTTCGGATTTCTGGCTCCGGTGCGGTTATCAAATTTTCATATGCGATTTCAATCATTTTTCCGGCGGGCAACGACCTCTGCCAGTGGCTCATCATGGCGTCATAGGCGCGATAAAACGTGCCTAATTCTTCCAAATCATACGAAAACTCATGACCGGTGGAAAAAAGCGTGGTCAAGCACGAAACGCATGTATCCATAGCTGAGCGCGTGACATGGATGAACCGGGCTTCGGGTAAGATTTGAGAGATTAAGCCAATATAGGGAAAATTTCCGGGCATTTTATCCAGAACGCAGGCGGCATTTTTGATAGGAGCGACAACAGCGTCAAAGTAAGCACGACCGGCTATCTCGCGGTCACGTTGTGAAAGATTGACGGCCCAGTTTGGGAAGGCGCAGTCAAATCGTTCGTCGGCTTGCGAGACAAGCTTTTGAATGTCCATACGCTCTCCGGCGCCATGGATTTTGCTGTGACTGGACAGGATTTGTTCGACCAGGGTGGTTCCGGAACGCGCCATACCGACGATAAACACGGCTCCCTTAGCGGTGTAGCCACCGCTGTCGGCGACAAGCTGATCCGCAGAAAATGCCGTTGCAACCGAAGTAAAAAAGGTTTCAATGGCGTGAACGTCATAGACGTAAGAGCGGCGTTTCAGACGTGCTCCTTCTTGATAATGATAAAAGGCGCGATCATGGTCGTGGCCCCCATCCGCAAGGGCCTTAGCGGCGGCGTAATGTAGGTTTACAGCGTCATCGGCCCGTAAGTTGGGCTGCTTCAAAAGCATTTCAATCTTTGCAATAACGCCGTCCTGGGCGGAATGCTTTGTCACAATGGCAAGGTTATAGATGGCTTCCGCGTAGCTTGGTATGAGGCGAAGGGCGTGCGCATAACAGTCTCGCGCCAGGTCCATACGCCCCATATATTGATACGCAACCCCCATCGAGTTATAGGCCTCGGCAAATTGTGGGTTGATGTTTAAGGTCTGATTATACTGGTCAATTGCAGCGTCGATGTGTCCTAGGCTCATATAGACTTGCGCTAAATAATAATGCCCAACGGCAAACTCAGGATGAATGGACAGCGCCGTTTTATAGCTCTCGACCGCTTGCTCAAAACGACCCATAATTCGCAAGGCATTGGCGAGGTTGTTGTGTGTGTCAAAGTGTCTGGGGGAAAGCCGCAGGGCAATCTTGTAGTTCGCTAAGGCCTCTTCAGGCCGCTGGCTGCTCATCAAAGCATTGCCCAAGTTAGAATAGGCATCAGGTGTTTTTAGCTTATTGTGGATGGCTTTTTCAATGAGAGCCACCGCGTCTTGTCCATGGCCAGATTGAAGGGCGAGCACGCCCAAGGCATGCAAAACATCCGGTTGATTAGGATCCACCTGCAAAATATCGCGATATTGTCTTTCGGCTTCTTGTAATCGGCCACTGCGGTGGTGCTCCAGGGCGATGGTAATGGCCTGTGCACCCGCGTTTGATTTGCGTTTTGACATTTGATTTATCCGTGAAAGGCTCGGGTCATTTTGAGAAATATGATCACCACAATTACGAGCTACAGCAAGCAAAAGATAGGAACAAATAGGGTAGAATGAGAAAGATCCAGACGATTAGGTGCGCCATCCGTCAAGTGCGGCAAATCCATAAACAAGATCACGGTCTAAACATTTTGCGGTTGCGGGGGTGACGCCGCCCAGGGCGATAACCGCCACCGGGCTTAACCGGGCAAGGGCTAAAAAGCGCCTCAAACCCAACGGCGCCGCGCCCGGATGGCTGGCGGTGGCAAACACCGGAGACAGCAAAACCGCCTGTGCACCCGCGTTCAACGCGCGCCACAGGGCCAAGCGATCATGGGCCGCGGCCGTGATGAGAAAGCCCGGTTTAGCAAGGCCTATACGCAAATGGGCACGGCGCGCGCTTTGTTCGGATAAATGCACGCCATCCGCCCCGGTGCGCAGCGCCAAACGGACATCCCCACTGAGCAAGACGCTCAGACCTAAACGGTGCGCTTGGGGCACGATGCGCTGTGCCAACGTGGCCAATGCGTTTGAATCGACGTGCCGCAGGATGACGCAGGCCCCCCGAGGCAAGTGGCTGAGCAAGGGGCCGGGGTCCGGCAAGCGTTCAGCATCGCTCACCAAGAAGACATGTGGAAGGGCGCGCAAGGGCCGCCGCCACAACGACGGTGTCAGGCGATTATTGTGCCGCCCGCTGAGCTTTGCTAACCTTGTCATACAAAATCTTGTATCATTTCCCAGCTGCCCAGCCTAGCCGGAGTGTCGCGTCCATGCCTAAATCTCAAGACTCTACCGATGGCCCCACCGATAGCCCCATAAATGGCGCGGGCGGATTGGCCCAGGTGCAGGGCGCCATTGTCACCGCGACGAAGCAAGCGGGCCGCCCGGCGGGGGCTGTAACGTTGGTAGCGGTGTCCAAAACCCATGGGGTTGATCGCATTCGGCCGATTTTAGAAGCGGGACAACGGGTATTCGGAGAAAACCGCGTTCAGGAAGCCGAAGAAAAATGGCCCCTGTTGCGCGCCGAATACGCCGACGTGTTGTTGCATTTGATTGGGCCATTGCAAACCAATAAGGTGAAGCCCGCTGTTGCTCTTTTTGACGTGATCGAAAGCGTTGATCGGGAAAAGCTGGCCCGCGCGTTGGCCGTTGAAAGCGAACGGGTGGGCAAAAAAATAAAAGTGTTCTTGCAGATTAATACGGGCGAAGAGCCACAAAAAGCGGGCGTCTCTCCCAAACACGTCGATGCCTTCGTGCATCTGTGCCGTGATGAGCTGGCGTTGGATGTGCAGGGTCTCATGTGCATCCCCCCGGTGGACGAAGAACCGGCCTTGCACTTTGCCTTATTGGCGAAACTTGCAGCGCGCAACGGTCTGGAGCAATTGAGCATGGGCATGAGCAGTGATTTTGCAACCGCCATCACCTTTGGCGCGACCCATGTGCGGGTTGGCACGGCCATCTTCGGCACCCGCCCGCCCCTCAGGCCATAACAATCTCGTCGTGTTCATTGCAAAATGACAACAATGTAAGTAAGTCATTGAGATTCAAGGCGATGCAGCCCTCTGTCGGGGTGTAATCGGGCTTGGCCACATGTATGAAAATGGCGCTGCCGCGACCCGCTGTGATCGGTTTCGTGTTGTACAGCACTTCGACCACCACATCATAAACCCCGTCGTCGCGCCATAACCGTTCGTGGTGGGCAGGGTGGGGTAAGGAGATCAATTGGTTGTAATCGCCATGTCCAAGATCGTCACACCAGCCCATATTCTGGGTGATGGGGATGGTGCGCAGGCCTGTTTGCAGCGGGTGTTTCAGGCGATCAGGGCGATAAAAAACGCGGCCCAAAGCGTAAATTCCCATCGGCGTCGCGCCATCGCCCTCTGTTTTGTCGGCACGCAGGCCACAGCGACCCAAGGCGCAGCGCAGCCGCTGGTCCGTAAAAGCGACAAAGCCGTTGGATTCGACATGCACCCTCATCGTCTGACCTTATGATCTGGGCTTATGATGTGTGAATTAACCCATGGACTGGACAGGTTTGTTCTTTTGTTCACCTAAACTTTGATTGGCTTCATAAAGGCCCGTGGCTTGCTTTAAGGCGTTGTCGGTCCACAAATGTGTGGCCCAACTGACGTCGTTGGCCGTGGCACCAATGCCTTGGTGCTGCTCAGATTGGGCAGCGGCGAAAGCTTGATATTGTTCAAGGGCTAAGGGCGTTGTGGTGGGTGTGACCAAGGTGGCCAGCGAGGGCGCGTCCGGCGTCTGCACGGCCGCCAAAGCCGGGCTTAAGGGGTCTTGGGCGACGTCGCCTTCGCCACCGAAAAAGGCCATGGCATGTTCGCTAAAGCTCTTACCGGTGAGCATTTCGAAAAAGGAACTGGCCGCGCCAGCAGCCAAACCCACAGGTCCGCCAAACAAAAACCCTCCAGCCATTTCGGCCAAGGCACCGGATTTATCGTCGGTAACAGCTTGATAAGCCGTTGAAACGCCGGGAATATGTTGTAACGGATTGATGGTATCGAGAATCGTCTCAAAGAGACTGGAACCGTCTTCGACTTGACTTTCGGGCTCCGTCTGCCCGCCAGCAATGGCGCTGACGGGTTGAATGGCGGGTTTGGCGCGCGCTTGGGTAAGCTCGCGCAGGCCGACCAGACTGTCTGTTTGGTATTGCGCTATATCCATATCACAAATCCACATTGCGGTGTACTGAGGACACGTGTCGCCCGCAGCTTTGTCACAAACCTTGCAAAGGGAATGCCAAACTCAATATTGTTTATATTCAATGGATTAGATATTATTGTGAAACTGTAATGATGGATTTGGGCGGCAACATTTGCCGAATCACGCTCGGAGCTGGCGCAATTTGCCTAGAACAAGTGACCGCCTTTGGCCTTTTTGGTTTGGAGGTATAGTTCGTTGTGCTTGTTGGCCGGAAAGGCGTGGGTGACGCGTTCGCTGACTTCGATGCCAAAGCGCGCCAAGGCGGAGACCTTATCGGGGTTGTTGGTCAGCAGCTTGACCTGCAAAAGACCAAGATCGCGCAAGATTTCCGCAGCGGGCAAATAAACCCGCTCGTCGGCGTCATAACCAAGCATTTCATTGGCGTCTAGGGTATCCAATCCACGGTCTTGCAAGGTATAGGCGCGCAGTTTGTTGACCAAGCCGATGCCGCGACCTTCTTGCGCCAGATACAGCAATACGCCGCTGCCGCTGGCGCCAATGGCAGCAATGGCGCCGCGCAGTTGATCGCCGCAATCGCAGCGCAACGAACCCAGCAAATCGCCGGTGAAACATTCAGAATGGATGCGGATCAGCGCCGGGGTGTGGGTCTGAGGTTCGCCGATGACGATGGCGAGATGCTCCAGACCGCCGTCTTGGGGGCGATACGCAATGATGCGGGTGTGCTCGGCGTTTTCCAAGGGCACGCGCGCCTCAGAAACCCGCTTGAGGGTCCGCGCAGCGGTGCGTTCGTATTGAAAAATATCCCCGCCATCCACCAGCATCAGATTTCGCCGCGATGCCCAGCCCGCCAGATCGGCGCTGTCCGCCTTGGTGATGGGTGCCACTAAGGCCGCTGGCAGCAGGCGGGCAATCTTGACCAAGCCGATGGCCGCGCTTTCCACACCGTGGCTGGTGACTTGGCGGACCGTGGCGGGCTCAAGGGCTGTGGTTGGCCGCGCTGTCATGGGGTCAGCCATGTGTAAGACGGTCTCAGCGTCAAGACCGGCGTCCAGGGTGAGAGCCAAAACGCCGCCTTCTTTTATCGGTGCAGCATTGCTGAGACCCAGCACCTCGGCGCGGCGCCGAGTGATGGTCAAATACGGCTCACCCCCGGCCATGTCCGCCAAATCCATGAGACTTTGTGTGCTTGTGCCTTCCGCCGCCATGACCAAGGCGCGTTCCCCGCCCGCCGTATCCACGGCCACCGCGCGGCCCCGGCGCAGTTCAAATACAGCACGATCAACGCTCAGCAACGACGCGGGCTCGCGGGTTGCTGGCATGGTCTTAAGATTTTGGCGATGGGGCATGAAACGGGCTAACCTCAGGTGTATTCAACAGAGCCTTTCTTGTGCATCGTGAATGCACAGGCCTCTGGCGGACATTACTCCATGGCGGGGCGGCAAGAAAAGAACGAATATGACAAACAGCAATATTGTCGAGAGGACTTCGCGTCCCGATATATAAGTATGTCAGGTGAATTTGGACGGACTGGAAGACCAACATGAGCGAAGGCAAACGCATCTTGGTTATTGATGATGACAAAATTTTGACAGATTTGCTGTGTGAGCAGTTGACCAGTATGGAAGGCTTTCTGTGCACGTGTGCCCATACGGGAGAAGACGGCCTGGACCAGGCTAAAAACGGCTACTTTGATTTGGTCTTGCTGGATGTTGAATTGCCCGGTATGGGCGGACGTGAGGTGTGCCGCCGTTTACGCACCAATGGTCTGGTGGCGCCGATTGTCATGCTCACGGCGTCGGACAGTGAAGTCGACACCATCCGTGGGCTGAACGCGGGGGCCACCGATTATGTCATCAAGCCGTTTAAGTTAGGTGTGTTGATGGCGCGCATTCGCGCCCACATTCGCCAGTTTGAACAAAGTGATGACGCCGTCTTGGGCATTGGCCGCTATCATTTTCAACCCGGCGCAAAAATGTTGATCCCGGCCGATGCCGACCAATTGGTGGGGCGCGGTCAACAAATTCGCTTGACCGACAAAGAAGCGCAGATTTTAAAGTTCTTGTATTTGCACGGCGACCGCGTGGTCGGTCGCGACGAGCTGTTGGGTGAGGTGTGGGGCTACAACGCGGGCGTCACCACCCATACCTTGGAAACCCATGTTTACCGTCTGCGGCAAAAAATGGAAAAGAATCCGTCGCACGCCGTAATGCTGGTGACAGAGCGGGGCGGATATCGCCTGATCGCTTAGAAAAAGCCGGAACCGTTAATCTTGGCTTTGTGGCAAAGTCCGGTTTTCGACATGAAACAGCGCCTCATCAAGGGGTTCACCAAACTCAGGACCCAATAAAGACACCGTGGTGGTGATGCCTTGGGCGTCCAAAACGGCCCATTGTTTGAGGGCTAAGGGCTGGGTTGCAAACACCAACGTGAGGCTACCGTTCATCGGGTCTTCGCTGCGTTGAAGGGTCAAGCGCAGCGCGCTTGCGGCGTTCTGATAGTCGGTGATCAACAAATCTTCGCCAAAAAAATCAACATGTTCGCCGATGAACATGGCGGCGGGCAAGGTGCTGAGCGGCACATAGCTCAATTGGTCCAGCTCTTCGTCTTTATACATCACGATCAAGCCGTCGGAAATGATCAGCACCGGAACCGGGGAATCATAATCAATGCGCATACGCCCGGGCTTGGACAGCAAAAACTCACCCTGAGAATAGTTGCCTTGGCTGGTGACCTGCATGAAGCGGGCGCGCAGGGTGGAAATGGCGTTGAGATAGTCTTGAACCTTGAGCACTTGAACTTTTTGTGCGGCTTGCAAGCCAATCACATCCTTGGCATCGGCCGTTTTGGGCAGCAGTAACGCGGCACCTATAAAAGCGGCGGCGACGACCAAAAGTCCACCGACCACGCGGCGCAGCGGGAAAGGTCGATTGGGAATGCCAACAAGGTCCGGGTCCGTACTGAAGAGAATTGGCTTACGCTGCACTGACATCGCCTATAAGGACCTCTCGCCGTCCGACTCGGTTGGCCTTGCTGACCACACCTTCGGATTCCATGCGTTCAATAATGCGCGCCGCTCGGTTGTAACCGATTTGCAAATGGCGTTGAACAAAGCTGGTGGACGCTTTGCCTTCGCGCGCGACCAAGGAAACGGCTTGATCGTAAAGTTCATCTTCTTTGCTTCCGCCCCCGGCTGCGGGCAATTCACCGGGCGCATATTCGGGTTCTTCGGTGACGGATTCGATGTAGTCGGGCATGCCTTGGGTTTTCAAATGCAACACCACGTCTTCAACTTCCTCGTCAGAAACAAACGGCGCATGAACGCGGGTAATGCGTCCGCCACCCGCCATATACAGCATATCGCCCTGGCCGAGAAGCTGTTCTGCACCTTGTTCGCCCAAGATGGTGCGGGAATCGATCTTCGAGGTGACTTGGAAGCTGATGCGGGTCGGGAAGTTGGCCTTGATGGTGCCGGTGATGACGTCAACGCTGGGCCGTTGGGTGGCCATGATCAGGTGAATGCCTGCGGCCCGCGCCATTTGCGCCAAGCGCTGGATCGAGGCTTCCACGTCCTTCCCCGCGACCAACATTAAATCTGCCATTTCATCAACAACAACAACAATGTAAGGCAAAGGCTCCATGTCCAGCGGCTGATCTTCGTGGACCGGTTTGCCAGCCGTATCAAAGCCGGTTTGCACCCGTCTGGTGAGCACATCGCCGCGTCTGCTCGCCTCAACGAGGCGTTGATTATAGCCGGTGATGTTGCGCACCCCCATCTGGCTGAGCAGACGGTAGCGGTCTTCCATTTCCCGCACCGCCCATTTGAGCGCGACCACGGCTTTGGAAGGATCGGTGACCACCGGGCTCAACAAATGGGGAATGCCGTCATAGACGCTGAGTTCCAACATCTTCGGATCGACCATAATAAAGCGGCACTGTTGTGGCGTGTATTGGTACAAAAGCGAGCAAATCATCGCGTTGATGCCCACAGATTTGCCCGAACCCGTGGTGCCCGCGACCAACAGATGGGGCATACGCGCCAAATCGACGATCACCGGATGACCGCCAATGTCCTTGCCCAGCGCTAAATTCAAAGCGCCCTTGGCTTTTTCAAAGTCTTGCGAGGCGATCAATTCGCGAAAGTGAACCATCTCGCGGGTTTGGTTGGGCATTTCGATGCCGATGACGTTACGCCCCGGCACGGTGGCGACGCGCACGGAAACGGCGCTCATGGACCGTGCGATGTCGTCCGATAGGCCAATAACCCGCGAAGTCTTGGTGCCGGGTGCCGGTTCCAATTCATATAGCGTGACCACGGGTCCTGGGCGAACCTTCACAATTTCGCCTTTGACCCCAAAATCTTCCAGCACGCTGGCCAGCATCAGGGCGTTTTGTTCCAGGGCTTCTTTGGAATGTTGATGGCCGTGATCGGTGGGCTCGGCGGCGTCGAGAATTTCCAACGGCGGCAATTGATAGGCGGAATTTGACCCCAAATCCAGGGTGCGTTGACGCGCCGCCTCGGCCTTGCGGCCTGGTTTAACGCGCCCGGCGTTGCTTTCAACCAAGCCCTTGGCGGCCTGTTTGGGCTTGGCGGGCAGGACGTCTTTGGCACGGCGAGGTTTGGCTTTGCGCACGGCTTTGTGGCCAGATTCGGTGAGCGAAAGGTCTACTAGGCCATCGTCATCCTCTTTTAAAATGGCGCTTTCGCGGGCAAACGGCGTGTGCGCGACGGCCCCCCGCCACAACGCCAGCAGCATGGATCCTAAGGCGTGGTTGACAGCCGAAAGACCCCGGCCAAGCGTTTGCCAATCGGATTTGGGCAAGCCCAACGACCAAATCAGCGCGGCCAAGCCAGGAACGGCGAGCACGCTTGCCGTCGCCATCCTATTCAAACTGGGGTGCATGGAGCCCAGCAGCTGCAAAAGGTGGTCAAGGCGGTCCAGCAACACGGAGCCAGTAACACCGCCCAATCCCGTCGCCAACGGCCACGCTTCGAAGGGCTTGATGGTGGAAATGGAGATGGCCAACAACACGGTGGCCGATAACAGGCTGATCACGCGCAACCACAATTGGGGAACATTTTGTTTGCGCACCAACAACAGCCCCCACGCCAAACACGCCAGCATGGGGGCGATGGCGGCCAAGCCGAAGGTCTGCATCATCACATCGGAAACGGTGGCCCCATACGCGCCCAACCAGTTGTGCGCCGGACCATCGGCGGCGGCGTTCAACGACGGATCACGCGGCGCGTAAGACGTTAACGCCGCCCCATAACCCACGCTCAGCGCAAGACAACTCACGCCGGAAAGTTCCCGAACCCGGCGGGCGAAATAGGCCGAGCTGCCTTTCGGCAGCAGGGGGCCCGATCCCATTTTTTCAGTTAACCAAGCCATATCTTTTTGTACACCGTGAGGCTTTATAAGATCTTAACGTCATCCACCAAAACGGGGTTATCCGGTAAACGTTGACACGCTCCACATTGGGGAAATGGACATCCGTTTGGTGGTCTGAAAGACTTTTCGGCTCACACGCCTGCACGGATACACGAAGTTGATACCACATCTTCGTTCGGTTCAGTCTGTTTGGGGTTTTATTGGTCGAACACAATTTTTTTTGCTACATTGTAGTGAATTTGGATTACCAGCTATTAGGAAGTCTTTTTATGGCGCTTTTAGAATGGTCTAAAGACTACGACACGCACATTCGCGTTATTGACACTGACCACCAAAATTTGTTCGATGCGATCAATACCCTTCACGATGCTCATCTGGCGAACAAGGGCCGTGAACGTATTGGGTCCGTCATCGAAACCCTGCGTCATTACGTGGTTGAACACTTTGAACGTGAAGAGCATTTTTTGGAACAAGCGGGTTATCCGGATTTTGTCGCCCACTGTGCTGCACACCGCGATTTCAGCCAGTTGACCGACAGCTTGGTAACTTTGTACCAACAAAATCCCGATTTAGTGGACATCAGCAAGGTCATAGATTTCCTAGGTCACTGGCTCACCGAACATATTCTCAAAACTGATATGCAGTACGTCCCGTATATGCGAGGCGAAAAGCAAGGCATCCCACGCGAGCAACCCGACCAAGCCAAAGAACAAAACGAAGCATATCTCACGTTTACGGTCCCAAGAGACAAAGCCGATGTCATCACAAGCTTTGTTGACACCGTTATCGGCGGCGACCATGCCGCCGAAAGTTTTGAGAAAGCCTTCAGAGCCGCCCAAGAGCAACTCAACCAAAGCAAACTCGCCAGGGCCAGAAAATTATTTGGACTTGAGTGAGGGTGGTCTCAAAAGGCGACCATACCATTCGTCCCTAAAGGAATTTCGTTCCAGCCTCAGTAAATGGACATTCTTGGCGCGGGTGTGTGCCCGGCGTAAAAAGCTGCCGGCATCTATGTCGGCCCCTTCACCTTTTCACATTGATCATCTGCCAAAATTTCATGAAGCTTTTTGGGGGCACTCTTGGAATTGAAAGTGCCGTTGATGAGGGCACAACAGTCACGCTTTGTTTTCCCCCAGAGCGCACGATCATGTTGTCTTCATAGCCAAACCCGGACAATATCCTTGTCTATAGCGAGGGCCTGCGTCAACCGCATAGGCGCGCTTTAATCTTTAAGATTCCCTCGACCCTTATGGTTCACGAGACCCCGCAAGTTTTAAGCGTGCGTGTCTTCTTCGGGGTACGCGGAAATATGATGCAGGCTGAGATCTGCGCCGCGGAATTCGTCTTCGGGATCCAAACGGATGCCCATGGTGGCTTTCAGTCCGCCATAAACCAAAAAACCGCAAATTAAGGCAAATAGGACGCCCGCGACCGACCCGATAAGCTGGCCCAAGAAGGTCACCCCGCCCAGGCCGCCCAGGGCCTCAAGGCCGAAAATGCCAGACGCGATTCCGCCCCACAATCCGCACATGCCGTGCAACGGCCAAACGCCCAGCACGTCATCGATCTTCCATTTTTCTTGGCATTGGCTAAAGCCCCAGACAAACACCACTCCGGCGATGACGCCCACCACCAGCGCGCCCAAGGGGTGCATGATGTCTGAGCCCGCACACACCGCCACCAATCCGGCCAGTGCGCCGTTGTGAATGAAGCCCGGATCATTTTTGCCCACCACCACGGCGGCGAGAATGCCCCCCGCCATGGCCATCAGCGAATTGATCGCCACCAATCCGGTGATGCCTTCCACCGATTGCGCGCTCATGACGTTAAAGCCAAACCAGCCGACCACCAAAATCCATGAACCCAGCGCCAAGAACGGAATGTTAGACGGCGGAATACCGACTAAGCGACCGTCCTTGCGGTAACGACCCATGCGCGCACCCAACATGACGACCGCACCCAACGCCAGCCAGCCGCCCATGGCGTGGACGACGATGGATCCGGCAAAATCGTGAAACGGTGCCCCAGCAATGCTTTCGACAAAATCTTGAAAGCCAAGGCGGGTCCCCCATACCATGCCTTCAAAGCTGGGATAGACAATCGCCACTAAGATTGCCGTGGCGATCAGTTGCGGGCGAAACCGCGCGCGTTCCGCAATGCCGCCGGAAATGATCGCCGGAATGGCGGCGGCAAAGGTCAGCAAAAAGAAAAACTTGACCAAATCGTAGCCATTTTTGGCAAAACCAATACCGTCGCCTGCAACGGCCCCGGTGAGCACGGCGGCGGAAGAGAAAAAATTCACCCCATAAGCGACCGAATAGCCAATAAAAAAATACGCCATGGTCGACACGGCGAAATCGGTGATGATTTTAACCAGGGCATTGACCTGATTTTTCTTGCGCACCGTGCCGACTTCTAAAAACGCAAACCCCGCGTGCATGGCGAGAACCATGGCCGAGCCCATCAGCACAAAAAAGACGTCCATACCCGCCTGCATGGCAATATATCCCCAACAATTGTTATGACAGCATCTGTATGGCCCCCCAATCGGGCCGCTGTGTCCGAAGCAAGGATCGTGCCCGAATGTCATAAACCCAACAACAGGTTGATATTGCAAACGGAAGGGGATTTGTGCCTAAAAAGAAGGCAGCTGCAAAAGGGTTGGGGATGCGTAGGGAACGGGCAGTTGATTAAATTTTATGCATGGAACACAAGAAAAGGGCCGGAGACTTTTAAGTCTCCGGCCCTCAATTTGCACGGGGCTGTTGGGGAACCAGATGCGATGGGTACCCGGTGCAAACCTGTTGTCGGTCAAAGATCAGACGTTCTGCGATCCACGACCGAATTCCGGATAGGCTTCCATGCCCAGTTCGGCTTTGTCCAAACCCATCATTTCTTCTTCTTGGCTGACACGGATGCCCATGGTGAACTTGAGCACCAGCCAGAAGACGGTGGATGTAACCAGGACGAATGCGCCGATGGAGGCAACACCGACCAGCTGGGTAACGAAGCTGGTGCCACTGTTAGAAAGCGGAACAACCAGCGTGCCAAAGATACCACACACAAGGTGAACGGACAGCGCGCCCACCACGTCATCGATCTTCAGCTTGTCGAAGAACGGCACCGCGAAGACCACCAACATACCTGCGATTGCGCCAACCAAGACGGCAATCAACGGAGTCGGGGCCAACGGTTCGGCGGTGATCGCCACCAGACCAGCCAAAGCGCCATTCAGCGTCATGGTCAAGTCAACCTTCTTGTAGATGAGCTGGGTCATGATCATCGTCACCACAACACCGGCGGCAGCCGCCAAGTTGGTGTTGACATAGATGGTCGAAATGTCACGAACATCAGCTGCCGAACCCATGGCGAGCTGTGAGCCGCCGTTGAAGCCGAACCAGCCCAACCACAGAACAAAGGTGCCGAGCGTGGCCAACGGCAAGTTGGCGCCAGGGATCGGGCGAACGCCGCCGTCTTTGGTGTATTTGCCGATACGGGGGCCAAGGATGATGGCACCCGTCAAAGCGGCCCAACCGCCCGCGGAGTGAACCAACGTGGAACCCGCAAAGTCGGAGAAGCCCATAACGCTGAGCCAGCCGCCGCCCCACTGCCAAGAACCCTGGATCGGGTAAATAACGGCGGTGAGCAAAACGGTGAAGATCATGAACGGCCACAGTTTGATGCGTTCAGCCAAGGTGCCGGACACGATTGACGCTGCGGTTGCGACGAACACCATCTGGAAGAACCAATCGGACGACGCCGAGTAGGTGGAATCGCCTGCGACGAAGCCCGCTTCGGTGATGCTGGGATCAGACGCGCTCCACATGGAGAACGAGCCCATGAACCCGCCATCGACACCGTCGTACATCAGGTTATAACCGACAGCCCAGTACATGATGCCCGCCGTCGCGTAGATGGCAATGTTTTTGAGCATTTGCATGGAGGTGTTTTTGGTGCGCACGAGGCCGCCTTCGAGCATGGCGAAACCAGCAGCCATCCACATGACCAAGAAGCCATGCAGCAAGAACGACAAGGTGTTGAAGATATAAGTTGTTTCAGCGGAGACTTCGGCGTGCGCGGGCAGCGACAGCAAAAATACCGTGGCGAACGCGGCGATAAGGCCAAAAAGCGTAAACAGTTTACTTTTCATGTTTTGAACTCCCTACAGAGCTTGGTCGTCGGTTTCGCCGGTGCGGATACGCAGGGCTTTTTCCAGATCGACGACAAAAATTTTGCCGTCCCCGATCTTCCCGGTGCCCGCCGCAACGCTGATGGCTTCGATGGTACGTTCCGCCTGTTCGTCAGCAACGGCGACCTCGAGTTTGACTTTGGGAAGGAAGTGAATTTCGTATTCGGCACCACGGTAGATTTCCGTTTGACCTTTTTGCCGACCGTAGCCCTTGACCTCAGTAACGGTCATGCCCTCGACGCCGAGGCCAGTGAGGGCCTCGCGCACGTCATCGAGCTTAAAGGGCTTGATGATGGCTATGATAAATTTCATCGCTCTATTTCCCCTGTTACGACGCACATGCGTCTCGGATGGGTTCACGCCAGAACCAGTCGTCCGGCCCAAGGTCTATTTCAAGGGCCGTGCCAGATTCACATTGGGCCTAAATTTCACCTTTATGTGCAGGGTATTAGCAAAAGGCAGAGGAGCTGGTGGAAGGCCAGAAGCCGACGTGCTGTTGCATATAAATTAGGCACAAACCACAACTTGCTTATAATATAAGCATAAAATGACAGCGATTGATTGAGGACTGGACAAACGGGCGCTGGGCGTGAATTCTAGAGCCAAAGCACATCACGCCGTCATGAACGGCAAAGTCGGGACATCGGCGTTATGAATGCAGCAAAAACCCCCAAAACCAATTCTTCTCAACCCCTTAAAGTCGATATTTTGGTGATTGGTGGGGGTTTGGCGGGGGGAACCTTGTCGCTGGCGCTGGCGCAAAATGGCTTCAGCGTGGCGACGGTGGATATTGAAGACACGACAGGATGGACGGATCAGGGCTTTGATGGCCGGGCCTCGGCGATTGCGTTGTCGTCGCAGCGGGTGCTTGACGGGGTAGGCCTGTGGGCAGAAATCAAAGACGAGACCGCGCCGATCAAAGACATTCGCGTCGCCGATGGCAACTCACCGCTGTTTTTGCACTATGACCATAGCGAGCTTGCCAACGCACAGGGGGCTGAGCCGTTTGGTTACATGGTGGAAAATCGCTCCCTCCGCAAAGGGTTGAACGCGTTGGTGCCGAAGACCAAAAACCTTACCTATTTTGCCCCCAACACGGTGGCCCATTTGGATCGCGCCAAGGGCGGCGTTTTCGCGACGCTCAACGATGGCCGGGCCATTCGTGCCGACGTGGTGGTGGCGTGCGACGGGCGCCGTTCCCCGACCCGAACGGCTGCCGGCATCAAACTGACGTCGTGGGATTATCACCAAGCCGGCATCGTGTGCACGGTTGAGCATGAGCGCCCGCACAATTTTTGCGCTCAGGAACATTTTTTGCCGTCCGGGCCGTTCGCCATCTTGCCGTTGCCGGGCACAGCCGAAAAACCGGCCTGTCGGTCGTCTATCGTGTGGACCGAACGCGCGGATTTATGGCCGATTATGATGGAGCTGAACGACGCGGACTTTTTGGAAGAGCTACAATTGCGTTTTGGTGACTTTTTGGGGGCTATCGATGTGGTCGGGCCGCGCTTTGCCTATCCGTTAACCTTGCAGTACGCCGAAACCACGATCGCTGATCGCTTGGCGCTGGTCGCCGACAGCGCTCACGGCATGCATCCCATCGCGGGCCAGGGTCTCAATATGGGTTTGCGCGATGTAGCGGCGCTGGCCGAAGTGCTGGTCGAGGCGCGCCGCTTGGGCCAGGACATTGGCTCACCTCTGGTGCTGGAAAAATACCAACAATGGCGACGTTTCGATAACGATTTGATGCTCGGCGTAACCGATGCGCTGGTGAAACTGTTTTCCAACGACATTGCGCCGCTTAAATTGGCCCGCGATTTAGGCATGGCCACCGTCAACCAATTTCCCGAGGTAAAACGCTTTTTCATGCGCCATGCCATGGGCACGGTGGGCGAATTGCCCCGGCTGATGCGCGGCGAACGCCTGTAGCCTACACATGTAGGCCATACCCCCTCAAAACATAATTTGTTCAATAGCTTAATACAAAATCAGGGCGAATGCAGGCTATGGAAAATAAATTGCACTATTTTTACCATTAGAAATTACATTGATATTTCAATATATTAGAACTTGCAAAGAGCCGCGCCAAAGGCGTGCTTGTTGCGCCGAGATTGCGGCCATAAAAAAACCGTTGTACCGGGCAACGGTTTTTTTATTTCGCTGGCGCAAAGGTATCAGCCAGGGTCGCGACTGAGGCCGGCGGCGGCTAATTCTTCAAGATAGGTGGCCCACATCGTGTTTTGGTTGGCCCCCATGTTGTAGAGAAAATCCCAGGTGTAAATACCGCTGTCGTGAAGATCGTCAAATTTCAAGGCCACCGCATAATTCCCCACCGGGATGATTTCCATGATGTTGACGTGGCGACGTTGACCGACAACCTTTTTTTGATCCGGGCTGTGACCCTGGACTTCGGCAGAGGGGCTTTCGACGCGCAGCAGTTCGGCGGGAATGGAGAACGATGTGCCGTCTTCAAAATCAATCTCTAAGCGCTTGTCTTCTTTTTTAAGGCGCAGTTCGGTGGGCATATGGGTCTGGCCGAAGGTCCGTTTTGCTTCAATCATGTGTATTTCCTAGGTGAAAGCCTGGGCTCATAGAGCAGGTTCATATTCGCATTTGCTGATATACTTAGAGTTCCCGAGCTTCACTTTCAAGCATGATGGGTATGCCATCGCGGATTGGATACGCCAAGCCCGCTTGCTTGCTGATCAATTCTTGGGTTTGGGGATCATACGACAAAGGTCCTTTGCACACCGGACAGACCAAAATTTCCAGAAGTTTACGGTCAACATTATGTTGCTTTTCGGTCATAGGGGTCCTCATATTTTTGCGCGCAACAAAATCAGTGGCGCGCACTGCCTAAGTCAGAACGGGCGTCGCCGCTCATTTCAAACAAGCATATAAGCATGCGGGCGCGGTCTTGAAAGGTTGCGCATTCCAAAAGGGCTTGTTTTTCCGGGGGGGCGAACGGGCAGCTCATGGACAAGGACGACACCAGCGCTTCATAGGGTGCTGCGGAAACCGCCCCCCAATCGGCGTCAATGTCGTTGTGGCCAAAATACGTGCCCATCAACTCCAAAAGACGCTCACGGCCCGGCTCGTCAGCGGTTGCGACGGCGTTCATGTCGTGTTTATAAGGGCTATAATCAACTTCGACCCAACGGTAGCCGCGCGCCGCTTGCCCCGCAGATGTATCGGCAAGATCGGCCTTGACGTGAAATCGGCTTAGGCCTTCCAAGGTGATGAGGTAACGGCCGTCGCCAGTATCTTGAAAGTGAACGATTCGCCCCGCTGTGCCGACGTCGTACAGCACGGCGTCATCGGCAATCAGGTTAGCTTCGGCAACACGGGGTTGGATCATGCCGATGATCCGCTCAGCGCCTAAGGCATCGTCAATCATCTGAATGTAGCGCGGCTCAAAAATATTCAGTGGTAAATGGCCATACGGCATCAATACGGTCCCGGTGAGGGGGAAAACCGCAAGATGTTGGGGCAATTGAAAGGCGTTGCGGGCTTGAAACATGGCGGCCTTTAATACATTTAAGAAAACAATACGGTGGACAGGCGTTTGCGCGCGTCCACTGTAATCGGATCGGCGGGACCTAAGGTGTCGAAGATTTTAATCAACTGCTTGCGTCCCGAATCGTCGTTCCAGGCGCGGTTGACGCGCACAATTTCTAGCAGATTGTTGATCGCGGCCTCCGCGTCACCTGCCGCAAACAAGGCTTGAGCCAGGGTAAAGCGCGAGTCCATGTCTTTGGGGTTCTGATCGACCTTGCTTTGCAGCGCCGTCACGTCCGTTGTGGCCGCGCTCACGCCTTCTTCAGCCAATTCGAGCGCGGAAAGGGCCTGTTCCACAAGCGAATTGGCCAGGGTCTTGGCATCCGCGCGGCCCAACATTTCACGCGCTCGGGCAAAATCGCCTTGTCCTGCGGCGGCGCGAATGATGCCGGCAAACGCTGAAATGAGGGTGGAATCCTGGGCTAAAATGGCGGTGTAGATGTCTTCGGCAGCGACAAAGTCGCCACATTTGAGCGCCTCTTGGGCTTGTTCAAGAGCCGCTTCGATGGGCGGTTTGGCGTCGCCAATCAACTTATCGAGAAAGGCTTGAATTTGGCTTTCGGGCAGCGCCCCGGAAAAAACGTCAACCGGGCGGCCATCCTTAAAGGCATAAACCGTCGGCACCGACTGGACCCGCAACTGCGCGCCTAAGTTTTTGTTATCGTCGATGCTGACCTTAACCATTTTGATCAAACCGCCGGCGCGTTTGACCAGCTTTTCCAACATCGGCCCGAGCGTTTTGCACGGCCCGCACCAAGGCGCCCAAAAATCGACAATCACCGGGGTGTGCATGGACACGTCTATGACGTCTTGAACAAACGAATTGGTATCTGTGTCCTTGATAAGATCTGCGGCGGTTGGCTGTTGCGGCAAGCCTGCGGGGGTTGACGACGGGTCAAGAATGATGGCGCTCATGGTCCGGGCTCTCATGTGGCAAATAAGGCGTTTAAGAAGGGAGTGACCCATAAATGGCGGGAAAAGCAAGTTGCCGCAAGGGCTTCGTGCACGGTTTTATGAAATTTCCCCCGCGACGGTGAAATCAAGGATCAGCGGTTCATGGTTAACGGCCTGTAAAAAGGTCAACAAATCTGCACCGTTGATGGATGTGGACTGGCTGTTGATAAGCGGGTGGAAACTCACCAAAGCGCTCTCCGCTATGGCTTTGTCTAAGACCAAAGTGACCCGCCCTTCGACATCGTTGAGAACGGCGAAAGGCGTGACGGAACCGGGTTGTACGCCCAGCACGTCAAACAACAATTCAGCCTTGGCGAAGGATAAATTGCCCAAGCCTAACCGTTTGCGCAAATTCTTTAAGTCGATAGGCCGGTCTTCAACCACCACCATCAGCCACAACCCGCCCTTTTTGTCTTTCATAAAAAGGTTTTTGCTGTGCAAGCCGGGAATGTCGCCGCGCAGCTGTTGGCTTTGCTCCACGGTCATAACCGGGGCGTGATGCACGGTGAGGTGGGCGATGCCCAGACGGCCTAAGTGGTGAAGCAATTGTTCGGGGGTTGCAGGGGCAAGAGGCATGGCGGTGCTCATGATGTGAGGGTGAGTGTGGGGCCGGGTGCGGAGATGGACATACGGCAAACGACAGCGGTGAAAAAAAAGTATAAAAGAGGGCTTGCAATGGCGGTGCGGGTGGGTATTATCCGCCACGCCTTTTGGAAGGCGGAATGCGGGCGTAGCTCAGGGGTAGAGCGCAACCTTGCCAAGGTTGAAGTCGTGAGTTCGAATCTCATCGCCCGCTCCATCTTCCAACGAGACGATTAAAAAATCCGGGCTTTGGCTCGGTTTTTTTGTGCTTTGTAGGCAACGTAGGCAACCCACATTTTGCTCTTAATATTCAAGGATGGCGCTGCTGGCGATCAGCGCCGCCAGCCCCATCAGGGCGATCAGGGTGCTGACGCCAATGGCGAACAGGGCATTGCCAAAGGTGGCGACCGGATGGGCTGCGCGTTCTTGGTGGCGGCGAGCCTCGGGCCGACGTTCGCGCCCCGCGACGACGGCTAAATAAAACCGGGTGTGCAAAAACGGCACGGAAAACCGCAGATTAATGGGGTGCCCGCCCCATGACCCAGAAGCATTTTGTGAAGCGTCGGGGCTGACGCCGGGGATGGTCTCAGCGTCCTCGATTGTGGTGGCCGATGCTGGATCGCTGTTCGGTTCCGTGTGCATTAAACGTCCTTACAGTTCAAACTCATCGTAGCGTCATTTAGGGTCTCATAGCCACCGGGCGCGGTCAAGACACGACCCAAGAGGGGTGAGGCTGCACCGATTAAGTCCCTGGTAAAAAAGACGGATACTGCACAATTGGATTGTAATTTCCAGAGAAAGGACTAACTTTTTCGTGTGCGGGTTAAAGACCAGGGCGGGAGGGCCATCGAATGTCACTTGATGCAGATTTAATGCGGCGCAAAAAAACCATCGATATCGTGGTTGGGGCGGCGGTGAAGCAGGGCAAAAAAACCGAGCGCTCGCAGAACCAAAACTTTGTCCGCCAATATTTCAGTCAACTGGCCATTGACGATTTAGAAGCCTTAGAGCCTGCAACTTTGGCAGGGATGGCGATGCATCACCTGAGCGGTGGGGCGCGCCACAAAGTGGGCCAACCGATCGTTAATGTTTTTAATCCATCAATCGCAACGGAAGGCTGGCGATGCGGTCATACGGTGGTGGAAATCATCAACGCCGATATGCCGTTTTTGATCGACAGCGTCACCGCTGAAATGAACAACTTGGGCTTTGGCGTGCATCTTTCGGTGCATCCCGTGATGCGCGTTCGACGCACCGCTGCGGGCTTGCTCAGCGACGTTTTGGAACCGGGCATCCTCGGCGCGGATAAGGGTGTATTGGCCGAAAGCCTGATCCATTTGCAAATTGATGAACAGCCGCTGATCAGCCATTCGGTGATCAAAGACAGTGTTTTGGCGGTGCTTGCCGACATCGGTCTTGCGGTGTGCGATTGGCGCAACATGCGCGCGACCTTGGCTGACTTGATCAATGAATTGGAAACGCTGACCGTGAGCATCGCGCTGGAAGACGTCAGCGAAGTGCGGGGTTTTTTGCGCTGGCTGCACGATGATAATTTTACCTTTTTGGGGTACCGCGAATATACATTTTCCGGTGCGGGCGTGAAAGCACGGGTGAACATCGTCAAAAACTCCAGCATGGGCGTGTTGTCTGATACGTCCCGGGTGGTGTTTGAAGAGCTGCGCAATTTGGCCAAAATGCCCGCCGAAGTGCGCGGGTTTATCAACCATCCCGATTTGTTGATGGTCACCAAAACCGACATGCGGTCGCGGGTGCATCGGTCTGTGCAAATGGATTGCATTGGCGTCAAACGTCTGGACGCCAAAGGCCACGTGGTGGGCTTGCGCGTTTTTGTCGGCTTGTTTACGGCGGGAGCCTACAACAGAAGTCCGCGCGATATCCCCCTGCTGCGGCGTAAAATTCAAGGCGCCTTTGACCGCGCGGGGTTGCCGTCCAACAGCCACAACGGCAAAACGATGCTGAATATTTTAGAGACTTTTCCCAGAGATGAGTTGTTTCAGATTTCCACGGATCAGTTGTTGGAAATCAGTTTGGGCATCTTGCGCCTGCAAGATCGGCAAAAAGTTTCGCTGTTTATTCGCCGCGACGATTTCGAACGGTTTATGAGCTGCTTGATTTATTTGCCGCGCGATCGCTACAGCACCGATCTGCGCCACAAAATTCAAAATTTATTGCAGGACGCCTTTGCTGGCTTAGTGAGCGCGCACTACGCCCACTTGGGCGATGATGCCCTGACTCGGTTGCATCTGGTGATCAAAACGTCGCCGGGGCAAATTCCCAAATATGATTTGAAAGCGTTGGAAGCACAAATTACGGACATGACCCGCTCGTGGGCGGACCGCTTAGGCGGGGCGTTGATTGCCCAGTACGGTGAAATGGATGGCGTGCGTTTATTGGGGGCCTACCAAGAAGCCTTCAATCGCAATTATGAAGGCAGCTTTACAAAGGAAGAAACCCTTGATGACATCAAACGTCTTGAGCTGACGTATGTGTTTGGCCGTTTAGGTCTGCATTTGTATAAACTGGACGCGCCTTCAGGCCCGCCGATGCGATTTAAGATTTACAATCCCAAAGGTCCTGTGGCGCTGTCCGATATCTTGCCGATGTTGGAAAATTTGGGTCTGCGGGTTCTCGAAGAAATTCCCTACAGCGCCCGCCCGAAAGACTCGCCCTACAAAATTGTGTTGCACGACTTTGGCCTCGAACCGCGCGGCAAGCTGATGGGCAGCGGCGAAAGTGTGCGCAGCCGTTTTCACGCCGCGTTTGACCAGATTTGGTCCGGCAATATGGAAAGCGATGCGCTCAACGCATTGATTCTCTCAGCGGGTCTGGATTGGCGCGAAGTCACCGTACTGCGTGCCTACACAAAGTATCTGCGCCAAACTGGGATCACCTTTTCCGAAGATTATATGGCCCGTACCTTGGTGGAAAATGCCCAGATTACGCGGGGCATCGTCGATATGTTCGTGGCGCGGTTTGAACCCCTGAACGTTAAAGACGCGGTGCTAAAATCAACCCGCAAGGCGGCGCGCTTGCGGGTGAAACTATTTGATATGCTGGAAGACGTCAGTAGCGCCGATCAAGATCGGATCTTGCGACGCTACATCAATTTGATCGATGTGACGCTGCGCACTAATTTTTTCCAGGTGAGCGCCGATGGCGAGTTGAAAACGTGGCTGTCGTTTAAGCTGTCTAGCCGCGACATCGAAGAATTGCCGCTGCCCCGGCCGAAGTATGAAATCTTTGTCTACGCCTCACGGGTGGAAGGCGTGCATCTGCGCTTTGGCAACGTCGCGCGCGGCGGCTTGCGCTGGTCGGACCGCCCAGAAGATTTCCGTACCGAAGTGTTGGGCTTGGTCAAAGCCCAGCAGGTTAAAAATGCGGTGATTGTTCCGGTGGGTTCAAAAGGCGGCTTTGTCGTCAAAAATCCGCCCGCAGATGGCGACCGCGAGGCGTTTTTGGCGGAAGGCATTGAGTGCTACAAAACCTTCATTCGCGGATTGCTCGATCTCACCGACAACTTAGACGCCGAAGGCTTGGTGGTGCCGCCCAAACGTGTGGCGCGCCATGATCCCGCCGATCCCTATTTGGTGGTCGCCGCCGATAAAGGCACGGCGACTTTTTCCGACATCGCCAATTCGGTTTCGGCAGAATACGGATTTTGGCTGGGCGATGCGTTTGCGTCGGGTGGCAGTGTCGGTTACGACCACAAAAAAATGGGCATCACGGCGCGGGGCGGGTGGGAATCAGTCATGCGCCATTGCCGCGAAATGGGCCTAGATTCCCAAAGCCAAGACTTCACCGTGATCGGCGTGGGTGACATGTCGGGCGATGTATTTGGCAACGGCATGCTGTTGAGCCCGCATATCCGTCTGGTGGCGGCGTTCAACCACATGCACATCTTTGTTGACCCCAATCCCGATGCGCAAAAAACCATAGCGGAACGTCAGCGTTTGTTCGATTTACCGCGCTCATCGTGGAGCGATTATGACACCAAGCTGATTTCCAAAGGCGGCGGCATTTTTGAGCGGCGCGCCAAATCGATTGTGCTGTCCAAAGAAATCAAAGAGCTGTTTAATCTGAGCGTGGACAAAATCGCCCCCAACGACTTGGTCCGCCTGATCTTGAAGTTGGATGTGGATTTGTTGTGGTCCGGCGGCATCGGTACGTATGTGAAGGCCAGCACGGAAAGCAATGTGGATGCGGGCGACCGGTCTAATGACGCGGTGCGCGTGGATGGGCGTGAAGTGCGCGCCCGGGTGATCGGAGAAGGGGCGAATTTGGGCGTTACCCAACGCGCCCGGGTCGAGTACGCACTTTCGGGTGGACGCTTGAACACCGACGCGATTGATAATTCCGCAGGCGTCGATTGCTCGGATCATGAAGTTAACATCAAGATCTTAGTGGACGCGTTGGTGCAGCAAAAGAAGCTCACCCAAAAAGGTCGCAATGCGCTTTTGGCGCGCATGACCGACGAAGTTGGGGCGCTGGTGTTGCGCGATAATTTTGCTCAAACCCAAGCCATTTCCATCCTTCAGGCGCGCAGCTTAGAATTGGTCGATCATCAAATTCGACTGATGCGGATGTTGGAAAAAGGCGAGCGGCTCAACCGGACCATCGAATTTTTGCCCGACGACGAAACGCTCAATGAGCGCGCCGTCGGCGGTAAGGGTTTAACCCGTCCGGAAATCGCGGTGCTGATGTCGTATTCAAAAATCTGGCTGTTCGATGAGGTGTTGGAAAGCTCTCTTCCCGACGATGCGTTTTTGGTCAACGATTTGCGGCGTTATTTTCCCACCGCCTTGCAAACCAAATATGCCGTCGAAATCGGCCAGCATCGCTTGCGCCGGGAAATTGTCGCCACCGGGGTGACCAATTCCATGATCAACCGGGTGGGTGGAACGTTTGTCACCCAGTTGATGGAAAAAACCGGCATGAAGGCCACTGAAATTGCCCGCGCCTTCATCGTTGCCCGCGAAGTGTTTGCGGTGCGCGACATGTGGACACCGATTGAAGAATTGGGCAACACGGTGCCCGCGCATACACAAATCGGCATGTTCTTGGATATCAACAAACTGCTGGACCGCGCCACCATGTGGTTCTTGCGCAATGGTGTGGTGGGCGAAACTTTGGCGGCCACCGTAACGCGCTTTCAGGGTGGTCTTGCGCAGCTGTCGGCCAGTTTGACGGCGGTGTTGCCAGCTCATTACTGTGAAGACTTGCTTGCTCGCGCCCAGGTTTATGAAAAAGAAGGTGTGCCCAAAGATCTGGCACGGCGCATCGCGGGCTTGGTCAATTTGGCGTCCGGCACCGACATTGTGATGTTGGCCGAACAGCGGGGCTTGAAGGTGTGTGATGTCGCGGCGCTGTATTTCGCCGTTGGCTCGCGGTTCCGCTTGGGCCGTTTGCGCGCCGCGTGCGAAGCGCTGCACAGTGAAAGCCATTGGCAAAAGCTGGCGGTGGCGGCGCTGATCGAAGAAGTGTTCAGCCACCAGTACAACTTGACCGCCCACGTTATGGACGTCGCCAAGACCATCACCGACCCCGTCAAGGCGGTCAAAGTCTGGACCGATAAATATCAAGGGAGCATTGATCGCACAGAACAACTTTTGACGGAATTGTGGTCCGGCGACATCAATGATTTGTCTATGATTGCGGTGGCCAGTCGGGCGCTAAAGTCGTTGATCGACGTGCGCCCGCAATAAGGGTGCCAGGGAAAATGTCATAAGTTCATACGGCATGATCGAAATTGAAAATCTAAGCAAACGGTTTGGCACCGTCCAAGCCTTAAACGATCTGAGCTTTTGCGCCGAGGATGGTCGCGTGACCGGCCTGATCGGGCCCAACGGGGCGGGCAAAACCACCGCCTTTCGCGTGGTCTATGGGCTGTTGAGCCCAGACTTGGGCGCGGCCAGGGTGGACGGCGTCGACGTCGCCCGGGACCGCATGGCGGCACAGCGTCAACTGGGGGTGCTGCCCGACGTGCGCGGTTTGTACCCGCGCCTGACAGCCCGCGAACACATTCGTTATTTTGGCAGGTTGCAGGGCGGCCAGGGGGCGGACTTGGAAGCCGACATCGACGAGCTGGTCGATCGTTTGGGCATGGCGGATTTTGCCGACCGTTTGGCTAAGGGCTTTTCCCGTGGCCAAGAATTGAAAGTGGCGTTGGGCCGGGCTCTGGTGCATCGCCCGCACAATCTGATCTTGGACGAACCCACCAACGGCTTGGACGTGATGAGTTCGCGCGCGGTGCGTCACTTGATCGCTGACATGAAGGCCAAAGGCCACTGCATTCTCATTTCCAGTCACATCATGAGCGAGGTCTCGGCGTTGTGTGATCATTTGATTATCGTTGCCGCAGGCCGCGCCGTCGCATCTGGCACCCCTGATCAATTGCGCGCCCAAACCGGCGTGGATGATTTGGAAGAGGTGTTCGTGCGGGTGTTGGACACACACGGAGCGCTGGCGTCATGACGAGACCTCAAGGCCCCCAAATCTTTAGTTGGTTATCGCACGTGGGTATCGTGTTCTCTAAAGAAGTGCGTGACCACAGCCGCGATCGCCGGGCGCTGTTGTTGGCGCTGATCTATCCCATGTTGGGACCGCTGTTGGTGGCGGGTGGTTTGTTTTTGGCGGGCAAAACCCTACAAGGCGACTTTCGCCAACAGCTGATCGAGATTCCGGCCATCGGCCTGGAAAACGCGCCCGGCTTGGCGGCGTATCTCAAAGACAAAAAAGTTCGCTTTCGCGCTGCTCCAAGCAATCGGCAAGAGCGCGAAGAGGCGGTGCGCCAAGGGCGCATTCCGGTGGTGATGATCGTGCCACTTTCAGCACAGGGACACGAAAGCTTCTCCGTAGAACTGATCACCAACCTGGGCCGGGTGGATAACCTGCGCGTCACGTCGCGGCTGAGTTCTCTTATCAAGGATTATAACGAAAAAATCGCCGATGAAATGGCCCGTCAAGCGGGCTTAAAAAAAGGCTACGGATCGCTGATTAAAATCACCCATACCAATGTCGCGCGGGACGCCAACATTGCGGTGTTTTTTTACAACATGATGCCGCCGCTGGTGATTTTTATGATTTTTTTGGGCGGTGTGCATTTGGCCATCGACACCACGGTGGGGGAGCGCGAACGCGGCTCGTTGGAGCCGTTGTTGCTGGCACCCATAGAACGCGGCGGATTGTTGTTGGCTAAGGCCTTGGCGGCGCTGGCGTTCACCGCCGTCACCACGGTGGTGAACTTGGCCGCGTTTCGCATTTTTATGGGCGTGGCGGTGGCGTCCTCAGAACGCCTCGCCGCTCCGCCGGGGTGGGAGGTGTTCGTCATGGTGTTTGTGATTGCTGTGCCCTTGATGGGGTTCGCCGTGGCGCTGCAAATGGCCTTGGCGGTGGTCACGCGATCCATGAAAGAAGCGCAGATTTATTTGGGCCTGTTGCCGTTGATCCCCGCCTTGCCCGGCATGGTGATGGTGTTTTCACCGCTCAACCCAACCAACCTCACCGCCGCCGTTCCGGTGCTCGGCCAAATGCTGTTGATCAACCAACTGGTGGCGCAACAATCTTTGGCCCCGCAGCACATTGCCATCGCGACGTTATCAACAACGCTGGCGGCAGGGCTAATCTTCACCCTCGCGGCAAAATGGTTTCGCCGGGAAAAGATGTTCGTGCTGGGCTAACGATGGTCCAGAAGTGCGAACCCTTAGTGTCTAAAGTGGCGCATGCCGGTGAAGACCATGGCGATGCCGGCTTTGTTGGCGGCTTCGATGACTTCATTGTCGCGCATGGAACCGCCCGGCTGAATGGCGGCAACTGCGCCCGCGTCGACCGCTTCCAACAAGCCGTCGGCGAACGGAAAAAAGGCGTCGGACGCGACCACGGAACCGATTGCCCAGCTTTCATCTACCCCTTGCGCCTTGGCCGCTTGTTCGGCACGGAACGCAGCGATGCGACACGAATTGACGCGGCTCATTTGACCCGCGCCGATGCCGACGGTGCGACCGTCCTTGCAATAGACGATGGCGTTGGACTTGATGTGTTTGCCGACCGTGTAGGCAAAGATCAAGTCGGCCATTTGCGCCGCGGTGGGGGCTTTTTCGGTGACGACTTTGAGGTCTTCGATGAGTGCGTTGTCACGGCCTTGAACCAACAAACCACCAGCCAACATTTTGACGGTGCGCCCGCCCACGGCAGGATCGGGCATGGCCCCGGTGGTGAGCACCCGTAGATTCTTTTTCCCGGAGAGAATTTTCAGCGCGTCTTCGTCAATGGCGGGGGCGATGATCACTTCGGTGAAAATTTTGACGATTTGTTCTGCGGTGGCACCGTCCAAGGTGCGATTCAGCGCGACGATGCCGCCGAACGCGCTTTCGGTATCAGAGATGTAGGCGTTTTCATACGCCTCAAGCAACGTTTTGCCGACCGCGACGCCGCACGGGTTGGCGTGCTTGATGATGGCGCAAGCGGTGTCTTTGAATTCCGCCACCAGTTCAAAGGCGGCGTCGGTGTCGTTCAAATTGTTGTAGCTGAGCTCTTTGCCCTGCAATTGGGTGGCGCTGGCGACACCGGGGCGGGGATCGCCGTTGACATAAAACGCTGCGGCTTGGTGGGGGTTTTCGCCGTAGCGCATGGTCTGTTTGAGTTCCCCGGCGAAGCACAAACGCTTCGGCCAAGTCTGCTCAGTCTCACCCGCCAGCCAGGTGGAAATGGCGGTGTCGTAGGCGGCGGTGCGGGCGTAAGCGCGCTGGGCCAAGAATTTACGGGTGGCCAGCGTGGTGGCCCCGGAATGGGCGCGCATTTCATCCATGACAAGCTGGTAATCTTCGGGTTCCACCACCACCGTAACGTCGCCATGATTTTTCGCCGCCGCGCGGATCATCGCCGGGCCACCGATGTCGATGTTTTCGACGCATTCGTCATAGCTGGCGCCGCCCGCCAAAGTCTCTTCAAACGGATAGAGGTTCACGCACAACAAATCGATGGGCTGAATGTTGTGCTCTTGCATGGCTTTGACGTGTTCAGGGTTGTCGCGCACCGCCAGCAAACCGCCGTGGATGGACGGCTGCAAGGTTTTCACCCGGCCGTCCATGATTTCGGGAAAGCCGGTGTGTTCGGACACTTCCGTCACCGGCACGCCGGCGTCGCTGAGCATCTTGGCGGTGCCGCCCGTCGAAAGCACTTGAGCGCCTTGATCGGCTAGAAAACGGGCGAATTCAACAAGGCCTGTTTTGTCGGAAACGGAAAGCAGCACGCGGCGAATGGGTTCGGACATTTCGGGTCCCCTGTTGGCGGTGAATGGGTTGGCGGTGAAAGAAAACGTTGATGGTTTGCCATATACCAGTGTCCGGCGCGCAAGGCCAGCCCCGGATCTGAGAATTAAGCGGGTGGACTTGGGTCTTGATCAGCGGGCGGCGGGGCGTATTCGGGCACCAGTTTTGCGATGTTGAGCAACAATCCGTTACGGTCTTCGGCGCGCGCCGCTGTGTCCAAGGCGTCCAGGGTGGCGCGCACGGCGTCTAGGTCTTGGGTGCGCGGCGACGCCAGCAACACGCCGGGGGCCTTGGTCGCCATCAGCGGTTCCGCGCCGTGAAAGATTTCTTCAAACAACTTTTCGCCGGGGCGGGTTCCGGTGAATTGAATGGCGATATCTTGATCCGGCGTGAATCCGGCCAAGCGGATCATTTGGCGCGCCAAATCGACGATTTTCATCGGCTCGCCCATATCTAAGACGAACAGTTTGCCGTCGGTGGCGTGATTGTTAATGCCGAGCGCCGAGGCCTGCAGCACCAATTCAACGGCTTCGCGGATGGTCATGAAATAGCGCGTCATGTCGGGGTGGGTGACGGTCAACGGCCCGCCCGCTTGGAGCTGCTTTTGAAACAACGGCACAACAGATCCGGTGGAGCCCAACACATTGCCAAAGCGCACCGTGACAAAGCGTGTGCCGTCGCCTTGACCCCGGCGCAAGTCCAGCGCTTGCACATAGGTTTCGGCGATGCGCTTGGTGGCGCCCATGATGTTGGTGGGGTTGACGGCTTTGTCGGTGGAAATCATCACCATCACATCCACCCCCGCCGCTTCGCAGGCATCGGCGACGTTGCGGGTGCCGGTGGCGTTGGTGAGCATGCCTTCAAAGGCGTTGTCTTCGACCAACGGCACGTGCTTGAGGGCAGCGGCGTGAAACACCAGTTCGGGTTTGTAATGGGCGAATACCTGATCCATGCGGGTGCGGTCACGGACATCGGCGATCACCGCGTGGCGGGTCTGGCTGGGGTGACGCTCGCCCAGTTCGCGGTCGATCAAATACAGGGCAAATTCGGAATTTTCCACCAACACCAGTTCACGGGGGCCAATGTCGGCCAGTTGGCGCACCAGCTCTGAACCAATCGATCCGCCAGCACCCGTGATCAAAATGCGCTTGTCCTTCGCCAACGCCGTCATGGCGGCGCGGTCCAGGGGTTGTTGCGGGCGACCCAGCAGGTCTTCGATGGCGATGGGTCGAATGCGCAGGTCTTGATTTTCGTCATCCGATTGCAGATCGTCAACCCGGGGCATGCGCGCCATGGTCATGCCCAGGTGCTGCGCCGCTTCCAGCAACTCACGCACGCTGGATCCCTTGATGGCGTCTTTGGTGAGCACCAAACGCTGCGGCCGGTTATGGCCTTCAAGCCCGGCCACCACCTGTTCGATATCCGCCATGGTGCCCAGCACTTCGACGCCGTGAATATGCCGTCCGACCCGGCCCTGGCTTTCGGCGATGATGCCCACCGGGCGATACGATGAGGTGTGCGAGCGCGCGGCGTCGCGAATGAACAGCTCCGCTTCGTCGCTGGCACCCACCAACAACACGGGAATTTTGGGCGTCGCGCTGAGATCTAAGTGCCAGCCAAAGCGGCGGTCCTTGATCATGCGATACAAAAAACGTGGCCCGCCCAACATCGCTAGCAAAACGAACCAGTTGATGATCGGCACCGAACGCGGCACCCCTTCATGGCGCGAGACAAAAAACATCTCGAACGAAAAAATGACGATAATCACCGTCACCGCCTTGGCCAAGGTCACCAGATCGGTGGTGGACGCATAGCGCCAGATCCCTCGGTACATGCGCAGGCTTAAAAACACGATAGCCGCCGTGGCGCTAAAGGCCACCGTGCCGCCGAGCAGCACGGTGTTGTGCAAGGGATCAACAATGTCGCCCAAACGCAAAGCCATCGACACGCCAAACGACAACGCCGCCATGATCACGTCATGGGTAAACGCAACCATGTTTCGAGGCGTTAACTGTAAGGCTTTGGGCAAAATGGTCATGAATGAATTACCTGGGTCGAAATTACTTTATTTAAAGAGCGCGGAGCGTATCACATCACGGCGTGGACGGGGCATCGCTTTTTACGCCAGAGCTTGGCACAAAAACTCAGCGCAGCAGATTAAATTTCACAATACAACGGATCGCGCTGACACCATCTTTCCAGCCGATTTTTTTACCTTCTGCGTAAGATCGATTGGTGTAGGAAATGGCGACTTCGGCAAAGCGCGGCCGGGGGCTCATGCGCGCCAGCTTGGCGGTGATTTCAGGCTCAATGCCAAAGCGGTTTTCGGTGATGGTTAAGCGCTCCAACAACGCCCTGGGCACCAATTTGTAGCAGGTTTCCATGTCGGTGAGTTTGAGTCCCGACAGCAGGTTCGAAAACTGCGTCAAAAAACGATTCGCTAGACCGTGGATCAGGTAGTGCGCTTCGGTCGCATCGCGCTCCAAAAATCGCGATCCGTACACCACATCGGCGGTTCCGGCCAAAATAGGGCCAAGCAGTTTGACGTAGTCGGCGGGGTCATATTCGGCATCGGCGTCTTGAACGATCACCAAATCACCGCTGGCCGCCGTAAAACCGGTGCGCAACGCAGCGCCTTTGCCCCGGTTTTTGTCGTGGTGCAGCAAGCGAATGCGCTGATCGTGCGTGATCAGCTCTTTGGCGATGGCACCGGAGCGGTCGGATGAGCAATCATCAACGATGACAACTTCAAGCTCAAGCCCAGCGGTATCGGCACGGCAAACCTTGGCAACCACGTTGGCGAGGGTCTTTTCTTCGTTGTAACACGGGATAACGACACTGAGTTTGTGCATGAAAAAGCCCAAATTAAAGCCCAAATTAAAGTTCGTCGCGGCTGAGAGCCCACTTGATCAACGCACCATTGCCCGACAAGGGGCCGGATATGACAATTTGTTCGGTGCGCCGATGTGCGCCTTTGTGACCCAAATAAACGCTGCTTTCCAGCTTCACTTCAGCGGCCGAGGTGCGCAGCCGCCAAACTTCTTTGCTGCCCACCCGCAACATCACGCCTTGACCATCTCCTAGTAGAGAAGCTTTGATATGGGGATGAAGATGAAAACGCAGGGTAAATTGGTTGCCGCCGGTGCCGATCAAGCGGTCTTCACCCCGCACATCGGTACCATGGGACGCAACAAATAAGGCGCGCTGGTGGGTCAGACCAAAGGCGCTCATATAGCCGTCGTGGCTGGCTTCGATCAAGGTGCCCTCGTTCACGTCGTGGCGGGTGCAGGTGACCCGCTCAGGGCCACTGCGCAAGGCCCCATCTAAGGCGAATGAGGCGCTGGACGTGTCATTAACGGTGAGCGTCGAATGCGCCGCGGTTGCCGCCAGCGCCGTGCGCCATGGATCGCTGGGACCGGAGCGGGATCCACAATTGACGATGATGCGGTTTTTTCCGGAACTCAGCTCAAAACTCAACGCGCCCGCGTGTTGCGCTTTGCCCACCAGAGTGGGCTGACCGCAATCCATAATCCCATACAGCGCGCCCGCGCCTAAACGCTGAAAACCCGCGTGGGGGGCGTTAAATGGGGCCTTGGCGGTGGAATCGGTCTGCGCCAAGATAAGATCAATTGATACTCTATTTCCTTCTAAGCCGCCGTTAAAAAGGGCTAAACCGCCGTCTGGATGGCGCAAAGCACGGACCATTGGGGCCACCCTGTCGATGGCGTTTTGCACAAAGCCGGGCACATCCCCGGTGGCGGTGCTGAGCAAGGCTTTGAGTTCCAAAAGGTCTTTCAACACGTCTGCGAGACGCTCAGGGTTGCGTTCCACATGACCGCCGTCGGGTAAAATTTGTGCTTGGATGTCCTGGGCTGAGCGTTGCAAGGTACGGCTCATCCGGCCCTCACCGCCCAGCAGGGCAAAGGCCGCATAGACCTGGCCCTTAAGGGCATGAAAGCGAGCAAATCCGCACAGGGGCGGGGGCAGGCTGCGCAACACGTGGCGGGCGTCGCGGCCTGCTTGACGGCGTAGTTGTTTGTCAAAACCGCCGCTACCGTCATCGCGAACCAAAAAGGCCCAATTTTGGCAGATGTTAATCAGCCGTTCTGCGGTCACGTCCGGGGCCCAAGAGACGGCATTCCACGATGCGTTGGCGGTTATCCACGTCGACAACCACTCGCGGGCGAAATAGGGGGCTTCCCCTCCACCCGCTTGTCCCCCGCTTAGGGCGGATAGATCGTTGAGCCAGCCAAATCCATGAAACCACGCCGTCCACGACGCGGAGGCGATGGGCAACGCATCGGCGGCGGTGAGCGTATGGCTTTCGTCTTCATGACTAAAGACCCCCGTCACAAGGGTGCGCCCGACGTCAGGATTGCCCGGCCACAGCTGCGTCACGGAAACACGCAGATCCTTTGGCGAGGGTCCCAGCAGCAAAAGACGATACAGCGCTGAGCCGCGAAACCCGCCCCGAGGTGCAGGGATGCGCACACGCTTGGCCCAGGTCATGGCGGCTGGCGCATGCTGGGGTATGGTGGACGGGGGAAGGCCTTTGATCTTGCTCATGCCTGATGGGTATCAGTTTCGATACGGACACGCAAGAAAAGGGATCACGCGGCTATAACGTCCTTTATTTACGGGATAATTTTTTTATGCATAAAAGATTTTAGGGACAATCGTTGGGTAGAGTTGTTCCCCAAAG
>FLOH01000895.1_pt1 | contig 52164 bp, 53 predicted proteins | sample 756751 | NCBI WGS metagenome assembly FLOH01 (sample SAMEA4026879, study PRJEB14308) | marine metagenome | biome: coastal water; material: water | depth 74 m | reverse complement strand
CGACCTCGATGCCCACCGTGGCCGGATCTTTTCCTACGACGTGACGGGCGGGCGCTATGAGGAGCGGGATCACCATGCGGTGGGATCCGGTTCCATGTTCGCGCGAGGGTCATTAAAGAAGCTCTACCGGCCCGGGCTGAGCAGCGACGACGCCATCATGGCTGCTGTCGAGGCTTTGTACGACGCTGCTGATGATGACTCGGCCACCGGAGGCCCGGATCTGACACGTCGAATCTTCCCCAGCATCGCTGTCGCCGATGCAGACGGTGTGCGCATGTTGGCCGACGATGTTGTCGGTCCCGTGGTGCAGCGCGTGGTCGATGCTCGGCTGACGCAGCCGGACGGCCCCAGGGCTCACCTTCCCGGGGGGACCTCATGAGCATGCCCTTCTACGTCTCGCCTGAGCAGATCATTAAGGACAAGGCGGATTACGCACGCAAGGGGATCGCCCGGGGACGCAGTGTCGTCGTCCTGCAATACGACGGTGGAATTCTTTTCGTCGCGGAGAATCCGTCCCGAGCGCTGCACAAGATCTCCGAGATCTACGACCGGATTGGATTTGCGGCCGTCGGCAAGTACAACGAATTCGAGAACCTTCGTGTTGCCGGCGTACGCCTGGCTGATATGCGCGGATATGCCTACGACCGCCGCGATGTCTCCGGTCGCAGCCTCGCTAACGCCTATGCCCAGACCCTGGGGTCGATTTTCACGGAGACAGCCAAGCCCTATGAGGTGGAGCTGGTGGTCGCTGAGGTCGGGGGTCAGGCGTCACAGGACCAGATCTACCGACTGACGTTCGATGGTTCCGTCGCGGATGAGCACGGCTATCTCGCCATGGGGGGTCAGGCTGACGCGATCGCCGAGGCTCTCGGCATCCGGTGGCGGCCAGGACTCGCGCTCCAGGAGGCCGTGCGAGCAGCGGTGGACGCACTTGCTGTCGGGTCGGCTGAGGCTCCCGGCCCGGACCAACTCGAGGCCGCCGTGCTCGAGCGAGACCGTCCGCGACGGACGTTCCGCCGACTCGGCGCGGACCGCATGGCGCAGTTGTTGGGAGTGCCGGCCCCCGGGGAGCCCGCTCCCGGAGTGGCAGAATCCCCCGACGCTCCCGCGTCCTCAGAAGCCTCTCCCCAAGGGGAGTAGTCGTGGATCGACGCATCTACGGCATCGAGACGGAGTACGGCATTACGTGCACCTTCCGTGGGCAGCGTCGACTGAGCCCTGATGAGGTTGCCCGCTACCTGTTCCGTCGTGTCGTGTCATGGGGGCGCAGCAGCAACGTGTTCCTTCGGAATGGTTCGCGACTGTATCTGGATGTGGGCAGCCATCCCGAGTACGCAACTGCTGAATGCGATGACGTTATTCAACTGATCACCCACGATCGTGCGGGTGAGCGCATCCTCGAGGGTCTCCTCGTCGACGCCGAGACTCGCCTCCACGAGGAGGGCATCGCGGGCGATGTCTATTTGTTTAAAAACAACACCGACAGTGCCGGAAACTCCTACGGATGTCACGAAAATTACCTCGTGGCGCGCCACGGCGAGTTCCAAAAGCTAGCCGATTCGTTTTTGCCCTTCCTGGTGTCGCGCCAGGTCATCTGCGGAGCCGGCAAGGTGCAGCAGACGCCGCGAGGCGCGGTCTATTGCATCAGTCAGCGGGCTGATCATATTTGGGAGGGCGTCTCGAGCGCGACGACGCGTAGTCGCCCCATCATCAACACCCGAGATGAGCCGCACGCGGACGCTGAGCGGTATCGACGCCTCCACGTGATCGTGGGCGACTCCAACATGAGCGAGACAACCACCCTGCTCAAGGTGGCTTCGGCGGACCTTGTTCTGCGCATGCTCGAGGCGGGCGTGGTGTTACGAGATCTCACGCTCGAAAATCCCATTCGTGCCATTCGCGAAATCAGTCACGATCCGACCGGCCAGCGCACGGTGCGACTGGCCAATGGGCGCGAACTCACAGGTCTGCAGATCCAGTCTGAGTTTTATGAGAAGGCACGGGACTTCGCGGATCGGCACGGGCTCGTGGATGACCCGGATAGCGTCCCCGCGCGATGTCTGAACCTTTGGGAGCGCACCCTAAAGGCCATCGAGACGCAAGACTTCAGCGCAATCTCTGAGGACATCGACTGGGTCATCAAAATGACGATGATCGACCGCTACATGGCCAAGCACGGGATGTCACTGTCGGATCCGCGTATCGCGCAACTCGACCTGGCCTACCACGATGTGACGCGGTCGCGGGGACTGTTCTATCTGCTGGAGCGTCACGGCAAGGCGACTCGCGTGACACACGAGCCGGCCGTCTTTGAGGCAAAATCAGTCCCCCCCCAAACGACGCGTGCCCGACTGCGCGGTGAGTTCATCCGACGTGCTCAGGAGCGCAAACGTGACTTCACCGTTGACTGGGTCCACCTCAAACTCAATGACCAGGCTCAGCGCACCGTGCTCTGCAAGGATCCCTTCCTCAGCGTGGACGAGCGTGTCGAGAAGCTCATCGCCAGCATGTGACGGGGGGCCGTCTAGGCTGAGGGCATGACAAAGATGCTCCCTGCCGTCGCGGTCGCTGTTGCTGCCCTCACCCTGTCCGCCTGCGGCGGTTCTGGCTCGGGGGGTGAGTCATCCGCATCCTCGTCTTCGGCGCCACCACAGGGCGCATGGAGTGTGAGCAACTGCGCGAGCCTTGATCCGCCCACGACCGGTGCGCCCGTCCCCGCGGACGCCGTGGTGGAGGGAGAGGTGGCCACGACGGCGGACCTGTCGACAGCTCCCACGGTCGCTGTCCTTGAGGGTGCTGTGGCGATATCGAGCCTGGTGGTCTCCGATGTTGTCGCCGGATCCGGCGATGAGGTGCCAGCGGGCGCAACGGTCACCGTGGAGTACTGCGGTGTGGGACTTGATTCTGGAGCCATTTTTGACTCGTCCTGGGCCCGGGGCACGCCAGCAACCTTCCCGCTCAGTGGAGTGATTCCGGGCTGGCAGGAGGGTATCCCGGGGATGACGCCGGGAAGCCGCCGTCTCCTGCTGATCCCCGCGGACCTCGCCTACGGCAATGCGCCACCTCCCGGTTCCGGAATTCTTCCGGGCGAGACACTTGTTTTTGTCGTCGACCTTGTCTCCAGCCCCTAGTCTGATCAGCCGTCAGCGATAGCGTTCTAACCGTCACGATGCCCCGTGGGGCGAGGAGGCACAGGTGAGTGAGAAGCCCGACATCGACTTCATTGAGGGACCGGCTCCGACCGAACTCGTCATCAGTGACCTGGTGGTGGGAGATGGCGCCGAGGCGGTCGCGGGAGCGACCGTCCTGGTCCATTACGTCGGAGTGGACTTCGAAACCGGTGACCAGTTTGACTCATCATGGGACCGGGGAGAGCCCATCAGTTTCCCCCTGGCAGGTTTGATTGCCGGGTGGCAGGACGGCATCCCGGGCATGTGTGTCGGTGGACGTCGACAATTGGTGATTCCTCCACGCCTGGCGTACGGCGAATCTGGCGGGCACCGACTTGCGGGTCGAACGCTCGTCTTCATCATCGACCTCCTTGCTGTGGACTGACCTGCGTCGTGGCGACGGATCGCACCGAGCGCCTTCTCAACCTCGTGCTGTGCCTGCTGGGCACGCGTCATCCCGTCCCCAGGGGCACGCTCCAACACGCCATCCCGGGATACGCGGACGTGCCCAGTGAGGATGCGTTCGAGCGCATGTTCGAGCGGGATAAGGACGAGCTCCGCGGCATGGGGATCCCGGTCGAGACCGTCCTCAACAGTGCGGGTGAGGTCGAGGGGTATCTCATCTACGAGGGTGCATACGGACTGCCAGACATCCGACTCGATGCGGCGGAGTTGGGCGTGTTGGGATTGGCAGCACGCATGTGGAGCGACGCGGTTGTGGGCTCCCACGCGGCCATGGCCCTGCGCAAACTCGAGGCCACATCGGACCATGTACTCGACGTTGACCCCCTCTTTGTTGGACAGTCCGCCCCCGGGGAGGGCCATCTTCCACCGTTGTGGGAGGCCATCAGGTCTCGAAGAGTCGTGCGGTTTGACTACCTCGGGCGAGGGCGTGATGTGACCGAAACACGCTTGGTGGAACCCTGGGCCACGGTGCGCTGGCAGGGTGCCTGGTACCTGGGCGGCCTCAGCCGCGAACGGTCGGAGCCTCGCGCATTCCGGCTGTCGCGTATCCAGGGCGCCGTCGCGATCCAGCGTGAGGTGTTCGCGTCCGTTGAGCACGACGACATCGTGGCCCTGGTGGCGCAACTATCCGACCCGCCACGATCTGGGACAGCGCTGGTGGTCCCACCGACGTCGGGGGGTGCTCACCTGCGGGCCCGTGCCACGTTTGTGGACGACACCACCTGGGCGATCGACTTCGCAGATGACGAGACCCTGATGAGCCATGTGCTCGAGGCGGGGGGCACCATCGTGGACCCACCTGACCTCACGTCACGGATGCGCGAGGCTCTCGTGCGGGTGTCCGAAGCACACGGTGAGACACATGCGTGAGACATCGTCCGCACGGCTCTCACGGCTGCTCTCCCTCATCCCATGGCTGGAACAGCACGACGGAGTGGCCATCTCCGAGGCTGCGCATCACTTCGGTGTCACCCCGGCCGAGTTGGAGGCGGATCTTTGGCTCACCATCTGCTGTGGCCTGCCCGGACACGGGCCTGATCAACTCATCGACATCCAGTTCTGGGATGAGGATGGGCAGATACATGTCCAGGATGCGCAAAATCTTGACCGCCCGCTGCGCTTCACGGCGACCGAGTCCACCGCCCTGCTTGTGGGACTTCGACTGCTGGCGCAGGTGCCCGGAGACCACGATCGTGCGGCGTTGGCGAGTGTGACGGCGAAGTTGGAGCAGGCAGGGGGTCAGGCCGAGGAATCCCACACCGTCCTCCTTGATGACGTTGATCACAGTGTTGTGGCTGATGTGATGACCGCTACGTCATCAGGCACCGTGGTGCGCATTCACTACGCCGGTGCCAGCCGTGACGAGGTGACGGAGCGCGTGGTCGAACCCGGTGAGGTTGTCGAATACCAGGGTCGCCGCTATCTCATCGCCTGGTGTCGTGAGGCGCGTGCCCAGCGCACCTTCCGACTCGATCGGATCCGCTCCATCGCGTTCTTGGACGAGTCGACCACGGCGGTCACCACGGTCCAATCCATCGCGCCTGACCGTGGCACGCGCGTGCGGATCCGGGTCCATCCGCGATCTCGATGGCTCCTCGAAAGCTTCGAGACGCACGATCTCACCCCCGGACTCGCCGGTGAGCACGATGCCACCGTGATGGTTGCGGATCCGGCGTGGCTCGTGCGTCTGGTCCTTGGGCAGGCCGGCGGGGTCGAGGTTGTGGATCCCCCCGAGATTCGGGCACGGGTGCGCTCAGCTGCTGAGGCCGCCCTGGCACGGCTGGATTCCATGGAATCCTGGGGCTGAATCCTGAGGCGCTGGGTGCTGACCTCGCCCATGCACTGGGTGTCCTGGCCTGAAGAGGGTTACCATGGGCCAACGCCACGATCCATGGGACGACCCAAGCGACGAAAGGTGCCGTGACATGCCGTTCAATCTGCGGGGGCCCGAGCTCCTCGTTCTCGTTCTCATCATCCTGCTTCTCTTTGGCGCCAAGCGTCTGCCCGATGTCGCCCGAGGAATGGGCCGTTCCCTGCGCGTGTTTAAGGCCGAGACCAAGGACCTTCACGCTGAGGGTGACGATGGCCCCGAGGCAGTGGCAGCGGCTGATGCTCCAGCCGCGGTAGAAGCTCCCACCGCGGTGGATGCTCCAGCGCCTGTGGATGCCCCCACATCGGTGCCGCCTAAGCGCACCGAGAGCTGAACCTTGGCCGCACCACCGGAGGCGAGCCCTCGTAAACGTCGCCGGGAGACTTCGAAAGAAGCGGCGATGCCGCTCGTGGAGCATTTGCGCGAATTGCGGGGGAGGTTGGTCAAGGCGGGACTGGCCATCCTGGCGGGGATGGTCGTGGGGTGGATCTACTACACCGCGATATTCAACTGGCTGTCAGCACCCTTCGAGGCAGTTGTCGAACAGGCCAGGTCCGAGGGGCGCGAGATCACCCTTGCCCTGACCGGTGTTGCCGATCCCTTTGTCCTCCAGCTTCAGGTCTCCGCCGTCACGGGGCTTCTCCTGGCATCTCCGATATGGCTGTATCAGTTGTGGCGCTTCGTGACTCCCGGCCTGCGGCGCAACGAGCGTCGGTGGGCCATTGGGTTTGTCATGGTGGCTGTGCCGCTGTTCGCCAGCGGAGTGTTCCTCGCCTACACCGTCTTGCCCTACGGCCTGGAAATCCTCTTCGGTTTCACCCCCCAAAACGTAGAAAACATCGTCGCCGTTGACAGATACCTGTCGTTCTTTATCCGCATGGTCATCGTCTTTGGCGTGGGTTTCATCGCACCTCTGCTCCTTGTGCTCCTCAACTTCGCCGGTGTTCTGACGGGTAAGCGCCTGATGTCATGGTGGCGCTGGATCATCTTCGGCACCTTCATCTTCGCTGCGGTGGCCACCCCGACCGGTGACCCGATCAACATGATGCTCCTCGCAGGGCCGATCATGCTGCTGATGGCGATAGCCATCGGGGTGTGCCTCGGCAATGATCGTCGTCGTGCTCGGCGGCGGCGTGGGGAGCCCGATTACAGCGAGTGGGATGACGATGAGGCATCCCCCCTTGATACGTCCGCGCAGGTCGTCGATGGTGACGTAGACGTTGATGCCCCCGAGCATGGGGACACCCGGACTGATCAGAGCTGAGCCCGTGCGCATCACCCTCGTGGTCAATCCCGCCTCAGGCCGTGGGCGGGCACAGCGCATCGTACCCGCGGTTGTCCAGGCACTCCACCGCCGTGGTATTCATGCCGAGATTGTGCTCACCCATCATGGCGACGAGGTACGCAGCGTGGTGCGACGTGAGCGCGATAGCGGGGCAGCGCGGGTTCTGGTGTGCGGCGGAGATGGCACCTTGCATCTCGCCATCCAGGAGTTGGCGTGGGGTACGACGGCCCTGGGGATCATCCCCGCCGGCACGGGCGACGACAACGCGCGCACCCTGGGGATCCCGCGGGGCAATCCAGAAGCAGCCGCCATCTTGGCGGCCACGGGTGATGTGGAGACCATTGACCTCGGGGGAGTGCGACTTGCGGACGGCACGCAACGCTATTTCCTGGGCGTCATGTCAACGGGTTTCGATTCACTCGTCAATGAGCGCGCCAACCGGATGCGGTGGCCGCACGGCAGCGCCCGCTACCTCGTGGCCACCCTGGGTGAACTCCGGACCTTCCGCCCGGTTCCCTACCGGGCGATCCTCGATGGGGAGGACGTCCATGCCGAGGCCATGCTCGTGGCTATCGGCAATGGTGCTTCATACGGCGGCGGCATGAAAATCTGTCCCGGTGCTGATCCCCACGATGGACTCCTGGAGATCACCTGGATCCACGGGGTCAAGACCCGCACCTTCCTGCGGGTCTTTCCGAAGGTCTTCAGCGGCGGTCATGTCACGTCGCCCTACGTGATGACACGGCGGGTGCGATCGGCGCACTTGGATGCGCCAGGTCAGTTGGCCTATGCGGATGGGGAGCGGGTCGGCCCCCTGCCACTGGAGGTGTCCGTCGAGGTGGAGGCACTGCCTGTCGTGCGCGGAGACACGCCCGCGTAGCCTGTCAACGTGTCCCCACCGGCAGAACGTGGCGGTCTGTCGCCGGCTGAACGTCATGCCGCGGCTCGGGAGCGCGCCGCACTCGGGGATTTCCTAGAGCTGTATCCCTTTGGCCTGGACCCCTTCCAGGTGGCAGGCTGCGCTGCCCTCGCGCAGGGCCGTAGCGTGTTGGTGGCCGCACCCACCGGAGCGGGTAAGACCGTTATTGGTGAGTACGCCGTGCATCGGGCGCTGGCAGAGGGACGCAAGTGCTTCTACACGACGCCCATCAAGGCTCTGTCGAATCAGAAGTTCCATGATCTAGCCACGCGCTACGGGGCCGATCGCGTCGGACTGCTGACCGGCGATAACGCCATCAACTCCGAGGCCCCCGTCGTGATCATGACGACCGAGGTGCTCCGCAACATGCTGTACGCCAACTCGCCAACACTGCAGGGTCTGGCCTACGTCGTCATGGACGAGGTGCACTACCTGGCGGATCGCTTCCGGGGCGCCGTGTGGGAGGAGGTCATCATTCACCTGCCGCGTGGTATTCATCTTGCCGCTCTGTCAGCGACGGTGAGCAATGCGGAGGAGTTCGGGGAGTGGCTGGGGACGGTCCGGGGACCCACCGACGTCGTTGTCGATGAGCATCGACCCGTGCCGTTGTGGCAGCAGGTCATGGTGGGACAAAGACTGTTGGATCTCTTCGTCGACGATGAGGGACAGCGTGTCAATCCGGAGCTTGTCCGCATCGCTAAGGAGTCGACCCGCTGGTCCGACGAGCGAGGTCGGGGTGGGCGTCGACCTCGGACACGGGACCGATTGACCCCGTGGAGGACCGATGTCGTGTCAGCACTGCATGACGACCACCTGCTTCCCGGGATCACCTTCATCTTCAGCCGAGCCGGGTGCGACGCAGCAGTGGAGCAGTGTCTGGGTTCCCACCTGATGCTCACCACCCCGGAGGAACGCCGCCAGATCGAGGACCTGGCGGAGTCGCGCACGGCGGACCTCCCCCTGGAGGACCTGGCGATCTTGGGATATGCCACGTGGCGGGAGGGTCTGCGACGTGGGGTAGCGGCACATCATGCGGGACTCCTGCCCCTCTTTAAGGAGGTGGTCGAGGACCTGTTCCAGCGCGGCCTGATCAAGATGGTTTTTGCAACGGAGACCCTGGCTCTCGGCATCAACATGCCGGCCCGCACCGTGGTACTTGAGCGCCTGGTGAAGTGGAACGGTGAGTCTCACGTGGACATCACCCCCGGGGAGTACACGCAGTTGACGGGCCGTGCTGGGCGCCGGGGCATTGACGTGGAAGGTCACGCCGTCGTGGTCTGGCATCCCGGTCTGGACCCGCAGTCGCTGGCCGGTCTTGCCTCGACGCGGACATATCCGCTGCGGTCAAGTTTTCGTCCGTCGTACAACATGGCTGTGAGCCTCATCCGTCAGATGGGTCGCACCAAGGCCCGTGACATCCTCGAGACATCCTTTGCGCAGTTTCAGGCCGATCGAGCCGTCGTCGGGATAGCCGCCCAGGTGAAGCGCAATGCCGAGGCTCTCGCGGGATATCGCGAGGCGATGACCTGTCATCTGGGGGATTTTGCCCAGTATGCGGATCTCCGGCGACAACTGTCGGATCTGGAACGCGATGGTTCACGCCAGCGCCATCGTCGCGACCGCGCCCTCATCGAGGAATCACTGCGCGCGATGCGTGTCGGGGATGTCGTCGCTGTCCCGTCAGGCAGGCGCATCACGCCCGCGGTGGTCATCGCGGTCGACCAGCCGGCTCTCGACTCCTCACCACGTCCCACGGTCGTCATGCTCGATCGCAGTCTGCGTCGCCTGGGTGCCGGTGAATTGCCCGGACCTGTGGCGGTCCTGGGGCGAGTGCGGATCCCACGCGGCTTCTCGGGCCGCTCTGCCTCGGACCGACGCGCACTTGCTGCCGATCTCAAGCCGTTCATCGACGACGCCTCGGCTGTACGGCCTGCGCGTCGTCAGCCCGTGGGTGTTGAGGACGCGGTAGCAGAGATTCGGTCCCGGATGCGTCAGCATCCGTGTCACGGTTGTGCCGACCGCGAAGCACATGCGCGATGGGCTGAGAGATCCCTGCGATTGGAGAAGGAAACTGCGAAGTTGCAGGCACGAGTGGACTCACGCTCAACATCCGTAGCACGACAGTTTGATCGCATCTGCGATCTGCTCATGCACCTGGGCTACCTGTCCGGATCAGCGGAGGATCCTCAGGTCACATCGCGCGGAGACATCCTCGCCGGTATCTACTCCGACGCTGACCTGCTGGTGTCTCAGGCCATTGCGGAGACGTCATGGGACGACCTGGATCCGCCTCAGTTGGCCGCCCTCGCCGGAGCGATCGTCTACGAGGGGCGGCAGCGCGAGGATGCCCCCCGGGTGCCCGGGGGACTCGTGCGCCAGGCGGTGGACTCCGCCATCAGCGTCAGTCTTGATCTTGCCGAGGTGGAGGCCAAGTTCGGTGTTCCTCGCACCCACGAGTTGGACTTGGGTTTCGTCTGGCCGCTCTATCGCTGGGCACAGGGCGGCGCCCTGGGGACGATCCTTGCGGATACCGAGTTGGCCGCCGGAGACTTCGTCCGATGGACACGTCAGGCCATTGACCTGCTGGATCAGATCCGAGAGGCCGTTCCTCCCGACCATGTGCTGCGACGCAATGCTCGACGGGCTCGCGACCTCATCGATCGCGGCATCGTGGCCTACGCCGTATCACCCTGACCGGTCGAAGGCCTCCAGCAGTCGCCTCGTGGGCGCCTCCACACCCCAGTGCTGGGCAACAGCCAACGCCTGGTGCGCGTCCACGTCCATGGGTGCTGGGAGTGCCACTCGATCGGGTTGCGGCACGAGGCGCACCACCCGATCCGCTCGATCCAGCGCCGGCCAGGCGCTCATGAGCCGACGCCGCACAGCCGGGGTCATCGGCGCTGATGAGCCGGGGTCTTCCGCAGCCGTGCGAATGCTGGTGAGATCGCCAAATGCGCGAATGAGCGCCAGCGCCGTCTTGTCACCGATTCCCGGGGCACCGGGAAGCCCATCGGATGGATCCCCACGCAGAATCGCGAGGTCCGCATAGCGGCTCGGAGGCAATCCGAATCGCTCCTCAACGGCGTGAGGATCCCACACCACCCAGGGTTGCCCACCCCGTGACGCAGACGAGCCACCGGTGAAGAGCATGGTCACGCGATCGTTGACCAGTTGGACAAGATCACGGTCACCGGATGCGATATCCACGTCCTGAGCCTGAGGGCTCAGGTCAGCGATGACATCATCCGCCTCCGCCGACGGACGTCCGACGACGGGAATCCCCACGAGCGGGAGCAACTCCCGCAGGACGTCAACCTGAGGGGCCAGCGTGTCGGGGACATCCTCGGAGGCTGAGGCCGCAACGTCCGTGGCCGAGACCGTGGTCTCGGCCACGCGGTGGGCCTTGTAACTCGGCATGAGTTCAACCCGCCACGCGGGACGCCAATCCTCGTCCCAGCAGGCAACGACCCTGGTGGTGCGGCGATTGAGGACCACGGCGGTGACGGTGTCGAGGAATCCGCGTACGGCGTTGATGGGCATTCCGTTGGGAGCGGTGAGCGACTCGGGGAGGGCGTAGTAGGCGCGGTAGTACAAGGACGCGCTGTCCAGGAGTAAGAGTGACACGCGTCATCGTCCCGCGATGGGTGCACCTGGGTCGATCGGGGTACCGTTTCACCATGGTGCCTGGGGAGATATCCGACCGATTGGCCCGTGCGCGCGCCCTAGCCCAGGACGCAGGTTGGGATGCGATGTTGATCACCCCCGGCCCTGACCTGAGATATCTCGCAGGCTACGACGCGGTCCCGCTGGAGCGGGTGACGTGCCTCGTTGTGCCGACGGATGGGGATCCTGTCCTCGTGGTCCCCGGCCTCGAACGAGCAGCCGCAGAAGCATCGCCGCTTGCTTCAGCGGGGGTACCCATCCTCACCTGGGCTGAGACGGACAATCCCTACGCGCTGGTCGCATCCCTCGTGCCCACGGCACGTCGGGTGGGCGTGGACGACCACATGTGGGCGGTCAAGGTGTTGCGCTTGCGGGCAGCGATGCCTGACGTTGAGCAGGAGCCGGCGGGACTCGTTTTGTCGACCATGAGGATGCGCAAGTCCAGGGATGAACTCGAGGCGCTGCGCAGAGCTGCGGCTGCCATCGACGCCGTACATGATCAGGTGCCGGATCTGCTGCGCATGGGACGCACCGAGCGTGAGGTGGGGCGCGATATTGCCGCTCTGATCCTGGAGGCGGGGCATGTCAGCACGGATTTTGTGATTGTCGCCTCCGGACCCAACGGTGCCAGCCCCCACCACGAGGTATCGGATCGCATCCTGCGCATGGGGGATCCCATTGTCGTGGATATCGGGGGCACCATGCCGGATGGCTACTGCAGTGATGAGACCCGAACCTATGCGCTGGGGGATCCGGGGCCTGAGTATCTGCATGCGTATGCGGTGCTTCTCGAGGCTCAACGCATGGCGACTAACGGTGTCCGACCCGGTGTGCCGTGCGAGGAGATCGACACACTCGCCCGCGACCATCTCACCTCCCACGGACTGGGGGACCTCTTCATCCATCGCACCGGCCACGGGATCGGCCTTGAGACTCATGAGGATCCGTACATCGTCCAGGGGAATGCGCTTCCCCTGGAACCGGGCATGGTCTTCAGCATTGAGCCGGGTTTTTATGCCGAGGGCCGCTGGGGGGCCCGCATTGAAGACATTGTTGCCTGTGGAGATGACGGAGCCGTCGTCCTCAATCAACAGCCTCGCGACCTCATCGTCGTGGGCTGAAGGATTGGCCGTGCGGGCGCGACGGCTGGGCGAATCATGAGTTCGCTTCTGCTGCGCGCCGGTCACATTTACAGCCCGGAGGACCCCTTCGCGACCGCAATCCTGGTGGTCGATGGCGACGTCGCGTGGATCGGTGACGAAGGTGGCGCCGACGTCCACGCCGCCGACATGGATGCCGTCGTGCACCTTCACGGTGCCCTCGTCACACCGGCCTTCGTCGATGCACATGTCCACACGACATCCACGGGGCTGACACTCACCGGTCTTGATCTCACGGGCACGAGCAGCATGATCGACTGCCTCCATGCCCTGCGATCCTTCACGGCACCCGGCTCGGTCATTCTCGGGCATGGATGGGATGAGTCGACCTGGCCCGACGGTCGCGTGCCCACGACCGCGGAGATTGATGCGGCCGTGGGTGACATGCCCGTCTATGTGACCCGCATTGACGTTCACTCCGCCCTGGTGTCGTCGGCACTGCGACGTATGCGGCCGGACGCCGTGATGATGCGGGGCTGGGATCCCACGGGCCCTGTCTCACGCGAGGCTCACCATGCCCTGCGCGATGCCGCCCTCGGCATGGTGTCGGCCGATCATCGATCCCATGCGCAACAGATGGCCCTGGGAGTGGCCGCATCGCGGGGGATCGCCAGTGTCCACGAAAACGGGGGACCGTCGATCAGCAGCCGGGACGATTTCCTCGAGGTGCTGAATCTGGGTGCAGATCCGCAGTATCCGGAGGTCATCGGCTACTGGGGCCGGTTGCACGGTCAGGACGAGGCGGCAGCACTCGGGGCGCGCGGCGCCGCGGGGGACCTCTTCGTGGATGGATCCCTGGGATCACACACCGCGTGTCTGCTCGACCCGTACGCCGACCAGCGGGAGAGCCGGGGGACGGCGTACCTCGATGCGGATGATGTCGCAGAGCACATCGTCGCGTCGACAGAAGCAGGACAGCAGGGGGGCTTTCACGTCATCGGCGATGGCGCGACGCAGATTGTGGCGGATGGTTTTAGCCTGGCGCGGCGACGCATCGGTGCGGATCGGCTTCGGGCTGCGCGTCATCGACTTGAGCACCTGGAGATGCCATCGAGTGACCACCTGCGTTTCTTCTCCGACATCGGCGTCGTTGCCAGTGTTCAGCCGGCGTTTGATGCCGCCTGGGGTGGCCCCTCCGGGATGTACTCCCAGCGGCTGGGTGTCACTCGAGCCCAGACACTCAACCCCTTCGCCCACATGACATCCACGGGTGTGGTGTTGGCTTTCGGTTCCGATGCGCCGGTCACGCCGCTGGACCCCTGGGGGAGTGTGCGCGCAGCCGCCTGGCACCACACGGTGGACCATCGCATCAGCGTCCGCTCGGCATTTGCCGCCCACACCCGGGGTGGGCGGCGTGCTGCCCGTGACGAGGCTCGAGAGCCGGGGGTGCTCATGCGTGGTGCTCCGGCGACATATGCCATCTGGGCACCGGGACCCTTGGCCGTTCAAGCACCAGATGGACGGGTGGCAGCCTGGAGCACCGATCCGCGATCTGGCACACCACCCCTGCCGGACCTCCAGGGATCACAGCCCGTGTGCTGGCGCACCGTGCGCGCTGGAGCGGTGATCTTCGACAGTGGAGATCTTGATGGCGGAGCCACCGTGAGCGGGCCATGACCCTGTGGATCCGTGTGCTGCTGTCCAGTGTCTCCGGTGTTCTGCTCGCCCTGTCCTTCCCACCGTATGGCGCATCCCTTCTCGCTCCGGTGGGGGTCGCACTGCTTGCCCTCGCTATCCGGGGCAGCAATCCCGGGCGTGCCCTACTGCTCGGAGCCATTCAAGGATCTGTGTCCTTCGGGATTCTGCTGCGCTGGATGAGTGTGGTGGGACCGGATGCATGGATCCTGTTGACGGGGGTGTGCGCCGCCTGGATTGCGCTCATGGCGGTGACGTGGGCGCTCGTCAGCCGCCTCGCCTGGTGGCCCCTGTGGTTCGCCTGTCTCTGGGTGGCGCAGGAGGCGTTGCGCGACCGTATTCCGCTCGGCGGGTTCCCCTGGGGGCGACTGGCCTTCGCCCAAACGGCGACGAGCCTGACTCCGTGGGCAGCCATCGGTGGGGCAGCACTCGTGACCTTTGCCACGGCACTGGCGGGCACCCTGTTGGCCTATGTGGTGGTGTCTTGGCGGGCAGGTGAACGGCGATGGTCCACCGCTGCCGCAGGAGGAATTCTCGTGATCGCGCTGGCGGGACTCCTGATCCCGCGACCCACGACGAGTGAGTCGACCGCCACGCTAGCGGTGATCCAGGGAGGGGTGGTCTCGACGGGGTTGTCCGTCAGTGATGAGCGCCGTGCCGTCTTTGATCGTCACATTGCCGCGACCCTCGCGCTAGCCGAACGCGTTGATGCAGGAGAGGTGCCGGCCCCGCGGGGTGTCATCTGGCCCGAAAACTCCGTCGACATCGATCCCAGCCGGGATCCGCAGGTGCGGTCAGCGCTCGATGCGGCTGTTCGGGCGGTGCAGGCGCCCATCCTGATCGGGGCCGTGGTGGATGTCGATGCCGACCTCGTGGCGAATGTGGGGATTGTCTGGGATGAGTCGGGTCCCGGTGACAGCTACATCAAGCGACACCCCGTGCCGTTCGGTGAGTACGTGCCCTTTCGCAGCCTCCTGACATCCGTGATCGGCCGATTCGCACTGGTCCCACGCGATTTCATCGCTGGCCAGAGCCCGGGCGTCCTCGACCTCGGTGGTGTGCTGGTCGCTGATGTCATCTGCTTCGAAATTGCCTATGACGACATCGTGCGTGACGCCGTCATCGCGGGTGGCCAGGTCATCGTCGTGCAAACGAACAACGCGACGTTTGCGGGACTGGGCCAGCCGGAGCAGCAGATAGCCATGTCTCGGCTCAGAGCTGTCGAGCATGGTCGCGCCGTCCTCGTGGCTGCGACGTCCGGCATCAGCGCCGTGATTGCACCCGATGGATCTATAGAGGCCGAGATCGGAGAGGACGGGAGCGGCTCCCTGGTGGCCACCGTTCCCCTGCGTGACTCCGTGACCGTTGCCGACCGGCTGGGAGAGATTCCGGAGTTCGGCCTGTCTCTCCTCGGTGCCGCGGTGGTGGGATGGGCACTGCTACGCCGCCGCCCCGCGCCCGGGGATCCGACGGCGCCTAGGCTCGACCCATGAGGACTCTGGTCATCATTCCCACCTACAACGAGTCCGAGTCCCTTCCCTCACTCCTTGAGCGCCTGCGTCGTGCTGTGCCGCATGCCGACGTGTTGATTGCGGATGACAATTCCCCCGATGGCACAGGTGCCCTCGCGGACGCGTTCGCTGAGAGTGATCCGGCCATTCATGTGCTCCATCGGCCGAGCAAAGCTGGGCTGGGAGCGGCGTACCTCGCGGGCTTCGCCTGGGGTTTGGAGCGTGAGTACGACGTCCTGGTTGAGATGGATGCTGACGGTTCCCATCGACCTGAGGAACTGCCACGGTTGCTCGCTCTCATACCACCAGCCGACGTCGTGCTCGGGTCCCGCTGGGTCTCGGGCGGTTCCGTCGTCAACTGGCCCGCTTCTCGACGACTGCTCTCTCGCGGCGGGAGCTTGTACACCCGGCTCGCGCTGGGGATCCCGACCCGGGATGCCACCGGTGGGTTCCGCGCCTATCGGGCGAGTGCCCTGCGCGCCCTCGACCTGGACTCCGTGGAATCCAATGGCTACTGCTTCCAAATCGACCTGCTGTGGCGCGCACTACAGCGCGGGCTGGATGTACGCGAGGTGCCGATCACATTCGTTGAGCGCGAGGCGGGCACCTCCAAAATGAGCGGAGGGATCGTTCGCGAAGCGCTCCTGAACGTCACACGCTGGGGCGCCGGGTATCGCTGGCGCCAGCTCACAGGCCGCTAGATCGTGACTCAGGCACCGGGTGCGCCATGACCGTGCGAGGCCGTTGGGGCTGCGCACTTCTTCTTGCCTACCCCCTGGTGGAGATCATCCTCGCCGTCGCTGTGGCACGCGTCATCGGTTGGTGGTGGGTCCTGGTGATCGTCATCGGGTGCATCGTGCTGGGGCTCGGTCTGGTGCGCTATTCCCTGGGAGCGACAGGCCAGTCCCTGCGGTCATCCCTGGCGCCTCTGCGTGATGAACGTGGAGGCAGAGATGCCCAGCGGCCGGCCATCACCTCAGCGGCGCACCGCCATGTCGCCGCCCCGGCGCAGACGTTGTTGATCGTTCCGGCGGGGCTACTCATCGCGATCCCGGGCTTTGTAACAACGCTGATGGGCGCTGCCCTGTGGATGCCGCCGGTCCGTCGTCGTACTGCCCAGCGTTGGGAGGACGCGGCACGTCGCGCGATGCCTCCGGGACCCGGTCGTGCTGCTTGGCCCGAGGAGGGACCAGACGTGCGGCTCTAGGCGCTCTTGCGACGTGCGTGCAGCAGAGCGAGCCGCTCATCCAGCAATTCTTCAAGGTCACGGATGGTCCGACGCTCAAGCAGCATGTCCCAGTGCGTGCGCACGGGGCGTGCCGGCGTGGTGTCGGGACGATCAGCGGCGCGCTGGAGCGCCTCAGCGCCGCAGCGACACTGCCACAGGACCGGAATCTCCTCCGCTTCGGTGGAAAAGGGTACGGAGGTGATGTGGCCCTGGGGGCAGTCATAGGACACGATGACGCGATCCGCGGGCCGGATGTGGACATCGTTTTCGTAGCTCGTGGCACCTAGCCGAGTGCCGCGCAGCGAACCCTCGGACATGTTGTCTCCCGTCGTCGACTGATCTTGATAACCGATTCGACGGGTCCACTGTTCCCTCGGTTCCTGGGAGTTCCGTGAGAATCCGCTATCCGGACGCGGCTACTCGCCTCCCGATCCCCATAACCCCCGCCGTTCCAGCACCGAACGCAGCCGGGTGGGATGGTCGGTCATGATGCCGTCCACGCCCAGATCGATGAGGGCTTCCATGTCCACCTCGTCATCGATGGTCCAGACATCAACCGCGAGTCCATGGCGATGGGCGAGTGCGATGACATCCGGTGTGGCGAGGCCAAGACCGAGGGCGCGCATCGGAATCTGAATCCGTCGCGGTCGCACGGGCACGCGGGGGAGTGGCGCTCCGGTGGCTGCCAGACGTAGGGCCGCCACCTCCCAGGGATGAGCGGATGTGGGTGTTCCGGCCGGGATGAGCGAGCGGACGCGACGTAGTCGACCGGGGGAGAAGGACGTGATGCACACTCGCTGCCACGCCTGGCAGCGCTGCACGGCCTCGACCAACGCGGGGATGGAACCGTCCTCCTTGACGTCCACATTGACGTGGACATCCGGAAACGCCTCGAAGAGTTCCTCCAGGCGCAGGGGAGTGCTGCCATCAGCCAGTGTCAGACGGCGAACTCCCTCCCACGTCGTGTCCCGGACCGGGCCGTGGCCATCGGTGGTCCGGCCCAGGGAGGCATCGTGGTGCAGCAGAGCAACACCATCACGCGTGGGTCGGATATCGGTTTCGAGATGGGTGTATCCCAGATCGACCGCCCTGCTGAAAGCGGCTAGGGAGTTCTCGGTGGCCTCACCGGCACCACCCCGGTGCGCATAGGCGCGTACACGCGGCATACCCCCAGTGTCTACGATCAGACCCATACGGCGCCCTTCGGCGCCACCAGGAGGCGATGATGACCGCAACCACCAGCCCGGCCGTGACCTACCCGGCCAACGACCCGAATACCTGGCGCACTCTGCCGGCTACGTCAACACCGTTGGATGAGGCTCGCGTCCAGGGTTTGCTGGCCGCCGAATGGGAGCGCTTCACCGCGCAGACTCCCGGCTCGGCAGCGCATCATGCGCGCGCTCTGTCACCACTGCCCCTGGGTGTCCCGTCGTCGTTCCAGTACTGGGATCCGTACCCCATCGCCATTGAGTCGGCCCGGGGTGCCTGGCTTACCGATGTCGATGGACGTCAACTCCTGGATCTCTCCATGGGCTTTGGTGCCATGTTGGTGGGTCATCTCAATCCCGTGGTGATGCAGGCCGTGCGCAATGCACTTGATGTCGGGACCCTCTTTGTCACACCGTCGCCGTCCGCCACCGAGGTCGCCGAGCGATACCAGCAGCGCTTCGACATCGATCAGGTGAGGTTTGCCAACTCGGGCACGGAGGCCGACATGTATGCCGTGCGCACAGCCCGGGCGTACACCGGTCGCAGGGCCATCGTGAAGATCGAGGGGGGATATCACGGGGGATACGACGGCCTGAGTGTCTCGGTCAAGCCCACGGTAGAGGAGGCCGGACCCGAGAACGCACCCGTTCCGGTGACCCCCTTCGAGGTGGAGGCGGGCACCGTTTATGTGGTGCCCTACAACGACCTGGAGCGGTTGGGCGTGATCCTTGCCGACCATGGCTCCGAGATTGCCGCCGTTGTGATGGAGCCGGTCCTGGAAAACATCGGCATCGTTTTGCCGGACGAGGGTTACCTTGCCGGCGTACGGGCTGCCTGCGACGCCCACGGCGTCCTGCTGGTCTTCGATGAGGTCAAGACGGGCCTGACAGCCGGCTACGGCGGTGCCTCCCAGCGCCTGGGGGTGACACCCGACCTCGTGACACTGGCCAAGAGCATTGGCGGTGGGCTGCCGCTGGCTGCCTTCGGTGGGCGCCGAGAGGTCATGGAGACCATCTCAGACTGGCGGATGCCGCATTTCGGCACATACAACGGCAACCCGCTCGTCATGGCGGCAGCCCTGGCTGTCGATGACATCTGCACCCATGAGGCGCTCGCGGCGGCTGAGGCGGTCAACAACGGTGCCCTGACGGCATCCGATGCCATCATCGCGGCGTACGACCTGCCCGCCCACACGGTCGGCTTCGGGGTCAAGGGGGCCATCACCTGGTCACCGAGCCCCGTCCGCAATTACCGGGACTACAAGCGCACCGACTTCGGCATTGCCGAGCTCAGTTGGCTCTGGGGTGTCAACCGTGGGGTCTTGACCCCACCCGGACTGGATGAGCAGTGGCTGGTCTCACTCGCCCACACTCCGGCGGATATGAATCTCCTCGTGGAGCACTTCGCTGAGCTCGCCGAGGCTGTGCGCGCCTGATCCCTCCCCACAGGGATGTCTAAATCCGATAACGGACATTATGTCAGATCAGAGTGGCGTGGGCCCTCCTCCGTTACTCGGTCGGCGCCACGGAGTCCGGTGGACGGTGCTCGCGTCGACGGCCCTGGAGGGCGCTGAGTTGCAGGTCCAGGTCATGCATCGCCGGCCGGACCACCGCATCAGGTGTGCCTGCCTCGCGCAGACGCAGGAGCTCTGACTGCTGAGCGCGCAGGACAGCCAGCTCGAGGCGATGACCATCCGTCACAGTCTGTGCATCCTCTGCGGCATTGTCGCCCTCGTGAAGTTCCGCCATGAGTCGCAGGCGAAGCCCCTCCTCCACGCCCGGTGGCAGACGATCATGGCGGTCCGCTGCCTCGCGCACGGCCTCATCTAGCGCTTCAAGACCTCGCGTGGCGAGTGCGGCTCGCACGGCTCTCTTGTCCTCGTCGAGCACATCGGGCTGCAGTCGGACAGCTCGTGCGACGAATCCGAGGGTGGGTGACAGTGCGAGTGTGGCCGCGATGACGAGGAAGGTCGTGGCCTGCAGCAATCGGCTCTGGTCCACCAGGGCCTCCAGCCCCACGCCCAGGGGCAGTGAGAAGGCCGCCAATCCCGAGACGGGGCCGCGCGTGCCTGCCCAGGCAAGGACAACGGCCTCGCGCCACCCCAGGCGGCCGTCCCCGTGTCCCGACACCAGGACGTATCCCATGACAAAAACCATGCGTGTGATGAGGAGGGCGAGCAGGACGCTCACAACCAGGGCGGGAAGGATCAGGCGCTCCTCCCCCGGCAGGGCCAAAATTGTTGTGGGGAGTTCAAGCCCGACAAGGAAGAAGGCAGCCGCCGTCAGGATGAAGGTGATTTGACGCCACACCGCTACGGATGAACGACGTCCCTCAAATCGTTGCTGCGTCAGCATGGAGTTGGCGACGATCAACGCGGTGGCGACGACGGCGAGAATCCCGGAGCCGCCCACCTCCTCGGCTACGTAGTAGACGGGGAAGGGAGCGATGAGCACCAGGGCGTTAGCGACGGTTTGGTCTGATCCTCGGCGTATAACCCACGCGAGGATCAATCCGGCGCCCACCCCGACGGCCAGACCTCCCACCACGGACTGAAACAAGATGAGTGCGATGTCCCCGCCGGACACCGTTCCGGCGGCAGCGGCGGCGAGTGCGACACGCAGGAGTGTGAGTCCGGTGCCATCGTTGACCAGGCTTTCGCCCTCCAGGATCGTCACAACCCGACGTGGGAGGGCGACCCGTCGGGCAATGTTGGCCACGGCGACCGCATCGGTGGGCGACAGGATGGCACCCAGGGCAAAGGCCATGGCCAGTGGCAAACCCGGGACCAACACCGTGGCAACGGCACCCACCACCACGGAGGAGACGATGACGAGTCCGACCGCGAGAGCAAAAATTGGCCGACGAAATCGACGAAAATCCACGTACGACCCGGAGAGTGCCTCGCCGAAGACCAGGGGGGCGAGGATGAGCAGGAACACCTCGCCCGCGTCATCCGGTGCTGATGGCCCGAAGGGCAGGAGACCCACGATGACACCGGCAGTCACCACGGGGATCGCCACTCCCCACCCTCGCCAACGGGCGAATCCCGCCACAGCGATGGCTACGAGGAGACCCGCCAAGAGCCCCTCGCTCAGATCAATCACGCGACGAGGCTACCGCGCAACCCCGGCCAACTCCTCGGGTGACGGACATGCGCACACCAGGTTGCGGTCTCCGTACGCACCATCGACGCGACGTACCGGAGGCCAGTACTTTGCCGATGCCTGCACTCCGGGTGGGTAGACCGCCGTACGCCGGTCATAGGGATACGTCCAGTCACGGACGAGACACTCAGCCGTATGTGGTGCATGTCGCAGTGGACTGTCCTCGGCGGTCCACTCCCCCGACTCCACGCGATCAATCTCCGCCCGGATACTCAGCATCGCCTGACAGAATCTGTCGAGCTCGGCCAGGCTTTCGCTCTCGGTCGGCTCCACCATGAGGGTGCCCGCCACGGGGAAGGACATGGTCGGGGCGTGGAACCCGTAGTCGATGAGGCGTTTGGCAATGTCATCCACGGTGACTCCCGTGGCCTTGGTGATGGGCCGAATGTCCAGGATGCACTCGTGGGCGACCCGTCCGTTGTCCCCCGTGTAGAGAATGGGATAGGCCGCACCCAGTCGCTGAGCGATGTAGTTCGCGGACAGAATGGCCACGGAGGTGGCGTGTGTGAGTCCCTCCGCCCCCATCATGCGCAGATAGGCGTAGGGAACAGGCAGGATGCCCGCGGATCCCCAGGGGGCTCCGCTCACCGGTCCGACTCCCCCGGGGATGTCGGGTGGACCGGCCGCTGGCTGGAGGGGATGAGTGGGCAGGAAGGGGGCGAGGTGGGCTCGTACTCCGATGGGTCCCACGCCTGGTCCGCCACCCCCATGTGGGATGCAGAAGGTCTTGTGCAGATTCAGGTGCGATACATCCGCGCCGAATCGACCCGGTCTGGCCAGCCCGACGAGCGCATTCAGGTTGGCTCCATCGACGTAGACCTGACCACCCGCATCGTGCACCCGAGCGCAGATATCACCCACGGATGACTCGAAAACACCGTGCGTTGAGGGGTACGTGATCATCAGCGCTGCGAGCTGTCCGGCATTCTCGGTGATCTTGGTCTGCAGATCGTCCACATCGACATTGCCGTGCTCATCACAACCCACTACGAGGACCCGCATGCCGGCCATCACGGCACTCGCCGCATTGGTGCCATGAGCGCTGCTGGGGATGAGACACAGGTCGCGCTGGGCCTCCCCCCTGCTGCGGTGATAGGCCCGGATGGCCAGGAGCCCGGCGAACTCACCCTGACTCCCGGCATTGGGCTGCACACTCACGGCGTCGTAACCGGTGACCTCGCACAGCATGGACTGAAGGGCACCGATGAGTTCGACGTACCCCTGCACCTGATCCAGGGGCGCAAAAGGATGAATATCGGCAAATTCGGGCCAGGTGATCGGCTCCATTTCTGTTGTGGCGTTGAGCTTCATCGTGCATGAGCCCAGGGGAATCATGGATCGATCCAGGGCAAGATCTTGATCGGACAGGCGCCGGAGATACCTCAGCATCTGCGTCTCACTGCGGTGGTCGTGGAAGGTGGGATGGGCCAGATAGGGAGAGGTCCGCCGAAGATTCATCGGCAGGTCTCGCGCAGTCGGGTCAATCGTGGGGACCGAGGTCGCCCCCCACGCCTCAAGGAGTCGGCGTACGTCATCGCTGGTTGTTGTCTCATCGACCGTCACGCTGACGGTGTCCACGTCCACGCGCCGGATGTTGATGCCCCGATCGAGGGCCGCTGCGACGAGTGCATCGGCACCGCCGGCACGATGGATGCGCACCGTATCGAAGAAGCAATTAGCAACGACCCGCAGACCCATGTCGTTGCAACCGGCAGCGACCTGGAGCGCATGAGCACGTACGCGATCAGCGATGGCACGAAGTCCCTCGGGACCGTGGTAGGCGACATACATGGCAGCGACCACGGCCAGCAGCACCTGGGCCGTGCAAATGTTGCTCGTCGCGCGTTCACGGCGAATGTGCTGCTCACGTGTTTGCAGGGCCAGTCGATATGCGGGGACCCCGTCGGCATCGACAGAGACGCCGACGAGTCGACCGGGAAGTGAACGCTCGAGTCCACCGCGAACGCTCATGAATCCAGCGTGCGGCCCGCCAAAACCGAGCGGTACACCAAAGCGCTGAGCCGAACCAATGCAGATGTCGGCGCCCAGCTCCCCCGGTGGGGTGAGCATGGTCAGCGCGAGCAGGTCGGTCGCGACAACACTTCCGCAGTCGAGGTCGCCCAGACCTGCGAGGAGGGCACCGATATCGGATATGGCGCCGGACGATCCCGGGTAGGACACCAGGACACCGAAGACATCATCAGACAGCGAATCCAGGATGTCGTCGCGTCGACGAATGTCGACCACGATGCCCATGGGCTCGGCACGCGTCCGGAGGACCGCAATCGTCTGCGGATGGGTGTCCTCATCAACGATGAACCGCGATCCCGCATGCACGCGGTGCAGGAGTCCCATGCCCTCCGCGGCAGCGGTGGGCTCATCCAGAAGGCTGGCGGGCGCGACAGGGAGCCCCGTCAGGTCCTCAATCACCGTCTGGAAGACCAGGAGCGCCTCAAGCCGACCCTGACTGATCTCGGGTTGATAGGGCGTGTACGCCGTATACCACGCGGGTGACTCCACAACGTTACGCCGGATGACCGCGGGTGTTATGCAATCGGTGTAGCCAAGTCCAATGAACGATGTCAGGACACGATTGCGGCCTGCGATGTCGCGAAGTTCGGCCGTGAGCTCAGGCTCGCTACGTGGTGCGTCAAGATTCAATCCGGTGGTCAATCGGATGGACTCCGGAACAACAGCATCGAGGAAACTACTCAACGTCGGGAAGCCGACTGCTGAGAGCATCGTCTGGATGTCAGCGGCACCTGGACCGACATGACGATCGACGAATGAGATGGAACGAGGTGCGATCATCAGTGCCCCCAGCGACGCAGCAGGACGAGCGCACGGCGTACGCCCGACCCCCTCTGGTCTCGCGGGCACCGCGACCTGAGAGTTTTCGTCGGTTGCCCGACTTTCACCTTCGGTGGGGTGGCGAACCACCCTCTCTCCAGAGTTGCCTCCCGCACACGGTCCAGGGGCCTGAGAGTTTCCGGGGTGGTTGCTCCTTCGGCGCCCGGGTCACCCCGGGACTCTCCCGTGCACAGTCCAACAGCAAGCCAAGACTAGCTCACTGTGCGGTCAAGAGCGTCATTCACACAGCGGCGTGCCGGGCCACCCTGCGGATTGTGAGCTCATCGGCCTCGGCCGATGCCGCCACGCTCCCATCAGCGCGCTCCCCCGGCATGGTGGCGAGTTGGCCCGCCACCTCCTGCCAGACACGACCGATAGCAATGCCAAACACGCCCTGGCCACCACGGACAAGGTCGATGACCTCATCTTCGCTGCGGCACTCGTAGATGGATGCCCCGTCGCTCATCAACGTCATCCGGGACAAATCCTCAGCACCGCGCTCGCCCAGATGCTCGACAGCGGCCCGGATATTGGCCAGGGATACACCTGTATCAATCAGCCGCTTCACGATGCGCAGAACCAGAATGTCTCTGAAGGCGTACAGCCGCTGGCTCCCCGATCCATTGGCCGGACGGATACTCGGCTCGACCAGACCGGTGCGTGCCCAGTAGTCGAGCTGGCGGTAGGTGATGCCCGCAGCCGTGCAGGCCACCGGACCGCGATACCCCAGGTGCACGGCTGCCGCCACGAATCCGTCGTTGGGGAAGAGCGAGGGCTGGTCAACCGTTGTGGGGATCGGCGTGGCGCTCGGTGTCTTATCAGGTAGGCGCATTGACGTTCCCACCACCTTCCTGATCATGGGCCCCAAACGGGAGCGGACTGCCACGGTAGGGCCCGCGTCGGACCGGGTCAATGCGACCCGCCGTGGTCATGAGCCCTTACCGAAATCCTCCGGTGTGATCTGGTCGAGAAACTCACGGAACTTCTCCACCTCGTCGTCTTCCTCGTCAGGGATCAGCACCCCGGCCTCATCAAAAATCTCATCCGCGACGAAGACCGTGCTCCCCGCGCGCAGGGCCACGGCGATGGCGTCGCTGGGTCGGGCCTCAATGACGATGCCACCCTCCAGGTGCATTTCAGCAAAAAACACCCCGCCATCCAGCGTGGTGATGTGGACTTCCTTGAGGGTGTGCCCGAGCGCGTCAATGACGTTGCGCAGGAGATCATGGGTGAGTGGCCGGGGTGGGACAACACCTTGTTGAACGTAGGCAATCGCTGTTGCCTCCGTCGCACCAATCCAAATGGGCAGGTAGCGATCACCATCGGTCTCGCGAAGAAGCACGATGGGCTGATTGGTCGGCATCTCGACCCTGACCCCGAGCACCTCAACGCGTTTCATCGCCTGCTCCGGACACCACGCCGCACTACGCTCATGACTCGAGGGTAGACGACCGTTGACGAAGCAGTGCAACATGGAGGTCAAGCAGGAGGGCAAGAAGTCGCGCACCCTCTTCTCGCACCTCAGCAGAGGATAAACTCCCCGTGAGCGGGGCCAAGGCCTGCCCAACGAGGCCGATCTCGCGGTCAGCGGCAACCCGGAATGACCGCAAATGGCGTGGTTCGATCCCATACGTGCGCAGGCGTGCCACGGCTCGGCCCACGTCGACGGCCGACGTGTCCAGACCGATAACGAGCCCAAAGGACTGCAACTCCTCGAGGGTGCTCTCACTAATCCCGGACTGGTGCGCCACCTCCGACGGGCTCAGCGAACGTTGCCGGGATCGGCGCAGCCGGGACGTGGCGATGGACGTGACCTCGGTGTCAGCGTCGGGTGTCAGCAGGCGTTCCTTGATCACCGAGAGCGGGAGGAATTCATCGCGCTGCAGGTGCAGGATCCGGCGAAGAGTCGAGATGTCCTGCGCGGAGTAACGGCGACTTCCTCGCGCAGTGCGTTGAGGTTGGATTAAGCCCTGTGTCTCAAGATATCGAATCTTGGACACAGAGACGTCCGGGAATTCCCCGTGAAGTTGACCCACAACCACCCCGATAGGGACCAACGTGACCCCCTCGTTCGTCACGACGGCGACCCGGTGGCCCCCCCGACCAAATACACAAAGCGGTACTTGCCGATCTGCACCTCGTCACCCGCCACGAGCGCAACCTCCTCGATGCGCTGTCGATTGACATACGTGCCGTTAAGGCTCCCCACGTCGCGCAGGAGCCAGCCGTCGGCCATCCGCCTCATGTCGGCGTGGCGCCTGCTCACCGTGACGTCATCGAGGAAAAGATCGGAGTCGGGCTCACGGCCCGCCGTCACCACATCGCCGGTGAGCAGGTACGAAACGCCCTCGTTCATGCCCCGGCGGACCACCAGGACGGCTTCACCCGCTCCCACGCCGGCGGCCAGCCCCGAGCCCACCGCCGGGAGTGATCCTGTTGAGGCGGGACCCCCCAGACCGACGGAGGTTACGTCGGTGACCACTTCAGCACCGCATACGCGACAGAAGCGATCGTCGACATCCACCGGATGCTCGCACCCTGACGCACTCATACGTCGCCAATCAGCCCGCGGTAGGCGGCGGAATCCAGGGTGGGTGAGCCCTCGCCCGTCAAGCGAACCTCAACCATCCACCCGTCGCCGTACGGCGCGGTGTTGACGGTCTCTGGGGAGTCAGTCAACGCGACATTCACCGCGACAACCTCCCCGCTCACAGGTGCGAAGATCTCGCTCACACTTTTGGTTGATTCAACCTCTCCACACGGTGCACCCGCGCTGAGTACTTGGCCAACGCGCGGGAGGTCCACATACACGATGTCTCCCAGGGCATCCTGAGCGTAGTGAGTGATTCCAAAGGTCACAGTGCCGTCGCCCGTGGACCGGATCCACTCGTGCTCGGCCGTGTACAGCAGATCCTCGGGGACCATGGGACCTCCTCAGCGCATCTTCGATCGGTGCATGCCTCATGCCGCACGTGCATGAACGGCCCCTCAGACCGCTGGATGGAATCTAGTCGTCCGCGCTCTGGGCTTCAAGGACGGTGCCGTGGGGACCGTGCTTCGCGATGCGACGCATTTGATCGACGTAGAGCAGAGCCGCATACCAGTACAGGGCGGTGCCCCAGATCACAAAGGCCCAGCCCAGGGCCCCGAGAACCTGTTCCCAGGTCGCCGACCCAGCACCCACCAGGACGAAGGGAAAGCCCCAGTAGAGGGCAAAGGTGGCCGCCTTGCCGAGGTAGTGCACGGGCAGGGCTAGGAGCCCGTGGCGGCGTAGTCGCGGGACGAGCAGCAGGAGGAGGACCTCCCGAGCGACGAGAAGGCCGACAAGCCACCACGGGATGAGATCCCGCAGTGCCAGGCCCACGAGTGTCGCCGCAACGGTCACACGGTCCACCAGGGGATCGAGCAGGCGACCGAGGTGGGTTATCTGCCCCGTTGCGCGAGCGATCAGCCCATCGGCCCAATCGGTGATCCCCGATACCGCGAGGACAGCCACGGCGGCCATGTCGGCTTGCTCCACGAGGATGAGCCAGAGAAAAAGGGGAATCAGCAGCAGTCGCAGGACGCTCAGGGCATTGGGAACCGTGAGGATGCGGTCCTCGCCGTCGCGAGCATCCCGTGCGGTCACTGGTGGCGACCCCGGACGCCGCCCCCGCGGCGCCCCACGACCAGCCAGGCTCCACCCAGCACGAGCATGAGTCCACCCACGCTGGCACCCGCGGCCGAGACAGCCGTGATCTCCATCACCCGGTCCGCCCCGGGGACGCGGTACTCCAAAGTCAGGTTCGCCTCGACACCAGGAGTGCCATCCGGGTTCATGATGATGAGTGTTTCGCCCGTCAGGTCAGCGGCGGCCAGCTCTGCCGGATTTCCCACGGAACTGGCGGACCACAGGTCCACAGCCTCGGGCAGGACCGGGGTCGCAGCACCGGGCACGGACACGGTCGACCACACCTGGCCGTCGCGCACGGCCACCGCATAGGGCGTTCCCTGCAGGTAGACGTTGACACTATCCACGGGGGCGACCCCGAGAAACACGGATGCATCTCCGGTGGACTTCGCCACCAGTGTGAACTCACCGATCCGCCCGGCGATGCTCGCCACATCGGTGCCGGCCAACGCCAGCAGCCCAGCGACGGCATCGGGAGGCTCCGGTGGCTGTAGCCGAGCTGATACACCGTCCACCAGAGCGGCCACGTCCGTGGAGGGTGCGGAGATGGTCCCCAGGGGCTGAGTGACCACCCCTGCGCGCCCAACGGTTGCCTCCATGAATGCCGCTGCCCCTGTCAACCCCAGGGCAACGATGATGAGCACACCCCCTGCGGTCGCGACGACAATGCCGCTAGCCAGGCGAAGTGTGGCCCCTAGTGTCATGCGGTGCGTGTGCTAGTCAAGGAGCGTCCTGCTCACCGTGCGATGGTCAAAACACCGAGGCACATCTCGTCGGTCGTGCCCTCGCCCCAGGTGATGTAGCGCGGGTCTGTGTCGGCCAGGGCGGGCAGCTGCCGCCGCAGGTTCGCATCATGGGTACAGGTCACGGTCAAGGTGTCACCGGGCGTGAGGTCCAGTGGCTTGGCTAGGCGTGTGGCACCCTGCCGATCGAAGTCCCACACCTGCACGTCGAGGAGTTGCTCCTCTCGACTCGTGCCAGCATTAGCAACGATTCCAATGGATCGTCCCAGCAGGTGCATGTGTCCGGCAGCGGCGTACACCGTCATCGCCTCTTCAACATCATGCGTGCATGACTGTGTCGCTCCGGCACGGGGCTCCACGAGGTCACCGCCGCAAATGAATTGCAGACCCCAGATGGTGCGCAGGGACTCGCCGCCAAAACGCTTGATCGTGTCCTCCACCGCAGTCTCGCGGTCACACAGTGGGCCGTCCTCGTCGGGAAGGCACGGCAACTCCACCGGTGCCGGCAACAGGAGCGTCTCGAGGGGAACAAGTCCGGTGTCAGCCGAGACGGTGCGCAACTTCACGGCTGTCGAATCGGGACCCTGACCGGCGAGAAGGTTGTAGTGCACCTGGAGGATGACGCTGCTGCCCTTCTCGACGAACACGCCCGTGCCCTCGGGGTAGCTGGACTCCCGACCACCGGGTGCCCACGCCGCAAGCCACGGTGCGGAGTCCAATCCACCCACGGCCGCACCCTCGGTCGCGGCAGGGAGATCCGGCCCGCCGAAGCAACTCCATCCCTGTCCGGGCTCCTCAGCATCGCGACGCTCAGCAGCATCGAGCTGCGAGGGGCGGACCCGATACAGGATGGCGTGATGGACAACGGCGGGATTATCCGGAAGGAAGCGCACACCGGTGATGAACCGATCCTCAAGCAGCCCCGTGCCCAGGAGGAAGCAACGGTAGTCATCCGTGGCGGTGCCGGCGCTCTGGGGGGTGTAGGGGTCGGTGAGTCCCACGGACACGATGCCGGCCGTATCCATGGAGCCCACCACGGGCGCGGGATTGTCGGCCGGGGCGTCTGAGGACATCGAACTCGCGGTGCTGGGCGTGCTGCTCTCACCACGTTGTCCGGCGCCGAGTCCTGAGGAGCAGGCGGTGACGGCAGCCATACCGAGAAAGGTGACGGATGCGACCAGCGCAAGGGCCCGGGGTGTCATGGGCCCATCGTACGCATATGGAGCCTCGCGTAGCAGGCAACGGCGGCCGCGGCCGCCACATTGAGTGAGTCCTCGGGACAGGCCATGGGAATCCGAGCGCGCCGATGGCTGGTCGTCCAGGTCGATTCGGTGATCCCCGGACCCTCCGATCCGAGGACCAGGGCGATGTCTCGGGTGGCGTAGTCGGCCAGGACCGTCGCCAGATCCTCGTCGCCGTCGGGACCCAGGGCGACGACGGCGCGGCTGTGAATGAGGGCCGTCATGGTTGTAGGCCAGTCGGAGCTGCGTGCCCAGCGACACCGCACTACGGCCCCCATGGATGATTTGACCGCCCGGCGATAGAGCGGATCCGCGCAATCGGGAGATAGGACAACGCCATCGATGCCCTGCGCCACGGCAGATCGAAAGGCCAGACCCACATTCGTGGAGTCGACCAACCCCTCGAGCACAAGAATGTCGCCGGGAGCGACGAGCAATTCGTCAACGGTTCGAGATGCGGGACGCCTCACCACCGCCAGCGCACCGCGATGAACATGGAAGCCGGTTATGGAACGAAGAATGTCAGCATCGGCGACGTACACATCGATGTCCTCGTCGTGCAGAATCTCGTCGAGTCTGTCGAGCCAACGACGTGCCGTCAGCACTGAGACAACCTCGAGACCGGCCGCCACGCATCGTTCGATGACGAGCATTCCCTCGGCGACGAAGACACCCGTCGCATGTTCGACGCGAAGCCTGAGTTCCATGTCCGTGAGTTGCGCATACGGGCTTGCGCGAGGATCCTCCGCAGACTCCACGGGGCGGGGATCAATCCTCACGGGGGATCCGATCCCCTCTCGGCCTCCTGCGCAAGGACCGCATCGCGATCGGATAGGCGATCCAGGCCACGGGCTGGCTGAGCCATCCTGGGGTGCTGGCGCCAGCGTTCTGCGTGCTGATGAATGAAGGCCCAGTACCCCGCCGTGACAGGACATGCCGTGGGCCCCACACGGACGTCCGGGCGATAGGCGCAACCGCGGCAGAAGTCGGTCATCCGCTTGATGTAGGCGCCCCCCGCGGCGTACGGCTTGGTTGCCATGCGTCCACCATCGGCGTGAAGTGCCATCCCCACGACGTTCGCGGCCATGACCCAGGGGTAGGCATCCACATAGGACGCGGTGAACCACTCCGTGGTCTCCACGGGGTCATAGCCGTGTTGCAAGGCCCAGTTGCCGAGCACCATGAGCCTGAGGATGTGGTGATTCCATCCCCGTTCGTCCACCTCTGCGAGTGCGACGGAGAGGCATCGCGCCGTCACCGACTCGGCGTCTAGGTCTCTAAACCAGGCGGGTAGCGGTGTCGAGGCGTCGAGGGCATTTGAGGTGGCGACGTAATCCGGCCCGAAATGCCAGTACAGATGCCAGATGAAGTCTCGCCACCCCATCACCTGGCGAACGAGTCCCTCCACACTGGCCAGCGGCACCTGACCCTCCTCCCCCGCGAGGACCACCCGGTCGATGACCTCGTAGGGATCCAGCAGACCAAGATTGAGCGGCACGGACAGCAGGGAGTGGGCCATGGGCCAGTCCCCCACCAATGCCGCATCCTCGTACGGACCGAAGGCAGCGAGGCGATGGGTCACGAAGTCCTCCAGGGCTGCCAACGCCTCGGTCCGCGTGGCGGCAAAGCGCCGTGGGCCATCGCGCCCGACGAGGACGAGACCATCCCGTTCCCAACGGTCTAGGTCCGCACGAACCTCGGCATCGATGTCATCCTCAACGGGCCAGATGGGCTCGGCCAACCCCAGTGTCGTCGCGCCACGCGGGGGTGGCAGGCGGTTGTCCGCATCAAAATTCCACCGTCCGCCTACGGGCTCATCACCGTCCATGAGTATCCCCGTGGACTTACGGGCAAAGCGATAGAACTCCTCCTGGCGCAGGTGACGCCGCCCACGCACCCACTCATCGAACTCTGACTCGGGCGTGACAAATCCACGCGATGGGAGCACGGCGACGTCGAGTTCTCGCACGAGGTTGCGCGCGGGCCAGGATGTCGGATTGATGACGGTCAGCGGCTCACCCATGGACGCGACGACCGAACGGTAGCCATCCGCCTGCACATACTCACATCGATCACCGAGCTCGCGCGCACGATGCCGGATCGCGGACAGCACCAGATGCGCCTTGGCGCGGTGGTAGCGCCTGCGCCCAAAAGCCGCACGCGACTCAATGATGAGGACCTTCTCCACCCCATCATCTCCGGGAGTCTCCACCGGGCCCAAGAAGTGCGGACCCAACTGATCAGCAAAGAGCCACCGACGCGTCATGACAGTGCCCGGGCGGACCACCGGTCGTCACGCTGCGTCACGTCCAGGGGTATGCCGTAGGCGGCGGACAACGATTCGCCCCGGAGAACGTCGGCGAGCGCACCCTGGGCCACCACGGCTCCCCCGCGCAGCAGCAGGGCGTGTGTGGTGCCGGGGGGGATCTCTTCGACGTGGTGCGTCACCAGCACCGTCGTGGGAGCCATGGGATCCGCGGCCATGTCGGCCAGTCGACGCACCAGCGCCTCTCGGCCACCGAGGTCAAGGCCTGCGGCGGGCTCATCCAGCAGCAGCAACTCCGGATCGGACATGAGGGATCGCGCGATCTGGGTCCGCTTCCGCTCACCATCGGAGAGCGATCCGTAGCGCCGATCGGCTAGGTCACTAACTCCCATGAGACGCAGCAGTCGCTCGGCTCGACGTGCGTCAGCCTCGCCGTACACCTCACGCCAACGCCCCGTGATCCCCCAGGAGGCCGTGATGACAACGTCGCGGACGCGCTCCCGTGGAGGAAGGGAATCGCCGAGACCGGCGCCGACGAGTCCGATCTGGGGACGAAGGCCAAAAACATCGGTCATGCCGAGGGTCTCGCCCAGGATCGTGATGCTGCCCGTCGTCGGGTGCTGGCGCGTTGCCGCCAGTGACAAGAGCGTGGACTTGCCTGCGCCGTTGGGTCCCAGCACGACCCAGCGGTCCTCTGCGTGGACCACCCAGTCGATGTCCGACAAGATCCAATTTGAACCCCGACGGACCCCCACACGGCTGAATGCGAGGACCTGCGTCACCCGCTCAACCTAGCCGGATAGCGTCTCAGGGTGACTGGCCCGTCCCTCGACATCAACTCAGCATCGTGGCGGTCAGGCCAGGCGGCGATGTGGCTCGGCGCCTCGCTCAGGGGTGCCGCGGCGGATGATGTCTTCGGTGGGCTCATGCCGTTGGGAGAGCCACCGGGGGGTTGGTGGGAACAGGTGGCCCGTCTGCACGAGTCCTCCCGACCGGGGGTGCGCCTTGCGCTTCCCCGGCCGGGTGATCCACGAGGCGTACAGGTCCCCCACGGGATGGACGGGGAAGGGGCTGTGGGCTGTGGTGCTGGCCCTCATGTGCGCTGGCTCATCGCTCATGCGAACGGAGAGTGGGTGATGTGGGATGACCACGGTGGTTTCCCCAGCCCGTCCGCCACCGCGGAGTCCGCGGACCGAGATCTTCGTGCGGCCGTTGTTGAGGCTGCCCACGCTCTCGATTCCACGGGCACGAACCCCCTCGGCCAGGGCCTGCCGACATTCGTGGACATGATCGTGGACGCCTGGCTCCTCCACGGGGATCGCCTCCCCGCTCCCTCGCGACGCCTCGCCGCCGCGGCACTGCCGATGTTGGTCGCTGCACAGGCGGTGACCCTGCCCCATGCACCCGGGGGCGTGACAGCCCATGAGACACAGCGGTTGCACAACGCATTGCGGTCAGTGGAGCCGGCGGCTCGGACCGCTCTGGAATCGGCGTATTCGACCGCGCCGCTCACCGATGGTGACCGCGCCCGTTAGGGTCGGACACATGGACGGGACGCTGCTCGCCATCCTCAGTGGACGCGACCGGCCTGGCGTAACAGCATCGCTTTTCGAGGCATTGCGTCATATCCAGTGCGAGGTTGTTGACATTCAACAGATCGTTGTCCGCGGCCGACTCGTGCTGGCCGTACTCCTTGGTTTGCAGGCCAGCGATGTGAGCGATACCCGCGCGGCTATCCATGCCGAATCTGCTCGATTGGGGATGGAGGCTGAGACGGTCCCCGGGGCACGGCTTGACCGAAAGGACCCGGCACGGCGTCGCATCCATGTCACCGTCATGGCCCGGACCCTGCCGCCGGCGGCAGTGGCCGAGATCGCGCGCCGGATGGCTGAGCGCGGCTGCAACATCGATCGCATCCGGCGGATCGCCTCGTACCCGGTGACAGCGGTGGTCTTCGAGGGTTCGGGGGAAGACATCGCCGATCTTCGCCGCGAACTGTCCCTGGCCGCTGGTGGTCTCGGGGTGGATATCGCGGTCCAACATGCCGGTCTGGATCGCAGGGGGCAGCGCCTTGTTGTGATGGACGTGGACTCCACGTTGATCCAGGACGAGGTGATTGACCTGCTGGCTGAGCGAGCGGGCGTGCAGAGTGCCGTGGCTGACATCACCGCACGCGCCATGGCGGGTGACCTGGACTTCGCTGAGGCCCTGCGTGCACGAGTTGCGCTCTTGGAGGGCCTGCCGGTGAACGTCATCGCAGAGACCGCCGGACGAATCCGGCTCACCCCGGGAGCTCGGACGCTGTGTCGAACCCTGCGGCGTCTGGGGTTCCGCATCTGTCTTGTGTCGGGGGGGTTTGGCGAGGTCATCTCCCCACTGGCAGATCAACTGGGAGTCGACGGGATGCGGTCCAACACACTCGAGGTGCGGGATGGTCGGCTCACCGGACGTGTGGCCGGACCCATCATCGATCGCTGGGGCAAGCGTCAAGCGTTGGAGGAATTCGCGAACGAATTCGGCATCCCGCGCTCGCGCACCATCGCTATCGGTGATGGAGCTAACGACCTTGACATGCTTGACGCTGCTGGACTGGGAATCGCTTTCAATGCGAAGCCCCTCGTGCGTGCTGCCGCGGATACGGCTCTCAACGCTCCCTTTTTGGATTCGGTGCTCTTCCTCCTGGGGATCACCCGTGAAGAGATTGAAGACGCCGATGCCGATGCAATCGGTCCGCTGCCCTAGCCGCGCGGCACGGTGAACGTGAGCAATTCCCCCGGCCCCTGCCAGCCTGATGTCAGGTTGATGACGGCGATTCCGCAGGTGGGATATTTGCGAAGCATGCCGTCGCGAACCACATCACTGCCCTCCGCTGACCAGCGCTGCGCCACATCCTCGATGCCGGGGTTGTGTCCCACCACCAGGGTGCGATGGGCGGATGCATCCACGGTGGAGGTGATGAGGTGCGACAGACCGCTTCCCCAGTCGTCGTAGACCACGGGCTCCGTGCGTATCTGACCCGCCACGATGTGAGGACCGACTCGTGCCCACGTCTGTTGTGCGCGCACCGCTGGCGAAAGAAGCACAACATCGACCTGGGGATACATCGCCTGCATCCAACGGCCGGCAGAGTCGGCATCCCGCTCCCCCCGTGCCGATAGGGGCCGTTCCCGATCGATGACGCCCGGGGGGTAGTCCGACTTAGCGTGACGCATCAGAATCAGCGTGGGCATGGCACTCCCTAGGCTCCCTGCGAGTGGACTCCACCGTCCACGTGAATGATTTCGCCCGTGGTGGAGGGAAACCAATCAGACATCAGAGCCACACAGGCACGAGCCGCAGGCTCGGGGTCATCAAGGTCCCACCCGAGGGGTGCACGTTGCTTCCATACGGTCTCGAACTCATCAAATCCGGGAATGCTCTTCGCTGCCATCGTCCGAATCGGTCCCGCAGCAACGAGGTTTACCCGAATGCCCTCGGGACCGAGATCACGGGCGAGGTAGCGAGCGGTGGACTCCAGGGCAGCCTTAGCCACGCCCATCCAGTCATACGTCGGCCACGCAACACGTGCGTCGAAGTCCAATCCGACCACCGAGGACCCCGGTCCCATGAGCGGCCGGCATGCCATGGTGAGGGATTTGAGGGAAAATGCCGACACCTCAAGAGCGATCCGGACATCCTCCCAGGGTGTAGTCAGGAATCTCCCGCCCAGCGCAGACTCGGGCGCAAACCCGATCGAGTGCAACACCCCATCCAGTCGGTCGACGTGCTCACCAAGACGGGTTGCGAGCGAATCCATGTCCGCTGTGGACGTGACGTCCAGTTCGAGAACCGGGGCCTCCGATGGCAAACGGGTGGCGGTTCGACGAGTCAACGACAGGGCCCTGCCGAAGGAGGTCAGCACCACGCGAGCGCCTTCCTGCTGAGCCAGGCGTGCCACGTGGAAAGCGATCGACTGATCCGTCAGCACCCCGGTCAGGAGTAGTTGACGTCCATCCAGAATCCCCATGTCTCACCATTTCCGATCGTTAGACGACGCTATGAATGCCGACCATGCCTAATGTCCCATGCCCAAACCACCATCCACCGGGATAACCGCCCCGGTGATGTAACCCGCCCCCGGGCCGGCCAAGAAGGTCACAACGCCCGCAACCTCGTCGACGTGGGCGTAGCGACCGGCAGGAATCTGCTGGCGGATGGCATCTCGCTGGGTCTCATCGAGAACGGCGGTCATACCCGTCTCAACGAAGCCGGGTGCCACGACATTGACGGTGATTCCTCGACTGCCGAACTCACGCGCCATGGAACGCGCCGCACCAACAAGTCCGGCCTTCGACGCGGCGTAGTTGACCTGCCCGGCCGATCCGAGCGCCCACACCACGCTAGAGACAAAAACGATGCGCCCCTGCCGTGCACGCATCATGCCGCGTGCCACCCGACGTGAGCAACGCAATGCGCCCACCAGGTTTGCCTGGAGCACCGCATCGATGTCGTCGTCCGTCATACGGACGAGAAGCCCATCGCGCGTAATGCCCGCGTTGGCGACAAGAATGGACACGGGTCCGTGCGTTGCCTCGATGGAATCCACGGCCGCGTCGACGGATTCCGTGCTCGTCACGTCCATGCGGACACTCGACAACCCGTCCGGGGCATCACCTGACCGGGTGCCCACGACCACCTCATGGCCGGCATCGCGCATGGCGCGAGCAATCGCGAGCCCGATCCCGCGGTTCGCACCCGTTACCAGGGCAACCATGCTGTCTCCCCATCCATCGTGAACCGACAATCTCCTCCACTGCCGTCACGTTCCACACAGCAGCACCACGACGCTAGTGGGTGTCGTCCCCGTGCACACGAGGGACTCGCCGTGGGAGCATGAGCCATGGCACAGTGGGAGTTGAGATCGGGCACCGGTGTCGATCGTCTCCTCTTCTTCTCCGACGCGGTCGTGGCCGTGGCCATCACGGTGCTGGCACTGCCCCTCATCAACATCGCGGGTCCAAAGCCGGGGCAAAACGTGCTTGTCGTTCTCGAGGCTAACTCAGGCGCGGTAATGACGTTCGTATCGACGTTCTTCGTCGTCGCCATCATGTGGAGCATCCACAACCGGGTGATGAACGCGCTCGTGGCCTACGACGGCGCCCTCTTCTGGCTCAATATGTGCTGGCTGATTGGATTTGTTTTTCTCCCCTGGCCCGCCGCGATGTTTGCCGGTGGAGACGATTGGGGATCGGACAATGCCGTGTCGTTCAGCAGCGATGGCACCGGGGTTCTCTACTGGTGGACCCTGGCGTACATCAGTGGGATGGGAACGCTGGCGATGGCCTACATCAGTCGACATCCGCACCTCCTGTCCCCCAGCAGCCGCGCATACTGGGAAGCGCTCAAGGGGACCAGGACTCGCTTCCGAGGACTTGCCTTTTTTGTGGTCTTCATCGTGGCCGGGCTCGCAACGCTGGTGTTCTCCTACTGGGGATTTTATGCCCTCGTCCTGGTTATACCCCTTAATCTCGCCCTCCAGCCCACCCGACGCGAGCGTGACCGACTTGCCGCATTGGAGGCTGGCGGGACGGACAGACCTGACGGGCACTAAACGGGTGTCTCACGGTGCGAGATTCGGCTTTCGGCCGTAGCGTGTGGCTATGTCGACCCCCCGCCCACCCGAGATTCACTCCATCACGGGTGCCGCTGTCTCCCTCTCCCGCGAGCAGACTGGTCGAACCCGCCGCTACCTGATCTCCATGACCATCAGGACTGCCTGTGTGCTGCTCGCCATCGTTGTGCCGGGGTGGCCCAAGTGGGTCTTCCTCGCCGGGGCTGTTGTGCTGCCCTATCTGGCCGTCGTCGTAGCCAACTCCGGTCAGGGGCGCCGCTTCGCTCCCCCGGCTCCCATGCCGCTCACGGCCCGATCACTCGCGCTGCCGGCGGGGCCCACGGCGGCCGAGCCGAGCCCCTGACCTAGCGTGGTGGTGTGAGATCCCTGCTGCGCACCAGGCGATGGATCGCATTCACGCTGCTGGTCATTGTGGCGATTGCGGGCTTCGGTTTGCTCAGTCGCTGGCAGTGGGAGCGAGCTGAAGAAGAGCGCCAGGAGCGTGTGAGCCAGGATCAGGAGTCGGCTCGAGATCTACGTGATCTCGACGTTGCCCTTGCTGCTCCGAGCGAATGGGCACCCGTCCGATTGACCGGCGTCTTTGACGCTGATTCGACCACGCTCATTCGTCAGCGACCCCTCGATGGGCGCAATGGATTCTGGGTGGCATCAGCACTAACCTCAACGAGTGGGCGGATCTGGGTGGTCCGTGGGTGGATCCCTTCCACGGGGACGGCAGCAGGTGTCGTCGAGGCTCCCGCGCCACCGACGGGGTCCATCACCATCGATGGGCGCTTGAGATGGGCTGAGACGCTCAGCGCGCCAGCACCCGCGGACCTGCCCCCCGGACAGGCCTCCCGACTCGACCCCGTGGCCCTCGGCGCTGACGTGACGGCCGTCTATGTCGAGGTCGAACGTATGTCCCCCTCCGACTCAGGCCTCACTCCCCTGCCAGCGCCGGTGTTTGATGAAACTCAGAACATCAGCTATGCCGTGCAGTGGATGATTTTTGCCGTCATCGCCCTCGTGGGCTGGTGGTTCTTCCTTCGACGTGAGGCACGCGAAGATGCGCGCCACGGATCCACCGCGAATTCTTCTCAGTCCTCAAACTGGGTCGCATAAAGCGTCGCGTAGAGGCCGCTCTTGGCGAGCAACTCATCGTGAGTCCCTCGCTCCACCACGCGTCCCTCCTCAATCACGAGGATGACATCCGCCTGGCGCACTGTCGAAAGGCGGTGGGCGATGACGAGGGACGTTCTGCCGCGCAATGCCTCTGCTAACGCCTGCTGAACGGCTGATTCACTCTCCGAATCCAAGTGTGCGGTGGCCTCATCCAGGATCACCACGCGCGGCGCCTTCAAAAGCAGTCGTGCAATAGCGATCCTCTGCTTCTCGCCCCCGGACAGTCGGTAACCGCGATCCCCCACCACGGTGTCGAGGCCATCGGGCAGGCTGTCAATCAGGTCGAGGATGTGGGCACCACGAAGCGCATCTCGGATGTCTTCGTCACTGGCATCGGGTCGGGCGTACCGGAGGTTGTTGCCGATAGTGTCATGGAAGAGGTGGGCATCCTGTGTGACGACTCCGACAGCGTCGCGTAGGGAAGACATTTCAAGATCACGCACGTCATGCCCGCCCACGCGAACGCTGCCCGACGTCACGTCATACAGCCGCGGCACGAGTGACGTGATCGTTGTCTTGCCCGCACCAGACGGGCCGACGAGGGCCACCAACTGACCGGGCAGCACATCGAAAGAAACATCGTGAAGGACCGGCTCCTCTGCCCGCGAACTCCCCTCCCGAGCAACGGACTCCAAGGAGGCCAGGGACACCTCCGCTGCCGAGGGGTAGCGGAAGCCCACACGGTCAAAGCTCACCCCGAGGGGACCGGTCTCGACGGGCTTGGCATGGGGGGCATCCCGCACCAGCGGTGGCAGGTCCAAAATTTCAAAGACGCGCTCAAAACTCACCAGGGCGGTCATGACATCCACGCGGACATTGGACAGGGCTGTAAGCGGCCCGTAGAGCTGGGCCAAGAGCGCCACCAGGGCCAGCAGGGTGCCCAGCGTGATGCTGCCACCAATGACGAGATTGCCACCCACCCCGTACGTGATGGCAGTCGCAATGGAACCAACGAGCAGCAGTGCTGTGAAGAACCATCGATTCGCCATCGCAATGGAAATGCCTGAGTCCCTGACCTGGGCTGCCCGCTGGGAAAAGTCCTCATGCTCGCGCGCAGGCTTGCCAAAGAGCGAAACGAGCAGTGCGCCCGAAACGTTGAATCTCTCCGTCATCTGCGTGCTCATCTGCGCATTGACCTGCATCTGCTCCTTGGTCAAGGCCTGCAGGCGTCGCCCCATCCACCGAGCAGGGAGCAGAAAGAGCGGGACGAGAATGAGCGACAGGATGGTGACCTGCCAGGACAGCAGGAACATCGTGATCAAGACGATGGTGACCGTGATGAGATTCCCGACAACCCCACCCAGGGTGGAGGTGAATGCCTGTTGGGCGCCGATGACATCACTGTTGAGCCTGGAGACGAGCGCTCCCGTCTGAGCCCGAGTGAAGAAGGCAACCGACTGCCGCTGCACATGGTCGTAGACCTGGGTGCGGAGGTCGTAGATGAGTCCCTCACCAATCTTGGATGAGTACCACCGGCCGATCAAACCAATCGCGGCGTCAAGCAGTGCGAGGACGGCGACGACGATAGCCAGCACCGTCACGAGGGTTCCGTTGCCCTGGGAAATTCCGTTATCAATGATCTGCCGGAACACCAGGGGCTGGGCCACGGTGAGAAGCGATGCAATGACGAGAGTGATGAGGAAGGCGATGACCTGCCGTCGATAGGGCCGCGCGTACGTGAAAATGCGCCGGACGACGGCCCAGCCGACCGTCTTCGCCTGTGCAGGATCGCGGGTCATCGACTGGTAGATGGCCCAGGGGTTCACGCCCGACATGCTCAGCCGCCTGACATGAGCGCGCGAAGTCGTTGGACCTGAGCATGACGTTCCGCTTCAGCCTGCTCCACGCGGGTGCGATCCAGGCTATCCGCGAGGAGCGATGTGAGAGCCTCCACGGCTCCCGGCGGTGTGGCGCAGATGGACAGGGCCATTTCGGCTACCGCCTCATCCAGGTCTTCGACAACGCGCGTGACAAATCCCATGACATAGCCTTCGTCGGCCGAAACAACGCGCCCGGTTGCACACAACTCCATTGCGCGGGAATAGCCCACGGCTGTCACGAGGGGATGCGTGCCCGCAAGATCCGGGACCAGACCGTACGAGGTTTCGCGCATGGCGAAGGTGGCTTCCGCAGTGGCCAGGAGGACATCACATGCCAGTGCCAATTGGAAGCCCGCTCCCATCGCGGGACCGTGTACGGCAGCCACGGTGATCGCCGGCACTCTGCGCTGCCACAGGAAGGCCTCCTGGAAGCCCGCTATGGCCGAGGCGAGATCCACGTCAGACAGCCGTGTCAACTGGGCGAGAGACATCTCACCGGGCACGCCCTCCGCCGTGAACATCCGCCTATCGAGACCGGCCGAGAAGGCGGTACCTGCGCCACGGATCACAACAACGCGCGCAATCTCCGGGGAATCCTCCAGAAGGGCACCGATAGCCGCTAGAGCCGTCCAGGTCGCTGGAGTCTGCGGGTTGCGCGCCTCAGGGCGATCCAGGGTGATCTCCACGACATCACCGCTGATGCTGGCGCGGACGTTCCCGCGCTTGAGGACCTCATCAGGCAGGGCAAAAACCATCAGTACCTCCAGAGCCGTGTCGATAGCGCGGTTGAACGATCACCCGGGTCCCCGATGTGCATCTCACGCCAGTTCAACCAACTCGGCGTAATCGTCATTCCACAGGTCCTCATCACCCTCGGGCAGGATCACAACGCGCTCGGGATCAAGGGCCCGCACAGCACCCTCATCATGGGTCACGAGCACCACAGCCCCGCGATAGCCGCGCAATGCACCCAAGATCTCCTCTCGGCTAGCCGGGTCAAGGTTGTTGGTCGGTTCATCGAGGAGGAGAACATTGGCACTCGACACCACGAGCGTGGCAAGGGCCAACCGGGTCTTCTCACCACCGGACAGGACAGAAACAAGCTTGTCTGCATCATCACCACTAAAGAGGAATGTGCCCAGAATGCCGCGGCGCTCACTGTCTCCAAGGTCGGGAGCGGCACTGACGAACGTCTGCAGGACCGTCTTTGTCGGGTCGAGGGTTTCATGCTCCTGCGCGTAGTAGCCAATCCTCGCGCCATGGCCCAGGAGAATCTCCCCGGTGTCCGGTGGGTCGATCCCGGCAAGCATGCGCAACAGCGTTGTTTTGCCAGCTCCGTTGAGTCCCAGTACGACGACCCTGGATCCACGATCAACGGCAAGATCAACATCCGTGAAAATCTCCTGCGACCCGTAGGAGCGCGACAGCCCTCGCGCCATCAGGGGCGTCTTGCCGCAGGGGGCAGGCTCGGGGAGCCGGATCTTGGCAACACGATCGGACATGCGGCTTTCCTCGAGGTTACTCACCAGGCGATCGGCGCGCTTCAGCATCGACTGCGCTGCCTTGGCCTTGGTGGCCTTGGCGCGCATCTTCTCGGCCTGTTCTCGCAGTGAGGAGGCCTGGCGCTCGGCATTGGCCCGCTCGCGGCGACGGCGTCGCTCATCCGTCTCTCGCTGCAGGAGATAAGCACTCCAGCCCAGCGCGTACGTGTCCATGACAGCCCGTGTGGCATCGAGGTGGAGGACCGTATTGACAGTCGCGTCCAGCAATCCGGTGTCATGGCTGATGATCACAAAGCCCCCGGCGTACGTCGCCAGAAAGCGACGCAGCCACATGATGGAGTCCGCGTCGAGGTGGTTGGTGGGTTCGTCAAGAAGAAGCACGTCGTAGCCACCAAAAAGGATTCGCGCCAATTCGATTCGCCTGCGTTGGCCCCCGGAGAGAGTTCCGAGAGGCTGCCCAAGGACACGATCCGGCAGGCCGAGGCTGGCCGCGATTCGCGCTGCCTCGGAGTCCGCAGAGTAGCCACCCCTGGCCTCAAAGTCGGCAGTAGCAGCGTCATAGGAGCGCATCGCGCGCTCTTGTTCCTCGCCAACGGCAGCACCCATCCGCTCGGCTGAGGCGCGCATCCGACGGGCAGCGTCATCGAGTCCACGAGCACCAACAATGCGATCTCGCGCCCACACCTCGAGGTCCCCCGTGCGTGGATCCTGCGGGAGATAGCCCACGGTCCCCGCCCGATGCACCAGACCGGATGCAGGTTCACTCTCCCCGGCGAGAATCTTCGTCAGGGTCGTCTTCCCCGCACCATTGCGGCCGACGAGACCGATTCGATCGCCGGGGCCCACGCGGAACGTAGCGTTCTCGAGGAGAAGCCGGGCACCAGCTCGCACTTCAAGCCCCTGAGCGGTGATCACAGTGAGGTGAGCGTACCCCTAGAGGTTGAAGCCGAGCGCCCGGAGCATGTCGCGGCCGTCGTCGGTGATCTTGTCGGGTCCCCAGGGTGGCAGCCAGACCCAATTAATTGTGAACTCCGTCACGAGCCCGTCCAGGGCGGCACGCGTCTGGTCCTCGATCACATCGGTGAGTGGGCATGCCGCTGATGTCAGTGTCATGTCCACGGTGGCGGTATTGCCCTCCTCGACGTGCACGTCGTACACGAGCCCTAGGTCCACGATGTTGATACCCAACTCGGGGTCCACAACGTCTTTAAGGGCCTCCCAGACATCATCGGCCACAGCGTTTTCGCTCATTGGTCATCCTTATCGGTTGATGAAGCATCTGATGCCCTCAGGACTGCATCCTTCCAAGCCAACCAGGGAAGAAGGGCGCACTTGATGCGCGCGGGGTACTTGGCAACACCGGCAAAGGCCACCGCGTCACCCATCGTGTCCTCGTCACCGGGATTCTCACCCTTCGACTGGATCATCTCCTGGAAGCGGGCCAGGGACTCAAAGGCCTCGGTCAGCGGCTTATCCGCGAGACTTTCGAACATCACACTCGCGGATGCCTGGCTTATGGAGCAGCCCTGTCCGGCATAGGAGACGTCAGCCACGTAGGGCAAACCATCTCGATCTTCAAGATGGACACGCAGGTCGATTTCATCACCGCACGTGGGGTTGACGTGATGCACCTGCGAATCGAAGGGCTCACGCAAACCGCGTCCCTGCGGACGACGATAGTGGTCCAGGATGATCTCCTGGTAGAGGTCCTGCATCACGTGGCCCCGAAGATTCCGCGCACCTCGGCCACCGCGTTAAGGCACGCATCAATGTCCGCATGGTCGTTGTAGAGATAGGGGGAAAGACGGGTTGTCGCCGGGACCTGCATACGACGACAGGTGGGCCACGCACAGTGATGACCCACACGCACGGCAACACCTCGGTCATCCAGGACCTGGCCCACATCATGGGGATGCACACCGTCCACGACAAAGGAGATGGCACTCCCCCGATCGTGGGTGTCCGTGGGGCCGATCACCCGGACTCCCGGGATCTGTGCCAGTCCATTCAAGGCGTACGCCGTCATGTCGTGCTCGTGCGCCTCAATGCGATCCATGCCGAGATGGGTGAGATAGCGGCAGGCTTCCGCGAGGCCAACCGCCTGCGCGACCATGGGCACCCCGGCCTCGAAGCGAGCAGGTGGGGGCGCGAAGGTCGATGCCTCCATTGTCACGGTCTCAATCATCGACCCGCCCGACAGGAAGGGAGGCATGGCACTCAGCACATCGGCATGCGCCCACAGACAGCCGATGCCCGTGGGTCCGAGCATCTTGTGTCCACTCCACGCCACAGCATCGACACCCAGCGTGGATACGTCAAAGGGCATGTGGGGCACAGACTGACAGGCATCCAGGATGGTCAGTGCCCCCACCGCCCGCGCCCGCTCCACGATGGGTCCTACGGGGTTGAGGGTGCCAAGAATATTGGACTGGTGAACAAAGGACACCACACGCGTACGTTCGTTGATGAGATTGAGGTCCTTGAGGTCCAAGCGACCCTCGTCTGTGAGCCCAATCCAACGCAGGGTCGCACCCGTCTTAGCGCAGACCTCCTGCCACGGGATCAGGTTGGCGTGGTGCTCCATCTCGGTGACGAGAATCTCATCACCCGCACGAAGGATAAACCGCTCGGCACCTTCGGGAAGCGCACTACCCATGCGCGCCTTGTCCGTCGCATTGCTAAATGCATAGGCCATCAGGTTGAGTGATTCGGTCGCATTGCGGGTGAAGACGACATCCTCTGCCCGCGCGCCGACAAAACCTGCGATCTCGGCCCGTGCCCCCTCGTAGGCTTCCGTTGCCTCTTCGGCAAGTTGATGTGCCCCGCGATGCACCGCAGCGTTACTCGTCACATAGAAGTGACGCTCCGCGTCAAGCACCGCGACTGGCTTTTGTGACGTAGCGGCCGAGTCGAGATACACCAGCGGACGCGCATCACGGACCGTACGCGCCAGGATGGGGAAGTCCAGCCGAATCCGTGACACGTCCAGGGGCGCTAATGCGGTGGTAGCGGTCACGCATCGACCCCTGACTTAGCGAACTTCTCGTAGCCCTCTTCCTCCAGCTTGTTGGCAAGCTCTGGGCCACCACTCTCCACGATCCGCCCATCCACAAAAACATGGACGAAGTCCGGATGTATGTAGCGCAGGATCCGCGTGTAGTGGGTGATCAGAAGGGTTCCCGTTGTCCCGTCAGCGCGGAAACGATTCACGCCCTCGGCAACGACCTTGAGCGCGTCAACATCCAGGCCGGAATCCGTCTCATCCAGCACGGCGATCTTGGGCTTGAGCAATTCAAGCTGCAGGATCTCGTGCCTCTTCTTCTCCCCACCGGAGAAACCCTCATTCACGCTGCGCTCGGCAAACCCCGGATCAATCTGCAGCGCGGCCATGGCCTCCTTCATCTCCTTCACCCACAGACGCAGTTTGGGTGCCTCCCCGCGCATGGCCGTCGCCGACGTACGCAGGAAGTTGGAAACCGATACACCCGGGACCTCTACCGGGTACTGCATGGCGAGGAACAGGCCCGCGCGGGCTCGCTCGTCCACGGACATCTCCAAAACGTCCTGGCCATCCAAGGAGATGGACCCCTCCGTCACGGTGTACTTGGGGTGACCGGCAATGACGTACGCCAGGGTGGACTTACCGGAACCGTTGGGACCCATGACCGCATGCGTCTCGCCACCCCTCACCGTCAGGTCAACACCCCTGAGGATCGCCCGTGGATCACCCTCGGCCTCAACGGTGGCATGGAGGTTACGAATCTCTAGCGTGGACATCACTTCTCCTGTTCGGCAAAATGGGACACGGTGACAGGCTGATCGCCGACACGGACGCGCGCAGCGTCGCCCTCGCCAACAATCTGCACGTCAAAAACGGGCACGGGAGATGTGGCGGGCAGGGACAGCGCCTCACCGGTGCGCAGGTCGAAACGCGACCCATGGAGCCAGCATTCGATGCTGCAGTCATCCACCTCCCCCTCGCTCAGGGCGACATCAGCGTGTGAACACACATCGAGAACACCGCGCACAACACCGTCACAGTGGGCGAGAGCGACCGCGTAATCACCGACGAGGACGCGAAGCGCCCCCCCATCGGGTATGTCATTGACCGCACAAACGTCGATATGGTTCATGACGCAACCTGGTCATCCTGCTCGCCCTCGCCACCGTCGACGCCCAGTCGCTCGTCAACCTGCTTCATGACCTCACGGGTGAGATCCGCAAGGCCCAGGCGACTCAGAACGTCAGCGAAGAAACCTCGAACAACAAGGAGTCGAGCAACATCCTCCGGAATCCCTCGAGCCTGCAGATAGAACAACTGCTCATCATCGAATCGGCCCGTCGCGCTGGCATGTCCCGCGCCCACAATCTCACCCGTCTCGAGTTCGAGATTTGGCACGGAATCGGCCCGGGCACCATCTGAGAGCACGAGGTTGCGATTGACCTCATAGGTATCGGTGCCGATCGCGTTTGCCCGCACGAGAACATCGCCGATCCACACGGTGTGGGCACCATCGCCCTGGAGTGCACCCTTGTAGAGGACCGAACTACGACAGTGGGGGGTGTCGTGGTCCACAAACATGCGATGTTCCAGGTGCTGGCCGGCCTCGGCGAAGTAGAGGCCGAGCAGTTCCGCATCGCCCCCGGGTGCTGCGTAGGACACGGTTGGGTTCATCCGCACAACATCACCACCCAGCGTGACGTGTCCCATCTGCAGCGTGGCATCACGACCCAATTGCGCTGCGTGGGTGCCCACGTGGACCGCATTGCGATCCCACGCCTGGTAGGAGGCAACCTTGGCCTTCGCGCCGTCTCCCACACGCAACTCGACGGTGCCGGCAAAAACAGCGGACCCACGATGCTCCAGGAGCACCGTGCCGTCGCTGAAGGGGCCAAATTCAATCACGATGTGGTGCGCGGCTGGAAGGGCACGCCCCGTGATCACGACGTGCGCCGTGCCTGTCGACTCTTTCGGGAGAGAAAGCACAGTGACCCCATCGCTGGCCGCGATGGCCTGAGCGGCAACGATGTCGGTTGGGACGAAAGTTTTGCCGACGCGCGCATCATCGCCCCCCACGTGCTCCGCATGGAATCCACCTTCGACGCGCGTGGCGACGTCAATGCCACCATCAAGACTCAGGGTCGCTGTGTGCAAACCCTGAAGCCGCGCCAGGGGTGTGAAGCGCCACTCTTCCTCGCGTCCGGTCGGGACCGCATGATCGGATACGACACGCGATCGGACAAGAGGAGAGTGATCACTCGCCGGGATGGTGACGGACATCAGCCAACTGCCCCTTCCATCTGCAGTTCGATGAGCCGGTTGAGCTCCAATGCGTACTCCATGGGCAGTTCGCGAGCGATCGGCTCGACAAAGCCACGCACGATCATGGCCATGGCCTCATCCTCGGCCATGCCGCGCGACATGAGGTAGAAGAGCTGGTCCTCACTGATCTTCGACACCGTCGCCTCATGGCCCATGGATACGTCGTCCTCGCGCACATCGACGTAGGGGTAGGTATCGCTGCGCGAGATGTCGTCAACGAGGAGGGCATCGCACTTCACTGTGCTCTTGGAGCCGTGTGATCCCTCGAGGACCTGGACGAGACCACGATAGGAGGTCCTTCCACCTCCGCGTGCAACAGACTTCGAGATGATCGTGGACGAGGTGTGCGGAGCCGCATGCACCATCTTGGCTCCGGCATCCTGGTGCTGGCCCTCACCCGCGAAGGCAACCGACAGGGTCTCACCCTTGGCGTGCTCGCCCAGCAACCACACCGCGGGGTACTTCATCGTGACCTTGGACCCAAGATTGCCATCGATCCACTCCATCGTCGCGCCCTGCTGAGCAACCGCGCGCTTCGTCACAAGGTTGTAGACGTTGTTGGACCAATTCTGAATCGTGGTGTAGCGGCAGCGGGCGTCCTTCTTCACCACAATCTCGACGACGGCCGAATGCAGGGAGTCAGACGAATACACCGGCGCGGTGCAACCCTCGACGTAGTGAACGTATGCGCCCTCGTCCACCAGGATGAGCGTGCGCTCAAACTGGCCCATGTTCTCAGTGTTGATGCGGAAGTACGCCTGGAGTGGGATGTCCACCTTGACACCGGGCGGGACGTAGATGAATGAGCCACCGGACCACACAGCGGTATTCAGAGCGGCAAACTTGTTGTCGCCGACGGGGATGACGGATGCGAAGTACTCCCGGAAAAGATCCTCGTGCTCCCGGAGGGCGGTGTCGGTGTCCAGGAAGAGCACACCCTGCTCCGCCAGGTCCTCGCGAATCGCGTGGTAGACGACCTCCGACTCGTACTGGGCCGCCACACCGGAAATCAGACGCTGCTTCTCAGCCTCTGGGATGCCCAATCGGTCATAGGTCTTGCGGATGTCGTCCGGGAGGTCATCCCAGCTCGTTGCCTGCTTTTCCGTCGATCGGACGAAGTACTTAATGGTGTCAAAGTGAATGCCACTCAGGTCGGAGCCCCACGAGGGCATGGGCTTCTTCTCGAAGAGGCGAAGTCCCTTCAACCGCATCTCCAGCATCCACTCAGGCTCGTTCTTCAGCGCACTGATGTTGCGTACAACATCCTCGCTTAGACCGCGTCTGGCGTTGACCCCGGCAACATCGGAATCACTCCAGCCGTAGTCATAGCGGCCAAGTCCATCGAGCTCAGGGTGGGACGTTGTAGTCATGCGGATGTCCTCCGGTTCATGAGAGCGGGAACGAGCGTGGTGCACACACCGTCGCCACGCCCAATGGTGGCGAGACGAAGCACATGGGTGCCGAGCAATTGACCAAAAGCCTCTGTTTCGGCTTCGCAGAGCTGGGGATAACGATCAGCAACGTGACGCACCGGACAGTGATGCTGACACAGTTGCGGTCCCGCCTCGGTCTCCGCTGTTGTTGCGGCGTAGCCCTCCACGGTGAGCCCCTCGGCCAGCAGGGTCAGGCGCACCCGAGGATCTTCGGACGAGGCGACGGAAGCGATATGTCGCTGCACGAGCGACTCGGCACGCAGGCGGGCAAAATTCCTCACACTGTCGGCACCAAAGTGTGCGTTGAGGTAATCCAACGCCGATAGCGCGAGGTCGTCATACGCGACATTGAAGACATGGCTGCCCTCATCCGTCAGCGTGAACACCCGGGCTGGTCGGCCCCGCCCTCGGACCGGTGTTGGTCCATAGGGCCGATGATCGCCCGCCCGCGCATATCCATCCGCCACGAGAGACTCAAGGTGGCGGCGGACGACCGTCGGACTGAGCCCAAGAACGACCGCCAGTTCTGCCGCCGTTGCCGGACCACCGTCGAGCAGCGAGCGAGCCACGCGCTCGGCACCGGGGCTGGGTAATTTCACACCCCTAGTGTGTCGCAAATGCTGGCCGGCGCAACCCCGGGGTCCATTCCCGGGGGGTCGGCGTGGGGCAAGGCCCCCCGGGGCTGGAGACTTCCCGCATGGATGCCGCCCGGCTCGAGGATGTGGTCGTGGGCTACGGATCGTCGACGCACACCGCCGGTGTTCGGGCACTGGATGGCCTGACACTCGGCCTCGCATCCGGTCGTGTCACGGCTCTCCTCGGTCCCAATGGGGCGGGCAAGTCCACTGCCGTGGGAGTTCTTGCCGGACTCATCCGAGCCACCTCGGGCAGGGTCACCGTCCTCGATGGAGCTCCTGGGCGCCGAGAAGCACGCCAGCGGGTCAATGTGATGGTCCAGGATGACGGTCTGCCCACCGGGGCCTACGCGGCTGAGACCGTGCGGCACGTTGCCCGATTGCGTGGGGCTGAAGCCTCGGCGGACCCGTGGATCAGCTCCCTCGGACTGTCGGAGCTGAAAAAGACAGCCATCCGGCGTTTATCCGGTGGTGAGCGCCGCCGGGTGAGCCTGGCATGTGCTCTGGTCGGGAGCCCGGACGTGGTCATCCTGGATGAACCCACAACCGGTCTCGATCCCCAGGCACGGGCACTCGTCTGGCGGGCCATCTCGGAGCTGAGGGACCGCGGAGCAAGCGTGCTGCTGTGCACCCATCTGCTGGACGAGGCAGAAGCTCTCGCCGATGACGTCGCCATCATCATGCATGGTCGCTGCCTCCTCCAGTGCGACCTCGCGACGATCGGGTCGGAGACCGAGGAGTCCGTGATCTTTGACGCGCCACTTCATCTGGACATGACGGCGCTCCAACAGGCACTCCCCGAGTCATGCCGGGCGTCGGAACTATCGCCCGGCCGATACAGGGTTGCGGGCGATGTCGATCCGCAGGTCTTAGCCACCGTCACCGCATGGTGTGCCCAGCACAGCGTCATGCCGCGCAATCTTCACACCGGTGGACAGTCGTTGAGCGACGTCTACTGGCGGCTCACCTCCCGCACGGACGGCTCCACGTCCGCTGCCGGGACCTCCACGTCAGACCCTGACGACACATCGGCGTCACATGAATAGCGGTGGGCGCCACTCCCCCGTGATCATTCAGGCGGGATTCGACCTCCGCCTCGTGCTGCGCAATGGTGAACAACTCTTGCTCACCATGGTGATACCCATCGGTCTTCTCCTCGGGACCACCCTGGTGGGAGCGGTTCCCCTGTCAGCCCCGCCCGGAGCCGCTCGCTCAGCGGAGGCACTCGGCGGAGTGCTGGCCGTGGCCATCGTCTCCAGTGCCTTCACGTCCTTAGCGATTAGCCTTGGATTCGATCGTCGATCCGGGGCTCTTCTCATGTGGGCCACCACACCGCTGTCCCGCTCGGGCATTCTCGTGGCGCGCATCCTGGCAACTCTGGCCGTCGTGGGGGTACAGGCGCTTCTCCTCGTGCTGACGGCGCTGGCACTCGGGTGGCGCCCGGGCACCCCGGCGCTCGCCCTGCCCTTCGTCCTCGCCGCAGGCACCGCCTGCTTTGCATCCCTGGGCTTCGCACTGGGAGGAGCGGTGCGGGCCGAAGCAACCTTGGCCCTCGCCAATGCCATATTCCTCATTCTCGTCGTCGTCGGAGGGACGACCTTCCCCACCACCTCCCTTCCGGTTCCCCTGGCGACGATCGTGGGGCTGCTGCCTTCCTCATCCCTCGGGGACCTCTTGCGTTGGACGACAGGCGGCACTCCGGTCCCGGTTACGGGGCTGTCGCTCACGTGGGACGTATTCCTGCTGTGCGCGTGGGGCCTATCCGCAGCCGCACTGTCAGCGCGGACCTTTCGCTGGAGGTGATCCCCAGCAACGCGCCGGGGTGGCGCTGGCGTCGTAGGCTGAAACCATGACCACGGACGTCGGCATCACCACCTCCCCCGTTGCCGGGAGCGTTCGCGTCCCTCGTTGGTTGCGCGGCCTCTTCATCGCCAATCTCGCGGCCCAGGTCGGAATCGTCGTCACCGGAGGCATCGTGCGCCTCACGGGGTCAGGTCTTGGATGTCCCACCTGGCCCGAGTGCGTCGAAGGGTCCCTCGTCCCCACCTCTCGCCAGGAAGAGTCGTGGCACAAGATGGTGGAGTTCGGCAATCGGCTGCTGACGTTCGTCCTAGCCGCGCTGGCCATCGCCGCCATCGTGGGAGCGTTGATCTGGTGGCGCCGGCGGCGCCGAGCTGGCCTCCCCGCGCGCGGGCCCGTGGTTGCGCTCGCCGCCATCCCGATTATCGGCACCGTGGTTCAGGCTGTCCTGGGCGGCGTCACCGTCCTCACCGGCCTCAACCCGTGGGCCGTGTCCGCTCACTTTTTGATCTCCATGGTGATCATTGCCGGCTGCGTGGTGCTGGTTGTGAGATCGGGTGAGCCCGGCGACCAGCCGGTGCTGCCTCTCGTCCGGACCGAGGTTCGCCTACTCGCCTGGGTACTCGTGTGTGTGACCGCCGTCGTTGTCGTACTCGGGGTGATCGTCACCGGCAGTGGTCCCCATTCAGGGGACTCAGATGTGGCGTCGCGACTCCCCGTTGACGCCCGCACGGTGTCGTGGCTGCACGCTGATGCTGTCCTGCTGTTTCTCGGACTGACCGTCGGGCTGCTCGTGGTACTCCGAGTGGTTCATGCACCCTTACGGGCCC
>FLOH01000894.1_pt1 | contig 52179 bp, 54 predicted proteins | sample 756751 | NCBI WGS metagenome assembly FLOH01 (sample SAMEA4026879, study PRJEB14308) | marine metagenome | biome: coastal water; material: water | depth 74 m | reverse complement strand
GATGAATCCCTCAATGAACTTTTTAGTGTGCAATTTGATATTCCACCTTTACATAAAAGAGAAGCAGATATCCCTTTGTTAATGCAAAAATTTTTAGGAGAAGCATCAAGTTTATTTGGTGGAGAAGAGAACATAGATTATGAAGCAATTATCCCCGATTTGTCCTCAAATGCTACTTCTTTACGACGACAAGTGATGATTAAATATCTTCTAGAAAATATACAAGATACAGAATTAATGGATATAATACAAAATTATATCGCACCAAAATTGGGTTCAAATAATGATTATAAAGAGTTTTTATATCTTTATGAAGCACCTTTGATTAAAGCTGGTCTGAAAAAATTCAAATCACAATTACAACTTGCAGATAAATTGGGATTAAATAGAAATACATTAAGAAAAAAAATAGCAGATAATAAAAACTACTTATAAGGAAAGTATATGTCAAAAAAAATAGCAATGATCTTTGCAGGTCAAGGGTCACAAGCCGTAGGAATGGGTCAGGACTTTTATAATAATTCAGATGTTGCAAAAGAGATGTTTGAAAAAGCAGGTGAGAGAATTGGGGTCGATTTTAAAGAATTAATTTTTGAAGAAAATGAGAAACTTGGTCAAACAGCTTATACTCAACCTGCAATTTTATTAGTGCAAATGATTGCTTATAAACTTTTTAGCGATGCTTGTCCTGATATAAAAGCAGAACTTTTCTTAGGACACTCTCTTGGTGAATTTTCTGCTTTGTGTGCAAGTGGTGCAATAGATTATGTTGATGCTGTTGAGTTAGTACATAATCGCGGTGCTTTTATGCAAAGTGCCTGTGAGTCAATAGAAGCAGGAATGATGGCTATTGTTGGTCTTGATGATGCAAGTGTTGAGAAGATCTGTGAAGATGCACAAGCTGATGGTAAAAAAGTATGGCCAGCGAATTATAACCAAGATGGTCAACTAGTTGTTGCTGGAATGAAAGCTGATTTAGTTTCATTAGAACAAACTTTTAAAGATGCAGGAGCAAAACGCGCACTTCTTTTAAATATGTCAGTAGCTTCTCACTGTGAACTTTTAGCTTCAGCACAAGCTCCACTTGCAGAACTTATGGAAAAAATGGTAAGTGACAATTTCTCTGCTCCAGTTGTATCCAATGTTACAACAGCACCGTACTCTTGCAAAGCAGATGCTGTTGCTCTTTTAAAAGACCAACTTGTAAAGCCTGTAAAATATAAACAATCAATCTTAGCAATTGTAGGAGATGTTGATATGGCTATAGAGTTTGGAAATGGTGTAACACTTAAAGGGCTTAACAAAAGAATTGCTAAAGATTTGACAACTTTAAATGTCTCTGATATGGCTTCACTAGAAAAAGTAAAAGAGGAAATCTGCTCATAAATGAGAGTTACCTTAGCTCAAATCTCACCTAAGTTAAATCGTACAAACTTAGGGGAGATGATAAAAATTATAAACAGTGTAAAAGAGAGCAGTGACTTAATAGTTTTTCCTGAACTTTCACTCAGTGGTTATCTACTTCAAGATAAGTTATATGAAGATGCTTATGTACTTGAAGATTTGGACACATTACGAGAGTTAAGTAAAGATATAGATATTGTTGTAGGTGTAGCTCTTAAAGAAGAAAATTATTTCAGAAATGCAGGCTTATATTACTCAAATGCAAAACTAATTTCTCAACATAATAAAGTTCATCTTCCAAATTATGGTATGTTTGAAGAGGCTCGATACTTTAAAGCTGGCAATGTTTTTGAAAGTTTTTTAGTGAGAGAAAACAGAGTGTCTATGGTAGTGTGTGAAGATTTATGGCATAAAAATGTACATCATGATTTGATAGAACAAAATCCTGATATGATAGTTGCACTTGTAGCTTCACCTGCTCGTGGCTTTGGTGATGAGAGCTTAGAGATAGAAGATAAATGGTACGAAATAATCAAGACAGTGGCTTCTGAGTGTCATGCAAAACTTCTTTTTGTAAACCGTGTGGGTTTTGAAGATGGTTTAGGTTTTTGGGGTGGGAGTTGCGTTTTAAATGAAAATGGACAAACGATACACAAGCTTGATAAATTTAAAAAAGATATACAAACATTTAATATAGAGGAAAAATAATGAAAATAGCAATCATGGGGGCAATGCCCGAAGAAGTAGCACCAATACTAGAAAAACTAGGTGAGTATAGAACAACAGTGTATGCAGGAAATAAATATTATGAAGCAACATATAAAGGTGCTGATTTAGTAATAGCATATTCAAAAATAGGAAAAGTTTTTTCAACACTAACAGCAACAACAATGATAGAGCATTTTGGAGCACATAAACTTCTTTTTTCTGGAGTTGCTGGAGCAATTAGCCCAAGTTTAAAAGTAGGTGATTTAATAGTAGCTACAAAACTTTCTCAACATGACTTAGATATTACTGCATTTGGACATCCTTTTGGTTATGTTCCTGAGGGTGCTGTTTTTGTTGAAGCTGACAAAGAGATGATAGCTTTGAGTAAAGAAGTAGCATCTGAGATGGGTAAAACTGTGCAAGAGGGGATTATTGCAACGGGTGACCAGTTTGTAGCCAACGAAGAGAGAAAAAACTGGATTGGTAGTGAATTTAATGCAGATGCTTTAGAGATGGAAGGAGGAAGTGTTGCAGTTGTTTGTAATGCTTTAGATATTCCTTTTTTCATTCTTCGAGCAATCAGTGATGCAGCAGATATGGATGCAAGTTTTTCATTTGATGAGTTTTTAGAGACTAGTGCAGTAGAGTCGGCAGAGTTTGTTATGAAAATGGTTGACAAGGTTATAGCAGCTTAATGAGTATCAAACTCTCTAAAAAAATTATGTCAAAACTTGGCAAAACAAATGCCGAGTTTAAACTTATAGAAGAGGGTGACAAGATACTCGTAGGACTTAGTGGAGGCAAAGATTCTCTTACTATGATTCATGCTATGAAAGAGCAACAAAGACGTGCTCCCTTTGATTTTGAGTTTGTAGCTGTAACAATTTCGTATGGGATGGGTGAGGATTATACAGCACTTATAGAGCATTGCAAAAAGTATGATATTCCTCATGTCGTAAAAGATACTTCTGTTTTTGATTTAGCAAAAGATAAAATCCGTAAAAACTCTTCATCATGTAGTTTTTTTTCTCGTATGAGAAGAGGGTATTTATATAGTACAGCAAAAGAGTTGGGATGTAATAAAGTCGCATTAGGACATCATATGGATGATGCAGCTGAAAGCTTTTTTATGAACTTTATTTATAATGGGCAGATGCGAAGTTTAGCACCAAAGTACACTTCAGGAAATGGTCTTGTAGTTATTCGTCCTCTTATTCAGATGCGAGAACGCCAACTAAGTGCTTTTGTTATGGATAATGATATTTATGCAATAGGTGATGAACCCTGTCCTTCAATGTACTTTGAAGAGAAAATGCCGCATGCAAGAGCAAATACAAAAGTGATGCTTGCAAAAATGGAGAAGGATTTCCCATCTCTTTTTACTTCATTAAACGCAGCCTTTAAAAATATATCAGTCGATAGCTTTTTTATGCATGAAGAGTAATGATTTATAGATAAATGCCGATTTACTTTTAATAAAAAAGAGAAAAAGGGGGATGTTATGAAAATAGCAGATTCTAATATTGCACTGGCATCATCACATCAAAAACAACATGAAATTTATGAAGAGGAACATCTTGAACAGTGGAATAGACAAGAAGATGCTCCCCAGCGTTTACAAAACCGAGATAGATTAGTAAAGACAGATAGTTTAAACTCTTTAAACCTTGATGATGAATCAAACTCTGGACTTGACCCAAAACTTAGAGCAATTGTTCGAGCATTAGAAGCATTACTTGGTAAAAAGATAGATATAAGTATGCCAAAAGGTGATGAGGGGAGTCCTTCTCCTCTACAAGGGTGGGGTGTTGATTATTCTTACTCAAAGAGTGAGATAAAAAGAGAAGAAGTGAACTTTTCATCAAAAGGAAATGTAACATTAGAAGATGGACGAAAAATCGATTTTAAAATGGCATTTTCATTGAAAAGTGAAAAAATCAGAGAAGAATCTATCTCTTTTAAAGCAGGTGATGCACTTGTTGATCCTCTTGTTATAAACTTTGGTAATACTAGTGTAGGTTTTACAGATATTACTCATAAACTTGATTTAGACTTAGATGGCAAACGCGATGAGTTTAAATTTTTAAATTCTCAAAGTGGTTTTTTAGCTCTTGATAAAAATGGCGATAAAAAAATCAATGACGGAAGTGAACTGTTTGGTCCAAACTCTGGAAATGGATTTGAAGATTTACGAGCCTATGATAAGGACAATAATAACTGGATAGATGAAAATGATGCCATTTTTGATAAACTTTTGATTTGGACAAAAGATGATACAGGTGAAGAGAAATTTTACACCTTAAAAGATAAAGGTATAGGTGCTCTTTATTTGGAAAATGTATCTACAAAATTTGATTTTGAAGATAATCAAGATAATCTACAAGGGGTAATGGACTCTAGTTCTATCTTCTTAAAAGAGAATGGAAATGTAGGTGCTATACATGAGGTAGATTTAAAAATCTAGTTTTCGTGTATAACACAAGTTCCAGCAAGTAAGTCATGCAAGCTGCATTTATCACTTCTAAACGCAACCATGATAAACCCAAGCATAAACAAAAATGTTGATGGAATATAACCTAAAGAACGAGTTATAGCTTGTTTGTTTGTAATATCTTCAAAGTTTTTAGCATCCACTATTTTAATATGCACAAACTTTTTCCCAGGAGTTGCCCCTCTCCATTTGTTCCAAAAAAGAATAGTAACAACTAAAACAGAAAATTCAAAAATAAGTTCCCATGTAAGTGAAGTTTGTGGCTGAGAGTCAAGTGCATGAGTATTACCACTCATTGCCAGTTGTATGTTTTGTTGGTATAAAGCGAAGTCAAACCAGTTGCCATCACTTAAAAAGTAGATGACAATGCCTACTGGCAAGGCAAGAAAAAGAGTATCTAAAAATGAAGCGACAAAACGAATCCAAAATCCGGCATATTTTACTTCATTCATAAATTTAATTATATATGGTAATTTGGTGCTTCTTGAGTGATAATAACATCATGAACATGGCTTTCTTTTAAACCTGCAGAAGTAATCTCAACAAACTCAGCTTTTTTCCAGAACATTTCAATACTTTCACTACCGCAATAACCCATAGATGAACGAAGTCCACCCATCATTTGATGTACGATTCCTGCAATGCTTCCACGAAATGGCACACGACCTTCTATCCCCTCAGGAACAAGCTTATCAGCTGCAGTTCCTTCTTGGAAATATCTATCTGTTGAACCTTGTTGCATTGCACCTATACTTCCCATACCTCGGTATGATTTATACTGACGACCTTGAAACATTATAGTCTCACCCGGTGCTTCTTCAGTACCTGCTAAAAGTGAACCAGCCATAACGGAGCTTGCACCAACAGCAAGAGCTTTAGCGATGTCTCCAGAGTATTTTATTCCACCATCAGCGATAACGGGAACACCATGTTTTTGAGCAGCTTCAGCACACTCAGCAATTGCCGAAATTTGAGGAATACCAACACCAGCAACGATACGAGTTGTACAGATACTACCTGGTCCTATTCCTACTTTTACAGCATCAACACCCGCTTCAATTAGAGCTTCTACAGCCTCTTTTGTTGCGATGTTTCCAGCAATGACATCAATTTCCATAGTCTCTTTGATTTTTTTAATAGTATCAATGATACCTTTTGAATGGCCATGAGCAGAATCAAGCACTAAAACATCACATCCTGCATCTACAAGAGCTTTCGCACGGTCAATTTGTCCAACACCAATAGCAGCACCAACAACAAGACGACCAAACGAGTCTTTGTTAGAGTGTGGGTATTCGATTCGTTTTCTAATGTCTTTGATTGTAACAAGACCTTTTAAAAATCCATCTTCATCAATGATAGGAAGCTTTTCGATTTTGTTTTTATGCATAATGTCACCAGCTTCATCAAGACTAATGCCTTTTTGTGCTGTAATAAGTGGCATTTTAGTCATGACTTCACTTGCAAGTTTTTTCATGTCCTTTTCAAAACGCATATCACGATTTGTTAAGATACCAAGAAGTTTGTTATGTCCATCGACCACAGGAACACCTGATATTTTATATTCACTCATAAGTTTTGCAGCATCTGCTAAGGTAGCATCTGGGTGTACAAAAATAGGATCAATAATAATTCCACTTTCACTTTTTTTCACTTTTGTAACTTGTTTACATTGTGTTGGAATGTCCATGTTTTTATGGATAATTCCAATTCCACCAAGTCTTGCCATTGCGATTGCAGCACGGTACTCTGTTACAGTGTCCATAGCAGCAGAAACCATAGGGATTTTAAGTGAAATGTTTTTTGTTAATTTTGTTTCAAGTGAAACTTCTTTTGGAAGAACTTCAGAATATTGGGGTACTAAAAGTACATCTTCAAATGTTAGGGCTTTTTTGCGTATTCTCATGGGCATCCTTTAATTATTTTTTTATTATATCTTTTTTGTGGTTAAAAAAAGGTAAAAAAAAAGTCATGCATAAGTTTTCCATTACTTACATTAGGCTAGAATAGTGAAGAATAATTTTTTATATAAAGTAGATTTAAATGAAACTATTTCTTTAATTCGTTTTCTAGACTAAGTGAGCCATCAAAAAGTGTTTGCTCATCATATGCTTTTGCAATAAGCTGTAAACCAACTGGCATACCGTCTGTATTTTTCATAATAGGAAGGGAAAGAGCAGGGAGACCTGCAAGATTTACTGAAATAGTGTAAATATCACTGAGGTACATATCCATAGGATTTTCAAGCTCTCCAAATTTGTTTGCAACAGTTGGTGCAACAGGTGATAAAATCAAATCAACATCTGCGAAAATCTTTGAATAATTATCTTTAATAATATGACGAGTTTTTTGTGCTTTTACATAGTAAGCTTCATAATAACCACTTGAGAGTACAAAGTTTCCAAGCATGATACGGCGTTTTACTTCATCGCCAAAACCATTACTTCTAGTTTTTATATAAGTATCTTCAAGATTTTTTCCTTTCACTCGATTGCCATAACGGATACCATCGTAACGAGCAAGATTTGTTGTCGCTTCTGCAGTTGCTGTTATGTAATAAGCAGAGATGTCAAATTTTGCATCCATCATTTCGCGTTCAACGATGGTATGTCCAGCAGCTTTAAGAGCTTCAGTAGCTTTTGCATATGCATCCTTTACATCTTGACTTGCATTTTCGATGTACTTAGGAAGAACCGCGATAGTAAGCTTTTTATTTGCATCTAAATTTGGAGTTACTTTATCATCACGACCTGCGTTTGTTGAGTCTTTTTCATCACTTCCACTTATAATGTCATACAAAATTGCAGCATCTTCAACATTTTGAGTCATTGGACCTATTTGGTCAAGTGAAGAAGCATAAGCTCCTAAACCGTAACGCGAAACACGACCATAGGTTGGTTTCATCCCAACTATGCCACAAAACGCAGCAGGTTGGCGAATACTTCCACCAGTATCTGAACCCAATGCTGCAACAGCTAAACCAGCACCAACAGCCGCCGCACTACCACCAGAACTTCCACCAGGAACACAATCAGAATTGTGAGGATTTAGAGTTTTACCATAGAAGCTTGATTCTGTTGTAGAACCCATAGCAAACTCATCCATGTTTGTTCTACCAAAGGGGGATAAACCAGATGCTGTAAGTTTATTAATAACAGTTGCATTGTAAGGAGCGATATAACCTTGAAGTATGTTTGAACCAGATGTAACCGACCAATCTTTTACTTGAATATTGTCCTTAATGGCAATAGGAACGCCATCACCAACATTGTTTACATCAATGTATGCGTTTAGTTCAGGACGAGCCTCAATCTTCGCTTTTAGTTCTTCTTTGAATATTTTTAATTCTTCTTTACTTAATGCAAGTGCTTCTTTTAATGTAATCACTAAGTTTCCTATATATATTAATTCTCGCTATTATATCAAAAACTCTATTAATCCCAATCTAGTAATCTTTGCTGCCCTTTTAATCCTCTAATATGGGTAACATCTTGGCTCATCTCAATCACACCTTTGTAGATACCATCTTCATCCCTCACTGCAAAATACTGAACATGAATAAATTGTTCTTTAAATTGGAGCCAAAATTCAGCTACATTTTGTCTGCCTGCTTTAAACTCTTCTAAAATACGTATCACTTGGTCAACACTTTTGGGTGGGTGACAAAACTTCACTTCTCGTCCAATAATGCCAGCACTTCTAGGAAATACACGATTATCTCCTCGGTTATAAAAAACAACTTGGTCATTCTCATTCACATAGGTAATGTCAACAGGTAAAATTCTAAAAATAGAGTTTACTTGCTCCGGAGTTAAGTATCCTTCATCATAGTGTGTTTTATCTTCAGTACCAAAAGGGAGTTTTTTTCTAATGGTGTCTTCACCTGGATGAATGTATGTAACTGGAGGATAAGATGCTGGAGGTGTATCAAACATCCAACCAATCTCTTTATCACCTTCACGAAACTCTTTGAACTCATCTTCACTTATCATATCCATAGCACGAGGTAAAAGTCTTCCATCTTCAACTTGTAAAAGATGTTCTAAATCCTTGTAAATATCCTGTAAGGCATGGGTGATTAATGTGTAATTTTTTACACTTATTGCTTTTCTAGTATTTTTGATTTCTTCTCTAATTTGATCATGTAATGCCCACATATTTTGTGAAGGGCTAGTCCATCCATATTTTTCAAGATATGGAAAAAGCTGATTCTCTTTACGAACAAAATGAACTTCAACCTTACCTAATTTTTCAAATAATTCTATAAAAAAATCAAAATTATTCTCAATATTTGTAGCTTGAAGTTCTTTTATAATAGCTCTAATTAGAATGTTTTCTTCAAGATATACCCGAACAGGATGCCCATCAGGAAATTGCCCATCAAATGGGGACTCACTTGCATTAAAATATTCACTCATTATGTGCCTTTTATATTTTTTTTGGAAGTATAGTGAGAATTAATATTAAATTTATTGAGCTTTATCAAGTGAAAAAAATTTAGATAAGATAAAAAGAGTATGGGTTAGAACAAAGTAGAAGAAGATTGAAATGACAAAACTCTGTAAGTCTTATTTGAAATTGGGTACAACTAAAGTTGTACATCCAAATTTTAAGTAGTTATTATTTAAACTTCTTAACAAGAAAAATCCCAATCCCAACCCCAACAAATATCAGAGCTACAGTCACTCCGATAAATGTTAAACTAACTGGTTCACTAAAATTAGGCATTGACTACACTTTCACATCTTGCACAAGTACAATCAGGTTCAGATGCTTGAAACTTCCAACATCTTGGACATTTATGAGCAGTTGCTTTTGCTATGGTAAATGTGTCTCCATCTACTTTAAAACTTCCAATAATATCTTCATCTGCATTATCTTCAAAGATACCACTAACAACAAACCAGTCTTCTGCATCAGTAGAGTTCATGTCTAAAGTAACTTGTGACTCAGTGTAAATCACTAACTCTAATGTACTTTTAATGATTTTTTCTTTTTTAAGGCCATCTACAACAGAACCAAAACCAAGACGAGCTTTTATCATGTACTCAGCATCAAATGCAGACTCACCAGCAGTTATAGGCTCATATACTAAATCAAAGATAGACTTAGCATCGCCCTTAACAATAGCCGGTGCATGTTCTATGATTTCATCAGTTGTGTAAGTTAAAATAGGAGCCATTAAAAGTAAAAGACTCTTAGTTATCATAGCCATTGCACTTTGAGATGCTCTACGTCTTGAGTCATTTTTTGCATTACAGTAAAGTGAGTCTTTAGTCATATCTATGTACATACCACTTAACTCATTTGCAATGAAATTATTAAGCATACTCATACCATTTACAAAGTTATATTCGCTAAATGCTTTATGTACATCGCCTAAAACTTCTGCAGAGACATTAAGAATCCATTTATCTAACGAACCCATCTCGTCATAAGGAGTTAAAGTTTCTAAATCATTGATGTTGGCAAGCATGATTCTAAAGGTATTTCTTAGTTTACGGTAGTTTTCACTTATCTGTTTTAAGATACCTTGAGAGATTTTTAAGTCACCTTGATAATCAGATGAAGCAACCCATAAACGTAGGATTTCACTTCCATACTCTTTGAGAACCTTATCTGGTGCGATAACATTACCCTTAGACTTAGACATTTTCTCGCCCTTGTCATCCACAGTAAATCCGTGAGTTAGAACACCTTTATATGGTGCTTTATGTTCAACTGCCGCACTTAAAAACAGTGAAGATTGGAACCAACCACGATGTTGGTCACTTCCTTCTACATATAAGTCTGCTTGGTATTTACCTGCATCATAGTTACGAGATTTTAAAACACTGTTCCAAGTTGAACCAGAGTCAAACCATACATCTAAGATGTCAGTTACTTTTTCTACTTCGTCTGCTGTATATCCCGAACCTGGGTAAAGAAGAGAAGCTATGTCCATAGAGTACCAAGCATCACTACCTTGCATTTCAAAAATCATAGCGACATAGTTTAGAACTTTCTCATCGAAGATAACTTTGCCAGTAGCTTTTACTCTGAAAAAAGCGATAGGAACACCCCAATCACGTTGACGAGAGATACACCAGTCTGGTCTGTTGGCTACCATAGATTTAAGTCTGTTTCTTCCAGTTTCAGGAACGAAAAGAGTCTTTTCAATTTCGCTAAGTGCTATGTTTCTAAGAGTTTTATCTTCACCTTCTGGCTTTTCATCTACAGAGATAAACCATTGTCTAGTAGCTCTAAAGATAAGTGGAGTATGTGAACGCCAACAGTGAGGGTACGAGTGAGTGAACTTACTTACTTTAAGTACCGCATCACCCATAAGTTCTATAATATCATCGTTTGATTTAAAGATGTGACGACCTAAAAAGTCCTCAGCATTTGGAATAAGATTGTCTTTTACGATAGTGTTGTCAAAACAACCAGTTTCGTCAACTGGCATAACAACTTCTAAGTTATAAATAAGTCCAACACGATAATCATCTTCACCATGTCCAGGAGCAGTATGAACACAACCAGTACCGCTATCCATAAGGACATGCTCCCCTAAAATGATACGAGACTCGCGTTTGTTTAGAGGGTTGATAGTTTTTAAGTTTTCAAACTCAGTCGCTTTGAAAGTTTGCACAACTTTTCCACTTAAGACTTCATCTTCGATAAGAGAGTTTAAAAGTTTACGAGCTACGATATAACCAGTGTCAGTTAAAACATACTCTTCGTTAGGATTCATAGATATACCAGTGTTTGCAGGTATAGTCCAAGGCGTAGTAGTCCAGATAACTGGAGCTGCGTTTCCTGTTATGTTGAGTTTTGTTTTTGCATCAGCATCTAACTCAAACGCAATGAAGATAGAGTGGGACTCTTTGTCTTCGTACTCAACTTCTGCTTCAGCAAGTGCAGTTCTCTCAGCCCATGACCAAAACACAGGTTTAGAACGCTCGATAAGAAGACCTTTTTTAGCAACAGAACAGAGTGTACGGTAGATGTTTGCTTCAAACTTGTAGTCCATAGTAACATAAGGTTTCTCCCAGTCTGCGATGATACCAAGAGTCTTAAACTCATCTCTTTGAATATCTACGAACTTAGCAGCATGTGCGCGACAAAGTTTACGTACTTCGTGTGTCTCAAGAAGCTCTTTTTTCTGTTTTCCACCGAGCTTTTTCTCAACTTGTTGTTCAATCGGTAGACCATGACAATCCCAACCTGGAGTAAAACGAACAGATTTTCCATCAAAGTAGTTATGTTTAATGATAATGTCTTTGAGTACTTTGTTAAGTGCATGACCGATGTGAATATGACCATTGGCATAAGGAGGTCCATCATGAAGAGTAAAGCTAGGTGCATCTTTGCGGTTTGCTTTCATCTTTTCATAAACTTTGTTGTCATCCCATGCTTTGTAGCGTATAGGTTCGTTGTTGATTAGGTTTCCGCGCATTGCAAACGCAGTAGTTGGTAAAAGTAGTGTGTCTTTGTAGTCCATTAGGCCCTCTAATTATATATAAAAAGTTTTGCATTATACCTTTTAGGTGTTTAAAGCCTAATAAAAGTGATATAATAAGCAAAACAAATCTAAGGTAAAAGCATTATGAAACTTCATGTAATCTTTATAGGAAACAAATTTGTATATAACAAGACTTTAAAAGAGTATGTACTGCGAAAAATTGAACGAAAAGTTGATTTTGTAGATAGTATTACTTATATAAAAGAGAGTGATAATGCACTTTTTCTTTATCTCGAAGAAGAACTTAATTCTAATAATAAGATTATAATAATAACTACAAAACAGACATATACGACTGTAGGAAAATTGATTTGTACTGCTACAGAAGATAATCAAGTACTCAAAAATGGTATCTTAATTCCACAAAAAGCGACACTATTTCAAGAAAAAACATATCTTTTAGAACATCAAAATTCTATGGTAAATGTTTTACAAGTGGATGAGGGTGAAGAGATGCCAGAGGTGCTGATGTTTGATGAGAGTTCACATGCTAGTTGTCATGTTTTTGATGAGGATAGAGAAACGACTATGGCTATCTTAATGCCAATAGCTCAGAGTTTTGAAGTAAACCTAAATATAGTAGAAGAAGTGTCAGGTTGGTTAAGAATAGATATAACAAGTAACAAGTATGGAAATATATCAAAATTTACAGACTCCGCAAAACAACTTCTCTCAAGAAATCTAATAGTAACATCAAATATCATGGAACATATAATTAATAAGTTAGAATCTGTACAAAAAAGGGTGACATTTGCTGAGAGTTGTACAGGTGGACTTCTAAGTTATTATCTAACCCAAAATAATGGTGCATCAAATGTTTTTAATGGTGCACTCATTACTTACTCCAATATACTCAAAGAGAACTGGTTAGCAGTATCTGCTGATGTCTTACAAGATAGAGGGGCAGTGAGTAGTGAAGTGGTGAGAGAAATGAGTGATGGTGCTTTAAATGTAAGTGATGCTGATTATGCTTTAAGTGTGAGTGGAATTGCTGGTGATGGTGGAGGTTCAGAACTTAAACCAGTAGGTACAGTTTATATAGGTGTTAGAAGTAAAACAGAACATAAAGAAGAGCGATTACACTTCAATGGTGATAGAAATTATGTGCAACACCAAAGTGTACTCTATGCTATAAAAATGCTGCTTCTTATCGATAAAGATACATTTTTTTAAATTTAGGCAAAATTATCTTGACATCTAATGTCTATTTGTCTATAATTTCGACCTCTTAACTATAAGAGGCAAATGTCTTGTTAGCTCAGCTGGTAGAGCACGTCACTTTTAATGATGTGGCCGATGGTTCGAATCCATCACAGGACACCATTTTTATAAATGGGCGCTTAGCTCAGTTGGTAGAGCGCTACCCTTACAAGGTAGATGTCACTGGTTCGAGTCCAGTAGTGCCCACCATTTTTGTTTATTTGCACTTCAGCTTTTGGCTCACATACTATTAGTATGTTTCGACAAAAACTTTAGCACAACTAAATCAAATACAAGTTTTATCTTACTTTAAAAAAGATAGTGACTTTAGAGTGCGGTGGTAGTTCAGTTGGTTAGAATACCTGCCTGTCACGCAGGGGGTCGTGGGTTCGAGCCCCATCCACCGCGCCATTTTAAAAACCTTTTGTAATGAAAGAAAGTGACCCTTTCGTCTAGTGGCCAAGGACACTATCACTTCATGGTAGGAACAGAGGTTCAAATCCTTTAGGGGTCGCCATTATTTTGGTGTTTAGATTTTTTATAGTCTAAATTTATGATTTTTCTTTTAATCTAGGAAAAACTGAATGAGGTATACATCAAGTATCCAAATGAAGGATTGACGACGAGTAAAATAAAAAACATTATTTAGGGCGCTTAGCTCAGTTGGTAGAGCGCTACCCTTACAAGGTAGATGTCACTGGTTCGAGTCCAGTAGTGCCCACCATTTTTTCGATATATGCACAAAAATTTTGACTCAGATACTTCAGTATCCTTCGCCAAAACTTTAGCACAACTATCAAAAAACAAGTTATTTCTTACTTTAAAAAAGAAAATGTGACACTTTTTTTTATATGCGCGGTGGTAGTTCAGTTGGTTAGAATACCTGCCTGTCACGCAGGGGGTCGTGGGTTCGAGCCCCATCCACCGCGCCACTCTTTTTACAATCAAAAAATCCAAACAATTATCATTCTGTTTTTATTTCATTAGCATACTAAATGATATAATATTATGTATTTAAAGTACATATTACATAAGGATATATATATTGAAATTATCTATTTTATTTGGCGGTGCTAGTTTTGAACATGAGATTAGTATTGTTAGTGCTATAACTTTAAAAGAAAAGTTATCTGGCTTTGATTTAAGTTTTATTTTTTGTGACGGGGACCATTTATTTTATCTTATCGATTCATCAGCTATGAAGGCAACAACTTTTTCTAAGGGTAATCACAAAAAGATGCCTCAACTTACTCTTAGCAATGGTGGTTTTGTACAAAAAAGTATGTTTAGTTCCATAGAACATAAAAAGATAGTTTTAAATCTTATTCACGGTGCTGATGGTGAAGATGGCACTATCGCATCTCTTTTGGACTTTTATAATATTAAATATATCGGACCTCGCATTGATGCAAGTGTTTTTTCTTATGATAAACGATATACAAAACAGTTCTGTGAGTCTCGTGGTATTAAAACTATAAAATACGAAACTCAACGAGTTCATGAGTATAAAAACATCTCTTTAGATTATCCAATAATTATAAAACCAGCTTCTCTTGGAAGTTCTATCGGTGTGAGTATAGTTAAAGAAGAAAGTGAACTTGATTATGCTTTAGATTCTGCGTTTGAGTATGATGAAAATGTTTTGATAGAACCTTTTATAGAAGGTGTCAAAGAGTATAACCTTGCAGGTTTTTATGCAGATGGTGCTTTTCATTTTTCTATTGTAGAAGAACCACATAAAGAAGAATTTTTAGACTTTGAAAAAAAGTATATGGACTTTTCTCGTAGTGAACAAGTATTAAAAGCTGATATTAGTGATGATTTAGCTTCAAAGCTACAAACAACATTTGAAAAAGTATATACCGGTATGTTCGAAGGTGCACTCATTCGTTGTGACTTTTTTGTTATTAACAATGTTGTATACCTTAATGAAATAAATCCTATTCCTGGTTCAATGGCAAACTATCTTTTTAAAGATTTTAAGGTTTCTATAGAGCTTCTAAGTCGCTCTCTTCCTATAAAAAATAGACCAAAAGTTACTTATGAATATATCCATTCTATTTCAAGTGCCAAAGGGAAATAATGGCTATAAAATCAATCCAACACAAGCAAAGTACATTTAATATAAGTTATGAAATAGTAAATCCAAATGCAAGTGTTGACTTGATTGTTCTTCATGGATGGGGTAGCAACAAGAACTTGATGAAACAGTCATTTTCTTCTTATATGAAAGGTTTTCGTCATATTTATATTGACCTTCCTGGTTTTGGAAACTCTACTTGTAGTGTAGCTTTAACAACAGAAGATGTAGCTCGCATTGTAGAACTCTTAATGGTACATCTAAATGCTTCAAAAGATATTATTTTAGGACACTCTTTTGGTGGAAAAGTAGCACTTTTACTTGAGCCAAAAGTACTCGTCTTAGTAGCAAGTGCTGGAATTTACATAGAAAAATCTTTAAAAGTAAAAACAAAGATTTTTCTATTTAAAACACTAAAATTATTTGGTTTTTCAAAGTTTCGTTCTTTTTTTGTGGCAGATGATGCAAAAGAATTGAGCGAATTTATGTACCAAACATTTAAAAATGTAGTCAATGAAGACTTTGCAAGTAAGTTTAAAATGTACAGTGGTAAAGCATTACTGTGCTGGGGGAAAGAAGATACAGCAACACCTCTTAGTTCCGCGAAAAAAATAGAGAAACTCATAGGAGATTCTACTTTAGAAGTGTATGATGGAGACCATTACTTTTTTATGAAAAATGCAGAAGATATTTCGCACAAAATAGAAAAAACATTTTTAGACACTTTAGGAAAATAATATGGAAAATTATGAAACATTAGTTGCATTTGTTGTAAATGTACTCTTTGTAACATTGCTTGGCTGGTATTTGATTACAAATCTTCAATGGTATGATTATAAACTTTCTCGTGTTGTGTTTAAACATCATAAACCGCAGTGGCATATTTTATATTTTATCATTCCTTTTGTTGCTTACTATACAACAGGTCGATTTTTTATTATCTTTTTTCTTTTTGCAGTATTGCCAGGTATTTTGATTTGGCATAAACGACTAGATAAAAAATTGGTACTTACATGGAGAGTGCGACGTTTTCTTATTTTACTTGTGTCTTTCACTCTCTTTCAAAATGTACTTTGTACTTTAAAGGATGCTTGTCAAGTTTATGGCATTTTTATGCCTTTAGCCCTGACATATATAGCAAGTTTTACGATAGAAAAGTTTTTGTTTAATGTTTATAAAAAAGAAGCTAAACGCAAACTCCAATCTATGACTGACCTAGAAGTTGTGTGTATTACAGGAAGTTATGGCAAAACAAGCATAAAAAACTTTGTCGCACAGATACTTTCTACAAAGTATAAAGTTTATGCAACTCCAAGAAGTGTAAATACTCTTGGTGGTATTATGGGAGATATTAACAATAATCTTCCCCAAGATACAGAAATTTATGTTTGTGAAGCAGGTGCTCGCCAAAGCGGTGATATTTATGATATTACGACTTTTATTGAACCACAAATTGCAGTTGTTGGTAAGGTTGGAGAGGCTCATATCGAGTATTTTAAATCTTTAAAAAATATTATTGCAACAAAACTAGAAATCATGAAATCACCAAGACTAAAAAAAGCTTTTATTCATACTTCTGTAACAGATGAACCACATGAAAAAGTTACATTTTTTGGTGATGAACTAAGTGATGTAAACGCAACACTTGATGGCATTGATTTTAAAATGCACTTTAACAATACTGTTTTAGAACTTCACACAGATATCCTTGGTGAGTTTCAGACAATGAATATCGCTGTTGCTGTTAGAGTCGCTAAAACATTTGGTATGAGTGATTCAGAGATAGTAAACGCAGTAAAAGAGCTTGAACCGGTAGAACATAGACTACAGATGATAAAAGCAGGTGGAAAACTCATCTTAGATGATGGCTATAATGGCAACATTGATGGTATGCTTGAAGGCATAAGACTCTGCTCTTTACACAAGGGTCGAAAAGTGATAGTGACTCCCGGTCTTGTCGAGAGTAGTGACGAACTAAATCTCAAACTGATAAACGCCATTAACGAAACTTTTGATATTGTTATCGTGACAGGCTCATTAAACGCAGAACTCTTTAAAAAGAATTTGAGCGTTTCAAACAAAATCATGCTGAGTGATAAATCCACGCTTATCCAAGTTTTAGCTAACCAAACTAAAGCAGGTGATATTATACTGTTTGCGAATGACGCACCGAATTTTATCTAGTTATTCTAGCTGTCAAACCAAAAAATTAAAAAAGCAAAGAGACTTTTTAATTCCTATGCTTATAAACATACAAGTGAGTCTGAAATGAAAAAAATAGTAAAAAAATTTGATGAATTAATCCAAAAAACATCAAACAAAGAGTTAGATACTTTTGATGAGATTGCGGATATTTTAATAAACCTTATGAAGATGCAGACTACAGCTAATCATAATGAATTAATGCAAAGAGTTTCAAAGAGTGCGACTTTTGGTTCTATGGATGAGATTCAAAACTTTCTTAACGGATATTTTGATTTTCACAATACTCTATTATCAGAGTTTGAAAGGATGGAGGATTTAGAAGATGACGTTTTTGATAAAGAGATACTCTCTTTTACAAAAACTATGTTTTCTTTAATTGCTAAAGATAAACTTCAAGCTAGAATGCTTCAATTCATAGAAGATGTTATAGGCACAGTCATGCAAGAGTATCCAATTGCTGAGTTAATAGAAAATAATATTGGAGAAAAAGCATTAGTGGCGACTTTTGGAAATGAAGAAGTTGCACTACTTTTTATGACTGTTAGTCTGTTTTTAGGTGAGATGCAAAGAGATGATTTAAAATATAATGATATAGTTGAAATGAGTGAATCAACATTTGTTTTTTGTATGGCGATGAATGGTTTAAGAAGAGAAAATTTCCTAAACGCGCAAGAAAACACAACTATGCAAAACGCAGCAAACTCCATAAGCTACAATGTGGGAAGAAACGACCCTTGTCCATGCGGAAGCGGGAGAAAATATAAAAAATGTTGTATGAATAAACATAAAGCAAAACCTCTAGAAACTATACAATTTGAAGAACCAACAGATATTTTACCGGCTCTAAAAAAAGAAGAAATGCACGAATTTTACACTATATGGTCACAATTTTTGAACTTTGTGAGTGGTGTTTATGCGGGAGTATCTGAAAATGAATATATAAAAATTTATGATCAAAAAGCAAATGGTGAATACTTTTTGACCGATGAAGCTATGAAAGAACATCACTATTTGACTATAAGAAATTTTTTAGATGAATACTTTTTTATGTTAGTAGAGCATTTCATAGATGATAACCGTGTGAGCAAAACAAATCAGAAGATTTTGTTTGAACTCAGAGATAGTTATAAAAATGCTGATGTTTTCTCTTTTGAGATGTTTAAAAATGGTAATGCTATATTTTATGACCCAAGAGATAAAATTTGTTTTTATGCTTATAAAACACTGTATGATTATTCGCAAGTATATCCTAAAGGCAAACTTATTCAGAGTATGTTTTTTAGTTACAAGGGAAGAATTATTACAGATGGCATCGCTGCTTCGCCAAAAGTAGAGATGGGTGAAAATATGCAAAACATACTTAAAGAAGAGTATGAGGAGCAGAGAAAAAATCTTACTTTCACTCTTAGTAAAAATGAGAAACCATCAAAAAATGTTTACCAACTTAAAATATCCATTAAAGACGCAAAACCACCTATATGGAGAAGAGTTGTAGTTGAGCCAACTATGAACTTTGCAGAGTTACATGATGTTATTCAAACTATATTTAATTGGGAAGATTATCACCTTTACTCATTTAGAGGAATGGATATTAATTATACTAGTAGAGAGAGTATAGAAGAGGATATGTTTGGAGGTGAAAATGATATGCCATCTGATGAGCATATGATAGCAACGGAGCTTCAAAGAGAGAAAGAGAAAATAAAATATATTTATGATTTTGGTGATAATTGGGAACATGAAATACTCTTAGAAAAGATTTTACTTAAAGATGAGAGTTTGTCATATCCTATCTGTACTGGTGGACGAAGAGAAGGGCCAGTGGAAGATAGTGGAGGGATTTATTATTTTAATCAAATAGTAGAAGCTATAGAAAATCCAACACCCCAAAATCGATGTTTTTTAGGAGAAGATGGAGAAAATTGGTATGAGGGGTTTGTGCCTAGTTATTTTGATAAAAATATGATAAATGCATTATTGAGTAGTGAAGATGAGTGATTTTAGTGATAGATAAAATTACAAAATTTTTTTCGTATTTTACAGCCTTAGTTTTAGTCTTACTCGTTGGACTCATTGTTTTTGACGCTACTTCGCGTTATCTTTTTTCAGCGGGTTCTACAGCACTTCAAGAGTTGGAATGGCACTTTTTTGATGTGGTTATTTTACTTAGTATCGCCTATACATTTAAATATAATTCTCATGTTCGAGTAGACATCTTTTATGATAAGTTTTCTGCTAAACCACAGGCAATTATTAACATCTTATCTATTCTCTTTTTTATACTTCCACTTTCTGGACTTATTATTTACATAGGTTTTAGTTTTGTAGAACTAAGTTTTATGCAAAATGAAGCATCTTCAGACCCAGGGGGACTTACACATAGATGGATAGTGAAATCGCTTATGCCACTTGCCTTTATACTTTTAGCACTTCAATCAGTGGCTGAACTCTCAAAAATCATGAAAAAGTATAAAATGTTATGATAGCTTTGTTTATGTTTGTTGTCGCATTGGGACTTTTACTTTTAGGTATTCCCGTTGCATTTGCCTTTGGTGGTGTGGCGATGATGTTCGCATTTATCATTCCAAATCTTGGCTTTGAAGTGTTTAATATTCTTCCGTTTAGAATTTATGGGATTATGGGAAATACTACACTTATGGCTGTACCACTTTTTATCATGATGGGGCTAATCCTTGAAAAATCAGGAATGGCAGAAAAACTTCTTCTTTCTATGTCGGCAATGTTTAAAGGTGTGCGAGGTGGGCTTGGTGTGAGTGTGGTTTTAGTTGGTGCCATACTCGCAGCATCAACGGGAATTGTCTCCGCTTCTGTGGTTATGATGAGTGTTATAGCCCTTCCTTTGATGATAAACGCAGGGTATAACAAGTCACTTGCTAGTGGAACTATTGCCGCATCTGGAACACTTGGACAAATCATTCCTCCTTCTATTATTCTTATTATTTTAGGGGATGTTATGAGTGTAAGTGTGGGTGATTTGTTTATGGGAGCAGTGCTTCCTGGGCTAACTCTTGTGAGTCTTTATGTGACTTACATTTTAGTGCGAGCTTATCTAAAGCCAAATGATGCACCAGCTATGAGAAGTGAAGATATTGTAAGCTTTTTTGATTTACTTAAAGCAATAATTCCACCACTTCTTTTGATGGTCTCAGTTCTTGGAAGTATCTTTGCAGGCATAGCTTCTCCTACAGAATCTGCCGCATTTGGAGTAGTAGGTGGACTTATTTTATCTACTATGAACAGAACACTCAACCGAGATATGATAAAGTATGCCCTTTTTGAAACAATGAAACTGAGTGGAATGATATTTATGATTCTCATAGGGGCTACTGCGTTTAGCCTTGTTTTTAATGAACTGGGTGGAAGCGATTTAATCTTAGAGTTTTTTAGTGAAGACATCGGTAATGTTTGGGTTTTTATCGCTGTGGCAATGCTGAGTATTTTTATACTTGGTTTTTTTATAGATTTTATAGAGATAAGTTTTATTATAGTACCGATACTTGTGCCTGTTATGGCTGCATTTGGCATAGACCCGATTTGGTTTGCTGTGCTTATCGCTATGAACTTACAAGCATCATTTTTAACACCACCATTTGGGCTTTCACTTTTTTTCTTAAAAGGTGCAGCAGGCGATAGTGTGAGTACAATGCAGATTTATAAAGGCATTATTCCTTTTATACTGTTACAACTTTTAGGTCTAAGTTTGGTACTTTTATTTCCAGACTTAGTGTTTGCATTTTTATAGGTAAAATATATGATTCAGTCGAAAAAGTGCTTCAACACAAAGTCAATCATTAAAGTAAAAAAATCATAAAGGATGTGAAATGAACTATCCAAAATTTCCACAAGATTGTAGCTCTCTCCTGTGCAAATACTTAACTCCAGAACTGTTTGAAGTTCTTAAAGATAAAAAAACATCAAGCGGTTTTACTCTTGAGATGGCTATAAAATCAGGCATTGAAAACATTGATAGTGGCATAGGTGTGTATGCAGGCGATAAAGAGTCTTATAAAACTTTTTTTCTATTATTTGATTCTATTATTGAAGAGTATCATGGATTTACAAAGGATGATTCTCATAAAAGTAACCTCAATTCAGATGACTTAAATGCACCAAATCCTGACCCTAAGGGTGAGTTTATTCTCTCAACTCGTATTCGAGTTGGAAGAAACATGGATAATATGCCTTTAGGGTCTGCTATTTCAAAAGAACAACGCGATAAAGTAGAATTAAGTATTGTTCAAGGACTCAGTAGTTTAGAAGGTGAACTAGAAGGCAATTATTATCCTCTTTTGGGAATGTCACAAGAGATCCAAGAAGAGTTAATAAAAGACCATTTTTTATTTAAAGAGGGTGACCGTTTTCTTGATTCGGCAGGGCTAAATCGTGATTGGCCCTCAGGACGAGGGATTTACCATAACAAAAATAAAACATTTTTAGTTTGGGTAAATGAAGAAGATCAGCTCCGTATTATCTCTATGCAACAAGGTGGTGACATAAAAGAAGTGTTTACTCGTTTGGTAAATGCAATGAAAAGCATTGAAACGAAAGTACCTTTTTCGTACAGTAATCATCTTGGGTACATTACATCATGTCCAACAAATCTGGGTACGGCTATGCGTGCAAGTGTTCATATAGCAGTTCCAAATTTAGCAAAAGATATGGATACTTTTAAAACTATTACAGATAAACACCATTTGCAAATCCGTGGAATTCATGGAGAACACTCACAGAGTGAAGGTGGTATTTACGATATAAGTAATCGTAGAAGATTAGGTATCACAGAAGTAGAAGCTGTTCAAGATATGTATGATGGTGTTGTAGAGCTCATCGCTGCTGAAAAAGCACTTTCTAAAAGTCTATAAAGGATAAAAAATGGAAGATATTTTATATGCTCCATGGCGAGATGAATATGTCACAAATGATAAAATAGAGGGTTGTGTTTTTTGTCATATTAGTTTAAATGCACAAGATGATGAAGACTTAAAAGTAATTTATCGTGATGAACACTGCTTTATTGTGATGAACAAATACCCTTACACACCAGGACATTTTATGATTATTCCTCATGCTCATACTGATAAACTTGAAGGATTAGATCCTGATACATGGTTACACATGTCCGCACTTGCTCAAAAGGGTGTACGACTCTTAAAAGAGGGTTTTGGTGCTCATGGTGTTAACATAGGGATGAACCTTGGAGCTCCTGCAGGTGCAGGTATAGCAGAACATATACACATGCACTTAGTACCGCGTTTTAGTCGTGATACTAATTTTATAACGAGCATTGGTCAAAACCGTGTTTACTCTTCAGATTTTGAAAAAATTTATCAGAAAATTAAAAGTCTAATTCCTGAGTTTATAGATCAATAGCACACTTTTTTAAATCTTCTAAACTCACTAAACGCAGGATTGCTTGATGTGTAGAGTGAATGAAGATTTTAGGGGCATTACCATCTTTTACAGATTGGGCAAATCTTACACCTGATAGACACCAACTCTCACCAACTTTCACTCCCTCAAAACCGAATTGTTGCATTGGTGTTGAGAGGTCATTTCCTGTCGCTTTTGAGTAAGCTAAAAACTCCTCAGTTGCATAAATACACACAGCATGAATCCCAGGATTATCAGCTCCTACCTTGCACGAACCAGTTCGATAAAATCCTGTAAGTGGTTTTAGACTACATGGCTCAAGTGGAGTTCCTAGTACATTTAATTCATTACTCATATTTGTTCGCCTTTTTTTGACAAAGTATAACTTAAAACATATAGTTATAGATAAAACAATACTTGCATTAAATATTTCCTTAGCTAGAATTAAAAAAAAGATTGGACATAAATGAAAAATATTACAAAACAAGAGGCTGTTAGAGGTGCTTTTTATGGTGCTATAGTTGGAGATGCCTTATGTTTGGGTTCTCACTATGAGTATGATGCTGGGAAAATTTACGAAGCATATGGTCGCAAACCAATAGAGAAGTTTATGTCGCCCGGTGAAATGATGGGTGGTTCTACTCATGGAATAGGGTGGGGTGAGCGAAATTACCATCCTGGAAAAAAAGCAGGTGGAAGCACTGATTATGGTGATTATAATATTTTAGTTTTAGAGCATTTAGCTGCTACATCTGAACCTAAACGCGAGTTTAGTGTGCCAGCTCTCATCCCACACTGGATGAATAGGTTTGAAAATGGTTGGGGTTCTTGGATTTGTACAATGACAAAAGAGACTTATGCCCAAGTCAAACGCAACACTCCCCTTGAGTACTTAGGTGGAATCTCAAATGCAATGGCTATCCGTCATGTGGCGGCTTATGGATACTATGATACAGAAGAAGAGATAGCAGATGTCGCAAGAAAAGTAATGTTTACACATAAAAATGAAGAAGCTTTAAGTGGTGGAGAGTTTTTTGCTCGTGTTACTTTTCGAGTTATAAATGGTGAGTTACCAAGCGATGCGATACAAACAGTTGCTGTGCAGATGAGTCCGTTTATAGAGGCTAAAGTTGCTCAAGCTATAGCAAAATTTAAAGAAGCTACAGATGAAAATTCAGCACTTTTTAAAGAACAGTTTGCAGATGATTTAGCCATAACTTCCATGGCAAGACTTTGGGATATAGGAAGGTCTGAACCTATTCGCGTTGGAAAGGCAAGCCCAACTGAGGGAACTCTTCCTGGTGCTGTCTACTTCATACTCAAATATGCAGATAAAGAAAATGGACTTAATGATGCACTAGCTGCTAATGCTATGGTTGGTGGGGATAATGCTTCAAGAGCTATTGCCATCGGTATGGTTTTAGGAGCTTTTTATGGAGTAAATGCAATAGATGAAGAGTGGTTACACAGTTTAGAGCAATATGAATATTGTGAAGGACTTTTGGCAAAATTACCACTTTTAAAGGCATAGAATGAGTGAAGAAGAGAAATTAAAAGTGTACTTAGAAAAGTTACAAAGTATAGCAAGCGAAAAGATTCAAATAAAAAAGACAAGTGCTATAACGGCATTAAAAGAAGCCCTTCATATAATTGAAGGTGAAATGATAGGATATTAAATATGGCAAACCCAGCAATAACAGTTATGCAACTAGAACTAGCACTTAACAATATGCAAAACACAATGGTTAAAGAAGATGGAACTCTCGCATTGGATGAAACATTTTTAAAAATGTTTGATGATTTGATGCTTAAACTACAAGAGAGTAGAAGAGTTGCGGAGAGTTTAAGAAAAAAGTCTTAGTTACTTTTTCTTACTCTTTAGTGTAAAGTAAAATATACCTGCGATTACTACAAGTACAAGCATTCGTATAGTCATTGTTGTAAAGTCTGTTGTGTCATTCATAAAAAAATTATAACATAGATTTTGTAAAAAATATGCGATTTTTTAAAGCATCAATGGCAATAGCACACAAAATAGATAATTGATGTATCATTTTTCTTCATAGGAGATTCTTTGCTCTAGTCTGAGGAAAAACTACTAGAGATATTATACCCTTAGAAATTGAGTTTAGTATGAAATAATAACGATAAAAATTGATTTTATGAGATTTAAAATTGTAGGTGGATGGGGTAGAGGGATTCGAACCCCCGAATACCAGTACCAAAAACTAGTGCCTTACCGCTTGGCGATACCCCAACATTGAAAAGTTAAAATTGGTTGCGGAAACAGGATTTGAACCTGTGACCTTCGGGTTATGAGCCCGACGAGCTACCGAACTGCTCTATTCCGCGACATTTTTTATTAAGATTTAGATAGCTTTAGAAGCTTTCGTTTGTCTTGGCGGAATTATAGCAAATTGGATTTTATAAATCAAGTCTTTTTAGTAAAAATTTTAATTTTTTTGAACTTTTATTAAAAATCGTATGTTTCAAAAATTTCATCGAGTTCTATCTCGTTAAGTTTGCCAACATGTCTATAAACTTCTTTACCTTTAGCATCATATACTATCTGTGTTGGAATCATTTGTACTCCAAGTTGTTGTGCTGTAGTTCTGTCATTGCCTATATTAATATACAAAATATTGTACTTTGGGTTTTCTTTTTTAACAGTGTAAAGTGTTTTTCCCATTGTAAGACAACCTGGACAATCATCTGCACCTATTTCGAGAAAGTAAGGCTCACCATGACCGATGTAAATTTTAGCAAAGTTGTAAGGTGTTTCACTTATGGTTTCTTCACTAGCAAAAACTGATAGGCTAAGTATGCTTAGTAAGAATAGAGAAAATATTTTCATAGTATGTCCAATAATAAAGTTTAACTATTATCATAACAAACAATGGTTAATTATGGGCAAAGCTCTTGTTTAATAATTGGTAAAAGCTCTTTTTCTATAAGAGTTAATGTCTTGGCATACTCTTCTATCTCTTTACCACTAGGGTCTTCAAAACCAATATGTATAGTCTTTGTCGCTTTTGGAAACATTGGACAACTCTCTTTAGCCGCATCACAAACAGTAATAACCAAATCAAACGCAGTATCTAAAACAGTTTCTATAACTTTGGAATGATATGTGTCGCTCCAGTATCCTTTTGTCTCAAGTAAAGCTTGAGCATGAGGATTTACCTTTCCACTCGCTTTAACACCAGAGCTTTGAGCATGAACACACTCACTCATCTTTGCATTTACAAGGGCTTCAGCCATAATGGAACGGCAACTGTTTCCAGTACATAAAATTAAAACTTCTTTTTTCTGACTCATATTTTACATTCTCCATTTTGTTGTTGAAATTTTGGTAAGTCTATTTCTAAATGTCGTATCTCTTCTAAGGCTTCTAAACGAAATCTATCTAGGGGAGCTCTTATTGAGTAGTATGCCCAAGTTCCTTGTCTATCAACTCGTAAAAAACCTGCATCTTTTAAGATTTTTAAGTGTCGTGATAAACGTGACTGAATCATGTCAAGGGAGTTTTGCAAGTCACAAACACAGCATTTTCCATTTTCATCTATAAAACGCAGTAGTAAAACCCGTGTTTCATCATTTAATGCCGATACACTCTTTAAAAATACATCCATATTTACTCCATTTGTGAAATCTTAGCATAATAATATGATTATATCAAGATATATTGATTTATATAAAAAAATCAGTTATAGTGTCATCATTAAAACAGAAGGAAAGTATATGTTACTTGCATTTAGTTTATTTATAGTTACACTCACATTTATTATTTGGCAACCAAAAGATTTACAAATAGGAACTTCTGCAGTTGTAGGTGCTGTTGTTGCACTATTGATAGGAGTGGTGAGTTTTGAGGATGTTATAACTGTTACATCTATAGTATGGGATGCAACACTTGCATTTATAGGTATCATCATTCTTTCTATGGTACTGGATGAAATAGGATTCTTTGAGTGGGCTGCGATAAAAATGGCAAAACTCAGCGGTGGGAGTGGGAACAAGATGTTTGTTTATATCTTACTTCTTGGTGCATTAGTGGCTGCGTTTTTTGCTAATGATGGTGCAGCTCTCATATTAACACCTATACTTTTGGCAAAAATGAAATACCTAAAGATGAAATCTTTACCAATTTTCGCCTTTTTAATGGCAGGTGGTTTTATAGGTGATAGTGCATCAAACCCTTTAGTAATCTCAAATCTTACAAACATTGTGACGGTAGGCTATTTTGACATTGGGTTTTTAGAATATGCAAAAAATATGTTTTTACCAAATCTTTTAAGCATAGTGGCTTCCATCGCTGTTCTTTGGTTTTACTTTAGAAAAGACATTCCTCTTCGTGTCGATGTAGCAGAACTTCCAGAAGCCGCATCCGTTATAAAAAACAAAACGATGTTCAAGCTATCTTGGTTCTTTTTAGCACTCTTAATGGTAGGATATTTTATAGGAGATAAGTATAACTTACCTGTTTCTGTGTTTGCCCTTGGCGGTGCAATTATCTTTTTACTAATCGCAAACTACTATAAGGCTACAAAACCAATAGCAACTATAAAAGCAGCTCCTTGGCAAGTTGTTTGGTTTAGTATAGGCTTGTATGTTGTAGTATATGGACTTAAAAACGCAGGGCTTACGGATATTATCGCTTCGTGGATAGTAGAACTTAATGCTTATGGACCAAATGCAGCTATCATCGGTACCGGCTTTTTATCAGCGTTTATAAGTTCGGTGATGAACAATATGCCAACGATTATGATTATGGACATAGCGATAGATAAAGTTGGCTATGTAGGCAATGAAGCTTTGGTTTATGCAAATATATTAGGCTCAAACTTAGGTCCAAAAATGACACCTATTGGTTCATTGGCGACACTGCTTTGGTTACATGTTTTAGCTCAAAAAGGTGTAAAAATAGGATGGGGCGAATACATGAAAGTAGGGTTAGTGATAACTCCACCCGTACTTTTAGTGGCTCTTTTAGGACTTTTATAAATTATGGAGAATAAAATGCAAAGAAATGTAGAAAAAACAAATAGTGGTGTTAGTATAAAGTTTCAAGGTATTGTGCAAAAGCAAAATATCATTAAAATGGTAGAGAACTGCTCAACTGGAAAATGTGAGTGCATGAGTGATATGACAAAAGAGAAAATTAGAAACATAAGGGTCAAAGGTGAAGACGGAAATGTTTCTCTCGACCTAGATGGTGAAGTAACAAAAGAAGAAATTGAAACTGCCCTTGCTAAGTCTAAGGTGATTTAAATCTAGTAAGTATCGTACTTGCCTGCTTGAACATCTGCACGGATTTCATCAATTCTCTCTTGTATATATCCGAGTAAAATTTCTGCAGCTTGCTTATCGTCAGCTTCAGGAACATCCCAGTCTGTTATTTTCATATTTGCTTTAAATAACAAATCGACAGCTGTTTGGATTTCCGATTTACGAGACTCTAGTTCTTGTATAATTGCTTGCATAATGTTTTCCTTTTGTGTATATAATATATTATTGAGTCACTTGCAGATTACCAAAAACAACCCACAATTTAAGCTAATATAAATTTTAAAAAAGCTGAAATCAAACTTCTATTGCTATAATAATTTACCACAAAAACCAAGCAAAGAAGAGGTTCAGCTTATGTCTAAAATTATATCAACATTATCAAAGATGTGGCTTAAAGTTACAAACCTTGAAAACTCACTTTTTCCAGAACTACAAGGGTCTTTAGGAGTATGTAGCTCTAAAGAGGAAAAACTTATTAAGATTTTAGACTTTGCAGAGATAGAACAGTTTATATCTGACACACATATAACAAATAATGCAAAAGATAGAGTACAAATGGCAAGAGCCTTTATAGCCAAGAGCGTTTACAATCTTCAAACAACAAGTGATCTTATAGATAGACTTCATGTTGATAGGACACTAAGAATCTTATGTGGATGGAGATATTCTAACGATATTCCAAGTGAAGCTAAATTTAGTAGAGTATTTCAAGAGTTTAGTAAAATGAATTTAGCAGCTAAAACACATGATAAATTTATAGCAGAATACTTGAGCGAAATTATATTTTTGTACAATGCTAGTGATGCCACTAAGATACCACTCAGAGAAAAAGCAGTTAAAAAAGAAAAGCAAGAACCTAAAATAAGACACAAACGAGGCAGACCAAAAAAAGGTGAGACGAGAGAGCCAATAAAACCTACAATACTAGCTCAACTGATTGAAGATGATTACTTGATGTTACAGATAAAAGTAACAAAAATATTACATATTTCAAACCTAAACCATAAAGCACGGAGTAATAAATGCTAATTTAGTGAAAATAAGCTAAAAAACTGTAAAATTATAGGCAATAGCTAAAATCAGTTTTTTAAAAAGTTAGAAAATTGACTTTAGAAGATAATAGCTTACTTATTTGGTTGAATTTGCAAGTGTCTCTGGGGATAAAGATGATGAAGAGCTTATTTCTACAATTATAGCTATGGCTAAAGTCATGAAAAAAAGTGTTGTAGCTGAAGGTGTTGAAACCAGTCAAACAAGAGATTTTCTAATAGAAAGAAGATGTCCTGTAATTCAAGGCTATTTTATTTCTAAGCCAATGACCTTGGAGGATACATTAAACTGGAGCTTATATAATTAACAAAATAATAATAAGGGGTTGTTATGTTTAAAAAAAATGCACAATATTTACTACTGCTACTCTCTAGTATAACACTAAGTGCCGATCAAGTCTCATTTTCTCTTTACAACGATTTTTTTGCAGGAAATGATGGGCATTTTTCTAATGGTGTTGCGTTTACATGGTTAGAAGATAATAAAGAAAATGCTTATACAAATTTGTTACTCGATGGACTGAACACTCTTGATATAAAAGTGGATAGTTCTAAAAAATATAATGCAGGGGTAAGTTTAACCCAACTTATGCTCACCCCAAATGACACAACACTCTCTACAGTCCAATATAATGATATGCCTTATGCAGGTTATTTGGCACTTTCAACTTATCTTATAGCATCAGACAGTGATAGTTTTATAGAGTATGCTTTTGATTTAGGTGCAATAGGTCCAGCTTCTTTGGCGAAACATACACAAAACAGTTTTCATGGGATAATAGGAAACAATAAGGCACAAGGATGGGATACTCAACTTGGAACTCAAATAACTGTTAATTTACTGTTACAATATGGAGAAATTTCATGGGAGGGTCAAGTAAGTGATGATTTAAATGCTGATTGGTTTAATCATGCGGGTCTCTCTTTGGGTAATTTTAATACATCAGCTTCCGCAGGAACAGCATTGCGTATAGGGCAAAATTATGTTAGAAATTTTAATGAACATTATCCTTATCTTAGAGAAGAAGTAACTTTAGTAGATATTGCTCCAGAACATAAAGGTTTTGGTTGGTCTGTAAGTAGTGGTTTAGACACTGAACTTGTAGCTTATTCGTATATTTTTGATGAAGCAAAAGATCAAGGTTATCAAACAAATAAAGAGAGAGTAATCTTAGCAGCACATTTAAGTGGCGATATATACTATGATAACCATAAGTTTAGTTTTTTTTATCAAGGACAAACACCATTTACAAAACAAGATAATAGCAACAATTATTTTGGTGGTATTGTATACTCTTATAAATTTTAATTTGACAATTATAGATGATAGAAAAGTAAAAGAAGGATAATAATGAGTAATTTTTTTCAATATGGTGAAAAAGTAGATGGATATGATGTTTTAGTTTTAAACGAACGTGAGGCTAGAGCAGGAGCAGGAATTTTATTTGCTATAGGGTTACTAAGCTTAACAAATGCAGTGATGCTTCATCATGGGGTAGTGACACGATATTTCATCACTTTTTTTACTCTTGATTTTCTTATTAGAGTAATCAATCCTGCTTACTCACCCTCTCTTTTAATGGGACGATTTTTTGTAAGAAATCAAAAACCAGAGTATGTAGGAGCTGCACAAAAGAGATTTGCTTGGGGTATAGGACTTGCTTTAGCATTGCCAATGTTTTATCTACTTGTTCTTCATTGGGAACCAAACCCTATAAAAGTATTTATCTGTATTATCTGTCTTTTACTTCTCATAATGGAATCTGCATTCTCTTTTTGTTTTGGTTGTATGATATTTAATCTTGTAAAAAAAGAAAAAGCAACAAATTGTCCTGGTGGAGCTTGCGAGATAGAGTTTAAAGAAAAAGTACAAAGGTTCGATACTGCTCAAAAAATCATTGTAAGTCTAGCTTTTATCGGTGTGATTTATGGAGCTTATTCATATCTGTATAAACTTGAAAATAAAACACATATTGGTGAATTTTTAGGAAAAAGGATGATGTCAGATGCAGATCAAAAAATATTGCAAGAAAAAAATTATCAACAAGCAGTAGAAGAGTTTGAAAAGGATGATGAGGATTATTAAAAAAGTGTAACTTTGAAACAAACTCCATCTGTATTGTTATGTACAGTGAGTGAGCCTTGATGATGTTGTTGAATCATCATTCGAGACATATAAAGTCCAATCCCTGTACCGTTGTTTTTGTCCTTTGTTGTAAAATAAGGGTCAAAAATTTCCTCAATAATATCTTCTTTTATTCCACCACCATTATCGCAAATAGTTAAAACTTTCCCATCAATATAAATAAAAATTTTTGGATTTTGTATCATTTTTTCTCTGAAGTTTTCTTCTGCATTTTTTAAGATGTTTAAAACTACTTGCATAATTTGAGTATCATAAACTAAAATTTTATCTGCAACTACACAAGTATAATTTATATCTATATGATTAGTATCTAGTAATGCTTCTATGATGTTGAGAGATTTTTTCACGATTTTTTCTAAAGAAGTATAAACTTTATCCTTATTTGGTTTATAAAAGTTTCTAAAATCATCTATTGTGCTACTGAGTGTACTTACAAGTAAGTTAATCTGTGTAAGCTCATTGCTAAAGTAATCATTTTGTGCGATTTGTCCTTCTTTTGTATCTAGGTCAAATGATTCAAGAGAAAACTTCAGCTCTAAGTTTATTGTTCTTGAAGCAATGGCACTAAGTGGTTGTCTCCACTGATGTGCAATCATGCTAAGAAGTTCACCCATTTGTGCTAGTCGTACTTGTTGCATGAGTTGTTGATCTTTTTCTTTCATCTTTTTTGTATTGATTAGTAATGTTTGGGCTTGAATAATGTTAGACTCAATAGTACTAAAAATTCTAAAACTCGCAGGAAGTACAATAATAAGGTATGCTAGTAGGATGAAAAAAAGGAGTAAATGAAAGGTCGTTGTACCAAGAATAACAAATGCCAATACCCATGTTAGTAGTGTTGTTGTGATAAAAATAAAAACAGCATGGTAGACAGGAGTAAGTGTTGAGAGGGAACCAGTGACAATGATTACTATACCTAAAAGGATTAACAGAGTATGAATATCATCTGCATAGAGTAAAGTAAAAAATCCAGAAATACCAAGTAACAAAGCATTAAAAAATACAAGCCAAAGGTATCGAACAAGAAGAGGTTTTATAGATGTCCCTTTGTGGTGCTTTAGTAAATAAAGGGCTCGTTTAGAGATTTGTAAACGAAAAAGAAAAATGACAACAAGAGTAAAAAGCCATACTGCTAAAAGATAAATTGGAACAAAATCTTTAAGTGCAAATGCAAGAACAATTGGACCAAGTAAGTTTGAACCAATAAATCCACTTTTTGCTTTAAAAAGTGTACTGCTTAGTTCATCAAGGTAGTGGATGCTTTTTAAAGTTTTAATCATCTCCAAAGTATAACAGAACTTTTATTAATGAGTGAAAAAAGAAATAAAATATTAATATTGTAGTTGTTATTCTTATAAGATATAATACTTTACAATACTACAAAGCAATAAACTTAACACAGGGGGTTAATGATGACTTTAAAATATGTTGGACCAAAACCAATTATTTCTCATACTGGTATAGGGTTTGATACTAATAAAGAAGATAAATATGTATATCTTCCTATAGTAGCAAAACTTTTAAAAGCTTTAGACCATGAATATATACAAGGTAAATCATACACTTGTGAAGCTGATAGGGATATATCCCCTGCAAATATGATGGATATTTTAGAGAAGTATTGTCCTAATTTAGAGACTCTTTTGAATAAAACTAATCATAATGTTGAAGAAGAGATAGAGCATAATTTAGAACGGGCAAATGAAAGCGATATGTTAAACGCAGTCGAAAAAGAAGTGCTTGTAAATAACATTGAACTTATGCATAACTATATGCTCCAACGTTCTGTTAATAAAAGTGTTTACTATTGTGCTATGAGAGCTTTAGCCAAGGTTGTAAAAAGAGATCATATAGACCATATAACAACACCTTTTTTTCAAACATATATGCATGTGCTTCACTCTCTTCAAGGTACACTACTTACCAAAAAATTTCCTGTAGATACTGCTTTAGATATTTATGAGCATGATAAGCATCTATTTATCACATTAAAGGTTGTTAATCTTTTGCTATAATCGGGCAAAATTATTAAGGAAATATGATGTATCACCGAACAGTAGAGAAAAAATTAGAAGGAGTAGGTGAGTTTATATATCATCATCCTAAAAAAATTATTTTATTTATTGTTTTGTTAATGTTTTTACCGCTTTCACAAATTTATTTTTTAAAAATGGATACTTCTAATGAAGGCTTTTTACACAAATCTTCTCCTATCTTAAAAGATTATTACGAGTTTAAAGATCAGTTTGGTCGTGATGAGAGAGCGATAATCTCTATCACAAGTGATAAAATTTTTACAAAAGATTTTTTAACTAAACTTAAAACAATGCAAGATGAGATAGAAGCAAATGTACCTTATATAGATGATGTAACAAGTTTAATTAATGTACGAAATACTCACGGAGAGGGTGATAGCCTTATAGTTGATGATTTGGTCGAGACTATGCCAAGTGACGAAGAAGGGTTTCTTAAACTTAAGCAAACAGCACTTCAATCAAAACTTTATAAAAACTTACTGATTAATGAAAAAGGAAATATAACAACTGTTGTTATAGAAACAGTAGCAATAGTAAGTAAAAATAAAAGTGACGAAGAAGCTTTAGCTGAGTTTGATGACGAAGTTCTAGCAGGTGTCACCAAAAAAGATGAACCGGTAGTTTACTTAAGTGATGAACAAAATACAGAATTTGTAAAAGCTTTAAGGGCGACAGTTGCAAAGTATGATGGTGTTGATTTTAAACTAAATATAGCAGGTTCAACGGCAGTCGTCGATGCTCTTAAACAATCTATGCAACATGATATGCAAAAGTTTATGAAGATTACATTTCTAATTATTATCGTTTTTTTATTTGTGATGTTTAGACGCATGAGTGCAGTAGTATATCCTGTGATAGTGGTACTATTTTCACTTTTAGCGACATTAGGTTTGATGGCATCCTTTGGAATTGCATTTAAGTTACCAACACAGATACTGCCCTCACTATTACTTGCTGTAAGTGTAGGAGCTACCGTACATATGCTCTCTATATTTTTTGATGAGTTTAATGCATCAGGTGATAAAAAAGAGGCGATTAAACACACCTTAGGACATTCTGGTTTAGCTATTATGATGACAGGCATAACAACCGCTGTAGGCATAGGCTCATTTGCAGGTTCTGGTGTTGCTCCTATCTCTGATATGGGGACATTTGCATCTATTGGTGTACTCATATCTTTAGTGTTAACACTTACTCTTTTACCTGCACTTTTAGTAGTGACAAAAATGAAGCCACGAAAATTAGATACACATAGTTATAGTAAGTTTGATGATATGATGAGTCACTTTGCAGAGTTTCCTATAAAACACTATAAGTCTGTTATTGGTGTAAGTGTTGTTTTAATTGCTTTATCTCTTTTCTTTGGTAGTAAAATAGAGCTTTCTCATAACCCTTTAAACTGGTTTCCAGAGACAGATGAAAACCGTGTAGCTACAGAACTATTAGATAAAAAACTAAAAGGAACTGTGACTGTAGAAGTTGTGATAGATACTTATGAGGAAAATGGTTGGTATAAACCAGAGCGATTAAAAAAGCTTGATGAGGTAACAGAAGAACTTTCTCATTATGAGCATGGAGATTATAAAGTCGGTAAGGTAATAAGTCTTATAGATGTAGTAAAAGAGACAAACCGTGCTTTACATGAAAATAAAGAAAGTGCTTATTCAGTACCAAGTGATTATGCTCTTATAGCTCAGGAGATGTTACTGTTTGAAAATAGTGGTAGTGATGATTTAGAGGATTTAGTAGATAGCCAGTTTAGTAAAACAAGAGTAACGATTAAGCTTCCTTGGCTTGATGCCATTAAGTCTGCACCAGTGCTACAGCACATTAGAGAAGTATTTACAGAAGCCTTTCCAAACGCAAGTGTCAAAGAGACAGGTGTGGTCGTTTTGCTTAATGAAACACTTGGAGAGTCTGTGAAATCTTCAGTAACTAGTTATATCATCGCTTATAGTGCCATAGCTGTTTTGATGATTTTTATTTTAGGAGGTGTGCGTTTAGGATTGTTATCTATGATTCCAAATCTTGCTCCTATTATAATGGGACTGCTTATAATGTATTTTATGGGTATTCCTCTTGATATGTTTACACTTCTTATCGGTTCTATTGCCATTGGACTTGCAGTGGATGATACTATTCACTTTTTACATAATTATAGAAGGTATTATAAAAATACACAAGATGAAAAAGAGGCAATTCGAAAAACTTTTTTAACGACAGGCAAGGCGATGGTTATTACATCTATCGTTTTATCTTTAGGATTTTTTAGTTATACACAAGGGTATATGTACTCAACTTTTAACTTTGGATTTTTGACGGGTTCTGTGATACTTGTGGCTTTGTTGGCTGACTTACTTTTAGTTCCAGCACTTATGATGGTAGTAACAAAAAGAGGATGGATAAAATGATAAAAATAGTAATGATACTGAGTTTGATTTTAACGAGTCTTTATGCAGATGACCCAAAAGCCAGAGAAATCATGGAAAAAGTGGATGCTAGATATGATGGTGATACTGTAAGTCAAGATATGATTATGGTGCTTATAGATAAAAATAAGAAAAAAAGAGTTCGTCAGATTAAAAGTTACTCCAAAGACTTTGGTGTGGATGAACATAGAATTTTGTTTTTTAAATCTCCAAGTGATGTAAAAAACACTGCGTTTTTGACATATGATTATGATGATAGTAAACGCGATGATGACCAATGGCTTTATCTTCCAGCACTTAAAAAAACAAAACGCATCCCAAGTTCAGATAAAAGCTCTAGTTTTATGGGAAGTGACTTTTCATACTCTGATATGACTGATAAAGATTTAGATGATTATGATTTTAAACTTATTAAAGAGAGTGAAGTGAAGGGTGATAAAGTTTGGGTTATTAGCTCAACTCCTAGAACACAAGATGTGATAGATGAAACTGGCTACATTAAAGGTGTTATACTTATACGACAAGACAACTATATGTTGAGACGAGCTATATATACACTTAAAAACAAAGCAAAAAAGAAGTATCTTGATGTAAGTAAGATGCATGAACAAGATGGGGTTTGGGTGGTTGATGAGATGAAGATGATAAGTAAACGCGGCAAGCAAATGACTCATAAAACTGTCTTACAGTTTAAAAACACTCAAATCAATACTCCTTTGGATGATGAAAGCTTCACAACTAGAAGACTTGAAAAAGGGCTCTAGTTGTTTAGGAGAGTTTTTTTATTTTTATCCTTTTTAATTTCTTTGGGATATGCAGATGAATTTGATGATGGTTTTGAGGAAGATAGTGGCGAATTGTTTATTGATGAGGTCATTAAAAAGCCGTATTATATTATTGGGAATATAGAACAACAAGCAAATTATGCTACTCACAATAAGACACCACATAATGATTTAAACTCTTTTAAGTTATCGCTTTATCTCGAGTCTGAATATAATTTTAATAAAAACCATAAATTAAGAGTCAGTGCAAATGCATTTTACGATTTTATTTATGACTTGCAGAGTGATAGAATATACACTAAAGAAGAAAAAGATGATATGCGATATGAAGCAGAAGTCTTTGATTTGTATCTTCAAGGAAAAATAACAACAAGCCTTGACTATAAAATAGGACGACAAGTAGTTGTATGGGGGAGATCTGACACTATTAGAGTTACAGATATACTGAATCCACTAAACAATCGCTCTCCTGGGGTTATAGATATAGAAGACCTGCGTTTACCCGTTGGTATGGCAAAGTTTGATTACTATTTTGGTGATTGGGGTTTAAGTGCTATTGTCATAGGAGAGACAAGATACAGTAAAAATCCTCCTTACGGAAGTGATTTCTATCCTGTTACAACAAGAAGTCCAGATATATACAAAACTCAGAAACCTTCGTATGCTTTGAGTTTAGAAGGAACATTTAGTGGTTGGGATATGAGCCTTTACGGGGCGAAGACAACAGCAGATGAGCTCTTGAGTCATGATGAACTATATATGTTAGGATATGCCTTTAATTATATTTATGAGAGTTGGCTTTTCAAATCAGAAGGAGCATACTTTGATAAATATAAACTTCAAAATCAACAAGATAAAACTTTTAGTAATATCTTAGTTGGATTCGAATATAATGGCATCAATGAAACTGTTATCGCATTTGATATATCAAATAAGTTTTTAGATGATTCAAGAGATGTAACACAGTCAGCTTTTAGAATTAGCTCGGACTTTAAAAATGATACTTTAAAAGTAAATTATCTCATTTCTTTATATGGAAAAGATTTTAATGAGGGTGGATTTCAAAGAGTTTGGTTTGATTATGAAATAAATGATACTTTAAGTAGTACCATAGGATATGTTGATTATGTGCATGGAAGTCCTCTGTTTGATGTCATGAATGATAATGATATATTTTTTACGAGTTTAAAGTATAGTTTTTAAAAAGAAGGTGTTTTGTAAATATGTTAAAAAGATTACTATTATTAAGTTTACCTCTTGTCTTGGTTGCACAGCATTTATCTAGTTCTATACCTTTACTTGAGATAGAAGCACAAAATGGTTCAAAAGAAGCAATGTATCAACTTGGTTATATCTATGAAAATGGTATAGGTACAAAAGTTGATTATAAAAAATCAATGCAATGGTACAAAAAAATGTCTCAAGAGTATAAGTATAGTATTGTAGCTACTCCTCATGATGAACATATGCCAACATCTTTTATGGATGATATTTCAGAGCAACTTGACCCTATAACAGATAACAAAGGAACGGTTTTTACAATTAGTAAAGTTGATACAAATACGACTGAAACAAAAAAACTTATTAGTGAACTTTATGAAGATCGTTTTTTTGGACTTACACCTTATCATAAAAATTATATGCTACCTTTTGGCATAGCAAGTAAAAAATACAGGCGATTCTCCGAACTCATTCATCCAAACGCAACATTGACTCCTCAACAACAGCAGTATAATGAGTACTCAAATAAAGAAGTAGAATTTCAAATAAGCTTTAAAAAAAGTTTGACTTATAACCTTTTTGGTTGGAATGAGTCTTTTGTTGCAGCTTATACACAAAGAGTATGGTGGCAGATTTATGATAAATCAGCACCATTTCGTGAGATGGATTTTGAGCCGGAAGTATTTTTATCGGTTCCATCCTCAACTTACTTTGATGAAAATTATGGTTTAAAAAGTATTCGTTATGGCTATTTACATCAATCAAACGGTAGAGATGGTTATGCTTCTCGCTCATGGAATCGTATGCAGGTAAGCGGCTTATGGCAGTGGAACAATCTTTTTTTAACTTCACGATTATGGTATAAGTTTCCTGAAAAACGAAAAAGTAGTAATTATTATTATGGAAATGGCTTTAATGCAGATGGTTCTCAAACTGATCCAAATGAAACTGGTGATGATAATCCAGATATAGAAGAGTATTATGGGTATGGTGATATAAATTTACAATACCTTTTTGGAAAACATCAACTCTCGACGATGTTCCGTTATAACTTTGGAATTGGTGCTGGAGAGAAGGGAGCAATTGAATTTAGTTGGATGTATCCATTTTTTGGCTCTACAAACATGTATTGGTATACAAAAATCTTTAGTGGATATGGAGAAAGTCTTATAGATTATGACAGGTCAATCACCAAAGCATCTTTTGGGTTTTCTTTCTCTCGAGGACTTTTTTAAAATATAGTAATTGACATTATCTATTTTTTATGTTATAATTCCAACCTATATTAAATATAAAGGAAAATAATATGAAAACAATTTTATTAACAATTTTAACAATTACAATGAGTACAAGTTTATTTGCAGGAGCTGCATCTCAAAAAGATGATAGACTTTGTAAAATCTTTCAAGAAAAAGCGATCTCTTATAAAAAATCAATGCGTGATGATATTTATGCTCAAAAAACATTAGAAAATTACGAAAATAAAACAAAACTTTTTTGTAAATAATAATATAACCGCAAAGCCCTAGTGCTTGGCGGTTTCTCTCTTCTTTTTATCCTCTTATCCTTGTTAAAATATCATTCATAAGAAAAGCAATACATATTAATAACTTGACATTATGAAATGTCCGATGTATAATAGTTCTGTGTCATACCAAATAAAGGAAAAAATATGAAAACAAGTATATTAATTTTAATCTCTATTCTTTTCACAACTGCTTCATTCGGAGATGTTGTTCCTCCTAAAAAAGATAAGGCAATGTGTAAGTTATTTACAGAAAAAGCTGAAAAATACGAAAAAACAATGCGAAATGATGAATATGCTATAGTGACATTACATTCTTATCAAAAAAGAGCTAAGTTATATTGTCCTGAAAAGTAAGGAGAGTATTTTAATTTTATTTGATATAATTGCATAATTAATTAGAAAGAAAATAGGACATTTTTTGCAATATACAAACGAAGAATTAAAACAAAAAATAAATGAACTAAAAGAGAAACTAAGTGTTACTATAGTTTCTCATTTTTATCAACGTGATGAAGTATTTGAGGTTGGGGATATTACCGGAGACTCTTTGGAACTTGCCATTAAAACAAGAGATGACGATGCTGAGTTTGTCCTCTTTTGTGGTGTTGCATTTATGGGTCAAAGTGTAAAGGTTCTCTCTCCTCATAAACGAGTTGTTATGCCAAAACTAGCCTGCTGTGCTATGGCGAAAATGATAGATGGAATCTATTATGATGACTCTGTGAAATTTTTAGAAGAAAATGGTATTACTAAAGATAACATTTTGCCAATCACCTATATAAACTCAAATGCAGATGTTAAAGCAAAAGTAGGTGAGATGGGTGGTATGGTTTGTACTAGTTCAAATGCAAAACATATTATTACTACTGCTTTAGGTGAAGGTAAAAAGATTTTATTTGTTCCAGATAGATGTTTAGGACAAAATATCGCTAATCAAATGGGACTTAAGTCAATGGTAATTGGTGATGGAGGCAATCCAAAAGAAGCTGATATTATCTGTTATGATGGTTTTTGTTCTGTGCATCAACTTTTCACTGTAGGTGATATAGAATTTTATAGAAAAAAATTCCCAGGTATTTTAATAGCAGTACACCCTGAATGTGACCCAAGTATTTGTGATGCAAGTGACTTTGTTGGTTCTACCTCACAACTTATTAAATATATAAAAGAACTTCCTGAAGATCAAAAAGTTGCAGTTGGTACAGAGTTTAACATGGTAAATCGTCTACGAGAGAAAAACACTTACATTCTAAGCTCCACAAAACCAGAGTGTCCAACGATGAATGAAACAACACTAGAAGATGTTTACTTGACTCTCAAATCTATAGAAGCGGGTGAACCATTAAATGAAGTTCTTATAGATGATAGCACTCAAAAATGGGCAAAAATAGCACTAGAGAGAATGTTGGCATTATGATAGAAAAATTTGTTAAAGAAGCTTTAGCTGAAGATGTTGGTCGTGGAGATCTGTATGCTTTAGTAGAAGATACCATCGATGCAAGTGCAAAAATAATCGCAAAAAGTGAAGGTATTGTTGCCGGAGTGAAATATATTGATGTTTTAGCAAATTTAGAAAATATAAAGATCACTTGGTTTAAGTCTGATTCTGAGCATTTTGTAAAAGGAGAGGTGCTAGCGACTTTAAATGCAGATTCTCATTCACTTTTAAAGTGTGAGAGAACTATTTTAGACTTGTTACTTCATGCAAGTTCCATTGCTACTCTTACAAGAAAATATGTTGACTTAATAGAACCATATGGTGTGAAACTGTTAGATACAAGAAAAACTCGACCACTTTTACGTGTTTTTGAGAAGTATGCAACAAGAACAGGTGGTGCAGTAAATCATAGAATGGGACTTGATGATAGTTTGATGATAAAAGATACACATCTAAAAACTATTAAAAATCTCAAAGAGTACATCATAAACGCAAGAAAAAAGATTCCTTTCACAGCTAAAATAGAAGTGGAAGCTGAAAACTTAGAAATAGCAAAAGAAGCGATGCAAGCTTTATGTGACATTGTTATGTGTGATAATATGAGCCCAGAACAGATTCAAGAAGTAGTTGCATTTAGAAATGAAAATTATCCGTATATTTTACTTGAAGCAAGTGGAAACATCTCTTTAAAAACTATTGAGTCTTATGCAAAAACAGGTGTGGATGCTATCAGTTCAGGCTCACTTATTCATCAAGCAAATTGGATTGATTTATCTATGAAGTTAGATTAAGGTCATAATTAATGGCTGATGATCAGGAAAAGACGGAAGAACCCACCTCCAAAAAGATTGAGGATGCCAGAAAAGAGGGTAATGTCCCCAAATCTCAAGATGCTTCAGGGGTTATAACTCTTTTTGTAGCTATCTTAGCTATTTTAATGCTTTTTCCATTTATGACATCACATGTGTTCTTATTATTTAAATATTATTTTTCTCTTATTGGTACACCGTTAGATAAACTATTTATGGTAGATATTGCCATTATAACAGTTAAAGAATTTTTACTTATTGTTATGCCTTTAGCTATAGCTGTTGCTATCTCTGGTGTGATTGCAGCTTTAGCACAGTTTGGGTTTCTATTTACAACAGATGCAATTGCTCCTAAATTTTCTAAACTTGACCCTATAAAAGGGACTAAAAATCTTTTTTCTATAAAAAAAATAATTGAAGGTGTAAAAATAACATTTAAGTCTTTCACAACTCTTGGTGTGGGATTTGTTTTTTTCTTTTATTTTATAACAGAACTTCCAACAGTAGCACTTTTTAGTTTACCAGATCAGCTTGGCTGGGTAAAAGATAAAATGCTCATTATCGCTTCTGTTATGCTTTTTATTATTTTTATTTTTGCCATAATCGATGTTATAATTGTGCGCAAACAGTACTTTGATGGTTTAAAAATGAGTAAGCAAGAGATAAAAGATGAGATGAAAAATATGGAAGGTGATCCACTCATAAAATCAAAAATTAAACAAAAACAGATGGAAATGTCCCGTCAGCGTATGATGGCTGAAGTGCCAAACGCAGACGTAATTATTACAAATCCAACACATTATGCAGTCGCAATAAAATATGATAATGAAAAATATAATGCCCCAATAGTAACGGCCAAAGGGATAGATAATATTGCATCACAAATCAAAAAAATAGCAAGAGAAAACAACGTACATATAGTTCAAAATCCACCACTTGCAAGAAGTTTATATGCAGAAGTTGAAGTTGATAAGGCAATTCCAGAAGCTCTTTTTGGTGCTGTGGCTGAAGTCTTAGCTTATGTTTACAAGATGAATAAAAAATAGTATATAATTTCACTATGGTATCTTTAAAAGCAATTGATGAATCAAAAAATATATCTATATTAACAGATAATGATTCTTTTGGAGATGCGAGCGCATTATATACATATATTTTAAGACTACATAAAAAAGTATCATTAGTAAATACAGAATCACAAATGAATATAAATTTATCTTGTATACCATGGCGAGACAAAGTGAAAAAAACTTTGAGTGCCTCAAGTGATTTAATTATAGATTTGAGAAAAAACGAACAACCTTTATACGAATTATTTAAAAAACATGCTGTAATAATAAATGAAAAAATGGCAACTGCTTTATATGCAAGTTATCTTCAAAAACCTGATTGTTATAGCTCTAAACAAAACATTCTTGCTTTAAGTGAACTAGTTTTACTTGGGGCTAAGCATGATAAGTGTATTTTAGGTTTAAAGAAGAGTTTACCTTTAGCATTGTTTAGAATAAAAGCAATTTTATTAGCGACATTAGTTCTGTATGACAATGCTAAAGTTGCATTAATGAGTATAAATAAAGATGATTTGCAAAAAACAGGAGCTTCTATGTATGATGTGAACTTAGTAATGATAGAAACCTTAAATTTAGTGCATGTGCAGAATGTTGTGTTAGTTAATGAAGAAAATGAAAACAAATTGGTAAAAATAATATGAGGAAATTTAGTTTGAGTAATAAAAGTAAAAAATCACCATTCTTAGGGGTGTTAATAATAATATTAATAGTATCTGGTGCACTGTATGTTTATTTTTCAGAAACTTTTGAAAGAGATGTTCCAAAGGTAAAATTTGAAAATAATGGCTATTGGAATTTAAGAAAACCATTACAGATTACAATAAAAGACAATAGTGGAATAAAAGAATATAAAGTTGTGTTAAAAACAAAAGATTCAGAAATAGAGCTGGAATATGAAGAGCCACTAGTAGCAGAAAAATTGGTTAATATTACATTGAAACCTCCTCGAACAGCATACACTATGAGAGATAAAGAGATAGAAATCATTGTAAGTGCAAAAGATATTAGTAAGTGGAATATGTTAAAAGGTAATAGTACAAAACAAGTTTTTAAACTTATTATTGATCAAAAAAGACCACAGCTTAACATCGTTGGTAATTCGTATAAAATTTCCCTCGGAGGTTCAGCTCTTGTGATTTTTAAAGTTGAAGATGATAATTTAGAAGAGTTTTATATTCGAACAGAAACAAAAAGACAATTTAAGGCTGAACCATTTTATAAAGAGGGGTACTATATTGCCCTTATTGCATGGCCTATACAAGACAAATCATTTCGAGCAACAGTAGTAGCTAAAGATGCAGCGGGTAATATATCAAAATCATATATACCTTTATATTTGAAAAGTAAAGATTACAAACTTTCAAAAATAACTTTAAAAGACAGCTTCTTAAAAGGGAAAATTGCTGATTTAGCCGAAGAGTTTGAAGAAACACAAGGTATACACGATTCTATAGAACAGTTTAAGTTGATAAATGAAAAAGTTAGAGAAAAGAATGAGGCTTTAATTCATCAAATAACATCGAAAGTACCAAATGAATCTATAGATACTCTTCATGTAGAGCCTATGTATCCTCTTAAAAATGGACAAGTTGTTGCTCATTTTGGTGATCATCGAAAGTATTACTATAAAGGGAAATTTATTAGTGAGGCATACCATTTAGGAATTGATATGGCAAGTTCGGCAATGGCTCCAATAATTTCAAAAAATAATGGAAAAGTTGTTTTTGCAGATTACAATGGTCTTTATGGAAATAGCCCAATTATATCTCATGGATTAGGACTTTACACTTTATACGGACATTGTTCTAGTTTGGATATAACAAAAGGTGATGAAATCTCTAAAAATCAAAAGATTGCAAATACTGGAAAAAGTGGTTATGCTATGGGTGACCATTTACATTTTGGTATTTTAGTGCAAGGTGTTGAAGTTCGTCCTCAAGAGTGGATGGATAAACAGTGGATAAAATTAAACATTACCGATATAATTTCAAATGCAAAGAAAATTATCGATAAAGAGTAGGGAATATAAATGTATCAAACAACAATTGCCAAGAGTGTAGAGTTAGTTGGTATAGGACTTCATAAGGGTTCACCTGTGAAGTTAAGACTAGAACCACTTGAATCAAACAGTGGTATAGTTTTTTATAGAAGTGATGTAGGAGTATCTATTCCACTCATTCCCCAAAATGTAGTTGATACGAAAATGGCAACTGTTATTGGTAAAGATGGGCATGTTATTTCTACGATAGAACATCTGTTATCTGCTATTTATGCTTATGGGATTGATAATTTAAGAGTGATTGTAGATGCAGATGAAGTACCCGTTATGGATGGAAGCAGTGCAAGTTTTTGTATGATTTTGGATGAAGCAGGGATTACTCAACTGGATATTCCAAAAAGAATAATGCGCATTAAAAAAGATATTATTGTTCAAGAGGGTGAGAAGTATGTAAAACTTTCACCTGCACCTGATTTAAAGTATGATTTTACAATAAAATTTCCGCATCCTGTTATCCAAAAGCAGGAGTATGTTTTAGAATTTACAAAAGAGTCTTACAAAAAAGAAATTTCTCGTGCAAGAACATTTGGTTTTTTACATGAAGTACAGTATCTTCGTTCAAAAGGCTTAGCACTTGGTGGTTCTCTTGAAAATGCCATCGTTTTAGATGAGAAAAAAATTCTTAATCCTGAAGGGCTGCGTTTTGATGATGAATTTGTAAGACATAAAATCCTTGATGCTATTGGTGATATGAGTCTTATTGGTATGAATTTTATAGGAAATTATGAGGCGATGGCAGGGAGCCATGACTTAAACCACAAGCTTACTCTTGCACTGTTAAAAGATGCAGATAACTATGAAATAGTAGAGCTTATTGGTGCAAAAACAGCAGAGTTAGAAAAAGCTTATGCTTAAAAAAGTTGATGTATTATTAATAACTTTATCATCTCCCATTAAGATGGGAATATATGAAAACAATCAGCTAATAGAGACTATAGAGTCAGAAAAAAAAAGTTCAGATATTTTACCTCTATTATTTGATGATTTATTGAAGAAGTATCAACCTCAAAAACTTTTTTATGCAAATGGTCCTGGAAGTTTTATGGCCATAAAAGTGGCTTATGTTTTTTTAAAATCAATGAGTATTTTAAAAAAGATACCACTTTTTGCAACAGATGCTTTTTATTTTAACAATAACACTCCAATAAAAGCAGTAGGGAAGCTATATTTTGTTAAAATTTCATCAGAAATAAAAACTCAAAAACTTGAGTCTATGCCAGAAAGCAATTTTATGCTTCCGAGTGTGTTGGATTATAGTGAGTTTAGTAGCGACACAGAACCCTTGTATATGATAGGGGCTGTAGGATAGGAAAAAATAATTGACAATCAGTGTACCCGCAACTTCAGCAAACTTAGGACCAGGATTTGATTCTTTAGGTTTAGCTGTCGACCTTCGTAATAGAGTAGAATTTCATCATTCAAAATTTTTTAGTGTAAGTATAAAAGGTGAAGGTGAAAATAATCCAAGACTTAAAGGGAATAACCTTTTCGTAAGTATTTTTAATGAACACTTCTTGCGTTTAACGAAAAAGAAACAAAATTTTAAGTTTTCGTTTTATAATGAAATCCCGATGTCTAGAGGACTTGGAAGTTCTTCGGCTGTAATTGTCTCAGCGATTGCTGCAGCTCATGAAGCTGCAGGTATACGAGTTAATAAACGACGTATATTAAATCATGCTCTTGTCTATGAATCTCATCCTGATAATATAACTCCTGCTGTCATGGGAGGTTTTAATGCTGCAGCTATTGAAAAAAATAAAGTTTTTTCACAGAAAAAGCATCTTCCAGATTATCTTAAAGCAGTAGTCGTTATACCAAATAAACAGATGAATACAGCAAAATCACGCACAACTTTACCAAAATCATACTCAAAAGAAAATGCAGTCTATAATCTTTCACATACTGCATTAACAGTAGCTGCATTTTTTAATGAAGATTGGGAGATGTTAAAACTAGCTTCTCAAGATAGATTTCATCAAAAAGCAAGAATGAAAACATTACCTGACCTTTTTTCTGTGCAAAAGGTTGCATATGAAAGTGGGGCTTTAATGAGTACGCTTTCAGGAAGCGGTTCTACTTTCTTTTCTCTTGTTTATGATGAAGATACAGCAATGATTTCAAATAGATTTCAGCAAAAGTTTCCAGATTTTGATGTAAAAATTCTTGATTTTGATAATAATGGGCTGATAATAGAGAGATAAACTCTCTAAATCAAGTAACTTTTAGATATAATGGCGACAAAATTTCATATACCAACTAGAATGTGCGTTTCATGCAGAAACAGGCATAATCAAAACACTCTATTGAGACTTCAATGCAAAGATGCCTCACTAGAGTCTTTTAACGGTAATGGAAGAAGTTTCTATCTATGTATAGTTTGTCTTGATGATGAGAAAAAACTTGCAAAGTCGCTTATGAGACAATGTAGAAGTTCAGATAAAGAAAGACTTACAAACAGACTAAAGGAGATCATCGCTGATGACAGATAAAGTTAGTGTTAAAGAAATTGCAGACGAGCTAGGAATTGCTTCGAAAGATGTTTTAGAAAAAGCAAAAAGCATGGGAATTGAAGTAAAAGCTGCACAAAGTAAAGTAACAATGGAACAGGCGGAGAGTATTGCTAATTATATTATAAATGGTGATGAAGTAAAAGAGACTCCAAAACCAAAGATTGTTAAAACGAAAAAAGCAAAACCTGATACTCCGCAAGAACCTGTCAGTGAAGAAAAGTCTGTAAAAGAAGAATTTGTTCAAAAAGAAGAACAAGTAAAAGAAACTCCTGTGGCAAAAGAAGAAGAAACAAAAATAGAAGAAGTTGTAGGAGAAGTTACTACAGTTAAAAAAGCTGAAGAGACAAAAGATGTTAAAAAAACTTCTACACTAATTAAAATAGTTACTCCAAATATTAGACCAGCTATTAAAAGAAGTGGTTTAAAAATTGTTAAAAAGAAAAAACCAAAAGTAGAAGAAAATTATAATCTTCCTCAAAAACAGGCTTCTGTTTCTTCATACGGAAAAATGAGTGAAGAAGTTCTAGCAGAACTTGCTTTAAAGAAGAAAAATAGACAATCAAGCAGATCTGCAAGTAAACAAGAACAAGGAACTAGACTTGATATTTTTGGTGGTTCAATGAGTGATGTTTCTATGGACATGGATGACCAAGTAACACTTCTTGATTTAAACTCTACAGAACGTGCACCATTACCTGTTGAAGAACCTAGAAAACCAAGAGCTCCTAAACCAGCAGGTAGAAATGCTAACAAAAAAGCAGCTCCTCGTGGAAGAAAAGTTCGTAAAGACACAAGAAAAAAATACACTAAAGAAAAACAAATTGATGAAGTTATAACTGAAGTTGAAATTCCTGAAGATATCCGTGTATATGAATTTGCTGAAGCACTTAATCGTCCAATGTCAGATATCATTAAGGTTCTTTTTGATCTTGGTATGATGATGACTAAAAATGACTTTCTTGGAAACGATGAGATTGAGATTTTATCTGAAGAATTTGGTGTTACTGTTACGATTATTGACCCTAAAGATGAGTTTACACAAACAGAAGAAGATATAGAAGAAGATCCAGATGCAGTTGAACGTCCTCCAGTTATCACAATTATGGGACATGTTGACCATGGTAAAACTTCACTTCTTGATGCTATTCGTGAAGCCAAAATTGCTGATGGTGAAGCAGGTGGAATTACACAACATATTGGTGCATATACTATTGAACAACAAAATCGTGCGATTACTTTCTTAGATACTCCAGGGCATGCTGCGTTTAGCTCTATGCGTCAACGTGGTACTGATGTAACAGATATTATCGTTATTGTTGTTGCGGCTGATGATGGGGTAAAACCTCAGACAAAAGAAGTTGTGAAAATGGCTCAAGAATCAGGTGTTCCTGTTATTGTAGCACTTAATAAAATGGATAAAGAGACTGCTCAACCAGATATGGTTAAAGGTCAAATGGCTGAGATTGGAATGAATCCAGCTGATTGGGGTGGAAATGTAGAGTTTGTTCCTGTTTCTGCAAAAAGTGGATTAGGAATTGATGACTTACTTGAAAACATTCTTTTAACTGCCGATGTTCTTGAACTTAAAGCAAATCCGAATGCAATGGCTAAAGCAACTGTTGTGGAATCTTCTTTAGAAAAAGGTCGTGGACCAGTAGCAACTGTTATCGTGCAAAATGGTACACTTAAAGTTGGTGATTATGTAGTGTGTGGTTCAGCTTATGGTCGTGTTAAAACGATGGTAAATGAGAATAACAAGCAAACAAAAACTCTTTTACCATCACATACGGCAGTTATTGCAGGTCTTAATGAAGTACCAGCTTCTGGTGAGACAATGACAGCTATGAACTCGGATAAAGAAGCAAGAGAGCTTGCAATGAAGCGTCATGAATATGACAGACATAAAGAACTTTCTCACTCTACTAAATCAAGTTTAGAAGATATGACAGCGATGATCGCAGAAGGTAAACTAAAATCTCTTAAAGTTGTACTTAAAACTGATGTTCATGGTTCACTTGAAGCGATTAAATCTTCACTTAATGATCTACGTAATGAAGAAGTAAAAGTGAATGTAATCTCTAGTGGTGTTGGCGGAATTACAGAAAACGATGTAGAACTTGTTAACAACTCTGAAAACTGTGTTTTACTTGGATTTAATGTTCGTCCAACTGGTACTGTAAAAGCATCTGCAAAACAAAAAAATGTTGAGATTAAAACATACTCAATAATCTACCAACTTCTTGATGATATTACAGGAATGTTAACTGGTATGATGGCGCCAAAGTATACTGAAGAAAATACTGGTCAAGCAGAAGTTCGTGAAGTATTTAAAATCCCTAAAGCAATCGTTGCTGGTTGTGTGGTTAACGATGGTAAACTTGTTCGTGGTGGTATGGTTCGTGTTATTCGCGATGGTGTTGTTACTTACGAGGGTGAGCTTACTTCTCTTAAACGATTTAAAGATGATGTTGACGAGATTGGTAATGGTTATGAGTGTGGTGTTGTTATTAGTGGATATGATGATGTTATCTCTGGTGATGTACTTGAAACTTTTAGAAAAGTTGAGCAAAAAGTAAGTCTTTAATGACAGAAGCACAGATAAAACTCAAAAGAACTGAATCAGTTCTTTTAGAGTTAATACCACAAGCTCTTGGTTCTATGAATGATAAGAGACTTCATGAACTTGATATCTTAGAAGTAGTTTGTTCTCGTGGAAAAAGTGATGCAAAAGTTTACATAAACCCTCATGAACTTACAGAATCAGAAAAAAATGATTATTTGCGACTTCTAAGAAAAGCTCGTCCTATAGTTGAAACTTTTTGTCTTAAAGATCAAGGTTGGTATAGATGTCCAAAGTTTGCTTTTGAGTTTGATGAACAATTAGAAAAGACAAAAAATCTTGATGAACTTTTTAAAAAAATAGCAAAAACAACAAATAGTGAGGAACAATTATGAGTTTACAAAGCGATATTAATTCACTAGTTGAGTCCGTAGGCTTAGAACTTTACGATGCAGCTGTTGTGAGTGAAGGTGAAGAGACAATTTACCGAATAAGTGTAATTTCTAAAGAAGTTGAAGATGGTAAACGCAGAGGTGTTAGTCTTGATACATGTGTTGAACTAACTCATCTTATTTCTCCATTACTTGATGTTACCCCTCCAGTTTCAGGTGAATATAGACTCGAAGTTGGTAGTGCTGGAATTGAGAGAAAGTTAACTACTCTTGATCATTTTAAAAAGTCTATAGGTGAAAATATTTCACTTGTTATAGGTGAGAAAGAGAAACTCAGAGCAAAACTTACAAAAGTTGAGGGCAAAACTTTAACTTTAGTAAAAGGTGAAGAAGAATCAGTTGTAGAATTTAATGATGTTAAAAAAGCAAAGACTTACTTTGAATGGTAATCGATAACAGCTTTTATATGAACCTTGCCATTAAAGAGGCTTGGAAGTATCAAGGTGTGACTTATCCTAATCCTGCTGTTGGTTGTACCATAGTGGGTTTACATGACGAAATTTTAGCAGTTGAAGGTCATCACAAAGCAGGTGAACCTCATGCTGAAGTAAATGCTCTAAAGCAGGCATATTTTAAACTTACAGATGATGATTATATTTTAGCTTTAGAATCATCAGCAGATATTCACACTCACCTTTTAAGTAATCATAATAATATTTTTAAAAATATAACACTCTATACAACACTTGAACCATGTTCACATTTTGGAAAAACTCCATCATGTGCTTCACTTATAACTGATTTGGGTATACAAAAAGTATATGTTGGTTCTTATGATACTCATAAAATAGCAGAAAATGGAAATATGATTCTTGCTAAAAATAATTGTCAGGTTTTTACAGAACTTTTACAAAAAGAGTGTGATGATCTATTACTACCCTTTAAAAAGACTTTAGATGATAAGTTTGTTTTTTTTAAATGGGCACAAAGATTAAATGCAACGACAGATGAGGGAATTGTAAGCTCTCAAACATCAAGAGCCAATGTGCATGCAATGCGAGATGTATGTGATTTACTTGTAATAGGTGGTAACACAGTACGAACTGATAGACCAATACTTGATGCAAGATTGGTTAATGGTAAGGCACCAGATATTTTAATTTTATCTCGCGAAAAAGAGTTTGATAAAACTATAGCTCTTTTTAGTGTGCCAAATAGAAAAGTATATATAAAAGATAATTTTTCAAAATTGGATGAATATAAAAATGTAATGATTGAGGGAAGTACAAAAATGTATGAACTTACTCGTGAGATTGTTGATTATTATTTAGTTTATATTACTCCATCATTTGGTGGGAAACTTCCCTTTACTACAGAAGAAGAGAATTTTGAAATTTTAAATGTAGAAAAAGAAGATAAAGATATAATTGTATGGATGAAAAAAAGGATATAAATTTATGAGTAGTACAGGTAAAAAAAATACACAAAAGCAAGAAAAAATAGTTTCAATGTTTGATGATATTGCACCAACTTATGATACAGCAAATCGTGTTATGAGCATGGGTGTTGATAAAAGTTGGAGAAGAAAGGCTTGTGACTTGGCTTACGAATATGCTGGAGCTGATAGTTTAGATAAAATCGTTGATGTTGCTTGTGGTACAGGTGATATGATGGATTTTTGGCGAGAAAGATCTGAGAAAATGGGCATAGCAATTGGTGAGATTGTCGGAGTAGACCCATCAAACGGTATGGTCAATGTTGCTCGTAAAAAATATCCTAAATTTAATTATCATATCTCTAAAGCTACAGAAATTCCTCTTAAAGATGCTAGTGCAGATATTTTGAGTATTACATACGGCATAAGAAATGTAGTAG
>FLOH01000893.1_pt1 | contig 52253 bp, 49 predicted proteins | sample 756751 | NCBI WGS metagenome assembly FLOH01 (sample SAMEA4026879, study PRJEB14308) | marine metagenome | biome: coastal water; material: water | depth 74 m | reverse complement strand
TACGCTTGCATTTACGTATAAGAAGTTACGCTTCCTGACGTATAACACCAATACTGAACCTTATGATTTTCACGGTGAGTTATTGTGCAAGGCTATACGGACATTCCATAAACTAATGCCTTGCACTGAGAGCGAGCTTTATGTCCAAAACTACATAAAGCGGACGATTTCGAACCAGACTGTTAATATCATAAAGGAACACACTTCCCTGAAGAAGGGTAGAGTTACAAAAGGAGAGAAGGATGGATTCGGAGGTTATAAGTTTCCTCTGCTAGTTGTATCTGAGAACCAGATTCGAATCCCTACAGGAGGAGATGCAGTAGAGTACGACACGCTTAGGTGTGACGACTGCAACGACAAAGAAACTGCCCAACTCGAAAGTGAGTTAAACATGCAGAGTATTTTGCGTAAGTTTGGCACTACTCCCAAGAAAGTGCAACTGCTAGAACTAGTTAGTGGTTCCGAAGATGATGATTTTACAGACTTTTTGTACGACACATCCGTCATAGCTAACGGGTTCGATAATGTGGATTACTATATAAAAGTTAAATCTACAACGTACTTAAAACGCATATGCGACTACTTGGATATAGATGTTAATAGAGCGGTACGCTTCCTGAAGAGAGTCGGGGAGTCTGCGTACCCAGACAAGAGACCTGTACAGGAGAAACATAATGCCGCAGCATAATCTAGCAGAAGTATCTGAGCCTGCTGTCTATAACTTGTTCAGGAAAGACAGCACCTCCGAATATAAACAATTTGTTATTACGGTAGTATACTCACGTATAGCATCCGATAATGGAATAACACTGGATAGACTGAAAAAGGATTTACAAAGAAAGCTATTATTTGATTCATCGGATATAGATGCTGCGGTAGTAGCTCTTACCAATGAAAACCTATTCAACTGTGTGAGTAAGTTTGAAGTATCTAAAAAAATAAATGAATATAAACCGATACACTTACGTACACGAAGAAATACACAATCAACTGTGTGGTCTACGTGGATTAATCGTATATCCAAATCTAACCCGGAACTTGTAGAGTCCAGTTCCCTCTTGGTGATGTAATGATATGTTATTGTATTCTCAAGAATCGGAGATGCGTTGTGTAAAGACCTTGACGGATTCCACCATACCCGAAGCAATTAGAAGTACGTTGTTAGGAAACTTATCGGAGGATTTCTTTCACTATCCTCCGTGCATTGCTGCGCACCATAGAATAGCCACAATAGCAAAGAAGCGTTTTGAACTTATGGACTTTGAGGATCTGGTGGAGGATCCTTCACTTGACGAGGATTTCAGAGATATTCTACGAACTTCTGAAGACGACTCATGTAAATCAAAAAGAGCAATAACAAAGCTGTTGGATAGATTGTTAGAGTACAGGCGCATACGTATTATATACAACCTAGCCAACAACGCTCTTGATGAATTAGACTCTCAAAGTTTGGACGTCGAGGCACTTATAGAAACTATAACCAACGAAGTTGTGTTAGCCCGTAGAACCAGTGATGAAACGCAGAACATTATCCACATAGGAGACGGCGACAATTCTAGTGCCGACGACGTAGTTAACGATGTCATATACAATATGATAGACGTTATGACCAAGACAGGCTTCACGGAGTATGATGCCAAGAATGGTGGATTACCAGAAGAAGGCGTAATGATAATTGCAGCTACAACTTCTGGAGGAAAATCTGCGTTACTGTTGAACCTGCTCATTAACTTGTATCAAATTTCTAAAAAGAAAGTACTCCGAGTCAGTTTGGAGATGGGAGACAAGCAAGAGACGAGTAGATTTTTGTCTTGCTTGTCTGAAGTACCTTTCTATAAAATTAAACAAAACAAAACAAGCCCGAAAGAAAAACAACGAATGAAGAGAGCTTATGAAAAGTTTAAATCGTTCGGAAAGAAAAACAAGTGTAGATTCAGTACTGTAAGTCCAACAAAAGGTATGACTATCGATGAGATATTTCGTATGGTCAAACCTTTCCAAGATGACGTTGTTGCAATAGACTATATAAGTTTATTGGAAGGAGTAGATGACGATAATCAGTGGATGAAGTTGAGCGCCATAGCAAGGGACGCTAAAGTATTTTCAAGAGACAATAAATGCTTAGTTATCTTGTTGTGTCAGTTGGATGACGAGTCAAATAAACTTAGATATTCAAGGGGATTAAAGGAGCATGCCGACGTACTATGGCAGTGGAATTATTCTACGGAAGCACAGAGAGAGCTTCGAGTGTTGCCTGTACATGCTGCAAAAGTACGTGATGGTGAAGTATTTCAATTCCCATTAGGTGAACGCTTTGATGTTATGAAAGTTGAAAACATGTCGTCTGATACTGGAGATGCTTCTGATGAAGGTGTCGATGTAGATATAGACGATGACGATGACGATGACGCTGGGTCAACCGGAAACAACTACGCCTTGGAGTGATGAATGTTTAATGATGGAGAACCAGAGGACGCATCTTACATTTTCGGAGATCTGTCTCCTGAACCAAAACCACCTAAAGATATACAGATACAACATCCTATAAGGAAGGTTAAGAGCCTTCGTGCCCGTAGAAACTGGAAGTTAATACGTCCGGTAGACCAATTCTTTCCTATAGGAAGTAGTGTCAATAAAGAAACGATAGATACACCTACAGCAAAAGATAAAAGTACTGATGACGAATACACAACTATGGTTGTACCTGATCAGATACCTGAACATCCTATTTATGGGAGAAATCCTGACATAGCCTATGATACAGAGCTAGACGTAGCCACAGAGGATGTGGACAATCTAGTAGACGTACCCGAAGAATTACTTGATAGTATACTGACAAACTCCGACGCTCTCGCAGACAAAGCTTCTGACATTATGTTGAAGGAAGGTGCTGCTCACATGATGAGCTTCGATAAAGGAAGCTCTTTTGCTGTTGCTGCTTTGCGGGATGGGTTGAATGTGGAAATAGACATAGACAGTTCTGTTCTAACTGCCATAGCAGGGATGACAAAGTTGAACCTTATCTCTATGTATGCTGACTCTATGTCCTCATTACCTGCGGATGTTAAATCTCTCTTCCTTAGGAAGATGGCTATAAGCATAGCAGAAGACACACATAAGAACATGGTTAAAACAGTAACTGGAGATAAGTACAGCTCTACGTTGCAGAATTTGGCTGCAAGAGTTAAAGCCACTATGGAAAATTCACCGCCTCTCGGTACTACACAAAGTAGAAACCCAATAAATTCTGGTAGGACGAATCCTTACAAACAAAACTCCGAAACTCAAACAACAAACGAAACTCACGACCAGAATACTAGACAGTCCGCAGGAGTTCGAATTACTGATAGGTGATACAGGTGACAAAGAGAACAAGAATAGTTAAATCTACATCCTCATTTGCGGACTATGACAGTTTAATTAATTCTGTTATAGATAAGGGTGATCCTTTTTCGTTCCTGACACAGCTAAAGCAAGTTAAAGGAGAGGATTACGAATCCTCTTCCATCTTGTCTGGAATAGGGAAAACAGATCTAAGTCCAGAACAGTTAGTAGTGCAGGAGGCTAACATTGCTCAAATGGTACGCAATGTTATAGCGGAAGGTGCATTATTACCTAAAGATACGAAAGTCGATGACTCTGGGTTGCCTCAAGCTAAAAACTTCTACGAGTGGTGTACAAAGGATAGTTTTGCAGGTACCGTAATGACCCCCTTCTTAGAGCAACTTCTATGGGGGGTTATTGTTTTTGGTGAGTTCTGTCCAAGATGCTCGGATATGGAATGGTTATATGATACGCACGATGTATCTGATACCTTTTCTACGTTTGAACGAAAGGTATGTTTACTTGAATACGGCGTGTGCCCATCGTGTAAAGGACGTAAGTCAGAATTCGTTAACTCGGGTGAGATGCGTTTTTACCAAGAGTTGGCTGTATGTGCAGGACAGCGGTGTGTCACAGGAGACACCTGTACATTATCTTACCACGGCATGTTGCGCATAGAAGAGTTTGACAAAAACTTCGAGGAAGGATTCACAGAGTTAGATACTTTCGTTCATAACGGCAAGAACTTGGAACAAACTTCACACTTCTTCAAAGCGGCGGAAGAACACGTTAAGCAAGTTGTCCTGTGTAACGGAATGTCTATACGAGGGACTGACGATCATCCTATATTTACCTACGACGAATCTTTTGTACCTATAAAAAACATTACAACCTCCCATGTAATACCCGTATACATTGGTCAGCAAATCTTCGGATCTAATACTGAGTTTGTACACTCATCTGATCCTGGAATACCTAGAAGTGTCCGTACAGGAACTAAAAAACTAGTGTGTTCTTACTTGAATTGTTTGTTTGAGTATCATGCCCACCATTATGTATTCGAAGATAAAATTTCGATACACTGTGTATTATCTTCTTCCGTACTCGTTACAGATGTCAGTGCGGCCTTAAACAATCTAGGTATAGCCCATACAATCTTGTGTACAGGAGCCGAAACCTGTATTACTGTTGAAGGGGAATACGTACTTGCGTATTTAACTCAGATTGGATTACACAGCGAAGAGCTAACAAACTCCGTATCCAGTCTGTATAACAAGTCTTCACACAAGCATAAGACTACAGGCTACAATGACGTATCTTTTGTCCGGAAAGATTTATTGTTAGCCTTGGACAGATTTATATACTCTTCTATGGGTACACACTCCACGCTATATATGGACCCATCACCCTACTTCTTAGGTTATGACTTAAATAGAACTATCAGTAAATCTATGTTGAAGGAGATCAGTACGTATGTGTTAGGCATTGGACAAATGTTTAAAGTCCGTATTGATTATTTAGATGCGTTCCGTACATTTGCAGACATGTGTAGTACAAATGTTGTATTCTCTGCTGTGCGCGAAGTAATCACCTCTAAAGAAAAACATAGAACCTTCGACTTTACTCTCCCTGAAACTCACCAATTTATCACAGGAGGTATACTGTCCCACAACAGTGGAAAATCTGCTTCCGTAGGAGGTATGTTAACTCCATACATGTCTCATCGTGTGTTGAAGATGCAGAAGCCTACTGAAGTCTACGGCATAGCGAACAGTACTATGCTTCACGGTACGTTCTGTGCTCTTACTTACGCGCAGGCTAAAGAGACTTTGTGGGAGTTTTTCTACGGTACTGTGTTGAGTAGTAAATGGTTTCAGGACTACCATCAGCTACTGGATCACTATTCTGAGGTCTATGGACAGACGCTATATAAATTCAACGATACATTTGTTACATACAGATGTCGCAATCTGATGTGGTATCCTGCGGGACCTGATAAGCGTATTCTTCGAGGTAGGACAAGAATATACACTGGTGTGGACGAAATCGGATATTTCGATAATGCAGACACAAAGAAGATTAAGATCAGCGCAAGTGGTGTTTATGATGCTCTAGACTCCTCTCTGTTGACCGTCCGGGGGGCCGCAGAGCGACTTATCAAGAGTGGTTATGATGACGTTTTGAACGGAATGAGTATGAACGTATCCTCTCCTGCATCACAACGCGACAAGATAATGGAACTTGTTCGATCTGCTCAAACATCGGAAGTCATATACGGAATACATAGACCTACCTGGGAAGTTAATCCAACATTACCTAGAGACAGTAAAGTTATAACTGAGAGATATCGCACAGATCCCACGGGTGCTGCCCGTGACTTTGGAGCTGAACCTCCTATGACAGCAAACCCTTTCATAGAGAACAAAGCTGCATTACTTATGTGCATAGGAACTAAACGAAATCCTATAAAATTAAGATACAAACAAAGATCGGAGACATCTACCAGGCAAGCGTCTCGTTGGGCCGTAGTAGATAACATACGAAGAACACGAAACAAATCATGCTTAACCATAGATGCTGGATTTAGTAATAACAGCTTTTCGTGTACAGTAGGAAGGGTGTGCCAGAAGACTGGATTATTCTTAGTAGAAGTTATGGTGGAGATAGCGCCAAAGCCCGGCTACCCGTTAAACTACACAATGATATATGATGAGATAATATGCACCCTTATAGAAAAACGTAATGTTAAAGTGTTCCTTTCAGACAGGTGGAACAGTTTAAAGTTACTATCCGATGCTGCTGAAACCTATGGTATAGTGGCACGACAATACAGCCTGAAATATAAAGATCTATGGCTAATCAAGACAATGATAGACCAAGAAGAACTCGTATTTCCGGCGTTGAGTTCTAAGTCTAAAACTATAGCAGACTGTCTTGAGTTCCAACAGGACGACTATCCCCACTGTTTCGTTCACCAAGAAATGGATCACATGGTTGTACAGACTTTAACTGTACAGGACACAGGATCTCAGGTAACAAAAGGAGACAACCTAACTGATGATATCTTTAGATCTAGCGCGTTACTGTGTTACGCCCTCAGCACTGAGGAGTATCTAGAAATTCTTATGGGCGTAGAAGAAGAAGAGGATGAAGAACAGTTTCGTCCTATTGCCTTAGGCTGCTCTAAACTAGGATCAGGAGGTGGGAAATCCAGCGGAGGTGGGCAGTTGTCTAATGACGGTCAGTTAGGTGCCTGGAGGCCTGGTAGATGATAATTTTATACTGGAACACTCCGCAGAATAACAAGGACGCCGTTATTGTAGCACTAGCTTTGACAGGCTCTACGTGCGTTCAGGTTAGATAGAAGGTTCAAGGTGGGTAGGTGTAAAACAAATCAACTAACGAGAGTATAAAATGAAAGTTCTAATACGGTTAAACGAGAGTACCAGTGCATCAAACGTAATCCCTGCGAAGTTTGCGAATAAGCTAGCGGAAGATTTCTCCGTTAGGTTTATGGAGGATGTTGTCAAACACTGGGACTACATAATGGCTAAGCCGATCAAGTACCACCGTACAGGAGTGGGTTTGAGTATTCGCAACCTATTACTTCGCCATATAAAATCCGCCAGTAAGACGTTAGCTGAGAAAATAGGTAATCCTATATGGAGAGACGATAACTGGTTGGAGGTACTTAAAGTACTTAAGCCTATTATAGACGTTAAACTGGAACAAGACACTAGCTCGTCTATAAAGCTACCGAAGGGTTTTGTGACTTTATTGAAAAAGAGCTAACACAAAGCGCGACTCATAAATCTCTTATGAGTCGCGGAGCATTCAAAATTGTTGGACTAATTGACGACAACAGTAAGGTGTTGCGTGTTACTATAGGCACACAAAATGGTGCAAATGTAGTCGGAATGCACTACATCAAAGGTAATAGAAATCTAACCGTTGTGTTTGATGAAAGCGCCATTAGAACTTACTTGTCTAAGTCAAGCAGCGGCTTCGGAAAAGAAGTCGGAACCGGTCAGAAGACACCTGCAAAGTTAACTGTAGCGTTCGTTATAAAAACAGTTATCGAGAGAGTTAAGGCATATTCCGAGTAACAGATCCATAGAAGCCCAAGGGAGTAAAACATGAAGATCTCAATAAGCGCAGCCGCACCTAAACGCGACCCGAAGAAGTATAAATGGTATATCTACAAAGGACGTACGGCTTCTTTCGAGGTTGATTCTGATTACGATTTTAGTTTGTCTAAAGACGAGAAGTTTGGAGTCAAAAAGATACGTGACATCTATTACCTTGTCGACGCATCCAACTTAGAGGTGCAATTCAAACTTAAAGTCCAAGACTCTGCTCGCATCCTTAAGAACTCTAGAGGGTATACCGGTAAGGTAGGTAGAGTTAAGGTTGAAGCCGGAACAGAAGGTGGTCTTGACAAGGCTCGCGAAGTCAAAGGGGACTTAAACGAAGTGCGTGTAGACAGTTCTATGCTGTCTAATGTTTGGTACAACAAGAAAACAAAGAAGCTGTACGTTACGTTCCCTAACGGAGCTGAGTGGCGTTATTCACCTGTGGAACTAAAGGAGGTAGCCGCACTGGAAAGAGCCAAGAGCCAAGGAAGATGGTTTAATATAAATATAAAGAACGTCAAGGAAGCTGTTAGGGTAGAGAGTAAAACTACGCGTTAAGAAAGTTACATCAAATAAACCTTCTACCTCTACACGATCAACGATACAAACTGCGTTATCTTGAATCCTTCTTAAAGAAGAATACCTATGCTGGAAAATAAAGTATGTTTAATGGTGTGCGGAAGCCGCAAGGTAGGAGGGTACGATAAGGTTAGAATGCCTTCCGATCCTTCCGATCCTTATTGTAAGTACTTCGACAAAAAGCAGGTTGCCAAGTTTAAACGTTCTATGGATGCAGTGGCACAAAGTGTAGTGCGTACAGAACAAAAGACAAATCCAAACTTCAGCAAGTATGATATTTTAATTGTCGAAGGTGGCGCATTAGGTCCTGATGACATGTCAGCTATATGGGCCCGCTCTAATCAGATAGACTATATCGAAATACCTGCTAAATGGGATATATACGGAAATGGTGCAGGATTTCGTAGAAACGCCGACATGGTTAACATGTCTAAGTACGTGTTTGCTGCATACGACGGTGTATCAAACGGAACTAAACACTCTATGGATCTAGCGAAAAAACAAAAGAAAAAGATCCGAACGATTATTTTTTAAGTAATTTAAGTACTTACTACCCCCACATATGAATACAGGCATGCAATCATACCTAGACGTTGGAGTTTACAATGAAGCTTACTATATCACAATCCTCTAACACTCCTCACTTTTACACTGAGGGTGAAATGCCTAAGGAAGAACTCGTAAGTCCGATATCTCTAGTAGAACCCATAACAACGTCTTTGCTTCCATCAAGGTACGCACTAGGAGCTAGGGTTAAATACAAGTTAGGAGGCTTCGGAAACGACGATATTCCTAGTACAGTCGTAGATAATTGTATTATATGCGGTATTCATTTCTATATGTCTAAGGTAGCGTATGACTTGTATATACCTGTAGGAATACAAGAACCAGAAGGACAGCACTATACACTAGCCACCAATGTAGATAGTAATAATGTGGTAGATATGCCTAACTGGAAATCAAATTTTATTCCTGTCAGTATAAATGTACCTAAGAGTTTTTCGCAGAAGAGCTAACGCTCGATAACAGGAGGTGATCTGAACTATCTCGTTATATCGTCCGATATAACGTAACTCGGAAGCGGAGGAAAAGAGACTCATTGTAGTCTCTTTTTTCGTTTATAAACTGTAAATAATAGCAACATTCAACAATAGGCTTAGTTATACGATGATGAAATTTAAAGGAAAGAAGAGCTACGCAGATATCGGTGAGCCTAGACCTTCGATCTCCAGCTCTAAGATAGGTACTACCTCTAGCAGAGTACAGACTAAGGCTAAAAGTGATTGGGCCTCTACTTCTGCTGGCAGTAGTGTTCCTGGTATGCCAAACACTACAGTTGCTAATCTACCTATTGAGGTAGATATAGATCCTTTACTTAAGGACATAGTATTCAGCGAGGACTTAGAGCAAAAGAAATTAATCTACCGTCTATATCGTGACATATATTACAACGATGCCGTTGCAGGTTCTGCTGTAGATATGATGAGCACGCTTCCTTTCTCTGATTTCACACTAGGTGGAGTTACGGACTCTCGCGCACGTTCTGTCTTTGCGGAAACCATAGAGCGCTTAAATATAAGAACACTGCTTCCTGAGATTAGTGTGGACTTCTTGGTGACTGGAAACTTCATAGGAAGCCTACTCTTCAATCCAAAGACCAAAAAGTTCATCGATATAATGCCTCACCAAGGAGATAACACTAAGATTGAACCTTTACCTTTCTACAGCCAAGATCCTATGATCACTGTGGCTTTCCCACAACACGTACGCAGCGTCTTACAAAACTCCTCCAGCAGTAGAATAGATGCCTTACGAAAACGACTAGGCCCCAGTGTAGTTGCTCAACTATCCGAAGGTGCATTAGAGCTAGATCCTATCAGTACGATTTACCTTCCTAGGAAGTCGTTTAGCAGTAGTGTAGGTAATAGTTACTTCCGACGAATACTTCCCATATATTTACTTGAGAAAAACTTGTTTAGAGGAACCTTAGTAGAAAGCGCCAGACGACAGCGTGGCATTATGCACTTGACCTTAGGAGATGGAGATCAATGGGAGCCTAGTATAGCCGATATGGAATTCATGACGGAGCTTTTTACGAATGCGGATGCAGATCCATTAGGTGCTATCATCGCAACTCGTATGGGTGTAAGTGCTGAAGAAGTGCGTTGCTTGTCGGGTGATACTCTTATACATACGGATAATGGTCTTATTCGCATAGACAGAATAGTTAAATCCAATATAAAAGAACCACATTCCGTACAGATCGACGCAAGTATAAAAGATCTCAACGGAGAGTATAAGCCTGCGTCGCATTGGCATTATAGAGGTAAGAAACGTGCCGCTATAGTAACCACTGAATCAGGTACTCGTATATGTTGCACACACGACCATAAAGCTATGACTGTTAATTACGGGGAGCTTGATCTGGTTTCCGTTTCAGAAATATACAAAAGAGATATGTATGTTATAAGTGAGTGTTCTGGCATTGTGTCCGATAAGCCCCTACACTTGAATACGTCCAACGATATAAAAGTTCGTAAAGACAATGTACATATTATTTCTCCTTCTGTTATGACGCCAGAATTGGCCTACGTGATAGGAATAATAGTATCTGAGGGTTATATAGGAGTCGGTAGTATAGAGGTAAATAATACTGATTTAGAATTGCTGGAAACTTATTGTGCCCATGTGAAAACAGTGTTTAATATAGATGTGTCTACAACGTTGGTTAGAAAAGCATACACCGAGAACGGATCTTCCTATAAGGCTTATTATTCTGTTTGTGTAAACAGCAAGCAGGTTATTAGCTTTCTAAAGCAAATCGGGCTAGTTATATCGTATGAAATTGAAGGTCGAGGTTCTCCAAAATATAGAATACCGTGGTCTATTCTTCAGGCAGACCTAAATAGTAAGTTTGCGTTCATAGCTGCGTTTATTAACGGAGACGGGAGCGTACTTCGCAAAGGAAACAAGACCAAAAGATGTGTAGAAATTAAACTATTCAGTAGTTCTACACGTATGCTACATGACTTCAAAACCCTTTTTGTAGACATGGGTATACTATCGTCCCTAGAGCTAGACGACGGTAAAAAGAAAGACGAAGGATCGCGTAAAGGCATATGTCACCGTTTATACGTAGGCACAGGCGAATCGTCTTACCTGTATAATAATATATTGCCCTACTTACTGGGTAGAAAACAACCTTATGTCGAGTGTGACCTATCTAGAACTCACGAGCTGGGTATTCCTAATGACTTGTTTGCTCCTTTTATAGAAAGTCGTATAGTCGGCTCGGATAGTCATGGTGTTGTGTTGGTTGATGATGCCGGGGCTTGTGTCACTATTAAGGGGTTTGGAGTACAGTCAAAACATTTTAGATCCGGTGCTTCTGGACTCCTATACGACCGATACGAAGAAGGAAAATATGACGTATTTTTAAAAATGGTTAATCAATTCAGCCCACGTTTGCACAGAACACTGACTAATCTATTGAATAAATCGTATAAATACGAGAAAATTAAAAGCATTAAGAGAACCAAGAAAAAGATTAAGCTGTATGACCTTAGTATGGCAAATACTAAGCAACCCCTTTTCGTTGCTAATGGGCTAATCGTTAAGAATTCCGGAGGTGACTTCTGGAAAGTAACAGACGTGTGGGATTCTACTGCCCAGTTTAAACTACGTGCTTTATCTATAAGTGAATCGTTTTTGAGCGGAGATGCAAACTACGCTTGCCTAGCTGGAAATTCTATCATACCTACGACATCGGGATTACGCTCTATAGAGTCTTTGGTTGACGAACAACATTTACCTACAGACCTTACTGAAAACAAAAAAGATATATGTGTAGGAATATCACATAAAGTACAATCAAGATATGCTATTGAATCAGCCTTAACTTGGAAGTACAGTGGGTATACAGAAACTACGAGAATAACTAATTCATTCGGAGCCTCTTTAGACTCTACAGCAATACATCCATATTTAGTAGCAACAGGGTTGTTTGATACTGAGTGGAGGAAAACAGAGGATGTAAGAATAGGAGATAACGTTTGTATTCCTATGTATGGGTGTTCTTCTAAAGAGTCTACTTACATTCATAAACACGCTACGTTGTATACTCCTATACGTATGACCGACTATCTTGCATTCTTACTGGGAGCTTTATCTTCTGCGGATTCGCATGTAGACAACGGTGTGTGTACCGTCACTTTCGATACTAAAAAGTCCTTACTCCGTGTTTTGTATGTGTACGAATATATACTTGGATCCGGTCCTGCGGAAGTCTGTGCCGATGCTTGCTTGTTACGTATGTCGGAAGAAGATTACACCTACTTCAAGGAACTTGGATTCGACAGCCCTAAATTACCTGATTGTATATCTACATCTACCGAATCCAACCAAGAGTCCTTTCTACTGGGTCTATCCTGTGGCTATAAAGGCGTTGTGTTAGAGTATCAAATAGGATTGCTATACTCATCTGTACCATACTGTTCTGAACTGCATTCAATGTTATTTTCTTTAGGTATAGTTGGTTGCAGGGAGAAAGATAATCTCCTGATTACATTAAAGGATTACAATAGACTTATACAAAGGCAACCTGAATTTTCCAGAGATACAAGCTTATCGTTTGAATCACCCGGAGAGCTTAAGTACAACAAGCAGTTATCGTTTTCGACAAAACACCTTAATGCCTTTTTAGAAACACGAAAGGTGCATGATGAGTATACGGTATCCACAACAACTACACGGTATTATGATGATTCAGGTAGAATAATTGTTTTATGTGGAGAGTTAAAATTCTTTGATGATGAATACAATGACGAACTGTTCCTGTACGATAAGTACGATAATGGACACTATCTAGGTCAGCTTGCTGGACTGGAGCATATATCCAAATCAACATACAGCCGTATGATGGAATTTATATCTCTTAAGTACGTACTCTCTCCTGTAGTTAGAATAGAAGATGCAGGTATGCAACATGTCTACGATATCTCCATGAATAAAAACGTCGAACCAGCGTTCGTAGCTAACGGCATGATAGTCCATAATACCGCAGATGCAGGCCTTACTGTATTCATTGACAGCTTGCGTTCCTACCGAGACATGTTAACTCGTAAGATGTTCTATAATAAACTATTTCCGCTTATCAGTTTGGTAAACGGCTATACGGTTAATAGAAAAGGAAAAATGATCCATAAACCCGGTCTAATGGATTCTGGTACTATGGAAGATCATCTTGATATAATGGCGGATGGTAGTAGACTGTTGATACCTAACGTACACTGGGCTAAACAGTTGAAACCAGAAGGCGATAGTACCTACATGGATATGCTTGGAGCCTTGACTGAGAAAGGCGTGCCTGTACCTCTACGTGCAATGGCCGCGGCAGGAGGCTTCAACTTAGATGCATTATTGGCTGATGCTGACGACGATGCTGATCTCCTTAAGCGTGTTTCCGAGTATCAGAAAAGAGTTGCAGAAGTCAAGAAGAAGTACGGTCCTGCTGCACCTGCGGAGGATGGAGGTATGGGAGGCTTCTCTAGTACAAGCTCTGACGACTCTCTAGACAGACTGCTTACACAAGAACGCGGACGATCTGACGTCCTTGCAACTAATGGAGGTAGACACGTAGGTATAGCTAAGCGGGATTACGGAGATGCTTCGGAGATAACAGGCGAGACTAAAACGGGTAAAAAGAAATGGATATACAACCAACGTAAGGCTAACGATAAAGTTAATAATAATATCAGAAAAGCAATGAATAACATAACTAGGAATAAATCAACGCCTTTAACTTCCAGAACTGTTACACCTAAGAAATAGAAGAATAATAGTAATTTTAGTACACTAGCTGCTATAGGTAATAGTATAGGCGTCCAGCTGCCATATATGATGTGGTGGCATCTCTCGAACATTCTCAGGTTTTCTATCCTTTTCCTGTATGTATCGAGATGCCTGTAGCAGCTAGTACTAGTAAGGCTCTTCTGTTATGCATAATATCTTTGTGCTTCACGAAGAGCCTTTTTTTTTGTTTAAACTTTACGAGAACACCACCATGTCCGTACTAGATCATACGTTTATACATGTCCAACGAGAACTTAGTAAGAATGTTAAAGTACAAGGTTCCCAAGTACAGTCCCTAGGATCACCCGGTAATGTTGCAGACAGAGAGGCGTATAAAAAGCAGTTTACTACTGTCATACTCCACGAAGACAAGCCTGTCATAGGAATTAAATTAACCGTAGAGGTAACGAACGACACGTTCTGTCCATTTGTGAATATTAGATTCCTATCGACACTAGGAGACGACGGAGCTTTGCACGCACACTCCGACTCGTCGAGTGTTCCGGTAGATGTTGTTATGTTGTACGCTCAGATACTCCAAGGTACGAGAAACTGGAGAGAACAAAAAGATATTCCTTTTTCTTATATATTTATAGGAATGGACTCAAAGGCATACTACGATGACGAGTGAATTGAAACATCTTAATTGGAACACTATGTCGGAAAATGAGCAGAATGCTTGGATCACAGTGTACGCAGAGAACAAAGAAGTTGTAAAGTCTGGAGATACCTACATGTCTAAAGATAGTACAACGCTACCTGATCTGGATTTGACTAGGTTGTATGAAATAGAATCAGCTTTAGGCAAAGACACTCGTGGTTTATATGTCGAGAACATACTAAACGAAATGAGCGCTAAGTTCGGAGAAGGACAAAGAACTCACGCTAAGTTTTATTTTTTATTATTGAATACTCCTATAGATGTTCGTACCTTATGTCTGTACCATACTTTGCGAGGAGATTATGTTTAATCGATTCGTTCTAGACTTATACATACAGTCACAAGTACGCAGAAAAGTTCTGAGTATGCTTGAGATAGGAAGTTTAAGTATGGCTGCTGTATTCATACACGACCAATACAAAACTCAACCGTCGATAAGACTGTTCTTATCTTATATATCTAAAGATATGGATTCCGTCACCTTTCTAATGTTAATGGAGTTAACTATGGAACTCTCTGAGGAGAATAGCGAATGTCTGGCGGCACTCTGAATGCAACGAAACACCTAAAGCGACAAGGATTGGATTCTACTATCACGTATGAAGCGGTAGTAGTCGGTAACATGGATCCAAGATTCTTAGGCAGAATAACTGCACGTATTGCAGGTGTGTTTGACGGTATACCTGATGATGACCTTCCGTGGTGTATATCTATGTACCACCATGTAGATGGATCAAAAGGAGGTGGCTGGGATAGCAATCCTTCTCGTAGTGGTAGTGGTACATTTATGGTACCTAAAGTAGGTCACAAGATAGGAGTTATATTTCCTACAGCGGATCCACACAGACCCGTATGGACGAATTACACCATAGATGAAAAAGGCGTACTACCAGAGACTAAGGTTAACTACCCCGATAGAGCTGTATTTAGATTCTCGAACGGTTCTTATATGATAATAGATACGAAGACAAATGAAGTGTTGTTGAATAACCCTGGAGATATCGACATAACAATACTCGGTGATGTTAATCAAACCATTGTGGGTAACCAAAGTCTGACAGTGACAGGAACTACGGGAGATATACCCAGCTACTTGACTTCAATGCCTGGATCTATTTTAAGTAAGTTATCTCCAAAACCCACTAGATCCATACCTTTCAAAGGACTACAAGGAGGAAGCTCAGGTAACCAACACACTAGGATAACAGGACACCAAACTACGATAGTCGAAGGTAACAGAGAGACTATCGTAAAGGGTAATGACGTGCTGAAGGTTGGTAAAAATAGAATGGAAACTATAGCAATGCTACATAGAGTACAGGCTGCAAGGTCTGAAACTAACGGGTGATACAATGGCCACGATGCATGAAGAACGTTCGTACTTAAATACCTATAGTATATGGGGAGTTAGGCAACTTGATACAGCAGGAACACTCAACATAAAAAGTGTAAATCCTATGTTCTGTACAAGAATAATGCACGCGGAGATTAAGCCTCCTCCAAGGACTTCTAGATTTTTATCTAGTCATCCGTCCACATACTTATTGTAGGTGTAAAATGAAATGAAATTAGTTGTTATCGAAGATCCTATCGAAGAACTTGAAAGACTATTCGCGCAAGCTAAGGAGATGCCTGGTAATAAAGTTTCACACATAGCTGTAACAGTTGCGGAGATGAAGGCTATCGTTACGCATGGCAGGGCCAAAGAAGTTATATTCGACTACTTGAACCCTCAACAGTATAAGTTGGAGCGTCTGGCTGGTGAGATGCGAGCGTTGCGCAACAATCAAGAATCAACAGGTAACTCAATACCGCAACAAGAACTATTCGACAAACTGGATCTAATCGAAAAGAAAGAGATGGAAATAAGAAACTACATACCTAAGTCGTTTAATCAGAACGGCATAATCGTAAAAACATCCCTAAATTAAAGGCAGTATGTTATGGCTAAAGAACTAGAAAGCGCGGATGAAGCTACTGGCAGTAAAATTATTGCAATGATAAAGGACGCACATCTTTACATAGTAGTGCGAGAAAAGACTTCTTATCTTTTTGCGCCTATGTTTAGTAGCAAGGACTCTATGTACAAAGGTAAGAACCTGAAACAGTGTGTGAGGAATGCGCTGGCACAAAAGGAACGTATCGTACAAGCAGAGTCATATCGCGAAATCTATGAACACTTAGTTAAACACTGATACACGTAAATACCCCCCTTAACCCTCTTCATTGAGGGTTTTTTAGGTCTATGGTGAGCCTTTATTCTGTTGTACAATAGTAATTTAACTTGTGGTTATATGCCGCAATTTATTTTTGTTAAACTATAGGAGATTACCCTGTGAAGGCTCATAATTTTGAAGTGGTAGGAACGGCTATTGTGCCGGCACCTACCCAACCAAACCATGCTGCCCGACTACAAGATGTAACTGAACTAGTTGGTAACTCAAATCCAATTTTTATAACGGATGTGACGCCAACTTCTAGCGGTATCGTTGCAGCAAAGAACTACGCTGCAACTATTCCTGCTAATCAAGTGGTTACAACTTGTATTACGGATACAGCAAACGTACGTATTCACTTTTTGACAGAAGGCGGGAGCGCGTTTTATAACCCTACCGTCCAAGTTGAAGGTGTGGATGCGGACAGCATGACAGAAGTTGCTAACGATAAACGATTGTTCGAAGGCTATCGAGACATTGTTGTAAGCGAAACTGGAACATTTACTGTAACATCCTCATCAGGTTCAACGTCTACTGTATATATTACATTAGCCACTGAAGGACCTGTTGTGCAATCTGTAGCTATCGGAGCCTTACCAGGTTCACAGACCGAGCTTAAGTCAGGCGACTCTGTTCCTGTAACAGGTGTTGTAGCAAACGACGCTACTGCGCTTAATGTGCAGAATTCTGGAGTTGCTGCTTCTGGTAGTCTATCGCTTGGAGCTGCGGATTCAGGAGGAGCTGGTTTTAAAACTTTCTCTGGTACTGTTACCGTATCAAGCAGAACAGGAACTCTAACTGTAGGTGTTAAAGGTGAAAACTTCTTAGGTACAGAAGGTGCTGCTGTTCAATCCAGTAACACTGCTGTTCTTAACCAGACGTATCCTACCGTACCTACTATCAGTGTTGCTTATCCTGCTAGCCAGAATGCACTTAAAGGTGCTGAAACAGGCACAGTAACAAGTGCAATAACCAATGCCGATACTGTTATATACACGTTCGACAATGGTACTGTTACTGATCCTACGGTACTCGCTAACGGTAAGACTGTTGCACGTACTTCTGGTACGTATGTGACATCTAACAACTACCACATTACGGCAACTAAGGCGTCTAACGATGCTTCTACAACCCGTAACGGTTCTGTTCGTATTGCTGACACTGCTCCTACTGCCGCTGTATCTATAAGTGGTAATCCTAGCAGACTGCGTAGTTCTGCCGCAGGTGAAAGTTACACTATTCAGATCACTCCTACTCAGGTTCTCGATGCTGCTCCTACTATGGATGCTTCTATCGGTACTTGGCAGGGTTCGTGGACTCCTAGTGGAAATAACTGGACACGCGTACTGCTTATTACAGATGCTGACGCTAAAGGTGCTGGAACATTCAGTAACTTAGCAATGAATAACGAAGCACTTGTATCAGGCACTGTAATAACTTCTGGATCTGCATACACTGTTGGTGGTATTGTATTCCGTGAAGTTACTTTTCCTGCGTTTGCTCGGTATGCTGCCATTGGAGCTTCTGTCGAAACTATCGGGAAGACAACTTCAAGATACTCAGGAGGCACAGATGCATTGCTCCTTAGGGCGGATACTAATGACGTAGCTGCTAGCTACACCATTGTTGATGCAGGCGGTCTATATGATCCCAACGGGTCGTACTTATTTATCTCCGACTTAGCTTTTTCCGGTTCGAACACCGCCGGAACGTTAAAGCTGGACTTTGAGGAGGTAGTGTAACATGGCCAATCCATTTCAGGACTTCATCCAGTTAGAACTTCCAAAGCGTCCGTTTTTAGAAACTGACACAGCGGAAGAAACAGTATTCGTACGTCGTGGTGTAGCACCTAGACAAATGCAGACCATAGCATTGAACGACGGTGAAGTGTTAGGTAAAGTTGCAGGAACCTTGCAAGGCGTTGTACCAACTTCCGCAACAGGAGTACTGCATAACCAATCATCTGCCGCAACTACGTGGACTATCAACCACGGTAAGAACAACAAAAAAGCTATCGTTCAAATTGTCGATAGTAATGACGATGTTCTTGTATCAGATAATATCAGAATTGAGTTGAACTCTATAACTATTACGTTCCAGATAGCGCAAGCTGGTAACGCAAATATTATGTTCTTCTAATGCCCAGTAGAGTGTGTCGTCTACTCTGGGCACACTCTACACTAAACTGCATACAGCTATAGGTATACTAATATGTCTATGACCCTAAAACCTCAGTTGTCTCCACCTACCAGCACACCTATGGTTATAGCTGTAGGTCAGTTTCAATGTGATATCGAAAACACCATTATGGATCATTACACTGCACCGACCATAGCAGCACTAATAACCGACCCAAATCACGTAGGCAAAACAGTCTTTAAACTTCCATAAGGGTATAAACATGAACTCATTAACTACTCCTGGATTAGCATTATTTGCTACGGCTCAGAGTACGCAATCGACAGTAAACATAGATAAATTTGTTTACGCAGATATAACAGGTTTAACTTCAAATCCAATTGACCCTAACATGGTCATGCCTACAGAACCTCAACTAGTACATACGCAAGGTATCTCACAGGTTGGCGTAGTTAACACAAACATGGTCGTGTACAGCGATATAGTGTTAAGTAGTGTCCCGCAATTTGACTACAACTTCATAGGTGTCGCAGACTACAATAACGTAATTATAGGAGGTCTTTGGGTACCGAGAAGGACCAAGAGCGCAGGTAACACATTAGTATCAAACTTTGCGTTAGAGTACTCTAATATAAAATCACTAACTACTGTGGACACCTTAGCGGAGTCTTGGCAGCTGGACAATATGCTCCTCTTTCGTGGAGTTGAAGATCGTCAAACTTTGTTAGCTAAAGATATGTTTGGAAGCTTGTTCTTCGATAACGCATTTAAAGTAGAACAAGACACCTCGTTACACAAAGTTTTAGCTGGTATAGGTTACGTAGAAGGTGTTAGAGTAAGTATCGATACAGAAATCAACGTAGTTGACTTTGGCCCTTTCCCAACATCTATATTCGTAGATGCGACCATAAAACCAACAATCAGTGGATATGAAACAACAGCCGTGTTGGTTTCCTCAGTTGCTGACGTACCAAACTACGTAGATGGAGAAGGATTCAACCATTATGTATTAAAGGTAGCTGATATTGCAGGAGACGAGACTGTAGCGGATTTACGTACTGCTCTGCCTACAGGTGCAGTACTTGACAATGCTGTACAACCTACAGGTACATACCCAGCACTTCGAGCACAGGCAACAACAAAAGAGGACGTAGGACTATCTAATATTCCTAATGTAGTTTCAGGTAGCGTAGTTAGTACTGCTACTGACGTACTTGCAAATTCCCTTGCCGTTAAAACAGCATATGACAAAGGACAGGAAGGAGTAGCCACTGCTCTAGCCCTTACCTATACCGACGTAGGTGCTCCTGCACTAGTACACGACCATAACGCGGACTACTACACACAATTACAAGTAGACACTCAAATAGCTAACCTAGTCAATGCTGCTCCTACTACCTTAGATACGTTGAATGAGCTTGCTGCGGCATTGGGTGATGATCCTAACTTTGCTACAACAGTCAGTACTCAAATTGGAGGCAAAGCGGACATAGGGCATACCCATACAGCAGTAAGCCTTGGTGTAAATACTATCGCAGAAGTAGACGCTAAAGTTGCATCAGGTATCCAGATTAGTGATGCGAATGTTAAATTTGGCTTTTTTGCAGAAGCCGATTTAAACACTTTTATTGCAGGTGCAGTTAAGGGTGTGCATACTTTAGCGGGTAGTGAGAAGATTGTTAATTTAGATACTGCTTCCGCCTCTTTCGGTACAACTTACACTGTACAGTCTTCTGGTGTACCAATCCTGTTGGATGCCTACGTAGGAGGAAATCTACTATTCTCTGTAATACACAAGACAGATACTTGCGCAGCCGCTACATATCTTGTGTACAAAAATACTAACAATGAAAATGATTTGGCAGTAACTGGTTATAGAGATACTTCTGGTATTCGTTACTACGGTGAAGGTGTATTTAAGACGGCTGAAGCTAGACTGGACGAGATGGGGACGCTTACAGACTTAAATACTACAGATCAAAGCAATTTAGTTGCCGCTATCAATGAAGTACGCTCCTCAGGAGCCGCTATCGGAGTTGAAGCCAATACTCCATCTACTGTCGTACAACGAGACGCTATCGGTGATATAACCGCAAGACTGCTACGTAGTGAGTATGTTGTTGATGCTGGCTCTATACCCGCAGGTTCAGCTTTGTCTTATCGGGTAGAAGAAGGTACAGCCCCTGCGGATAACTATGTACGATTCGCCGACCTAGATACAGTGAAAGCCTTCCTCGGCATAACAAACGTAGTTACCACGGACGTTGATGCTGTAGTCACTGCCGAACACGCTTTCACGCAGGCACCTACAGGTGGTTATATTAGCGGCACGGACGTGGCTACTTGGGGTGGAGGTATATGGGGAATCGGAAAAGACTTTAATGGGTCTGCAAATGGTATTGGATTTGACAAGACTGGTATGTATGGAATGGCTTGGATACGACCCGCTCACCCTCTATACAATGCTTATATCGGTGAAGGCATGTACGTGATCGTTGCAGGTGTCGTAGTAGGCGGCATAGGTGATAAAGGTGTGTGGTCATCCGGAACAGTGAGCCAACAATAAATGTAGAGGTACAGGGACGTACATCCTAGACGGGAAACTATTATGAATATAAGTTTAAACAGCGTTGACCTATTTTCGCACTCTATGTCTAGTGCAGAATTTGAGTCCATGCGATCCTCAAACAGGATGCAGTATGCTGGATCAGGCTTTGTTGAGATGGGGCGTAGTGGGTCAGCAGCATCCTCTAGATATGTGGACGACGGTATATGGATGTGGTACAACGCATCTGCTCCTAATGTTATCATTCTAGGGAACGCTGACTCCAACGGCGACCAAAACACAAACAGCGCCACAAAAACACCCATAGTACATATAGACGGTGCGCTGGTAGAAATACGCGACTCGGGGGACATATATCAAGAAAACATCATCGTCTTTCCTGATGCACCTGACGGTAGAACCACGTACGACACTTCTAATCTGGCTCGCGTTCAGCACGCCGATCCTGCCACTGCTTTTGCTTCCGAAACCTCTACCAATAAAGTGATACTCTGTAGGTCTGACCTTGTTGGCTTAGAATTCTGGTACGAAAAACTAGATACTAATGACGTTGTTTACCCATTAGGTAACGTGCAGTATGCGCCTGCTGTATATAAAGGCATAACCTTACTGGACAACCTGTTAGCTACAACCTACAGCGGCAAGCTTTCTGGTTACGGGGTAGATGCAGGATTTGGGATGCGTTGGTCGACCAGCACAGACGACCAGAAACGAGAGTTTTTGCAAGACTCTCGTAATAACATATTTTACGATGACCAAGGCACTTTTATTCAACTGAGATACAGAATTCGGGTAATAGAAGGTACTGATAGTGACTGGTATAAACTTGATTCTATAATACCCGATGGGAATGCAAATTCTGTCGGGACTGTTTCCGGGCGAGCATTACAGGCGCAAGGACTTCGGTCTACCGTAGCAAACAGCGTAACTGTAGACGACGGGACGTTAATGTACACCTATGATCACCCTAGCTCACATAAGGTATTAGGTACGTTAGGTAACTCTAGTAGTCTCTGTACTGACTATGACTCTTGTTGTTTTATGCAGATAGCACTAGTGGCCCGACGTAATTCAGGGGCTTATCATCCTGACTACAACCCAAACGGCAGCGCAGACTTCCACGAAGCAGGCGTAGCATGGCACAAGTGGTACGAAGACTTCAGTACATGGAAGACAGTTACCTCGACTGTAGACTGTTTTACTGGTATGTTGTCTATTCCAGGACTTCATGCGTCAATCAACCACGGTTCTGATGGTTTGGGGCGTCCTGACGATAAGTATTTTGACATCATATACCCAGAGGATGTACAGGATCGTAGAATGTCCGCACGTAAAGTGACTGACTACAAACGTCTGTTAGACAAGTACTGGAACAAAGCACTGGATGGAACGCTAAGAGGTTTAGGTAGAAACTTACGTATGCGTACCATTGCAGAAACGGTTACAGTATCCAGCGTTGGGACTTACACACCATCGAACTACGGAGGCTCACTGTCTTTCGCTACATCGGCCAGTACTAACCCGAGAGACACAAACACGCAACCACTATACAACAAAGGATCAGTTGCATGGGTGTTAATGGGGAGTAATAGGGAAGTGATGACTATCCCTCGGTACGGTGGGTCTGATAGCATTTACTGGCCACACGCTTCTAACTCAGCGTACGTATACGGTATAGGAGACTACAATGACCCAACGGTAGAGTTTAATGCCAAGTTTCCTATAGGTACAGTCATATCTATAGGCGCATTGGTACAGGATAACATGACTCCAGGCGATACTTTTTTAGCGTGTGACGTAATTGGCGACCCATCTCGATTCCCTGCTCGCTGGTTGACCACAGGACTGCCTGGACCTCTTACCAGTATACCGCCCAGCTCTGTTGTGCTACAAAACTATATCCTACGCAATAAAGCCATAGGCACGCCTTTATTGATGGTGTACACAGGTGACTTCGGGGCTACATGGAGCGACCTAACATCAGTGTGGGCATCAGCATATAGCGAAACAATAAATGGGTACTTCGAAGATATTTCACCTACAGATGTCGTACTTGTATTTTACGAGGCAAAAGCACCTATGTTCAACGACACTTGGACAGCAACGCACATGCTTGCTTATGGCAGTCCTAGCTTTATCGACGCATCCTCTATAACAACAGGTGGAGCTGTTGTTTCGGAGGCTCTTGGTAGACACTCCTCAGGTTCCGATAGTATTAACATACAACTAGAAGAGAACGAGATTAGTTCTGTTGATTTTGCAGACTACATTAAACACTCTGTCTTCACGTCTATAAGTGGTGACGGCTCCGCTTCTGGATCGGCGTCAAAGTTTTTCCCTAGACTAGATACGAGTAGTAGACGCGCAAAACGTGCTTTGATGTATGAAGAGGTTAAGGCAGGAGTCGACGATAGAGGTGATTTCTCTCCGTCCAGTTCTCTACGTAGGTTGACAAATTTAGTGAACAATAATAGTGACCGTATAGACCGTGGGTCTATGGCGACTACCCTGCCTTTCTTCATAAATGGAGGTGAATAAACATGACGAATATAAGTTTAGATAGTGTTGACCTATTGTCCCATGCTATGTCTAAGGCAGAATTCGAGGCTACTCGTGCCGCTAAGCGATTGGAGTACGCCGGATCTGGTTTTATAGAATGGGGGCGCACAGCAGCAGGACACGCTACCGTAAACGCCGGAATACGGGTAACAATAGGAACCAATAAGTTTGCCATGGGTAACTCATCTGCCTATGCAGACGAGGATAAAATAAGTGTAACTAAGACCCCACTTGTTAATGTTGATGGTGCTTGTATTGACCTGCGTTTCTCTAACGCAGATGACGGACTAGAACAGAGCTGGCCAAAGCTGGCGGCAGTGCCTGTGGGAAATAAGACAAGAGACAGTTCCACAGGCACTGTAGTTACCCATGCGAATGTAGCAACAGCCTTTGCGGCAGAGACATCCACCAATAAAGTAATTCTTAGTCGTAATGATTTAGTTGGTTTGGAGTGTTGGTACGAAAAACTGAGTACCCATGACCTAGTTTACCCCCTCGGCAATGTACAGTATAGCCTCCCAACCTATAAAGGGTTGACGACAGTGAACAACTTGATTGCAGTGTCGTATAGCGGGGTAGTTGCAGGGTACGGTGCCAGATGGTCAACGCTAACGGACGCACAGAGACGTGTATTAACACAGGCACCTGAAAACAATATTTTTTACGATGAACTGGGCGAGTTCTATCAGCTCCGTTACCGTCTTCTTACTGTAGAAGGCGTTAGCGGATATTGGAGTGACCTAGATAAGTTCACAGACTCCGTCGCTGGGTCTGCTATCCACCAATTACCTACTGGCTATATGCGGCTACAAGGCAAACAACTGACCGTAACACCTACTGTTAGTTCCGATGATGGAACACTGGCGTATGCGGGTACTCACGGTAATCGACCGTCCTCTCGGGGTGTATTCGGCAACAAGTCTGCTGTCTGTACTGACTACGATGCTTGTTACTTCCTTCCTATTGCACTAGTAGCTCGCCGTAATATGGGAGCCTATCACCCAGACTATAATCCTAATGGCACTACTACGTTCCACGAGGCTAGCGTAAAGAACTGGCATTGGTGGGAAGACTTCAGTACATGGAAGACAGTTACATCTACCTTAGACTGTTTTACTGGTATGGTGGCTATCCCAGGCTCAGCAGGGGCAGTGGCAGCAGGTGTTAACTATGCTGGACGCCCAGACAATAAGTATTTTGATAACGTCTACGCAGACGACGTTAAAGACCTACGAATGTCGGCACGTAAAGTGACTGACTACAAACGATTATTAGACAATTACTGGAATAAAGCACAGGACGGAACGCTACGTGGTTGGGGAAATCATTTACGAATGAAGACTATTGCAGAAACGGTTACAGTGGCAGGTTCTGCCGCTCAATACGGAGCAGCTAACACTGGAGGTGCGATGAACTTTCTCACCAGTGCATCCACTAATACACGTAATGAGGTATCCATAGAACTAAGTGGTCTAGTCGCACACTCTTGGGTGCTAGCAGGAGACAATAACGAGATTATGGTACTGCCAAGGCAGAGTGTTAATGGTGATTTCGTATACTGGCCATTTAACAACAACAACGCATACTTGTATGGACTCGGTGCCTACAATAATCCTGTATCAGAATTCAACGCCAGGTTCCCTATCGGAACAGTGCTATCTATAGGTGCACTGGTAGAAGACGAGCGTACTGCACGAGGCGACACTTACCTAGCTTGTGACATCTCTGCACACCACGCAAACCTACCGTCACGCTGGCTAACTGACGGACTTCCCGGCACCTTAATCGCGCCTCCTACTGGATCACAGCAGGATGTTGTGTTAAGCAAAAAAGCTGTAGGTAATCTATTGTCGGTTGTTTATTCCACTGACAATGGAGTTACGTGGACGGAATCTACGGCCTCGAACAATGCACTATGGAGCGAATCACTAAACGGGATATCTGCTGGCACGGTACCTAGCACTTGGGTAGTGCTTTATTTTTACAAAGCAAAAGCACACGTGTTTACCGAACCTTGGACGAACACTCATCTACTGGCACTGTCTGGAGCGGATTTTATAAACGCAGCAGCGTCAAACAAAGGGGCATACCTGGTGTCCGAGGCTATAGATAAACATGGAGCCGGAACAGGTAACACAAAAGTTAGACTTACAGAGTACAGTACTAGCGCAGTAGGTCTCGGCGCACCTACTGTCCACTACCCTCACACAACAACAGCCGCTAATGGGGTAGGAGGTGCTGCTAAGTTCTTACCTCAGTTGGACGTGTCCTATAGCCAAGCAAAACTTGCTGTTGTATATCAAGAAGTACTGACAGGTACGGACGATCTGGGTAATTTTATTAGCACGACGCCAAATCTTAGGCGTGTCGCCAACGTGCCTGATCTTGGCGGTAATCTCATACGACGTGGGTCTATGTCTGTCAAGCTTCCGTTCTTCGTCAGCGAAGGTAATTAAACCGAACAGGAAATACAACCATGGCAAATACAAGTTTAACCGATGTGGATCTTCTGTCTCATGGTATGTCTAGGGCTACCTTCGAATCTAACAGAGAAAACAACAGACTCCTGTTTGCAGGGTCGGGTTTCGTCGAGTGGGGGCGTGCTGCCTCGATTCCCATAAATGAAGGTATGTGGGAACACATACATGTGGCCTACCCGAACGTGTTTTTCATAGGGAATTCCAATTCAAATGGGGACAACAACACAAACAGCACGTCTAAAACACCGTATATAAACGTAGACGGTGTTATGATACACATGCGAGACGTAAACTTCTCTGCTCAGGAGAACCGTATTACGCTTAATGCTGCTCCAGATGGTACGCAGACCTACGATAGTTCTACGGGTGCCTTTGCGGACCATGTAGATCCAGCCACTGCGTTCGCTGCCGAAACTGGTACCAACAAGGTAGTCCTAAGCAGGACAGACTTAGTTGGGTTAGAGGTATGGACAGAAAAATTAGTTACTAACGACGTTGTTTACCCCCTCGGGAATGTGCAGATCGGGACGGCCTTATATAGAGGCATAACACTGGTCGATACTTTGATGCCTCTATCCTATAGTGGTAATTATATCGTAGGGTATGGTGCTCAGTGGTCTAGTCTGACGGACGCGCAGAAGCGTGTGTTCTTGCATGATGAGGAGAACAATATTTTCTACGACGAACAAGGCGAGTTTTATCAAGTACGATACAGAGTTAGGTCTATCGACGGTGTTAACAACGACTGGACAGAACTAGATTCGTTTACCGATTACGGTATAGAGAACGCTGTGTATACAGGAGAACCCGTTCCTGGAACCCCAACGTTTCTACGGCTACAAGGTAAGAAATCCAGTGCTGATCCACTAGGAAACAACAACGGTGAACTTGCGCTTACTTATAAACACTTAAGTAGCATGAACATCCCAACAGTAGGTGCATTCGGTAATAATCTACCTACACTGACTGACTACGATGCTTGTTATTTTATGCCTATTTGTTTGGTGTCTCGCCGTAATATGGGAGCCTATCACCCAGACTATAATCCTAATGGTGTGGCCGTGTTCCACCAAACGGGTATAAGGGCATGGAAGTGGTGGCAAGACTTTAGCACATGGAAGACAGTAAGTTCTACCGTAGACTGCTTTACAGGTATGAGTAATGTTGCCAGCGGGACTGCTTCTGTAGGGATGATTGAGTCAGGTGCTGTTTACCTTGGTAGACCTGACTCAAAATATTATGACGTTATATACGCTACTGACATCAAAGACCTTAGAATGTCTGCTCGCAAGGTTACGGACTACAAACGGTTATTAGACCTGTACTGGAATAAAGCATTGGACGGTACGTTGCGTGGGTGGGGCAATAACACAAGGATGAAGACTATTGCAGCTACTGTAACAGTGTCCAGTGTAGCAGTGTACGACCCAAACAATGCAGGAGGCGACATAAACTTCGCTACGTCCGCCTCTACTTACACAAGAGGCGCTGCGACCAATGTACTAGGAGGCTTAGAGGCCACTGCTTGGGTACTGACAGGGGACAACAACGAGGTTATGGTGATCCCTATTCGGTCTACTACTGGAGGAAACAGTGTATACTGGCCTTACTCAAGTAACCGAGCGTACCTCTACAGTGTAGGCAGACTCAATAACCCCACTGCCGAGTTTAACGCCAAATTCCCTATAGGAACCATACTGTCTGTTGGTGCAGTTGTACAGGACAACGTCTCTCTGGGTGATACTTTTCTAGCGTGTGATGTGATAGGAGACCCTGCACGCTTCCCCGCTCGTTGGATATCTGAAGGACTTCCCGGTACTCTTATTGCGAGACCTACAGGGAATAGCCAAGAATTTATATTCAGCAAGAAGGTTGTAGGTGGTCCTCCTGTGTCTGTAGTGTTGTCTATTGATAACGGAGTTACGTGGTCGGACAACACAGCTAACTGGGTTGCGGCATACGACGATACTAAAAACGGACGAACAGGTAACGTCGCTGTTGCTCAGATCATGCTTATTTACTATAACGCTAAGGCACCTGTGTTTATAGACGAAGTGACGCCTGACTCTGTACAAGGACTTGGTCGTGTATCTCATATTAACTCATGGCCTGTCAACAATGGGGGGTCATTACCTACAGAAGCTTTTGGTGTACATAGCGCAGGCGCTATTAACGTGGCTGTTCCAATCGTGGAACAAGAAACACAAGGGACTCAAATAAATTCGATAGTGCAGCTTTCTTATTCTGGTGTGTCAGGTACAGCTTCAAACGGTGCAGGTAAATTCTTATCTGTACTTGCATCGTCTTCCGGGAAGGCTGCACTGGCAGTAAAGTATAACCAAATCATTGTTGGTACTGATTCTCCTGCAGCCATGACGATAGTTGACGATAGGCAGAACCTAGACGTAGACCTAAACTCAGCAAAGATATCAGTCGGTTCTATGTCTATCAAATTACCCTTCTTTATAAACACTGGCGAATAATCAGTACAGTAAAGACAAAAGGAAATAACCATGACGAATATCAGCCTAACTGGATTTGACTTATTGTCTCACGCCCTATCTAGATCGCAATTCGAGTCCAACAGAGAACAAAATAAACACAAATACGCTGGATCAGGTTTTATCGAGTGGGGACGTACGGCAGTTAGTACGGTAGCTACTGCTATCAATGAAGGAATGTGGACATACACATTATTACCAAACATAATAATAATAGGCACTAATGACACAAATACTGACGTTAATACACACAGCAAAACACGCCGTCCCGTAGTGAACGTAGGCGGCATGGTATTAACTATAGAGAGTTCCGAGTATGCAGTCCAAGAGAGCATAATTAAATTTCCCGATGCACCTGACGGACTCACTACCTTTGATTCTTCTACAGGAGCATCCGTTACCCATACAGACGCCGCGACCGCCTTTGCAGCAGAGACCTCCACCAATAAAGTGGTTGTTAGTCGCACAGACTTACTAGGATTAGAGGTATGGACAGAACGTCTAGATAACTTAGACATAGTATACCCGTTTGGTAACGTGCAGTTCGGCCTACCTACATATAAAGGTATTACGTTATCTGATAGCCTAGTAGTACAGACATACAGCTCCGCATCTTTTGCAGGACAAGGGGCACGCTGGAGCACGCTGACGGACGCTCAAAAACGGCTGTTCACGAGTAACCCCGAAAACAACTTGTATTACGATACTAATGGCGATTTCTACCAAGTAAGGTACAGACTTCGCGTATCCATAGGACGTAATGACGACTGGTCTTACGTCGAGGAGACTACACCGGGCTCCTTGAATGCTGCTATTGTTGGGGGTACCACAGCAGGAGGTTATTTAAGTATACAAGGAAAACGGACTGTAGACCCTCATATAGACACAGACGGGCAGACATGGGCTTATACGTACGAAAATCCAAGCAGTAACAAAGAAATAGGAACCTTAGGTAACAAGTACTCTACCTGCTCCGACACCAGCGAGAGTTTTTATATGCCCATATGTCTTGTCGCAAGGCGCAATCAAGGCGCATATCACCCTGACTATAACCCAAATGGAGCAGCCTGTTTCCACCAGAGTGGCGTTGCACACTGGCAATGGTGGCAAGACTTCAGCACATGGAAGACAGTAAGTTCTACCGTAGACTGCTTCACAGGAATGGTGTCTATTCCAGGACCTATAGGTACCTCAGGTTATACGCCTCCTGGTTCCAAAGGACAGCCTGACGAAAAAGCCTATGACGTTATATACGCTACTGACGTTAAAGACTTACGGGTGAGCGCTCACCTCGTATATGATTACTCCAGGCTGTTGGATCAATATTGGAATAAAGCACAGGAAGGCACACTGAGGGGTTGGGGAAATAATACTAGAATAGTGACAACCACAGCTACTGTCACTGTGTCTAGTACTTCTTTGTATCAATCAACCAATACGGGGGGTTCTTTGTCCTTCGGTACGTCAGCCTCTACATACCCAAGAGATACTACAACTCAAACGCTGTCGCAAGTAAACACGTTGGCTTGGATACTGACCGGAGATAATGGAGAGCGGATGGTGTTACCGAGATATTCAGGCACAACAGGAGACTTCATATACTGGCCTTACACAGATAATAAAGGTTGGTTATATGGTCTTGGCGCCTCTAATAATCACACAACAGAATTCAACTCCAAGTTTCCTATAGGCACTGTTCTACATATAGGCTCCTTAATACAAGACAAAGTAACACCCAAAGGAGACGCCTTTATCGCGTGCGACGTGATAGGCAACCACGCAAACTTCCCTGCCCGCTGGTTCACTGTAGGTATGCCAGGAATATTGATAGGAGATACAGACGGGGTCAATAGAACGAACGTTTTAAGTCGTAAACGTGTGTCCGGTTCTACTGCATTATTAGTATTATACTCTACAGACAACGGCGTAACATGGAACTCGACCTACACAGCAGCTTTCAATTCCGTATGGGATGAATCTTTAAATGGATTCCCGTTAACCGGTGGAGCTGTTGGATCGCTTTACTTGGTCTTCTACGAAGCCGAAGCACCTGTGTTTAACGAGGGTTGGGATTTCACTAGACTGTCGGTGCTGGGACAGGCCTCTCATATAGACGAATGGGATGCGTCTAATGGCGGTCTTTTGTGTCACGAGGCACTTGGCTTCCCTTCGTCTGGGACAACGAATAAGTCCATTGCTCTATCTAACTATGCGTACTACCAACCTTTAACCTTACAAGGAGCAACACAGATCCCTTATACAGATATGTCTGGTACGGACGTTTCAGCGGCGGCGCGGTTCTTACCTGTGTTAGGAACTCGGCGACGCAAAGCTAAGTTAGGCATAATGTACAACCAGATCAAGACAGGCACTGACGCACCTCCACAAATACAGTTGTCACAAAACAGACGCGACTTGGTTGCTGATCTAGGCACAGCACCGATAGCAGTAGGCTCTATGTCTATTACCTTACCTCACTTTATAAACGATAGCGAGTAAATATCATGGGAACTCTCAACCCTAACGGGCATCTAGACCTAACAGGTTTACAAGACATTGTTAACGCCCGAACTAAAGCTGCTTTTCTCGCGGACAGAGAATCTAATAGAAGGTTGTATGCGGGAACGGGTTTCATAGAGTTTGGCCGACGTCCATACGCAGGCGTCAATGAGGGTATGTGGACATCCACCTCTTCGGGGTCTGCGAACATATTTTATCTAGGCAATGACATAACGAATGCTGATGCAAACACGAATAGCCCTACACATACACCTATTGTAAATGTGGATGGCGTATTGGTATCCATCTTGGGCTCTAACTGGACTGGCGAAGAAAATGCAGTATTTATTGATAGCACTATAGATGGAACCAAGACCTGCGATACTGCCAGTAGACTGTTAGTACAACATGCCGACCCGGCTGCTGCTTTCGCTGCCGAAACAGCTACCAATAAAGTAGTGTTGAGCCGCACCGATTTGGTGTGCTTGGAATTTTGGTATGAAAAACTCAGTACAAACGACATTGTTTACCCGTTAGGTAATGTACAGAACGGGCATCCATCCTATAAGGGGATTACATTGTCCAATACGCTTATTAGCTGGACGTACAGTTCGCTAGGCCCTTCAGGGTATGGCGCTCGTTGGAGTATACTGACAGCAGATCAGAAACTCACGTTTGCACAAGACCACGAGAATAATATATTCTATGACGAACAGGAGGAATTTTATCAACTTCGTTATAGGTTTCGCGTAGTAGCTGGCTATACTAATGACTGGTATGAGCTTGATAGTATTGTGCCTAACGGAGCTATTAGCGGTGTTTACAATGCTGGTGGTGTTAGTAATACTTTTTTACGTCTACAAGGCAAACAAGTAACGGCTTCTGGTGTAGGAACGGATGACGGCACTATTGCTTATACGCACGATCATACGGCTGTAAACAATGCGCACACTATAGGTGCATTCAGCTCTAAGCACCCTGCTCTCACGGACTTTGATCTGTGTTATTCGATTCCAGTTGCACTAGTCGCTCGTCGTAATCAAGGAGCTTACCACCCTGATTATAACCCTAATGGCTGTGCACCTTTCCACCAGTCTGGAACTAATTACTGGAAGTGGTGGCAAGACTTTAGTACATGGAAGACCGTAACAAGTACAGTGGACTGCTTTACTGGCATGTTAGGAATACCAGGTGGCGTAGGTTTACTTGCATCAAGTCAAAGTGGACGCCCAGACAATAGGTACTACGACATTATATACAAGGAAGACATAAAAGACCTCCGTATGAACGCACGTAGAGTAACTGACTATAGTAGACTACTACAGAATTATTGGGAATCAGCTACGGAAGGAACGCTACGTGGGTGGCAACAACCAATCCGACACCATTTAACTGCAAACTTAAACTGGTGGTACGGTACTAATGTTCTTATGGCATTTTATTGGAATAATACCTTACAAGGACTGGACAAAACACAAGGTCTTACATTAACAACGTTTCCAGTTGGGTCTGTTCTTACTTTTATATTGAACGGAATAGTGTACAATGGAACTGCTACATCGTCAATTGGTGCAGACTATCAGTATTTTGACCTGGACATCGCGCTTCCTACCATGACCGACAGGACGCTCCAAAACTCAAACTTTATCCTGTTATTAACGCCGGAGCAAATGGCGTCAAGAACCCACAAAAGTAGTATAAACGATTCTGACGTTGGCTATGCCGATGAGTATCTTGCTTGTGACATACTTGGAAATCCAACGAATTTCCCGGCTCGTTGGGCCTCAAAACTCCCAGGTCAATACATAGGCACTCCTAACGGAACTGCTGTTGATAGAACGCTGTCCCGTAGAGCAATAGGCGCTCCACACCTAGTACTACAGTCGAACGATGCAGGAGTAACGTGGGCAGATGTTACAGGTAGTGGTACGTGGTCGCAAGAAAATAATTCCTTTATGGCAAGCAACGATGCTGCTAATAGTCTAATACTTATTTTCTATACTGCTAAAGCGCAAATGCTCACACGTAACCTTACATCGCCTACACATGTGGCCGATGGTGTTGTATGTGCGCTAAACACAGCATATTCCAATTACGGTTCATACTTGATTACGGAAGTACTCGGCAAGCATTCTAATAATACAGGTGCGCCCTTCAACCCGACGTATTCGTCTATAACTAGCTATAATAAAAATTCGTTTGGGTACAGTAGCAACGTTTATCACAATAGTATGATACCGTTTACGGCTGTTGGTGGTGTGTTTACTTCTGCTTCTAAATTCTTTACCGAACTAGTGGTAGAAAATAATATGTTGGCAATGGTTGTATACTATAACGAAGTAAAGACTAGTACCAACGACGATGGATTTATCACCATAACATCAGCACGTAGGCAATATGACCTTGACTTGAATTCCGACGGAGTAGCGTTCGGACGTATGGCCATTTCATTGCCATTCTTTAGTGCAGGTGAGTAAGTATGAGTATATTACAAGCGAGCGGTCATCTTACACTTAAAGAGATACGTGACGCAATGCCTACAGTACATTCGTCTTTTAATCATGTGTCAATGAATGGTATGTATGGAACTGCGTCCGGTGTTAATATCGGTGTTAATCCAGCTTCTCCTGATGGTCACTTAAAACTTTCAGATTTTTATGGAAAGAACATTGAGTTTGTAAACATACCCTCTGGAGGTTATATATACGGCGGTGCCGACAGTATAATTACAAACTCGGTACAGTCTACTGGTTACATAAGATATGTCGTAGACCCGACTAAAACATATAGAATGGAAGTAGATTTAACTTCTGTAGGTTCTGTATTGAGTAAAATGTATTGTGTGCTGAACTGTTTTGATATATATGGCTCCCAATCAAATCACATAGAATCACACTATTTTGTGAATACTGCAACAACGCTGGCTGTTGATCTTGTATATGGCGACTACACAGTACAGTTAACGGATGCTACTAATTGGATAGTAAGAACATCCTACTATAATAACAATGTTTTGTACACCCATCCAGACAAGCCTTACGCACCCTACACACGAATGTACAATCTCGGTACATTTAATAACATAGTAGGCAATACGTTGGATATGGTGCATGACAATACTACGACACCTAAAATGTATACAGGAGTTACCCTTCCTGCGGGTACCCCTGTCGGTACAGGGTGGAATGGATCTAGTTATGTATATCCCGCAGCAACTGGGAACACTATACCTGCTGTTGAAACTCATTATACCCAAGATATTACAGGTGACCCAATTAACGGTGATTCAGTATCACAATTCCGACCTGGTACAGCTTATGTGTCAATAGGGTTATTGGCAAACTACGCTCAAACCTCTACGTCATCAATACGAATTCGCAACTACAGATTCTTTGAGCTATAAGGAAAGACCATGGCAACGTTAATCGGCAATCATTTAAGCATTACTGGTCTGCAAGACATTACTCACGTAATGTCTAAGGCTGAATTCGAGCAAATACGCGCATCGAATAGAAGACTGTATGCAGGTGCTGGCTTTGTTGAGTGGGGGCGCGAAGCTTCTCTTTCTTATCCAAGTGTAAAACACGTAAATCAAGGAATAAGAACACAGACAGCAGCAGGTAACGAAAATAGTTTTTGGATGGGTAACGCAGTTGAGAACGATGACCAGACTAAAAACAGTGCTACCAGTTATCCAGTTGTCAACGTAGACGGCATGTTGCTGAAGATAAGCGCGACTAATACAGTATACGCCGAAAACAGGATTATCTTAGAGCCTGCCTGCCCTGGGAATGAAACATACGATAGTGCTACAGGTGCTTATGTCGCTCATGGTTCTATTGCACTTGCATTCGCGTCTGAAACAGCTACGAATAAAGTTATATAGTAATGACCAAGGAGCTAATTCCATAGCGGTAGGGCAGATGTCTATTTCATTGCCTTTCTTTCTATCCGGAGAGTAGTGCGGTTTTATATACGCAGACTGTAACATAATCAAAAATCCAGTTATTTTATTCCAACACGACAGAGACACAGACGATGAAACAAATAAGTGTAAGTATCAATTCAGTTAAACACATGTACGGATTGAGAATTCGACCCTTCGATATAGCCAGCGTACCTAAAGGATACACATCTTTCATAGAACACGACAAAGCTCCTGACAGTATAAAGAAAGAACGCCATGAACGTGACTATAGATTCGGCATTATCGTGTACCCACACCCCCTAAGTGAAAGGGATATCGAACACTATAGTCTTACCGACCTACACGACTTAACCGAAGAAGAACTCTGGTCTAAGTTTGAAGAGTGGGCGGAGAGTATGGCCGAGTACGAAATACCTTTCAAAGAACTTGTTAACGATTTTATAAAACCGCACGCATCTCTTAGAGAAGAGTATCCTTTAAAGGATGAAAAGCCTGCTCTGTTATTTATTCTGTTGCGGAAGAAAGGATTCAAAAGTACTCTTAAAGGACTTGAGGATTACTACGATACTTTGAAATAATACCCACCTCATAGTTATAATTTAAAATAACACAATATAACTATGAGGTGGGTATGTACACGCGACTGTTCCAAGAAGCTAAGGTAGTCCTATCAAATATAAAGTACATACCCTCCTTGTTCACTAGGAATAGTGTTCTGTGTTATGAAGAAGATATAGGTCCGGAGGACTATGAGAGTATATCCGAGTATGAGGAAGCACTCTCTGCCCCTACTGCACACAAGATAGGACCTTTTAGGTGTAAACATCCACTCCTAGTTCTGCGCAAAACCACCGACTCTTCAGAGTCTGTGTACTTCATCAACGGAATAAGAACTAGTTTGTCTGACGCATTCGTAGATAAAACAGTTCACCTTATACACAATCCAACTTACGGAATACTCACAGACGTTTGTGAAGGTATGTTGGGGCGATCTTTTGGTAAGACAAGCTCGGCTGCTAAGTTCAGTGCAGACATAGTAAGGAAAGATTTACTTGCGCATAAAAAAGTTATACTGTTAAGTCACTCCAATGGAGGTATCATATCTTCGAATGTTGTGAAACTATTATTGGAGTGTCCAGACATAAAAGATTCCCATCTAGAACAGTTGGAAATTTATACATTCGGATCAGGGGCTCTATCTCATCCCAGTAGGAATAATCTACCACATGCGGAACACTTTGCTAACGGAAATGACTACGTTGCTCGAATTGGTGTATTGTGGAGAGCAGCTACTATATTTGGAGAGATATTCTTGGATGAGTCCCGTACAGGACACTTGTTGTCTTCTCATTATATAGACGGCCTCTTGGCTGGGTGTTATGGAAAGAGATCTAGACTATTCAGCTATATAAAAACTAAATAAGGTATTTGATATGTCCATAGCAAAAGATTTGAAACTGGTTATACAAAAGTCCTCTTCGCTGAAATATATAGCCTCCCGTAATCAGGATGACCCTTCTCCTACGTACCCTGACGGCGATGCGAAAGATATAAGAGTCACACTATTCATGATGGCGCTACGATTGGTACCCAGTAAGTTTACGGAGCGTAGCAACCTGAGTGCGAAACATCTTATTGTTGAGCATGGTGTACAAGTAAATGAAGACGACAACATAGAGTTTGTTTTTGTTAACGGGATAGGAACTTCGCAAAAAGCGGCGAAGCATAACGCAATGGAGATATCCAAATTCTTTAAGCGTAAGATAACTTTGCTGTATAACCCAACTAACGGAATAGTAGATGACTTGATAGAGTCTGTTATTGGTAGGTCTCTGGATCAGAAAACCGTAGTATGTAAAACTACCTACAATTTTGTACGGGATTCGTTGAGATCAAACAGACGTGTTGTGTTAATAGGATACAGCCAAGGAGGTATAATTGTTTCAAACGTAGTTAAGAATATTGTAAATGAGTGTGATGCTACTATGTTATCTCACTTAGAGGTGTACACCTTCGCAGGTGCACAGGATGAGATGAGTTCTTCCGTGTTCAGCGAACACTTCTGTAACGATACTGATTACGTGTCTCAGATAGGAGCTATTGGATATAAGGAAGAGCAAGGAGGTACAGTTTACATACGCAAAGGTGTAATAGGACACTTATTGAATTCCAACTATCTAGGAGCATTTGCACTAGGTAAATACTGCAACTCGAAAAGTAGATTGTTTGGCTATATACCAACAAAAGGAGGGTTGAATTAATGTTTGTTTCTCATAGTGCTAGTGTTGCCCTGTACGAGTGGTATACATATTACGGACGTAAAGTAAGCTTCAACAACCATAATTCGAACTATGATCTTGCAATAGAACCTAGGGAAAAGTTCGGTATACGAAAAGTAGGTTCCAAATTTAAAGTCATGGAATCCACAAATACTAAACTATTGTTTACGTTATCTCCCCTGGAAGTTAAGAAGCTTGTTTCCAAAAGTAAGGGGTTTGCAGGCAGGGTAAATGGCGTTAAAGGGTTAAAGGGTAGAGGTGGAATGGATTCTAAAAAACCATCTTCCAAGCCTGATAAGCCCAGAAGTACTACATCACCTAGAATTAAAGTAGATGGACATGCGGAACCTTCTCTATACCCGCACGTACCTGACGTACCTAAAGTTGCAGACCTAAAACGCTTATTCACTAAACTAAACAAGCTTTACTTTAACGACGAACTCAAAGATAGTACAATACTCAAACTATCTAATAGCACTAGAGTAAAGGGAACAGCTAAAACTTCTTTTAATGGAAAGGTAATAACACAACAAACCATATTAATGGCTAAAACTTCACTGTTTAACCGGAAGCTTGTGGTGGACGTGATGCTACACGAAATGGTCCACCTACACCATGCTATAAAGTATGTAGAACTAGGAATGACTGAGTATAACGAAAATAATATACGTGACGGACATGGACCTAAGTTCGTAGCCGCAGTACGTAAACTGAATGAGAAAGGTTTCAACGTAGCCGAGTACATAGCAGATGAACCTACTGCTGATTCAGATGTTAATATTTACTCTATGATGTTCTACAACAAAAATACATATTTAGGAGTATACAGCGATAAGTCGTTTGCAGTTAATGTAAGCACTCTCAAGGATGAAATAATCGCTAGGTATGGACCTGCATACTTTAATAGCTACAAATACGGAACTACTCGAAACCAAAACTCCATGATGCTAAGTAAGCTGACAAGCAAAGGCTTACTTAGCAAATCTACAAAGTTGGTAGAGTATGTCTTTTCAAAGCGGAGCGCGTCTATACTAGAATCATTGAATGGACAGGAGGTTGATCTGCGTGCCTCCTCTGTTATGGCTGGAGTATCCGAAGGTATCATAAAAGCAGTTAGAAATAACTCACATGCAAGAATTCTTAATTTCAAAACGTTTGCTTCCTACGTAATGAAAAGCTCCTACGTAGATTCATATACAATAAATTATATGGATCCTCATCTTATGTCAGAAGCCGACCTTAAGTATGTACGGGATTACTGGCAAGACGTTAGTGATAAAGAATACCATACAGAACCTTCTATTGTTACGTCTGTTTGGATACCACTATCTAGGCTGAGTGATCTTCGTGACTTCCACGGACAGCGAACCGCCATATCCGCACTGCTGAATAATTTATACACCAGTATGTTGGACGGCAGAAGGACAGCACAGGAGTTTAAAAAGTTTATGGAACTGGGACTAGCTAAACAACATCTGGCCAGCCCTTCAGACATACACGAATTTGTTACTACACAAATAAAAGCCGCAGGCATACTATGATATCAACGACTTCTGTCAAAAGTAGAAAACTCAATAATGATACCTTTAAATTTGATAAGAACAAGAAGGTGGGTCGTAGAGAGATTACTCAAAAGCTTACTGAGGCTTGCTCTCATTATTGGGTTAAGAAACTTTACTCCGTACATACAGAGGTAGGAGTAGAGGCTTGGGGCAGAAGACGTATAGACGTAATGGCTTTGAACACGAAAGCCCAACTAATAGGGGTTGAAATCAAATCGGGCCTTGAGGACTATCGTGCTGACAAAAAAAAATGGACTACGTATATACCTTATGTTAATAAATTTTATTTTCTTTTTTCGGAAAAACTATACCGAAGTAAGGCGTTCGACACCATAGAGGCCGATACGAAAGAGTACGGTGTAGGTATAATGGTACTAAATGAGTATACAGGACATGTAGAGGTAGTGCGTAACGCCAAGAAACGAATTATGGAAAACAAAAATGCAAAGAAGCGTATTATACTGAAGATGGCTTGGCGAGGAGGAGCCTCAAGGTATAATACAAAAAGGATACGACAAACAAACATATACGATTAAAGGATTTTTTAAAGTGAAACGAATAGTACTTATAGGTACAATAGTGATGTTGACTCCTTCTATCACACTAGGGGTAGATGGTACGGAAGAGCATATGGGAGCTTATACGGCAACTACAACAACAAAGAATGTATGCACTATTGAGCTGAATAGCAAGGAATATCGTGAATGTATAGACTGGCTCATAGATGATAACTCCGACAATTCAGGTATACGTCCGGAGACGATGTGTAGAGCCTCGTTGGAATACTGCGAAGAACAAGAAGTGGTGGAGTACTTTGATATAAACGGAGTGTTAATACGTAGTGCCGTAATCGAAAGTACGGATAACTAACGCTGGGAAAAGGGTAGAAACATGAAAAAAGGATTACTGGTTGTATTGGAAGGGGTTGACTGCTCAGGCAAATCAACGAATATAAAAGAAGTAGCTAAAGTTCTAACGGAACATGGTGTAGACTTTATACAAACAAGAGAGCCTGGAGGTACGTCTTATGCGGAAGAAATGCGTAACTTTATATTTAGAGCTACCGCAGAGAATAACATAGAAGCTATGACAGAACTAATGATGTTTTATTGCGCACGTATCGAACACTGCACTAAGCTCATACAACCAGCACTAGATGCTGGAACTTCTGTTATATGTGATCGATATACGTACTCATCACTGGCTTATCAAGGTGCTAGAGAAGACGTTAGTATTATAGAGATTAAAGCTTTGCATGATTTACTAAATCCATATCTGTGTGTACCAGATGCAGTTATTCTATACGATATACCTACATCTGAATTCATAAAGAGAAAAACTATTCGCGGTGAGGTGGCCGGAGAAGAAGTTAACGGCTTGGAAGATAGAGATGTTGCTTACTTCGACCGAGTACGTACTATATTTGCTGATTGTGCAAAAGAAGAGGACGAAAGGTTCGTAACAATAGATGCTACTCCTGCACTTAATATTGTTCTGGAAGAGACTCGACGTGTGACCGCATCGTTGTTTAATTTGTAATTTATAAGCAACTCAAACAAAACGGAAGATAGAGATGATTCCCATATTCTTGTCCATTTCAACTAGCCGTAGAATGGACTCCATACCAGCACACATAACCAATGTCCTTGTCCAGGATCGTCCTTACTGGAAAGATCTAAAGGACAGACTTCGTAAGATGCCTGAGATAAAGCTCGGAAAATATTTGGGCAAGATGTCACAACAGACTCCACATGAGAACGCACAGCGAATCGCTAAAAAGTTCGAGTTGGATCTATACGTAGGGTATATCATCACCAGGGATGTTAATTCTGGGTCAAACTGGACTATAAATGAACACTCGTTCTGTGTTCATAAAGGTATGGTTATAGAACCTACCAGAATAGAAGAGTATAACTCAACTCGAACCTTCTACTGCGGTTTCAAGGTACCTGAACCCGATATAGCGCAAGGACGCTACCTAAACTTGTTCCAGCGAATACGATATATTCTGGAACATAGTCCGTTAGCCTTGTCTGGAGCAGACGCCGCATGAACTATTCCAATCTGCAAAAAAGCACAGTATATCCAAAAGGATTTATACTAAATACCTTGCAGTGGCCTTGGGGTACAGAAGAGATCACCGTAATACCCGATTCTGCCTACGGAGGTACCAAGGATAATAAGAACTATACTACCCTACGTGTAGGACTTAATACACACGGAGAGTATGTAGGGAGTGCGGAAGACGCCTCTTACTTGTGGACTAAATATGGAATACGTCCAGAACATAGAACGCCGGACAGTAAAGTAACTAGCATAGGAAAAGGACGAGACAATCGTTGGTACGGCTGGAGTCACAGAGCGATATACGGATTTCAAATAGGAGATACCGTAAAGCCTGAGTCCTGCGGCTATTCTCCTAGTAACCTAGAAGAAATGTACTTACAGGAGTATAAGCACTGCGGAGATAACACCTCAATAAAGATAACGTTATCTGAAGACAATAAAACATTCCATATTTCTAAAAAGTACGCCACTAACACAAATAGAGTCGTACACAATACATATGTTGTAGCAGTCGGTAAAGGATGCTGGACAGCAACAACCGAACAGGAAGCAAAAGAAATGGCCAAAGATTTCGCAGAATCCGTAAGTTCAAGTGTAACAACTAGAAGGTTTAAGCCTACTATGCTATCTTCTAACTCCAGTCGCCTTGAAATGGATATAGACTGGGAGTCCATGTCGTCTTCCAGTAAAACTTCAATAGACGCCGCTATAAAGCTTCTGACTGCAATAGTAATGTCCTATGAATTCGATTTCTCTAAGGAAATCGAAGATAAAATAGTACAGTGGGAAACAGATAGCAAATCGTTTTTCCGCAGATTTAAAATACCCTATAAAGATATTCGTGTAGCAGTTCAAGGTATACAAGCTAGTAAAGATCCAGATGATCATCCTGTTATGGACGCAGCTATACGACAACTACTTACGAACGTAGGTACCGCATCCAGATTATTCAAAGCGGACTTAAATTTCACCAAGCTTCAGTTGACCATGTTGAACGACCTACGTTTATACAAACTTAAAGGTAGTACTGCTGCGGAGAAACGTATAACTCAAAATATCAGTTCATACCACGACAATGACTTAAACAGTTTATTTGTGGTTGAGGTGGACGATATGAGTACAGAGCAAAATAAGCTATCAGCTCTAGTTAAGAAACATACAGGTAAGCCAGGTACATCTCTTCCAGTAGATATCCTGAAGAAATGGCAGACTATCGCTAAAGAAAAAGGCGTTAAGTTGAAAGACCACGTCCTATATCTAAAACTAACCGGAGATCTACGTAAAACTGCTAAATCATATTTGCTCAACTTAGTTAGGAATAGCGGTACTAAGCTAATGAGTGTTGCCGATGTCATAGATCAGGCACACAGAGACGGAGTGTATATAAATTTACCTAAAGGTTTCGTAGGGAAAATAGATGATAGCGGTAAATTTTATACAGTAGCAGGACTACAACTTCGTACCGCTCCTGCAGGTGACGTTAAAATGAATCCAGCGTACAGACCTAAAGAAGATAATGCGTACGTATGTGAGTTCTTACCTTTAGGCGGCCAGGACTATTCGCGTGCGTACACCATAGCCTACACTATGAAAGCCAAACAGAAAAACTTTAATCTAGTCGCGGATATAGTGCCTAAATTAAAAGCCTTGTCTCGTAAGTGGATAGTAGACTTGAACGATGCTCCAAAAACATCCAAGTCTGTTTTAGCTGCTACTGTTGAGTATATGTACGAGACAGGTGCTAGAGTAGGTGGTATGCAGGCCGAATCGAAAGGTGAGCGTACGTTTGGAACTACACAACTGCAAGTGAAACATATCATACATTTGGATGATATGCGTGTACACATACGATATCACGGTAAGTCCAAAGGATTACAGAATAACATAATAAAGTTCAACACACCAAGATTGAAGAAATTAGGTAAAGCTCTTAATCTATTAGTAAAAGGCAAGGCTAAAACGGATTACATATTTGCATTCAATGGTGTTCCTTTCTCTAGTCCTCAGATAAAGAGATACATGACAAGTATAGGATTCCCTGCTGCATGGTCTGCCAAGAAACTACGTACGGCAAAAGGCACTTTAATGTTCTCTGACGCTATAGCTAAAGCACCTTTCAAGAAAGGAGGTGACTGGACAGAAAGAGAAGTACACCAATGGGTCGAGGCTAGGGCGTTAGATGTAGGAGCACAACTAGGGCATAGCTCAGGAGATAAAGTTACTCCTAATACAGCCATACAGAACTATATAGATCCTTCTATAGCAGACACGTTCTACAAGAAACTAGGAATTCGACCTAGTGCAAAGTTCCAAAAAGCTATAGATAGTTTTCAATAGGACTTCATTATGATTCCTATAACTATAGATCTAGTCGAACGGGAAGACGACGACGAAGACGACGAAGGTTTAAGTCTTCTAGTGGACCCAGACGCAGAAGATGCGGATACGGAAATGGATACTGTACTCATTGAAACCAGACAGATAGGCTCATAACCATGACAGTAGTTATAGCAGCACCTTATAGGACTCCACAAGCCCCCGCAGTACCTTATCCTAGATTCGGAGTCGGCATACTGGCAGGTAGTCCAACAAACGCAGACTATTTAGCTTTGTTGAACAATACGATGACCGAGAGCATATCCGGATCTAATTTCAGTATGAATGACGGAGGAGTAGGTGCAGGTAACTACATGTACTTCGCTAGTCCTTTCGATCACGGTAATGTAAGTTTCGTAGACACGGCTAATGATATACAAGGCGGCTGGGACGGAGCTACATGGCCAACGGACGGTACTATAGCTGAAACATCTGGTTATGTTTCCGTTACGTTGACTGTAGGTGCGGATACTAGAGAGTGGTATCTGTATAGAACAGACTTTAAAGACATAGGCCAGAAGACATGGAAAATGCTGTTCGACGTAGCGCCAACAAGTCTCAAACTCAACACTGATCCTGATCCAGGTATAGGATACGGTGACATAACTACGGCCGTTGCAAACTTCATACCTTTGACTGTAAACGGCCCTGCGTATACAGCCAACATGCAGAACAGTAAGTATCTTGCGTTCAGGTATGTACCAAATGTAGGAGAAGATCATCTACATTCTGCCTTTGGTTTGGGAGACAGTAGACTAACCTTACTGGACGGAAATTCCTCTACATTGCTAGGGTGGCAAGATCTCAATAACGGTACTAATGGATTAGACGAGTCGAATATATCATACAGCTCCTCTGGCCCTTACGTGTTTCTAGTAGTACACAACCAAACAACAGGCGAAGGATCAATTGACTTCGACGTTAGTACGACATCTGCGGCTGTTGTAATACCCGGGTCAGGTTATGCATCAGAGATATTAGCATTAGCTTCGCCCGTACCAGCCTCCGTCAATTCTCTCTACTCCTTAGAAGTGTCTCAGGGAAACTATTTAGCGTTCGAATTCGAATCTATAGACACAAGATCACATATAGTGGATGTATTGGCTGTGGCAGGAGGACCTCAAGATGCGTCTTATTCCATATACCAAGACAGTGTTCTTATCTACGGGCCTATCGATGCTAACAACGGTCCAGGTGGTGCCGATGAGATAGACAACGGAACTGTAATTACACACCTGACAACTGGGCCTGAACAAGATAAAGGTAAAGCCGTAGTAGTTGTACATAATATAAATACATCCGGAGGTACGGATAACTTCACGATTCGAGTGGATGTAGATTTAACTCCTCCGTTTCCTTTGATCGGAGTCGGAGTACTTTCAGAAGGATTTACAGGCAGTGAACTAGTTGCAATAACTCAATTCACAGAAAGTCCTGCTAATAATCAAACTATAACACTTACGACAACAGGCTCCAACTATATGTATTTCGCCAGCCCAGTGGTCAACGGTGAAGTTATACATATAGACACAGCTAATAATTATGTCGGTGGATGGGACGGAGCTACCTGGCCAATAGCTAGCGGTGTAGGTACTGAAAATGGCCCAAGAATAATGTCTTTAGATGTCAATGGAGACATACGAGACTGGTATGTGTATAGGTCCGACTTCCCTGCTTTGGGTACAAAAACGTATAGACTAACATACGGTAATCTAGAAGGAGCGATGGCATGATACACATAAGCCTTAGTGTTGGTCGCTTCTACATGGATCCTGAATGGGAGAAAAAGAATTACAACCCAGATGTAGTCAGTGACGAGATTAAAAAATATACTACAAAAGAAATAAACATTTTGTTGAAGCAGTTTCACGGTATGAAACATTGGCTACGTCCTGTAAAATGGAAAAATGGCGTAACAAGTACGTTTCATGCCGACTGGCGTAGTATGCACATTACTAATATGGGTTTGAGTGGTTCCGTAAAGGAAGCAAACGTTATTCACAGAGAAGCAAACCCTACTGGATTCTCTGTTGATAATTCGTATCGAGGTTTACTAATACATGAATTCGGACACGCTGTTGACCACTACATAATACAAAAAAGCGACGACGATGGTAAAGTAGAATGGTTCAACGCTAAGAAAGAATTCTTGTCTTCCGCCTTAAAGCCGTCCGAGTACAGTAGGAAAAATCAAGGAGAACATTTTGCTGAATTATTCTCTTTGGAAATATTAAACAACAAAACAGACGGTAGAGGGTTGCTAGGTTTAATACAGAATTTCATAACGGAACTAAGAACCGCTAACCTAATCAAGTGAGTATCGCCATGATCCGTATACAAATATCATTGAGTGATTCCGGGGCTAGAGGTGGTGTCCGTTTATCTAGATACCATGATCTTGCAGATGGGTATGACTCTGAAACTAACGAGGATTTCATTCACAGAAAGAAAAAAGAAAAACATATAGATAACCCTGAACCTGCTGTAGAGTACAGATACCACACTTACGATGAGTCAGGCCCTGTGCGTACCTCCAAAACTAATTGGCTAGGACGACTAGACAGAGAAAGACCTAAGAAATCCAGAATCAAAGGAGTATTGTCGTGAAAGTAAACGGTAGACTTCAAATAGCAGAAGGTGGGTACATCGACAATATGGGTTGTCCTTACGGTGTAGATTTCCCTCCTGCCCAGGAAGCGGAGATCTTCGTACTCAAAGGTCACGCCACCATAGAGGACGGACTGTACGTCTATCTTAACGGCGAGTGGAAAAGTGTTGGAGTTAGTTCCCTACAGACTGTAAGCGGAACTACTATGCCTATGTATGTTGACCCGGACAGAGACAAGGTACTTTCGGGTACTGTATTCCCCCTTGTGTACAACCACATACAAGCTAAGACGAGTACTTGGTTAGGAGTTGGGTCTAACGTAGGTGTAGACGCAGGGTACATAGCACCGTATAATGGAACTATCGTAGGTATAACTGCACAAGCACAGAACGGCGGTTCCAATACCACTATCAACATTAATGCGTATGTTGATAGTGTGGCTCACAACAATCTAACTTCGTTGGTTGCGATCGGTGATAACCTGCCAATTCAATCGTACAATGTTAATATAGACATAGATTTTAATGCGGGTGACCTTATACAGACTAGAGGGGATAGGGTGACAGGCGTTTCCAATATGGCGGAAGTTACAGTCTGCCTCATGGTAAGGTGGAGATCGTAATGTCTATTTTTCTAAAGAATACAACAACAGGAGATCTTGAGTTCACGTTCGGTGACACTATCCAAGCGTCTTCTACGGAACGGTTCGACCACATACCTATAAGCACATTATCTAAAGGTGCGGATCTTCGTGCAGCCATAGCTTCAGGTGCAATAATAATAAACGACGGAGTTGAAGATCTGACTCCAATAGAAGCTGATCTTCTATTGGATGGTTTGTTTCTCAGAGCGTCTTTCGTAAAAACCCTAGAAATTAAACCTGAAAAGATCACTGCGGTCGACAGCATAGGTACTCCTATCTTCGAGACCGATCAAGCTACAGGTAAAGTGAAGTTTCATGGACTGACACTTCCAGAAACTGACGGTACCAATTCACAAGTATTGACAACAGACGGATCAGGTAATCTAAGTTTTGAAGATCCTCCTCCTGTGTCAGGTGCATCGTCTTTAAACGAACTATCTGACGTAGACATAACTTCTCCTGCGGTAGGCGACGCTCTCGTATACACGTCTTCAGGTTGGATCAATAGAAGGAGAAATATACAGTCTGGAAATATAACAGCAACTTCTGGTAATTCGAAACTTGCTGTAGATGAAGACACTACTCCGGTGATCACAGGTGGAACAGAAGTATTTTCAACTACATTCACATTGAACGAGTCTTCTAGTTCTGTTCGTGTACAAGTAACTGCACAGATGGCATCTAGGGAAAAGAAGAAAGACCAAGGTTTTGGGTTTGCAGTGTTTAAAGACTCTATTCTGATAGGGGGCGCAGTAGTTATTGATAGAAGGGCTTCAAGTGGAGTACTACACGCTGATATAGTATTGTCTGTAGGCAACACGTCCGTACACACGTACTCTATACGTTGTGGTTATTACGGTGACGGCAACAAATCGTCGTGGACATGTGGACAACTTGTTGCTACTGACTGGACAGGCGCATTCAATTCTGCTAATTCTGTTGTTATAGAGGAGCTGTACTTGACATGAGTTTTTATGTAAAGAAACCAACACTTGTTGATACCGTGTCTGTTATGTATCCAGGGACTGTATTGTCCTCAACCGACCCTGACAACTACTCAACTTTAGTGTGGGAAGTAGGTACTCCTGTAGTCGAAGCTACCTTACTAGTCGACCAGCTTACACATTACAGGGATCTAGTCGAGGATAAGATAAGGCGAGAGGCGCACGATGAACGCTACGCACGAACAAACTTAGTATTAGGTACTGAAGACTCGGAGCAGATACGAACGTACGATGAGAAGTATCTGGAAGCCAGTGCGTATCTAGTTAACAACTCCTCACCTACACCTATAATGTCTGCTGAGATTACACATACAGGAGAAACAATAGCCAGTTTAGCTGTTCTTGTGGTTTCGCAGTACGATGCTGCCAAGGCTACCCTGAAAACTATGTGGGGTAACATAGAAGGTACGCGCAGGGTAGCGGTAAGTTTAGTCGCTACTTATTCAATATCACAACTGGAGGCCTACACAGGTCCTGTATGGACTTAAGGTGATACTATTATGTGGGCATTAGTGAAGAACGGGGAAGTGGCGAAAAAGGCAACAGCTCCTGAGATAAACACGTCTAATAAAAGACACATGGTTCAGTACAGGTGGGTGGAAATAACAGAGACTACAGGATCCTGTGAAGTAGGAGATGCCTTTCTTAACGGTAAGTTTCTAGGTCCTATCACGGCATCCGGCTCTACATATAGCGATTTCAATTTCTATACGTACGTACAACGAACTACACCTAAGAGCACCACATCAACATCAGAGCAGGAATTTATAACTCTTGTCTGTTCAGATCTTGAGGAAGGTGACTACAGGCTAAACTGGACATACAGTTGGAATGTCGATTCGACTAAGGAAGATTTTAAGTGTGCTATGTGGCAACACATAGACAATAGTGTATGGGATGATATTTGGACACACCAACAAGAAGCAAAAGAGTCAGGAGGGTCGTTAGGTATAACAGCCTCCGACCAACAGTTGTCCATATCTAGTTTTAGAACTCTTCATCTAGTCGGAGACCACTCTTTTGGACTATGGTTTAATGCCACTAAGAAGAAGGTTATTACTTCTATGTGGAATGCCCAAATAGAATTAACGAGGGTAAGGTAATGGAATTAACAAAGTACGACTATGTTAAGGAAACACACTTAGTGCTACTGAGCGAAGAAATTGAATTAAGCGACATAACTGTAGCTTTAGATAGGATAGATTATGAGGATACGACCACCTCTGTGTGGTTCAAAACAACCATCTCCGCAGCGGAGAAGACCATTCTAGATGGACTAATATCGGTTCACGATAAAGAACTACGTAGATCCTAAGATAGTATATGAAACTTCTCTAGTTCGACAAGAAGAAGATGATTCCAATATACCTTATGTGTACTCTTCACCCAGACCTATACATCACTATTCTTACTTCACGTCTGTTGGTGATTCTCTTGCAGGAGTTATAGGAGAAGGACCTAAGTTGATTTTCGACCTTGCAGATACCGATGTATCTAAGTCTGTGGACGTACAGTTCAATGAATTAGTTTATTTGAAAGACGGGTTGATTCAATGTAAAGGGGCACCTTTCGGTGCTACTGTTGACATTGATATTATACATCCTGTATATGGATTGCTATTGAGTTTCGGTAAGCAAGTTCCTGTATATGGTGATTTTCCTATATCCCTAGATACGGAAGATAGAGCTTCACTACCGTCTGGACTCATAGTTCGTGTTACTACGCATAATTCTTCAGGTCAAAACGGAGACGATCCTGCCGCCGCGTTTAAGGTACCAGGACGACTAGAACTGTATCGTCCAAAGCAGCCCGGAGTTTAAACACGTTAAGAATCAAACCTATTAATACTCAACACAAGGCCGTATATTACATGAAAACTATTGTTCTTTCCTTCAGTACAACAAACAGATTCTCTAGTGCATTTCTACGTTGGGCACAAAGATGCCAGTTCAGTCATGTAGAGGTTATGTTTGACGGCTATGCGATAGGAGCCAGATCCACAGGCGTGGCTATGTATACAGACTTCAGTCACCTAGTGAATAAGAAGTTTAGACATATAGAAGTTGAAGATCACCAGTATGCTAAGTTTTACGATTTTATGCATGATAAAATAGGAGACGTGTACGACTGGAGGGCTTACTTAGGATTTATAGTGTTTAAGAATACAGAGAATCCAGGTAAGTGGTTTTGCAGTGAGATAGTACAAGAGGCATTCAAGTATGCGGGAGTGTCGGTTCTAGATAATGCTCCTTCTTACTGGACTCAACCAAGGGATTTTTGGATAAGCCCAGTACTCAAAGAAGGTAGGTCTGCTACGTAAACTTATTCTATACGTATTTTTCTATTTTGCGTATGTTCGTTTACCGCTACACTACTGAAGAAATTTGATTTTACTATAAGCTGTTCTACCGCCCGTTGTGGATTACTGTTACCTCCTGTTTTCGGTAACAGTAATCTTTCTTCGTATTTCTTTAGTAGCTTATTGTTGTATGTCCATGCGCAGTCCTCATACATCGACGGGAATACTATAGATAACTCTGCTATCCATAATCCCCACGACAATATATCTCCGTTAGCGTAAAAACAAAACTCTCTTTTTGGTTTTGCATCTTGATGTTCTGCAATACACACGTAAATAAATAAATCTTCCTTATCGCCAAACTTCACATGTATAAACTCATACCAAAGCCTTGGGTCTATGCTACTGCGTACGGCCAAACTCATACTTTTGTTGTCTCCTACGCTATCGATACAGGTGTTACCTAGTGCTGTTTGCATCTTTATGTATCGAAGCACACTACGTCTATTCAACATACTTACATCAGACGGAATTGAATCGTAGATATGTCCTAGCTCCTCGTTGTCCACAGTACTCCCCCTTAAATTTATATCGCATAACTTATGTAATGTTTGTTTTCCGAGATTCCCAGTAGAATGTAGGATCTCCTTTGTTGTATCTAACCTCTACGGTATTATCCTTGCAATTAGTCTCCATGGAGATGGAGATATCAATTAATTTCTTGTCTACTGGGGATAGTAATTCAAACCAGTACTCTACTCGAACATGTTTATCGATAGCATCCTCTAGTTCGAATGTTGGAGATACTAGTTCTTCGTAAAACGGGTCTTCAGTTACTAGTTGTATTCTCTGTCGATACCCTAGTAATATATGATACCAAGATACTGTCTTTAGTCTAGTTGGTAGCCTTAAAACTCTTTTGGCGAACCAAGCTTTGTACACTCTCCATCGCTTGTCGTACAAGTCTATCCATTTCAACTTACCATCCTGGTTACCTGAAATACTGAGCTTAAACGCCAGATTAGATAGTATGGCTGTAGCGTGTTGTTCTTCTGTTCCTGTGTGCTGTATACCGCTGATGTGTAGTTTTCTAACAACTTCCGTAAGTGCTGCTTTAATAGAGCTTGTTCTCACATCTTTTATTTCTTTGTCCATTTTTTAGATTCCTATCAATATTTAATTGCGTTGCGTGTTTGAAAACGTTTGTATCGCCTCACTTTCTCTAATTCTCTCCATATATTCCATATAGTGGAAGTCTCCAGAACAGACCTTCGAGAGAAAGGCATATAATAGATTTTAGATGACAGTGTTCCTGCGTTCTGTACACGTCCTTTGTATACCCCAGTATGGATAAGGTCTACAACACCAGAAACAACAATAACGCTGCCAGAATCCAGTGTAATCATCTCGGCTATGTTTTGTTCGAATCCTTTATGGTGCGTATGTACGCTTAGCTTCTTATCCTTAAACTCATCTGCAATTGAATATCCTTCTTACACCCGCACCGGCTGGGGTACAGTCTTTAAATCCCCATTGAACTTATACTCCGAGTTGGATTTAGAGACTAACACAGAATAACTTACTTTTCCTAGGGAATGCATCTCGCTACGGCTATTTCTGCGTACAGGGTATTCCAAGAAAGAAGATCTAGATTGCGGGAAAGATGCAGACAGTATGGCATCCACATTACCAAGTTTAGCTTCGTTTAAACAGGACTTCCAATCCATAGGCGTTATAACGTACGCAATGTTTAGTTTATTTAAAGCAAACTTAACTGTATCTACATGCAGACCCGCAGCCTCTCCCTTGTTATTAGAGAAGGAGAATGGATACCAGAAATTATTGTCAGAACATATCTTTAAATCAGCGGTTACCGACTGAGATAAGGCAATAAGTAGTAAGGTTGCAAACTTATTCATTTGAATTCTCCTTAAGCGTAGTAGAGATGGAAGCGTAGTGTCTCTTATACACATCTGGCGC
>FLOH01000892.1_pt1 | contig 52299 bp, 45 predicted proteins | sample 756751 | NCBI WGS metagenome assembly FLOH01 (sample SAMEA4026879, study PRJEB14308) | marine metagenome | biome: coastal water; material: water | depth 74 m | reverse complement strand
GCCGAACCCTATCTTCGTCGGCAGCGTCAGATGTGGCGGAAGACCTGCTCTGCCTGGAGCAGGGACTTCGTATCGCCGCGCTTGATCCCAATGTTGCCGAGCATCAGGTTGCAGGACTTGTCCTCTGGATGGATGGAGAGGGCCTTCAAAAGCTGGCCTTCTGTGCGCGGAAGGTCCTCGTTCTGCCATTGGTAGAAGGCCGTCTCGCGATAAAGTTCGAAGAGCTTTTCAGGGTCTTGCTCCTCCGGGCCAGAAGAGCAGCCCAAAAGGACCGTTGCCGCGAGCGAGGCGAGCGCGACCAGGCTGACTTTCTGAAGGGAGCGAAGGGAAAGGGTCATACAGTGCGTGGGGTTGGTGGGGCTTGGAAGAGAGCGACATCTTAGCTCTTGATTCAAAGGGGCGTACGCTTGGAGCGGGTTCCCGGTTGCAGGACGAAGGGAATACTCCAGTGCTGCGTCAGAGTTTCGCTTCTGGGGGTTACGTGCCCTTAAGAAGTCTCTGCAGCCGCTGATCATCCCTGCGCAGACGCATCGTGCGTCCCCCAGAGAGTGTTACGAGCCCAGGTTTGGAGCCGCGGGGTTTGTGAACTTCTTTGCCCCGGGCGATGTGAATGTTGGCTTTTCCCGCATCCCGCAAGGGCGAGAAGTGCAGCGCTAGGCACGCGGCGTCCAGCAGATCCTCCTCGCTTGCATCTTTCGCACCGGCGAGCGCAATCACGACGTGACTTCCAGGGGAGTCGGCGGTGTGCAGCCAGAGATCGTTCCCCCGACAGTGGTGAATCGACAGGTCGTCGTTGTCGCGGGCGGTGCGGCCCACGCGGATCTCGACGCCACTATTTCCGTGGAAAACGCGATAGGGGAGGCGCGCCACTTTTGCCTTTTCGCGACCCGCTTTGGGTGCGACCTCTTGAGCGGCATCCAGTTCGCCAGCGGCGACCGCTTCGCGTTCCACGATCGCGGGATCGATGTCCTCGTCCGCTGCGCGTTCGCGAATGCGCGCTAGGCCCTCGAGTTTGGATGCGGCGCGCGTCTCCTCCTCTTCCATTCCCGCAACTCCGCGCAAGAGCTTTTTGTAGCGCGAGTAGAGGTGCTCAAGGTTCTGCTTCGGCGTGCGCGCGGGATCGAGGACGATCTTTCGCATGCCGCCTTCGAACCAGTCCTCCAGCTCGATTTCGGTAGCGCCGCGCTTGCATGTTTGCAGCGCGGATTTCAACAGGTCACCATCCATGCGAACGCGCTCCGCTGTTGCTGCGGCGGTGCGTCGCGCATCGAGCCCTTTGACAGCATTTTGCGCCCGTTTGATCCTGCGGTCGAGCCGACGGAGTAGGTCGCGCCGCTCACGTGCCCAACGCTGGCCGTCGGCCGCGCCTCCGAGAATAGACTCGACGATCCATGAGAGTGGCGCGTTCACCGGGTACTTGCGCTCGGGAGGTTCCCCGGCCAAATGCGCAAATGAGGACAATAGAGAGCTCTCTTTGGGCGCAACGCCTGTTCCGAAGGGGGGCGCCTCCCAAGTCTTTCCAACCGCCAGGCGCTCGGCGGACTTCCCGGTTGGCTCCGAGAGCATCGCCAGGATCGCATCGTTGCCATCGACAAAGGCGAGGTTTGCTCGGCGACCAAAAAGTTCGACGAGCAGTCCAAACGTTTTTCCCGACGGCGTCCCTTTGAAGTTGAGTCGCAAGACGCGCTCGCCCTGGGGCTGGTCGATTCTTGCAAGGCGCGTTTTCGGTCCGACAAGCTCTTGATGCGTGCGCTGGCAAAACGGACCAACCGGCCCCTTGTGACGCTCTACCGGCGCGTGCTGAACGTGAAGCCGAGGCGCGTCGGGACTTGCGGAGATCCGCAGGCGACGAATCGGCCCGGTGGGTTTTTGCTCCTCGTCTAAGCCGTCAGCGAAAACAAGCAGCATGTCGCAAGGCGGAAGCGTCGCGAGGTCAACCAGGACACACTCCGCAAAGTAAGCCGTCAGCTCGGCTGCAATCTCGGCAAGGTGCCCCGCGGAAAGCGCGTCTAGCTCTTTGTCGTTTGTCATGGTGGGGCATCCTCGGCAATCGCCGAATCGGTGCCAAGTGCTATTGTGGGCTTGAGGTTGAAATTAGAAAGGGGGACGGAGCCGCAAATGCAGTTCCATCCCCCTTAATTCACTGTCGAAGGGCTTACAGCTCTTCGGCGGCGTTGTAGACCTGATCGCGGGTGCACGGAGTCCAATCGATAAGGTCGCCTTCGGCTCCGAAGAACAGGGCGAGCTCGGTGGTCGAAGCCTCCGGGCTGTCCGAAGCGTGGATCATGTTGTGGCTGAAGCTCATGCCGAAATCACCGCGGATGGTGCCAGGAGCGGCTTCGGCGGAGTTGGTTGGACCGACCACTGTGCGGACGACGGTGATGGCATTGTTACCCTGGAGGGCAATGGCGACCACGGGACCAGAGGTCATGAACTCGACGAGATCCTTATAAAAGGGGCGCTCTGCGTGCACGGCGTAGTGTTGTTGGATGGTCTCAAGCGAGAAGTGGCGCATTTTCATGCCCACGACCTCGAGGCCTTTGTCCTCAAAACGGGCGGTGATGCGACCAATGAGGCCACGCTGGACGGCGTCGGGCTTGAGGAGGACGAGGGTGCGTTCCACAGTATGTACAGGGGTAGTTAGGCGCTTCGGCCTAGATATTCGGATCAGGAGCTGCGCGCCGTGCGCACAGAAAAATCGGCCAGAAGTTTATCCACAATGGGAGGTGGTTGAGATCCAATCTCCTAAAACTGGACTTTTGGCCTATGTTGGGCAATCCGGTCTGGCTTCCGGGGCTCTGGTCGGGCCAACCGAATGTGCGAATGCGACTTTGCAAACAAGTGTTACCCTGGCGACACACTCACCGAACCAAAAGGGGCAGGGACAGCACGCATCCTTGCAGTAGGGCCATACTGAGGCAGAGTACTTTTTTTGTTCAGCTAGGGCTGGGTGCGCAAGCCTGCGAATGTGCCTCCCCAGGTTCAAGGCACGGTTTCGGCGTGTTTGTAGAAGCAGGGTCTGGGCGCCACCTTCAGATGAACAATTTTTGAAGTGGGGCGCCCAACGACAGATTTCATTTTTCGATGGAACGCGAGTTGCTCTGTATGCCTTAGGACTTCCCATCAGCAATCTTCCAAGGAGAATACATGCTTACAACTATCTTTACCCTACTCACAACTCAACTCGCGTCAGATGCCCAGCTCCTTGAGCTGAACTGCCCAGGAAACGCCACGGACAACTGGGGCCGCTATGCCGCAGCGTACTCAGCCTTCTCCGATTGGGATGGGGATGGAGTCAACGACCTACTTGTGGGTGCGCCCCTCGAAAACATGGTTCGGATTCGATCTGGCCACACGGGCACAGTGTTGTTCGAAGTCAGCGGTTCCAGCCACCCCGCGAATGCCCGGTTTGGGCGCGTAGTTCAAAGGGCAGGGGATCTCAACGGTGACGGGGTCGAAGACATTTTTGTCAACACCCTCGGGCAAGTGGCTGAGATTCGGTCGGGCTCGGACGGTGCCATCTTGCACGCCCTCTCCATCGCTCCGTCCGAAGGAGGCTTCGTCTATTTTGAGCCTATGCCCGACATCGATGGGGATGGAATCAGTGACTTCCTCCTGGGGGTGCCCAATACTTTTTGCCACTACGGCGGCGATGTGGCCACGTTCTTCGTGGGTTCGTTGCCCGCCCGTGTCGAGGTGCGGAGCGGGGCCAGCGGAGTCGTCCTCAGCAAGACAGAAGATGTCCCCGGCACGATCGGGGCCCACATTGTGCAGCTAGGGGATCTCGATGGTGATGGGCTTGCCGATATTGGAGCAGGCAACGGATATCTGGACGAGATCTCTGGTGCCGGCATGTTTGGGTATCGCGCACTCAGTAGTGTGACCGGGCAGACCCTGTGGTCGATTCCCTATCGGGTCGTCGCCAGTGTGCGTCTGAGCGATATTGATGGTGACGGGGTGGACGATGTGGCCATGGGGACCGACGAATTCGTGATTGCCCGTTCGGGCGTGGATGGCGCCTACCTGTGGGGATCCGCAGGGCACTACTTCTCCGACTTCTATGGGACGGCCCTAGACACTCTGGACTTCAATGGGGATGGGGTCCTCGACGTGCTGGTGGGTGCACATCAGCAGATCGGCACTTGGGGAGGCCTTGGGGGAGGCGGTTCCTACCATGAGGAGGGGTACGTGGAGGTCCTGGATGGGGCCACGGGACTCTTGCTCTTTCGGTTTGATGGCGATGATGAGGCCGAGGGGTTTGGTGCAGGGGTCGTCTCTATGGGGGATACGAACGGGGATGGGGCCCCAGACTTCGTGGTGGCATCGGCCATCGTGACATCGGGTACCCCCCGGCTGCAGTGGCTCTCGGCGGTGCCGGCGACCCTCACCAGCGATGTGTTCGCGATCTCACTAAGTGCAGGCGGAACGCAGTCTTTTGATGTGAACATGGGCCTTGGCCACATGGGGGAGCTGGCGCTGTTACTGGGCTCGGTGAGCGGCCATGGGCCGGGTTTGAGCTGGGGCGGTGGGCTGTTGCCCCTGACGACGGACGCGTACTTGATCCAGAGGCTCAACGTGCCGAAAGTGACAATCTTGGACAATGAGGGACGGGGAAGTATTGCCCTGACCGTGCCCCCCGGGTTTGCTCCCGGTCTGGCCGGGCTGGTGCTGCACCACGCCTATGTGAGCCTGGACACCGCTAACCAGACGGTGACGGGAGCCAGTAGCGCGATCCCGACGACTCTACTTCAGTAGAGTCGTCATCTGGTGTTCGGTGGGGGACGAGGCCCCGGGCGACGATTGCCCGGGGCCTCTTCCTATATACTAAGTTGCTCTGGAGTGCCCAACTCGGCCAGCGTGGAAGCAATAGAAGAGCCCAGCCCTGGGCAAGATTCCCAGGGCCTGGTAACGCCCCCGTGGCGCGCACTCCGGCAAAAATCTTAAAAATGATCCACGCTTCCTCCACAGGGGAGGTTGACGCGGCCCTACGCCGAACTAAAATGTTTGCCCTTGTAAGAGATTTGGCAGCGCGCGCGCACGCCGACCTATTTACAGGTTTTAGCAACTCGACCCCTGTGCTCTTCCAGCGAAGTTCGCGCGGGCTCCCCCCCTTGTCTGCTGCCCCTTTCACCATAGTGATGTCACGGAATCCCAAAAGTTCCCCAGACCCATCTAGTGCTGAAGCTAGAGGCGCATTAGGAGAGTGGGGCAAGCACGCCGGCTTCGGCATCCAATACGCAGTCACGATTGGCATTTTTGCCTTTGGTGGCTTCAAGTTTGATGAATGGCTGGGCACGGAACCCTTTGGACTGCTGATCGCGGTCTTTGGTGGGTTCATCGGGGCCACTGTCTCCCTAGTAAAGAAACTGCCCAGTGGGGGCTCTTCTTCTTCTTCCTCCTCTTCCACCGCGTCGAAGTCGAAGTCGGACCCCGACGATCCAAGTCAATGACCCGAACCCTAATCAGCCTCCTAGTCCTTCTGCCCATCGCGGTCGTTGTGGCGTGGCGCCTTGGTTTTGAGACCCAGCGCGGAATCGCTGTGTCGATTGGTTATGTGGTCGGATCGGCTGTTTCTTGGTGGGGGATCTTCTACCAGCGTCACACCTTGATCCATCGTCCCGAGCGCTTCTCCAGCGCGATGATCATCGACTTTGGAGTCAAGTTGCTAGTCGTTTTGATCGGCGGCATCGTTCTGCGCTACGTTCCCGAGCTCGGGGCTAAGTGCGATTGGCGAGCATTCCTCTTGACCTTTGCGACGATCTCCATGGTCGTGCTCCTCTTTGGAACAGCGGACACTCTGTCGGGCCGCACCTCCTCTACAACGCCGGAGCAAAATCCGGCTCAGTCCTCCTAGCGATGAACATGCGCACCATCCTTGCCGTACTTGTGATTGCGGCCGCCTGCTTCGCGAACGCCACGCTCTCTGCTCACCACGGTGCGGCAGATAAGTTTGAAGTCGTTCAGTTGTTTACTCACCTCGTCCCTGCACCGCTCGTTTTGGCAGATGCAGTCGACGACGATCATGGGTCAGCCGTTGTAGACGATGCCCATGGCGCTGTTGATGCCCATCCTTCCACGCATCCGATCATGGCGCCGACGCTGGGCTTCCTGCCCGCCGTTCTCGATATGGACCTGGAGACACCGGGGACGCAGTTCGTGCTCACGAACATGCAGCTCTTCATGGTGATGTCGATTCTTTTGATCTTCATCGTGCTTGGGGGGATCCCCAACTACGTTCGCACCGGCAAGGGCGACGCGCTGACCAAGGTCTTCGCCGGCTTCTGCATGTATATCCGCGATGACATGGTCTACCCCGTCATGGGCGCCGGCACTGGCAAGAAGTTCCTGCCCTACTTCCTCGGGTTGTTCTTCTTCATCGTCTTTATGAACCTAGTGGGCCTCGTACCGTTCTCGGCCACGCCAACAGCCGGCATCGCGACCACCTTCGGCCTGTCGTTCATTACCTTGCTGATCATGGTTGGCGGCGGAATGGTCGTCCAAGGCCCCGTCAACTACCTCAAGCACCTCGTCCCCGAAGTGCCGTTGTGGCTCTGGCCCCTGATGTTCGTGGTCGAGATTATTGGCGTGATCGCCAAGCCTTTCGCATTGATGGTGCGTCTGTTCGCCAACATGAGCGGTGGTCACATGGTGGTGCTGTCCTTCATCGGCCTGATCTTCCTCGCCGCACAGCAAGCCGGCGACGGAGTCGGTTGGGTCGCAAGCCCCTTCGCGGTTGGCTTCGCAGTCTTCATCATGATCATCGAGGCCTTTGTCGCTCTGCTGCAGGCCTACGTGTTCACCTACCTCTCGATTCTATTCATCGGAGGTTCCCTGCACCCGGATCACTAAGTCCGGATCAGGAACTCAAATCACCCGGGCGGCTCTGCTGGCCGGGCGTACTTTTATCTTCCGTCCTTATACACAAGGACACCCAACTATCGATCAGCCCAGGCTGAATCACCCCACAGAAGAGAATCATGCTCCCTTTTCAAGAGATGACCGAAGAGGCCCTCAAAGCACTTGAGGCCACCCGTGCTCACGAAATTGCCGTCGCTCAAGCTGGCAACATTGTCTACGCTGGCGTTGGCGCTGGCCTTGCCGCAATCGGCGCAGGCCTTGGCATTGGTAAGATCGGTGGCGCAGCCAACGAAGCCATCGCCCGTCAGCCGGAAGCTACCAGCGTTATCCGCGGTAACTCCATCATCCTCTCTGCCCTCATCGAGGGTGTCTGCCTGTTCGCGGTTGTTGTCGCGATGATCGCATAGGGACTCCCCCCCCTTTGCTCGGACGGAAGAAGTCCTTCCCGGCTAGCCGCGCGCTAGCCGGGGGGAACTTACCCGACCTCCCAATCACTCCTCGTCTCTCCTAAAGACACATGCAGTTCATCCCATTTCTAGCTAGCGCTGGGGGTTTCAACCCCCTTGCGCCGGACACCGCTGGTCAGGCCCTCTGGACCCTGATCATTTTCGGTCTGTCCGTTCCATTCATCTGGAAGATCGTGCTTGGCCCGATCGTGATTGCCCTTGAAGACAGGGACGGTCATGCGAAGGAGGCCATCTTGGCCGCCGAGAGCGCGAAGGAAGAGGCAGAGCGCGTACGTGCAGAAGTCGAGGTCAGCCTTGGTGAAGCTCGTGCCGAGTCCGCTAGAGAGATGAAAGAGGCCCGAGAGCGCGGTGAAAAGCGCGCCTTGGAAATCATCGCCTCGGCCGAATCGAAAGCAAAGGATTTGATCGTCTCCGCACAGGCGACGATTCGCTCCGAGCAGGAGAAGGCCGTCTCTGCGATTCGCAGCGAAGTTGTCGAGCTTAGTCTCCATGCAGCCAGCGCGATTCTAGGTCGCAGCGTGGATTCGGAAGACGATCGTCGCCTAGTTACTGAGGTCGTCTCCGGCGTCCGGGGTAACTGATGAAGGTCGATCCAGTCACTGCGCGTTACGTTGACGCGCTCTTTGGCTTGGCGACACGTCAGGGCCTGCTCAGTCAGATCGAAGGTGAGATTAAGAAACTCGCAAGCGCTCTTGACCAGCCAGGTGCGGCTGCCGTTGTATTCCATCCTGGAAAAGACGCGGCTGTCCGTCGGGCGTACCTGAACGGCGCACTTGAAGGTGCGTCGGATACCTTCCGTAACTTTGTCGATCTACTTTTCGACAAACACCGTGACGAGGTCCTTATGGATCTCGGCGAGGCCTTCCGTCAACGCCTTCTTCGAGAAGAAGGCATTGTCGAGGGTATCGTGGAAAGCGCGCGCCCGCTGGGCTCCGGTGAGCTCGCTGAGCTGACCGTCGCTCTTGGCGAGCGGCTCGGCAAACAGGTTCGCCTGGCGAACACAGTCTCAGAAGGCCTGATCGCGGGTGTCCGCGTGATTGTCGACAACAAGATGGTGGACAGCTCCGTCGCTGGTCGTTTCGACGACTTGAAGCGCCGCATGATGGACGCCGCCCTTCCCTCTCTCAACTAGACCGGCCCCTTTTACGAACTGGGCCCTCTTAGCTAACGCACACTCAACACTCGCCACTTAGGTGGCTTACCCGTAACAAGACATGGATCTTCGACCAGCTGAAGTGACTTCGATCCTCGAAAAGGAAATCGAGTCCTACCAAGGTGACTCCGACATGCAGAGCGTCGGCACCGTCCTCACCGTCGGTGACGGCGTGGCCCGCGTTTGGGGCCTCGACGACTGCATGATGAACGAGCTGCTCGAATTCCCTGGTGGGGTTCGCGGTGTGGCACTCTCCCTTGAAGAGGACAACGTTGGTTGTGTGCTTCTCGGTGATGCCGCCAAGGTTCGCGAAGGCGACACCGTGAAGAGCACAGGTCGAATCATCTCGGTTCCGACCGGCCCGAAACTTCTCGGCCGTGTTGTCGACGCGCTCGGCATCCCACGCGATGGCAAAGGCCCGCTTGGCACCACGGAAGAGGACCTGATGCTTATCGAGCAGCCGGCCCCGTCGGTGGTGGAGCGCGAGCCCGTTCACGAGCCGATGCAGACCGGCATCAAGGCTATCGACTCGATGATCCCCGTTGGCCGTGGCCAGCGTGAGCTCGTCATCGGTGACCGCCAAACCGGTAAAACCGCCATTCTCATTGACGCGATCATTGAGCAGGCCAAAACTGGCGGCGGCGACCCGAACAACCCCGACCAGGTTCTCTGTGTCTACGTTGCTATCGGGCAGAAGCAGTCCACCGTCGTTGACATCGTCAAGCGTCTCGAGGCAATCGGCGCCATGGCTTACACCATCGTTGTGACCGCGTCCGCTAACGACGAAGCCTCGATGCAGTATCTCGCACCTTATGCGGGTTGCACCATGGGTGAGCGCTTCCGCAACGAAGGCCGCCACGTCCTCGCTATCTATGACGACATCTACAAGCAAGCGCTTGCCTATCGTCAAGTGATGCTTCTGCTGCGTCGTCCTCCGGGACGCGAGGCCTTCCCCGGCGACGTGTTCAACCTCCACAGCCGTCTTCTCGAGCGCTCTGCAAAGCTCGCTAAGAACGCACCCGAGATCAACCCCATCTACAAAGCCGGTGGTGGCAGCCTGACGGCCTTTCCTGTGGTCGAGACCCAGGAAGGCGACGTTTCGGCCTACATTCCGACCAACGTGATCTCGATCACCGACGGCCAGATCTTCCTCGACTCCGACCTGTTCAACTCCGGCGTTCGTCCGGCGGTGAACGTCGGTATCTCCGTTTCGCGAGTCGGTGGCGCTGCCCAGACGAACGCAATGAAGAAGACCGCTGGCGGTCTGCGTATCAACCTGGCTCAGTACCGTGAGCTTCAGGCCTTCGCCCAGTTCGGCTCTGACCTCGACTCAGCTACCCAGGCAACTTTGACCCGTGGAGAGAAGCTCGTTGAGCTGCTCAAGCAGGGGCAGTACGTGCCGATGGCTTGGGAAGACCAGACGATGATTCTCTACGCCGGTACCTCGGGCGGACTCGACGACCTCGACACAGCACTGGTGTTGCCGTTCGAGAAAGAGTTCCTCGCCTACATGAGTGATGTCCACTCTGAAGTCGGTGAAGCAATGCGCGAGACGCTGAAGCTAAGCGACGATCACAAGGCCATCCTCGACGCCGCCATCACGAAAGTGAAAGGCCAAGTTAGGGCAAGCTAGACCATGGCTGGCATCAAGGAACTACGCCTGCGGATCAAGTCTGTAGGCAACATCAAGCAGATCACGCGAGCGATGGAGATGGTCTCAACGACCAAGCTCCGCCGCTTCCAAGATCGCGCAATCGCTTCGCGTCCTTACGCAGAAGAGATCGCGGGGCTTGTCGGCCGTTTGGCTGGCGAGCTTGGTGAGGACCTTGCCGACCGCCCTCTGTTTCAACAGGGTGCCGGCGACAAAGTTCTCTGCCTGGTTGTGTCTTCGGATCGCGGCCTTTGCGGTGGCTACAACACCAACGTCTTCCGTAAGTTGGAAGCCTGGAAGGCCGAGCAGACGTGCGCGGTGGAGTTTTTCTCCATTGGCAAGAAAGCCGAGGCTTACCTAAGCAAGAACGGCCTCGTCAACAAACTCGACATCCTCGATCCGCCCCTTGAGCAAATGGACTACCGCAGCGCTGCTGTGGTTGCCGGAATGCTCGCAAAGGCGTTCGAGTCGGGTGAATACAAGAGCGTCTGGATTCTGGGTACCGACTTCGTGTCGATGGCCAAGTACATCCCACGCGCAACGCAGTTCCTACCGATCGAAGCGAGTGCTCTAAGCGCTGGTGACGAAAAAATTGGTGGGGACGTCATCCTTGAGCCCAGTGCAGGTGAGATCTTTGACGCTCTCGTCCCGCGCTATCTCGAGACTCAGATTTATAACTTGGCCCTCGAGTCCCTGACTTCTGAGTACGCCAGCCGTCGCTTCGCAATGAAGAACGCGACAGAAGCCGCCAATGACATGCAGGCCATGCTGAAAGGTATGTACAACCGCAAGCGTCAAGAAGGCATCACCACAGAACTCTTGGACATCGTCGGCGGCGCAGCAGCCGTAGCCGGCTAGCACTTTTTCTAATCATGACTACTAACAACACTGGTGTCGTTTCCCAGGTCTTCGGTCCTGTTGTCGACGTTCGCTTTGAGCCGGGCCAGCTCCCGAACATCCTGAACGCCCTCACGATCACAAACGAGGCCAGAGGCATCAACGTGACTCTCGAGGTCGCCTCTCACCTTGGCAACAATGTCGTCCGCACGGTCGCCATGTCCACCACGGACGGTTGCTCTCGTGGAATGGCTTGTGTCGACAGCGGCGCACCGATTATGGTGCCCGTTGGCGAGGCTACGAAGGGTCGAATCTTCAACTTGCTCGGTCAGCCTCTTGACACACATGTCAAGGGTGGCATCTCCCCTGAGGCCTACTGGCCCATTCACCGTGCCGCTCCGGCCTTCGACGAGCAGGAAGCTGTTTCGGAGGTCTTCGAGACCGGCATCAAGGTCGTCGACCTGCTGTGCCCTTTCGCCATGGGCGGTAAGATCGGCCTCTTCGGCGGTGCTGGCGTTGGCAAGACCGTGTTGATTCAGGAGCTGATCCGAATCACCGCAGTGGAGAAGGGTGGCTTCTCGGTGTTCGCCGGCGTCGGCGAACGTACCCGCGAAGGTAACGACCTTTGGCTCGAAATGACTGAGTCCCAGTACACGACTCCTGATGGCACGCAAGCTGCTGTTATTGACAACGCCGTGCTTGTCTTTGGCCAGATGAACGAGCCCCCAGGAGCGCGCCTCCGCGTTGCTTTGACCGGTCTCACCATGGCTGAGTACTACCGCGACGAGAAGGGTCAAGACGTCCTGCTGTTCGTCGACAACATCTTCCGCTTCGTTCAGGCTGGTTCGGAAGTCTCCGGTATGCTCGGCCGTATGCCGTCAGCCGTTGGTTACCAGCCGACCATGGCCTCTGAGATGGGCGCACTTCAGGAGCGCATCACGTCGACGAAGAATGGTTCCGTGACCTCGATGCAAGCCGTCTATGTACCTGCTGACGACATCACCGACCCGGCGCCGGTTGCGACCTTCGCCCACCTCGACTCGACGATTATTCTCGACCGCGCTATCAGTGACCTCGGCATTTATCCCGCCGTTGACCCGCTGAAGTCGACCTCGAGAATGCTTGACCCGAACGTTGTTGGCCAGGAGCATTACGACACCGCGCGTGCCGTGCAGCAGCTGCTGCAGCGCTACGCCGACCTCAAGGACATCATCGCAATCCTCGGTATCGAGGAGCTCAGCGACGATGACAAAAAGGTCGTTCATCGCGCCCGTCGTATTCAGCGCTTCCTTGCCCAGCCGTTCTTTGTGGCCGAGGTCTTCACAGGCACGCCAGGTATCTTCGTTCCCCGCGAAGACACCGTGCGGTCCTTCCAGGAGATCCTGGAGGGCAAGCACGACAACCTGCCCGAGCAAGCCTTCTACATGGTCGGCGCCATCGAAGACGCTGTCGCCCGCGGTGCCGCAATGGCCCTCAAGGCTTAAGCAACTAACCTCAAGAGGCAAACGTGGCAACTCCAATAACGTTCCGGGTGATTACACCCAACAGCATTGCCCTCGACACAACGGTTGACTCCGTTGTGTTGCCGGGCATCGATGGCAAGCTCGGCATTTTGAGCGGGCACGCAACGATGGTGACCGGCCTCGATGTCGGCGAGCTTCGTTACTCGAAGGGTGGTTCGGTTGCCTCGATGTTTGTCGCTGGTGGTTTTGCCGAGGTTCGCGATAACACACTGCGTGTTGTGACCGAAGCTGGCGAGGACGCCCTCACGATCGACGAGACCCGCGCTAAGCATTCGCAAGAGCGTGCTCAAAAACGCATCGATGAAGGGGATGAAGAGATCGACTTGGTGCGCGCCAAAGCCGCCTTGCGTCGCGCTGCTGCACGCATCACGATCTTGTCTCAGCGCGGTCACCGCTAATGTCGGGGACTCCGGCGTCGCCAGCATCGGCACGGCCCTCGTGGCAGCGCACACACACGTGTGGGCAGCTACGCGGGACCGATGTTGATGCCAAAGTCATACTCAATGGGTGGGTAGCCTCCAGGCGCGACCTCGGTGGTATCTACTTCCTTGATCTGCGCGACCGCTACGGCATCACTCAGATTGTGGTGGAGGAGGACCTCGCCGGCACAGTTCAAGTCGGCCCCGAGTTCGTACTTGCGGTTCACGGTAACGTCCGCAGTCGCGGTACGAATGTCAACACCGGTCGCCCGACCGGCGAGATCGAAGTCGTTGCGACAAGTATCGAGATCCTTTCGAGCTCGCCAACGCCACCGATCGAGGTGATTGAGGACCTCGATACAGCTATCGAAACGCGGCTACAGTGGCGCTTCCTCGATTTGCGGCGCCCGCCCTTGCAGCGGAACTTGATGCATCGCGCTAAGTTCACAAATGCAATGCGCAGGGCTTTTGATAGCCGTGAATTCGTCGAGATCGAAACTCCGCTGCTCACGAAAGCAACTCCGGAAGGCGCGCGGGACTACCTCGTTCCGAGCCGGGTCCACCCGGGCAGCTTCTACGCATTGCCGCAGTCGCCGCAGCTGTTCAAGCAGATCCTGATGGTCTCGGGTTACGACCGCTACTACCAAGTGGCGCGTTGCTTCCGCGATGAAGACCTACGCGCGGATCGCCAACCAGACTTTACCCAGCTCGACATGGAGATGTCCTTCGTGAACGAAGAAGACGTCTATTTGACCTGGGAAGAGATCTTGGCCGAGACGTTCCGCGACGCCATGAACGTCGAGATCAAGACGCCGTTCCCGCGCATGACCTATCTCGAGGCTATGGAGCGCTTTGGTAGTGACAAGCCCGACGTTCGCTTTGGTCTGGAACTGCAAGACGCTGCTAGCTGGGCTTCAACCTGCAGCTTTGGCGTGTTCTCCGGATGTGTCGAAAGTGGCGGTCGAGTGAAGGGAATCGTCGTGCCTGGTGGCAGTTCGATGTCCCGGAAAGAGGTGACAGCTCTAGAAGACGTTGCCAAAGAATACGGTGCCAAGGGCCTCGCCTGGTGGAAAGCCGGGATCGATGGGGGCGCTGGTCCGCTAGCACGTTTCTGCAAACCCGAAGAAGAGGGTGGGGAAGCTCCCGCCGTCAGTCTTATGAGCACCATCGGCGCGTCCGATGGTGACTTGTGCCTATTCGTCGCTGACGATGAGGCTACCGTGCACAAGGCCTTGGGCGCACTGCGCGTTCACTTGGGCCGCAAACTTGGGCTCATCAAAGAGAGCCTCACCAACTTCCAATTTACATGGGTAACCGAGTTCCCCATGTTTGAGCGGGACGAGGAAAACAATCGCTGGGTCTCTCAGCACCACCCCTTTACCGCCCCGGCCGACGAGTCGCTCACGGGTGATTTAGGGAAGATGCCAAGTCGGAGTTATGACTTGGTTCTCAACGGATGGGAGTTGGGCTCTGGCTCAGTTCGTATCCACAATCAAGAAGTACAGAAGAGGATCTTTGAGCTTCTCGCCATCAGTCCCGAAGAGCAGCAGTCCAAGTTTGGATTCCTGCTTAAAGCTCTCGAGTACGGCGCACCGCCCCACGCGGGTTTTGCGATCGGACTCGATCGCCTTGTTGCCCTCACCTTAGGTCTGGACAACATTCGAGACGTCATTGCTTTCCCAAAGACCACCAAGGCAGCGGATCTCTTTTGCGGCGCGCCCGCTCGCGTAGATCCAGCCCAGCTGGTTGATGTTCATATTGCTCTCACCGTGAGCGCAACGAAGACTGAGAGCGAGGCTAAGCCAGTCTCGAACTCGGTCGAAAGCACTTCATGAGTTTTGTGAACTCATTCAGAAACGACGAAAGGACTACCTTTTGTCGCACCCGCGCGACGGTCACGCGCATATTCTTATCCCCAATGACCGTTGAAACCAACCAAGGAGCCATGTGGCCAAACTGAACTTTCGGGTTAACCGCCAAATTCGCGTGCCCGAGGTCCGCCTCATTGATGAGGACGGAGAACAACAAGGCGTCGTCCAGACTAAGGACGCGTTGCGCCGCGCCGAAGATGTCGGCCTCGATTTGGTCGAGGTCGCGCCTACCGCCCGCCCGCCCGTCTGCAAAATCCTCGACTACGGTAAGTTTAAGTACGATCACGCTAAGAAAGAGCGTGGAACGCACTCGAAGTCGGCCGCATCCCAGCTCAAAGAGCTGCGCTGCCGTCCTGCAATCGGCGCTCACGACCTCGACTACCGCATGACCCAGGGACGTAAATTCTTGGAAGATGGCCACAAGGTCCTCGTTGTCTGTGTATTTCGCGGACGCCAGCGTGCCCGGCCGGAGATGGGCTTCGACGTCATGAACCGCGTGACCGAGGTTCTCAGCGACATCTCTAAGGTGGAGCAGAAGGCCCGCATGACGGGCAACCGCATGATCATGCTGTTGTCACCTGACCTAGCTACCAAGGAATAATGATGCTGCCGGTTGCTTTTAGCCGGTAAATCATTATCCTACGCGACCTCAAAAGTCCGGATTCCGGTGTGAGCATTTCACACTTTGGCCTCCGGCGCCCGCGAACAGCAGTTGCCTTGCGACTGTTTGGGACCGGGGCCACAGAGTTCGGAGGCCATGTCCTCCACACTACAAATAGAGTCTTATGCCTAAGCTCAAGTCCAAAGGATCGATCAAGAAGCGATTCAAAGTGACCAAATCGGGTATTGTCGTCGTTAAACGCGCCGGCGGTAGCCACTTCAACGCTCACCATACAGGTAGCAAGCGCCGCAGCCTTCGAAAGAAGATTCACCTGAACGGGACCTGGTCTCGGCTCATTCGCCCCATGCTGGGCGCTTAAGGAGAAATAGACCATGGTACGTGTCACCTATGGCGCTCCGCGCCGTCAAAAGAAAGTTCGTTGGTTCAAAGCCGCTAAGGGTTATCGCGGTGGTCGTCACCGCCTTTGGCGTACGGTCCGCGAAACGGTTGTTCGCTCTTGGGCTTACGCATATCGCGACCGCCGTCAGAAGAAGCGCCAGTTCCGTCGCCTTTGGATCATCCGTATTAACGCTGCCGCGCGTATGCGCGGAATGCGTTACTCGGTCTTCATCGCCGGTCTCAAGAAGGCTGGAATCGATCTGAACCGCAAGCAACTTTCCGAATTGGCCATTCACGATACCGCTGCGTTTGACGCAGTCGTAGACGCCTCGAAGGCCGCCCTCGCTTAGCTGAAAAGTTGAGCTTTGAGAGGAGCACCTCTCACCAAGAAAGGCAGCTGCCAGCGCGTTCGCTGACGGCTGCCTTTTTCTTTTTGTCTCCAAAACGACACCCCCGACGACTTCTGTGGAAACGACACTACAACCAGAACTCCACCAGCATCTTCAAGACGCCAAGGCGCGTATTGATGCTGCGACTGCCGCAGAAGAGCTGCGGGCGGTGGAACGTGATTACATCGACAAAGGCGGCGTCGTTGCTGGCTTGTTGGCAGCGATTACCACTCTTCCCCCCGAGCAAAGACGAGATGCTGGCCAAGGGGCAAACATCCTTAAGGGAGCTGTGCTGAAAGCGCTTGGCGATCGCAAAGCTGAGCTCGAGGCCATGGCCATTGATGCGGCCCGCTCGGGGCATGGGTTTGACCCATCGCTCCCGGGAACTTCGATCCGGCGCGGGAGCTTACATCCGGTCACGCGCGTCACACGCGAGCTAGAGGACATCTTCTCGTCAATGGGATATGACATTCTCGACGGTCCTGAGGTCGAGATCGATGTCTACAACTTTGAGCGCCTCAACATCCCCGGTGACCACCCGGCGCGTGACATGCACGATACGTTTTGGTGCGAGGTCAACGGCGCCGAGCGAGATTCCAACATGGGGTTGCTGCTGCGCACGCATACTTCCTGCGTCCAAGTCCGGACGATGGAGAGACTCCAACCGCCATTCCGTGTCGTGGTTCCCGGCCGTGTTTTTCGCCAAGAGACGGTGGATGCGAGCCACGAGCATACGTTCCATCAGATGGAAGGTCTGGTCGTCGGGGAGGGGCTCACCGTGGGGCACCTGATCGGTACGATGAAGACCTTCCTAAGGGAGGTCTTCCAGAAGGAGATCGAAGTTCGTCTCCGTCCAGGCTACTTTCCGTTCGTTGAGCCGGGCTTTGAACTGGATGCTCGCTGCCCGTTCTGCGCGACTCCGGGTGCTGGTTGCAGGGTTTGCAAACAGACCGGTTGGGTTGAACTCTGCCCATGCGGAATGGTCCACCCAGCGGTACTCCAGATGAGTGGAATCGACACGGAAAAGTACACGGGCTTCGCCTTTGGGTTGGGCCTGTCCCGCCTAGTTATGTTGCGCTACGAAATCGACGACATCCGCCACCTTATGGGTGGAGACACCCGCTTCCTCAGCCAGTTCTAGTCTTATGTTCATCTCTTATTCTTGGCTGAATCGACATGTTGATCTCGCGGGTGTGTCCCCACACGACCTCGCGCGTGACCTCACTCTGCAAACGGCTGAAGTCGAAGGTGTCGAACCCTTTGCGCCCGCCTTGGCCGACGTCATCGTAGGTCACGTTTTGAGTCGCGAGGCGCACCCTGACGCGGACAAACTTGGCATTACGAAAGTGAATGTAGGCTCGGGTGAGCCTCTGCAGATTGTGTGTGGCGCTCCCAATGTTGGACCTGGCCAGCTGGTCGCGGTTGCCGTAATTGGCACCAACCTCCCCGATGGAAATGGAGGGACGTTCAAGATCAAAAAGTCCAAGATTCGCGGCGTCGAATCGATGGGCATGATTTGTTCTGAGCGCGAGCTTGGGCTAGGTGACGAGCACGACGGCATTTGGGTGCTACCGTTTGCTCCTGACGACAACGGACATTTGATTGGACTCCCGGTCGCCGCAGCTCTGGGTGCGACAGAGGGGCACTACGACTGGGTGATTGAGATCGACAACAAGTCGCTCACACACAGGCCCGACCTTTGGGGGCATCGCGGTATCGCGGGTGAAGTTGCAGCGATCTTGGGACGGGACATGAGGCCGATCGCGACCGAGCTGCCCGCCCATGGTGACGCGCAGTCAGTTCCCGTTCACGTGGAATCCAAGGGGTGCAGTCGCTATATCGGTATTGCGATCGACGGCCTCAAAAATGGAAAGGCTCCCGAGTGGATGCGGCACATGCTGCTCGCTGCTGGGCAACGCCCGATCAACCTCCTGGTGGACATCTCCAACTTTGTCATGCTCGATGTGGCGCAGCCGAACCACCTCTTTGACCGGACCGAATTGAAGGCCGACGGCATTTTGGTTCGGGATGCAAGAGAGGGCGAGACCATGGTGACTCTGGATGGCGAGAAGCGCACGCTATCAACTGCGGACATGCTGATCACGTCGGGTGGTGAAGCGGTAGCACTCGCTGGCGTTATGGGGGGAGAGGCCTCCAAGATTGGTGAGAGCACGACGCAGATGCTTCTTGAGGTCGCAACCTTTGCGCCCGCGCAAATCCGCAGGACCAGCCAGCGCCTGGGGCTGCGAACCGACAGCTCCGGTCGCTTTGAAAAGCACCTCGATCCTACGCTTCCCATGAAAGCGGCAGCGCATTTGGTAAGCCTTTTAGCGGAGCTGCAACCTGGCATTAGCTTGCCCAGCGCGCCATCGGAAGGGGGCGCCTGGACGGATCCGGCCTGTGATGTCAGGGTACGGCCGAATCGCGTTCGCGCGGTACTTGGTCTCGACGCTGAGCTGCTTCCCAATCAGCGTATGGAAGACATGCTGACTAGCCTTGGTTTCGGTGTTTCAGGAGCGGACACGGAGTCGTGGACTGTCCGCGTTCCCTCAGCCCGTGCGACCAAAGATGTTGGGTTGGAAGAGGATCTGATTGAAGAGATCGGTCGCTCGTACCGGTATGACAACATCCCCGAGCAGCGCGTTCTTGCGGAGATCGCTCCGGTTCCGCGCGACGAGCGCCGTAACCTGGCGCGCCGTATTCAGGATCGCCTGAGTGGTTCGTCCGCATTTGATGAGGTGATGACGCACTCGTTTCTCGAAGGCAATCTCTGCGAAAAGTTGGGAATCGCGATGGAGCCAACCATTCGCGCAATCAACCCTGTGGCCGAAGGTTACGAGCGCATCCGGCGCTCGGTGGTGCCAAGCTTGTTAGGCCTTGTCCCCAACAACCTCCAGCTGAGGGGCGAGGCGTACCTCTACGAAGTCGGCAAAGGTTATCTGCCCGAGGTCACCCAAGGCGAGTTCCAGGAGCCAACCGAGATACATGAAGTCGGCCTGGTCCTAGCACGTTCAGGTTCGGTGTCGGTGTCCGTTGCGGACTTCGCCAACACAAGTCTGTTTCTACTCAAAGGCACGGTGGAGGACCTCTTGTACTCCCTGGAGAGAGCGCGCCCTGGGCGAGCTGGCATTCCCGGCTTGGTCTGGGTGAAGCCGGGTGAAGGGGAGCTGATTCCTCCCTTCGCTCACCGCGGCCGCTGTATGGTTGCCTTCGCATCCGACGCGAAAGGGAATGCGACTGGACCGGAACTCGCTTTTGTCTCTGCTATCGAGCCGGGCGTAGGCGCGGCATTGGGCTTAGCCGGGGATTCAGTGGCGGACGTGGCTTTCGCAAGTGTCTCGATCGACAGTTTGCTTTCCGCACCGGAAAAACCAGTCCTGCACCGGCCCATCCCACGCTTCCCGGGGGTAAAAGTTGACGTCGCATTTGCGCTTGGCGAGGACACTATGGCTTCGGATGCGGAGGCGATCATCGTGCAGTCTGGCAAGGGATTGGTAGCCGATGTGCAGCTTTTTGACCTATACCAGGGCGAAAAAGTCGCCAAAGGAATGAAGTCGATGGCATGGCACGTTTTGCTGCAGTCGGACACAAAAACCCTTGGCGACAAGGACCTTCACAAGTTCCTGACACGCGTAGAGGGTGGCGCAAAGCGCATTGGCGGCGAGCTTCGCAAGGACTAAGGTCCGGGGCTGAAGTGGACGAAGGGGCCCAAGGCTATTCGCCTTGAGCCCATTTTTCCGCCCTCTCTAACTAAGGAAGGGTAGACTTAGACGCTAGCTCCCTCCCCCTAGATTCCCATGAAGATAGTCCTCGTCAACCCACCGAGCCCTCCTGAATTCCGCGTGAGTCGCGGTCTCATGGGGGGCTTTGGCATGGCCGTGAACCCCGATTTGCTCTATCCACCGATCGAGTTGGCCCACGTGGCCGGCGAGCTGCTGGCTGCTGGGCACGAGGTCGCAATTCACGACGGCGACGCTGTCGGTTCGAATCTACAGGGCTCGCGTGAGCTCATTGCTGCGGAGAAGCCTGATTTTGTCTGCCTAGATTCGTCCAGTACGAGCCTGACGCAGGACCTCGAACTTGCCGATCTCGTTCGCAAGGACACCGGCGTTCCTGTGTTCATGTTGGGCTCCCAGGTGACCTACACTCCGGACGATCTCTTCCAACACAGCTCGGTGGATGGGGTTGTAAAAGGCGAGCCCGAGGAGACCGTGACGGCAGTCGCCAATCGGATCGCTGAGCGAAAAGAGTCGGGTAGTCCAGTGACCTTCGAAGGTGTCGAGGGCATCACCTGGGTCGACAGCGAGCGCCAAGTTCACGTTGAGCCAGGCCGTAGCAAAATTGACAACCTCGATGGGATGGCAATCCCCGCACGCCATCTCCTCGACAATTCCGTCTATACCTTCCCCGGACTGGACGGCCCCGTGACCACGGTGAAGTCCAGCCGTGGTTGTCCTCTCAACTGCAGCTTCTGTGGTTATACACTTGCCCAAGGGTTGAAGTTTCGCTTCCGCTCTCCGGAGCATGTGATGGCCGAGCTCATCGATCTACATCGGAACCACGGCTTGAAGCACGTCGTCTTCCGCGATCCAATTTTCACTACGCGAAAGGATCGTGTCATGGACATCTGTGATGGGATCTTGCGTGAGAAGCTGGACATCAAGTGGCAGTGTGAAACAGCGGTGAAGACCTTGTCTCCCGAGCTGCTTGAGAAGATGGCCGAGGCTGGTTGTACGCATATCTCCCTCGGAATCGAGTCCGGCAACATGGAGATCCAAAAGAAACATTGCGGCAACAAGCTCAATAAGTTGGATCAAGCAAAAGAGGTGTTTGAGGTCTGCCGAAGGGTCGGAATCGAGACGCGCGCCTTTTGCATGATCGGCTTTCCCGAAGAGACAGAAGCCATGGCTGACGAGACCATCGCGCTTGTTCAGTGGCTAGATCCGGATCAGGTTCAGTTCTGTGCTGTGACGGCCTATCCAGGCACGCCGCTCTACGAGATGCTCTCGGAGAACCGCGACTTTGATTTTGCGACGATGACGGGGCACCACGCCGCCGAAGGTAACGAGCACATGACGGCTGCTCAAATCGAGTCGAAGATCCGCCAAGCGTATCGCTCGTTTTACCGCAGGCCGAGGCGCCTAATTGGTGAATTGAAGCACCCCCGTCGTTTTGCAGGCAAGCTTGCGCGTTACTTCCGCCTTTGGGGCAAAGGCGCATAACGCCGCGATTTCATTGCAGAGCAGATAGGGCCATGGGGATGCTGTTTTCAGCGCCCATGGCCCTTGCCCTTTAAGGGTGAACTAGGCAGTCTAGCGGGGTTCCCCTCTCCGCCACGCCTCGCCTCTGCCATCCATGAGCCCTCAGATCGACAACGTCCTTCACGAAGACCGTAGATTTCCTCCCTCCGATGAGTTCCGCAGTGCTGCGCGCATTTCCTCTGAAGAGGAATACGACGTGCTTTGGCGCAGGTCCATCGACGACCCCGATGGATTCTGGGGGGAGGTTGCTCGCAAGCTACCTTGGATCAAGCCCTTCGACACCGTACTCGACTGGTCGGACGCACCGCGCGCTCGGTGGTTTGGTGGCGGCAAGTTGAATGCCTCCGCAGTGTGCCTCGACCAGCACTTGGCTTCGGATCGCAAAGACAAGAAGGCGATCATTTGGGAGGGCGAACCCGGGGACGAAGTCACCCTGACCTACGCCGAACTCCACGAGGCCGTTTGCCGCTTCGCGAACGTTCTTAAAGCCCGTGGCATCAAGAAAGGGGATCGCGTTGCGATCTACATGCCAATGATTCCGGAGCTCGTAATGGCCACGCTTGCCTGTGCGCGGATCGGTGCAATCCACTCGGTTATCTTTGGCGGATTTTCTTCGGCTTCCATCCGGGATCGGGTTGAAGACGGTTCTTGTTGTGCCGTGATCACTGCGGATGGTGGCTGGCGTCGAGGGAAGGTCTTACCACTGAAAGATGTTGTGGATGCTGCCTTGTCGGACCTGCCCTCTTCCGACGAGGCCGGTGTGCATACGGTACTTGTCGTTAAGCGAACGGGGAACGAAGTCGAGTGGTCCGAAGGACGCGATTGTTGGTATCACGAAGAGCGCGACAGGGTCGACGCACATTGCGAGCCAGAGGCCATGGACGCGGAGGACACGCTCTTCTTGTTATACACCTCGGGCTCTACCGGCAAACCCAAGGGAATCCAGCACACCACTGGTGGCTACATGGTGGGGGCCTACCTCACGACGCAGTTCGTCTTTGACCTGCGCGAAGACGACATCTATTGGTGCACTGCTGATGTCGGCTGGATCACAGGGCATAGCTACATTGTCTATGGGCCGCTGGCGAATGGCGCGACCGTGGTTATGTATGAAGGGGCTCCAACTCAGCCTCACCCCGGACGCTTTTGGGAGTTGATTGAGAAGCACAAGGTCTCGATCCTCTACACAGCACCGACCGCGATCCGTGCGTTCATGCGCTTTGGGGATGAGCATGTCCAAAAGTTTGACCTTTCTAGCCTGCGCTTGCTCGGCACTGTCGGCGAGCCGATCAACCCGGAGGCTTGGATGTGGTACCGAGAGAAGATCGGCGGGGGACGTTGCCCGATTGTGGACACGTGGTGGCAAACCGAAACGGGTGGAATCATGATGACTCCGCTTCCAGGCGTGTCGTCGACTAAGCCCGGTTCGTGTATGAAACCATTCTTTGGAGTTGACCCCGTCATCTTGGATTCCGATGGGATTGAGGTCGAGGGTGAAGGCGGCGGCTATTTGGCACTTCGCAAGCCATGGCCGTCCATGTTGCGAGGCATTTGGGGAGATTACGAGCGCTTTGTGGAGACCTATTGGTCGAAGTTTCCTGGGCTGTATTTTGCCGGTGACGGTGCGCGCGTGGATAAGGATGGCTGCACTTGGATTCTGGGGCGCGTTGATGACGTGCTCAATGTCTCCGGGCATCGCTTGTCGACGATGGAGATTGAGTCCGCCCTGGTCTCTCATGCGTCTGTCTGTGAGGCCGCTGTTGTCCCTCGGCCGGATGAGATCACGGGGCAGGCCATCGTCGCGTTCGTGTCCCTTGTAGGTGGTGTAGAGAAGTCCGATGAGCTGATCGCCGAGCTCGGCGCACATGTCAGCAGGGAGATTGGAAAGCTAGCCCGTCCCGCCGAGATCCGGTTTGCGGATGCGCTACCCAAAACGCGATCAGGGAAGATCATGCGCCGGCTTTTGAAGGATGTTGCTGCGGGAAAAGAGATCGTTGGCGATACGAGCACTCTAGAGGATATCTCCGTGATCGAATCTCTCCAAAAAGAGCAGTCCGAAGGGCCTACCCAGCGTCACTAAGCAGTTGTAGCGGATTGTCGGAAGTTGACGTTTTTTGCAACCGCCCACTCTGACGTGGAGGTAAGGTTTGAGCACGCGAACCGCGTACCCAACCAAGCGATCCTTATGTTCAACCTCGACGTCTATTGCCGCCGCGCCCTTAGCGCCATTCCCCCTCGATTCGCGCCATCGATTTAAGGCCGCGCTAAAGGCCCCGCTGCTAGAACTCGTAGAGGGAGATCGGCACGGGGCCTTTAGCTTTGCCGTCGCCCCCCTATTTATGAAGCGATCCATACTCATTAGCGCCATGTTGTGGCTGCTGCTCATTTCCGCCTCGCACCTCTATCTCAACGTCGGCTGGGATAATTTCAGAGAAAGCGTTCACCAGATTCTGGGCAAAAAACGCGACAAGATGATCGTTGGCTTTTTGCCAGTCACCTGACACTTGACCTGTCCCGTCACCAGTTGGGTGACAAAGCATGGCGAGGGCGACTCGACATTCGAGAGCCGGAAGTTCACGGACTGGGCGACCGTTAAAGAGGCCCTTATCGGGGAGCGTATTGACGCTGTTTTCATCTTGGCTCCGATGGCGATGCAGCTCAGGATCGATGGCGTTGGCGTGAAGGTGGTCTACCTAGGCCATCGTGATGGAACCGCGATTGTGGTTGGGAAAGATTCCGATATTCGTGACTTCGCTGACCTTGAGGGGAAGCGCTGTGCGATCCCCAGTCGCTACGCGAACCAGAACCTTTTGATGCACAAGATGATGAAGGAGTGGGGAATGGCGCCCGACTCGATCGACCTGATTGAGCTGCCACCCCCGGAGCACCCGACCGCCTTGGAAAATGGAAGCATTGATGCTTACATTGTGGGAGAGCCTTTCGCCGCACTTTCGGAGTTGAACGGCACAGGGCGAGTCCTCTATCAGACTAAGGACATTTGGGAAGACTTCATCTCCTGTGTCCTTGTCGTGCGAGAGGACGTGATCGACGATGATCGGGAAATTGTACAAGAGCTCGTCGACGGAATCGCCAAGTCTGGAAAGTGGCTGGACGATGGGTTGCAGAACAGAATGGAGGCTGCGGAGATCGCCGCCGCAAACTATTACTTCCAGGATCCGGAGCTCTTGCGTTACGTGTTATCCAAGCCTGTGGATCGCGTGAAGTACACCCAACTGGCCCCGCTCAAGGACGATTTTGATGAGATCATGGAGCTCGGGTACGAGATCGGTGTACTGCCCAAGCGAATCGCGTTTGAAGAGTATGTCGACGACAGCTTTGTCAAACCATTGAGTGAAATTGATTGGAACATGGAGCACCTGGCTGGGGCTGATGTGGAAGCGGCAAAGCTTGCAGTAGAAGCCATTCGCAAGGAGGCGGGGGAGTCACAATGAATATCCTTCCCTTTGCCGCCATCTTGGTCAGCATCGTCACCATAGCCAAGCTACGTCGCTATACGACGGTTCTCTTACCGCTCGCTGTGACGACGATTGGTGTCGGTCTCTGGCAGATTGCTTGCGACTACTGGCTCTCGGAGACCAACCCCAGTCCGATGGAGACCCTACTCGCGATCTTTGAGATTCATGAGAATGGACGCCTTTGGAGTGACGCTGCTGCAAGCCTCTTTCGAGTCACCTGGGGGTTCTTCCTAGCAGCGGCCGTGGGCATCCCTCTAGGCCTTTGGGTTGGCTGGACGACACGCGGCTTCGAAGCTCTCAATCCGATCATTCAGGCCTTGCGGCCGATCTCACCGATTGCATGGATTCCCTTTGCGATCCTCTGGTTTGGCATCGGTGATGGTGCTGGTATCTTCCTTATCTTCTACGCCTCGTTTTTTCCCATCACGGTGGGGACGATGGCCGCAGTCCGGAACATTTCGATGGTGCACCAACGCTCCGCAATGAACTTTGGGCTGCATGGAATCGAGCTGTTTCGAAGAGTCGTATTTCCGGCTGCCCTTCCGCAGATCATTACAAGCTTACGCATTGCACTCGGTGTGGCCTGGTTGGTCATCGTCGCTGCTGAAATGGTGGGGATGGACTCGGGTTTGGGATATCTAATCAACGATGCCCGAAACATGGGACGCCGCTACGATTTGGTCGCAGCGACCATGGTGATTATTGGCGCCATCGGGGTGGTCTTAGACCTACTGATCCGTCGCTTGGAGAACTTTGATGAAGTCCGTTGGGGGTATGTGAAACGATGAGTAACTCGACCAAAAGTAAGGTCATCTTCGACCGAGTCAGCAAGAGCTTCGACAAGCGGGGCGAAGAGCTTTGTGTGCTAGAGGACATCAACCTCGAAGTGCAAGAGGGTGAATTTATTTGCCTGCTTGGGCCTTCAGGATGTGGCAAATCTACCATGCTCAATATTGCGGGTGGCTTCGAGAGGCCGGATACCGGCAGCGTCACTATCGACGGAGTCGAGATTGTCGAGCCAAGCGATAAGCGCGTCTTTGTGTTTCAGGAGTACGGCATTTTTCCCTGGGCTTCTGTTTGGGATAATGTGTGCCTAGGGTTGCGTAAGGTGCCTCGCGCAGAGCGGGATCGGGTTGCCCAGGAGACAATCGACCTCGTCGGTTTGACCGGTTTTGAGAAGGCTTACCCGATGGAACTTTCTGGCGGCATGAAGCAGCGCGTTGAAGTTGCTCGTGCCCTCGCCGTGAAGCCCGACGTTATCTTCATGGACGAACCGTTTGGGGCACTGGATTCGCTAACTCGTCTAACGATGAGGAGTGAGTTGATCCGGATTTGGAAGCAGGAGAAACCCACGATCCTCTTTGTGACCCACGATGTGGATGAGTCGATTCAGCTGGCGGATAGGATCGTCGTACTATCGAGTCGTCCGGGAAGGATTGCAGCCATCATTGATGTCGATCTTGCCCATCCGCGTGATCTGGCCAGCGAACAGTACTCTAAGATTAAGGGTGAACTTTACGAGCTCCTCGGCGTTAAGGACTGGGGCTAAGAGCACGTACGCCTCCCTTATTTTTCTGAACGGATGATCCTCACCAGCTTCCTTCTCCTTCTTATTCAAGGTCCTGTCGCCAAAGCGGGCTTGCTTGCTAAAACGGAGTCGATGACCCCCGGCTTTGTACTGGTGGCGCCACTCAAGTCTAAGTCGACCTTTCTTGTTGATAAGGAGAGCGGGCGAGTCGCCCATACATGGGATAGCAACCGGCCTCCGGGGAACTCGGTCTACCTTCTGGAGAATGGTGACCTCTGGCGGACGACTGCTGTTGGTGACAACGAGGTTTTTCGCGGAGGCGGAGCGGGTGGTGGCTTGCAGCGCATTGCTTGGGACGGAACGCTTTTGTGGGAGCTGGATTGGTCGGACGACGTACGATTGTCCCACCACGATATGGAGCCTCTCCCCAACGGGAATCTGCTACTCATCTCGTGGGAGTACAAGTCTCCGGAGGAGGCGTTCGAGGCAGGGCGAGATCCTGCGGGGATCTCCGAGGACGGTCTATGGCCCGACTATGTCGTGGAGTTGAAACCCATACTCGGTGAAGGCGCAGGTGCGGTCGAAAAGGTTTGGGAGTGGCACGCCTGGGACCATCTGATCCAAGAGCGCGTAGAGACGAAAGCTAACTTCGGCTCTATTGCAGATTCACCTGGTAGGATCGACCTCAATGCTGATCTGATCAGTCAGTCCGCTGTCGAGATCTCTCGGGAGAAGGAGCTCGAAGAGGAAATGGAGGGCCTGGGTTACATCGGGGATGATGGGGTCGATGAAAGCGAAGAGGGCCCTGCGGAAAAGGGTATCCCCGCCCCGGGAAATCCCAGGGAGCGAAAGCCGGGTGGAGATTGGCTACATACGAATGGTGTTGACTACGACCCAGCTCGGGACCTGATCGTTCTCAGCAGTCGCGTGATGAGCGAGGTTTGGATCATCGACCACTCCACTACGACCAAGCAGGCCGCTTCTGGCTCGGGGGGGCGGTTTGGCAAAGGCGGTGACATCCTTTGGCGCTGGGGAAACCCAAGAAATTATGGGGCGGGCGATCTTGGTGATCAGAAATTGTTCAAACAACACGACCCCTCATTTATTGGCCTGGGTTCTCCGGGCGCGGGCAACTTGTTGATCTACAACAATGGCGAGGGAAGACCCGACGGAAATTACTCAACGGTGATTGAGTTGGCGCTCCCCCTCAACGAAGGCGGTAATGAATTTCCACGCTTCCGTGACGATTTTGGACCGATGGAGCCGGTTTGGAGTTCAGGTGCGCCTAAGGGGAGTGACGAGCTGTTCTTTTTCTCAAGCTTCCTTTCCGGTGCCCAGCGATTGCCGTCCGGGAACACCCTGATCTGCGTCGGTGCAGCGGGCCGCGTATTGGAAGTCACTCCGGCGGGGGAGCTAGCTTGGGAGTACGTCTGTCCATTCAAGGGACTTATCCCAAGTGCGGAGGATAAACGCCCCGGGCAAAGGCCAGCTCCTGGCAGTCACCCCGGTCCTCCCGGCGGCGGACCCCCTCGAAGGGGGCCCGGTGAAGAAGGAGGTCCTCCGGGTGGCCGGCCAAAGGTTGAACTCGAGAACGCACTCTTCCGAGCGACACACCTTGAGCCCGACCATCCGGGTCTCAGCAAACTTTAGGACTGCCTGCTTCTGAGACCTACTTGAGAGCTGTTCTGCCAATGGGGACTTCCACTCCGGCAGCTAGGGCAGCTTCTTCTGTCTCATACTTCCACCAGTCGGAGACGCCAGCACAGTCTTTGATGCCCTGTTCGTAGGTGCGTGGCTCCCAGCCGAGCTCGACCCTCGCATTCGTAATGTCGTGCTCGTGGTGCAACAGGAAGTAGGCCGAAGCTCGCCGCTGGTCGGTGACATCTGTGAACAGGCCTTTCATCGCAATGGCGAGGTCCGCCCACCTTTTGGGGATGTTGCGGCGCCTGACGGTGCCTCCCGTTGCGGCTATGGTGTAGTCGATAAACTGGTTATAGGCGATGCCGTTGGGGCCAGCGAGCTCATAGATGCAGTCGACCTGTTTGTCGTAACCGATCTTGCGAAGCACGCAATCCACGACATCGTCAACATGTACGGGGTTGATCCTTGAGCGCCCGGAGTGAGGGATCGTCATCCGCCCTCCTTTCGCCGCGCATTTACGCATGATCGTGGCAGTGTGCCTATAGTCGCCGACACCGTAGACCAAGGTGGGGCGGAACGAGGTCCACTCGAAGCCAGATCCCTTGAAGATCTTCTCTTGGATTCGCTTGGTGTCGCGGTAGTAGCTGTACACCGGCGCGCCGATGACTGCTGAGGACATGATCCACATCTGAATGCGATCGCGCTTTTTGTTTGCGCGAATGGCCTCGTCAACAAGCGCTTCCGATCCGGCGACCGTTACGGCGCGCATCTCCTCGTCGGGGAGGTGATCGTGAGCGCTCGCCAGGTGCAGCAGCATGTCCTGGTCTTCCATGAAGCCCTTCAAGCTATCCTTGCTCGTGAGATCTCCGGTGAAGACCTCAAAATGGCCCTTGCCTCCATTGTCCTCAGGGTGGGGAACCGCACCCTCGCGACCCGGCCGAGTCAGAACGCGAATCTTATGTCCTTCACGGGCAAGGGCAAGGGCGGCATAGCGGCCGATGAAGCCGGTGGCGCCGGTAATCGCGATGTTCATTTGGAGGGGAAGGTGGGGGAGAGTCGGGGAAATCGGGTGGAAGAGAAGGGAATAATATCGCACGAATCGATGACTTGGAAACTTGCAGTGGAAGAAGACCGGTCCGAGCCTGAAGTTGAGGGCGACTATTGTGTAGAATCGCTCCTTCTGATGCTTTTGGGTGACATTTTCTCGCTCTTGGGGTGTCAGTTGACCGATACGGTAAATGAGGAGCTCTCCCCCCTCCCTCATTCCCCAACACTTGAAGCAGTACTTAGCGACAATTCTGCAGAGGCACTTCCAGCCCTGCATGATGACCATTCAGGCCCTTGCGGATCTGGTAGTGGTTCTAGTTTCGTGCGCGATTTCCTATTCTGTTGGGATCGCAATCGGTCGCATCGGGCAGCTTGGCGGGAGCGCCGACATGGCGACGATGGCAGGCCCCGATGCGATGCAGAGCGCCTACTTGTCTTTGTCGGTGCTGACGGCACTCGTATGTTTGATCTCCTTCCGTAGTTGTGGGCTCTATTCTTCGACCAAGAGCCTCTTGAATGTCGAGGAGTACAAAAACATCGCCAAGAGCGTGATGATCGGTTTTGTAGTGTTCTTCACACTGCTGGTCTTTCTGAGATCCTCGAATGAGACCGTAGAAGTCCCCGTCCTGAATACCCTTCCATGGTTACACAGCCTGGTACACCTCGAAGTCGAGCTCGATAGCATCTCTCGAATTACGGTAAGTCTCTCCTTTGGATTGATACTTATCTTGATGACGGTGAGTCGGTTTTTAAGCTTCAAGTTGATTCAGAGCCTCTACCGGCGAGGAATCGGAAATCGCAACGTACTCATCTATGGGACTGGCGAAACTGGCGGTTGGTTACAGCGCAAATTCCACCTGATTCCGACCTTGGGTCTGCGTTTGGTCGGGTTCGTTACCGACAACCCTGAAGAGGTAGGGACGCACCAGCTCGGTGAACAAATCCTGGGCACGGTGGACGATCTCGCCGAGGTCATTCACAGCCATAAAGTGAGCGAGGTGTTCATCGCCCTTCCCGGCTCCCAAGAGGGGCGCGTGATGGAGGTTATCGCACGCCTCGATATACTCGGAGTGTCCTTTCGGGTCGTGCCTGGTTTCTACCACCTGCTCGCCCAGCGCGTCCGCATTGAGCACCTTGATTCGATCCCCCTCATCTCAAGACCAGACCGCAGTCAGGGGCTGCTCTCTTCTTTCGCAAAGCGCTGCCTGGATCTCTCGTTGGCGAGTTTCGCCCTTCTACTCTCAGCACCTGCGTTTGCACTTGCTGCCTTGTTGGTGAGTCGCGAGAAAGATGGACCCATCTTCTATCGCCAAAACCGTATCGGTTTGAATGGCCAGGTTTTTGAGATGCTTAAGTTCCGAACGATGTTTGCGCACATGGGTGCAGACGAAGTCTCCCCCCAGGATGAAGAGGACCCTCGCATCACGACGATTGGCCGCTACCTACGTCGCTATAGTTTGGACGAACTTCCTCAGCTTCTAAACGTCTTGCGTGGAGAAATGAGCATCGTGGGCCCTCGTCCCGAAATGGCATTCATCGTGGATCAATACGGTCCACTTGAACGCGAGCGTCTTGCCGCAAAGCCGGGGATTACCGGACTTTGGCAGATCTCATTCGCTCGAAATGAGGCCATCCACCAGAACATCGAATACGACATCTACTACATCGAGAACCGCTCACTCCTACTCGATCTGGTGATCATCTTCCTTACCGGTTTTGCGGTAGTTAAAGGAACGGGCGCTCACTAGAAACGATGCGAATTCTCGAAGTGATGGAGTGCACGATTGGCGGAACGCGTCGCCATCTCGTCGACCTGGCTAGCGGACTGTGCGGGGCAGGCGATGAAGTCCATTTGGCCGTCTCCGCGCTCCGGATGCCCAGCTTCCGGGAGGACCTGACTTTCCTCGAATCCCTCGGCTGCACCGTTCACGAGATCCCTATGGTTCGGTCCATCGCACCCGGGACCGACTGGAAGCAGCGGCACCAGCTTGAGTCCCTACTTCGGAAGGTACAGCCCGATGTTGTGCACACTCACTCCAGCAAGGCAGGGGTACTTGGTCGGGGAGCATCGCTCACCACGGGAATAGGTGTCCGCGTCCATACTCCACACACATTCGCCTTTCTCTTTGACGCTATGTTTAGTGCGCCGAAGCGCTATCTATTTAGGCGAATCGAAGCCCACTACGCCCGGCGCACCCATCGGCTGATTGCAGTAAGCGAGGGCGAGGCGGAGACGATGATCTCCTCAGGAGTCGTTTCTGCAGCGGGGGTCCGTGTTGTTCCCAATGGCATCGACATGAACCTGTGGGGCAATATCAAACCGGTCTGTCGTGAATCGATTGGTGTTCCAAAGGATGCGATCATGGTCCTCGTTGCAGGTCTTCTAAACTCAGCCAAGGGGCAGGACCTCGCCATCCAGGCCCTTTCGCAGGCAAGGCTGCAGAATCTGTTTCTGGTGCTGGCCGGACATGGAGACGAGCTAGTGGCATTGGAGAGGCTCTCGGCCACTCTCGGTGTTGCCGACCGGGTTCGATTCCTCGGTTGGCGATCCGATGTTCCAGCTCTTGTCGCGGCCGCGGATATCGTCTTGCTGCCTTCGAGATGGGAGGGCATGCCTTATGTGGTTTTAGAGGCCATGGCGTCGGGCAAACCCGTTCTCGCAACCAAGGTCGACGGTGCTCGCGAGCTTATCCTACCGGGTGAGACGGGCTTTTTGGTTGACGTTCAGGATACCGCTGCAATGGCGGCCGGGCTTGACCAGCTGGCGCTACTGAGTCCTCAAACTCGCGCTAACTATGGGGAGCGTGGAGCTGCCCGAATTCGTGCGGGATACCAAATCGATCACATGGTGCGCGCAACACAGGAAGTCTTTGCAGAGGCGCTCGGGTAGCTCGCATTGAGCCCTAGATTAATCGTCATGAAAGTTCAGCACGTAATCACAACACTAGACGTCGGCGGGGCCGAGGTTCACCTTCTCTCTCAGGTCCGAGGGCAAGTCTCCCGCGGGCATGAAGTGCGCGTGGCGTATCTAAAAGGTGACGGTCGTTTGACTCCCGAGTTTCTTGAGGCCGGTGCAAAAACGGTAGAGCGTGTGTCCCCGCTCGGCCTGCTGATCCGCTTGCGGTGGGCGGACATCAACCATACGCATCTTCTCAAAGCGGACATGCTTACGGCCTTTCTATCGCTCCCCACCTTTTCGTGGGGCCGATTGATCTCTAGCAAGCACAACGATGAGAGGCCGCTACTCAAGAAGGTCTTCTCACGGATTCACGGCGTCTTGGGGCGGCTCCCAAGACGCACGATCATCCTCTCCAAGCACGTGGTGGATTTTTTCGAAGAGCACGGCCGGTTGCCACGGAGCCGTATGGTTCAGATCTACTACGGCTTAGATCCTTCTCCCTTTGAAGAGGCTGTTGAGATCAGTCCGGAGATGCGTGCAGAGGGGCGTGCAAAGTTGGGTATTGAAGAGAGCGATTGCGTTTTGATTTGTGTTGCGCGCTTTGCGCCTCAGAAGAGGCATGACCTCCTGTTAGAGGGGTTTGCCAAAGCTCGCAAGGCGGTGCAAGAGAGGGGGGGGCCCACGCTGCGTTTAGCGCTAGTGGGGGGGGATCCATTTGGTGATGGTCAGGCCCGAGCGGAGCGTTTAGCTCGGGAGCTTGGACTAGATAAATCTGTTCTTTTCCTCGGAATACGGCGGGACGTACCCGCTCTCTTTGGGCTCTCGGACATTTTTGTCATGTGCTCGGAGTGGGAGGGATTGGGCCTTGTTTTTCTTGAAGCGATGGCCGCCAGCTTGCCCGTTGCGGCGACAGGCGTCTCTGCAGTCCCCGAGGTCGTCCTAGAGGGTGAAACGGGCCTTCTAGCCCCCTTTGGAGACACCGATGCGCTTGCCGGTATCTTTGCCCAGCTAGCCCTGAACCGCGATCTTCGGATAACCCAGGGCCATGCTGGTCATAGCCGGGTGCTCACTGATTTTAACCTGGATCGGATGGTTGACGCGACCCTCGAAGTCTATGGCCAGGTCATTTCTTGAGCAATCGAGCCTAACGACCGAGGTTTCTGCTCCGTAGACATATGTTTCCCCGTCCATCATTCGATACTTTCTGTTGCCATGAAAGTCCCCATACCAATGATCTCCCTCCCTCGCCTCCTTCTCAGCACGCTAACCGTCGTTTGTGTGCTCTCCGCTTCTCACGCTTCGGCCCAGGATCCCAAGGAAAAGTGGGGAGACGATCCCACTCAAGGCGATTTCGACCTCTGGAGCAACGAGGCGAAGGTGACTCGGGGCGCAGTGCAACTGGCAAAAATTTACGAGGCCGCAGGAGGCCTTGAAGAGTGGGGGAAAGTAGAGGGCATTCGTTTCGACTTACTCGAGACTTGGCGCGTTGAGACCAATGCGACTCTTCAAGAGTTTAAGGTCCACCATCGGGTTCCTCGACTCTGCTGGTTCGAACGAGACGGCGATGGTTTCGTTCGCTCCGAGTACGTTAGTCCTGATGGCGTTACACCGAACTATCGACGAGAGGTGTCCGTAGGGAACTACTCTTGGGCAGAATCCACAAGTGAGTGGCTCCGCAAGCCCGCCGTCGCAACGAGAGCACGTGCAAGGGTTTCGAGACTTTTTCTTCTGAGCTGTATGCCCTTCTCTTTGCAGGAGCTTGGCGGGGAGATGGTCTTTCTCAAGAAACTAGAAGCCGGGAAAAAAGCACTATTTGGCATTCGTCTAGGCAAGTCGGTAGTGATGAACACTCTGGAAGAGCAGTCCCAATTTGTCGCTGTCGTTGACCTGGAAACAAACAAAATCATTCAGCTGCAATACTCGCTCTATGACCAAGACAAGCTGACGACGGACGAGTCCACCGAGTGCGCCATCGATTTCGTGGGTGAGCTAAAATTAGGTGGAGTCACGATCCCCAACAAGCACTTTTGGTCAATGGAGACCGGCGCAAATATCCAGGAGTTCTGGGTAGAGGATGTTGTCAATGAGAGCATTCCAGCCATCGGCATTCAGAGGCCATGGCAGAGCGGGTCTCTATTTCAAACATCGATGCGTGCAGATCACTGGGACCCACCCGTGAAAGACGGCGCCATCAAGGAAGTGGAAGAAGTGCCCGTCCCGGCTCAGGACGAATAGAACACCGGCCAAAAATGTCCTCAGCATTGGGGAGATTCTGCCGATGTAGACGACATGTCCTCGGATCCAGACTACCTCTCGACCCAAGGCCAGGAAGCCCCCTCGGGGAAGCACCGTGGCCCCGATCGAAGAGCCCGGCAGACGCCTAGGTTTTCTCGCTATACATTCAGCGGAGGACGCCGGCAGAGCTTTCGTCGCGACGGGGAGGGTGTAGAAGCCTATGTTGACCTGTATCCCACCAAGCTGCTTTGGCTTTTGGTCTGGATCGCGGTCATGAATCTACTTGATAGCTTTTTCACCTTGGTTCATTTGCAGGCAGGCGGTATCGAGCTGAATCCATTCGCCGCCATGTTGCTCGAAACAGGGCGCGTTGGCTTTGTCCTCTGGAAAGCCGTGCTAATCGGAGGTGCTATTCTTGTTCTTTGCATCCATAAAAATTACGTAGTAGCGAAGGCGGGCCTAGTGCTTGCCGCAGCTGCCTATACGATCTTAGTTGGCTACCACTTGACCTTGTTCACGGTTTAGCTGGGAGGGATTCGGGTCCCTAGTCGCACCTCGGCCCCAGCCGTAGTAAACTCCCGGCATCATGCGAATAGCCCGCATCCTGACCCGACTCAATTTGGGTGGACCTGCAAGGCAGGTCCTTGCATCCGACCCGCTGCTCAAGAAGCGCGGACACGAGCTGCGTGTCTACGTGGGGGAACCGGAAAAAGGCGAAGGTGACCTCTTTGAGGACCTGCTAGCTACCGGAGTTGATGTTGTACGCGTGCCGCACTTGGGCCGCGGCGTCTCTCCAGTACGCGACTTTGCAGCGCTGCGCTTCCTTCGGCGTGAGCTTCGCGAATTCGCACCCGATCTTGTCCACACACACGCCTCCAAAGCTGGCAGCCTTGGCCGCAGAGCTGCACGCGGACTGTGCCGACGGGGTGACTCCGGACGAGTGCTCCCAGTGGGATTGGTACACACGTTCCACGGACACGTTCTTGAGGGCTATTTTTCGCCCATGATTTCGAAGGGCTTGGCGGCGGTGGAACGGCGCCTAGCGGCAGGTACCGATCGGGTGATCGCTGTCTCTCATGCGACTGCCGCAGACCTTGTTCGTCTTCAGGTGGTCGAAGCGGAGCGCCTCCACGTTGTTCCTCCCGGCGCAAATCTAGAGGAGCTGCTGTTGTTGCCCGGGCCACGCGGGCGTACGCCCGGTTATCTACGAGGCTTGCTTGGTCTCGGTGCCGAGGAGATTCTGATTGGTGTGGCCGGTCGATTGGCTGAAGTGAAGCAGCCGGAACGGGCAGTGGAGACCTTTGCCATGGTTGCGGCTAGGCATCCCAAGGCGCACCTTGTGTTTATTGGCGATGGCGAGGGCCGACGCTCGCTGGAGTCGTGTATCGGTGGACTCAATGCGGACCTGCAGTCCCGAGTTCATATGGTGGGCAACATCGAGGGGCAAACTCAGATTTTTGGCGACTTGGACCTTGTTCTTCTAACCTCGCGAACAGAGGGGATGCCCGTTTCCTTGATCGAAGCTCACGCGGCAGGCATCCCGGTGGTCGCGCCGTCCATAGGTGGTGTGGAAGAGGTCGTTATCCACGAGCGAACGGGCTTGATTGGATCTGAGACGAGCGAGCTCGCGTTCCACCTCGACACTCTTCTCGGCAGTGGAGACAAGCGCATCGTTTATGGCCAGCGAGCCCGAATGCGCGTCTCTACTCGACATAGTGCATCCGCATTGGCGGATCGGTTGGAAGCTATCTACTTCGACATAGCCAGTCAGCAGGAGGCCGTGGCCAAAGCGGCGGAATCACTGTGAAGCTGCTCATGGTCAGTGGAGATCGGCAAACTACCGTTGGTGAGGTGGGCCCCTTTCACGCAATGCAAGCCGAGTTCTCGACACACTTCGAGCGTATTGACGTGATCTGCCCGAAGCCTCCCAAGAGGGTCTCGGTGAAGACCATTCACGAGAATGTTCACTTCCATCCGGCCTCGTGTGGCCGCCTTGGCATGCGTTCCTACATCGCAAAGGTCGGTGTGGACTTAGTTCGCGAACATGCACACGACTTGATTGTCAGTCACGACTACGGCTGGTTTTACAACGGGCTAGGTTCTGCGGCGATCTCCGCAAAAACGGGTGTGCCGTACTTGTCTGAGATTCACCACGTGCCGGGTTTTCCGATGGCCGCGGATCGCAGGGAGGTGTTTGATCGATTTATTGCTCGCCGCTACATCGGGTGGGCAAAGAGCCGCGCTGCCGCGTTTCGGGTCGTCAACAAAAAGGAGATGCCACCACTTCTGCGCCAGTGGGGTGTCCCCGAGTTCAAAATTTTGGTCCTCGGTTCTCTGTACATTGACCTCGATCTGTTTCATCCGTTTTCCGATGTGCCCGAGGCTGTAGCAGGCGTCTCTCCCAAAAAATGGGATCTTGTTTTTGTCGGGCGCCTTGTAAGCAACAAGGGGTTGATCCAGATCATCGATGCGCTTTATCAGCTGAAGTACCGTATGCGCCCTCTGAAGCTGCTGATCGTTGGGCGAGGCCCGATGAGGCGCGCAGTTGAAAAGCGAATCCGCGAAAGGGAGCTCGAGTCCCAGGTCGAATTCGTTGAGTGGCTGGAGACACCTAAAGACTTGGCAGACGTCTATCGCGCCTCGCGGGCGATTCTCTGTGCCAGCACTTGTGAAGGTGGACCACGCGTGACCGTCGAGGCAATGGCGTGTGGAACGCCAGCCGTTTCCACTCCCGTTGGCATCATGGGTGAGTTGATCGAAGATGGGAAAAATGGCGCACTCTGCCGCTTTGACTTCGCGAGCTTGGCGACGGCGATTGAGCGCACCCTGATCGATGAAGTCAAGCTGGCTACGATGGGGGTTCGTGCTCGTGCCGACGTACTTCAGTTTGAGTATTCCGAAGCGATTGCTCGTTATGCAGATGGGCTCAAAAAGTTGGTGGGGAAGTGAAGCTACTCTTTCTCACGCAGGTCCTCGATTCGCAGCATGGGGTTTTAGGATTTGTCGTTCGATGGATCGCTGAATTTGCGAAGCACGTTGAGTCCGTTCGTGTTGTGGCCCTTGAGGTGGGGGACACCTCAGGGCTTCCCGCAAATGTGGACTGGGTTGAGATCGGAAGAAGGGGCCGTGTGGGCCGCTACTTTAAATACAGAGGGGCTCTTAGCCAGGCTCTAGGTCACGACGGTTTTGATGCCGTCCTCGCGCACATGGTGCCGCGTTATGCGCTTGTCGCCGCCGGACCGGCAAAAAAGCACAATGCGCGCCTCTACCTCTGGTACACGCACAAAGGTGTGGATGCGCGTCTGCGACGGGCGGTGCCCATGGTGATCAAGGCCTTTACGGCATCGGAAGAGTCCCTTCGCTTGGATGCTCCGAATCGCGTGGTTACGGGTCACGGCATTGACACCGAGCACTTCGATATGGAAGCGCCGGATTTCGCAGAGCCGCTGCGTATCCTTTCCGTGGGTAGGCTCACGCCTGCAAAAGATCCCCTGTGCGTTTTGCGTGGCTTGCGCAGGTTGCTCGATGTGGGGCTTGACGTTCAGCTCGACTGGGTCGGGGGCGGCCTTACGAAGTCCGACGAGGGATTTTCGGGAGAGGTGAAGCGCGAAATTGCGCGCCTCAAACTTGAGAGTAAGGTGCAGCTCCACGGGGAGATTCCGTACGCCTCGGTGAATCGATTCTTTGAAGGTGCCGACTTTTTTGTCAATGCGAGCACCACCGGAAGTGTGGACAAGGTTGTCCTCGAGGCTATGGCCGCACGGCGACCAGCCGTGAGCTGTAATGACTCCTTTCCAGTGATTTTTGATGCGCTCCCCGAATCGACCGGGCGCTCTAGTTCGTTCTATTTTAAACCCGGTGACGATTTGGAATTTGCCAACCGCATCGCTGGGCTGATTCAGCGCGGACCAGAGGAGCTTCGTGAGATGGGCGAGCACCTGCGCGAGCTGGTCGTGCGCGATCATGGTGTTGAGTCTCTCTGTGAGCGGCTCATCAGGCATATGGAGCCCGAGGAGTGAGTGCGCCTAGGCTCTCCATCGTGATTCCCTCTTGGAACACCGTTGACCTCTTACGCGAGTGCCTTCGGACGATTGCAGAGGCTGAACAACCGGCGACTGAAGTCATTGTGATCGACAATGGAAGTGCGGATCACTCCGCCGAGATGGTCGAACAAGAATTTCCAAATGTGCTTCTAACTCGCAACCCCCAAAATGAGGGCTTTGCCAAAGGGAGCAACGCCGGAATTCGGCAGGCATCTGGGGAGTACGTGCTTCTGCACAACGCTGACACGGAGGTCCATAGCGACGCTCTTGCCCTTATGGTGGCTTTCTTGGATGCCAATCCCGAGTACGGGGCAGCGGCGCCCAAGTTGGTGAATCGAGACGGCTCGACCCAAGGGGGGTGTATGGCATTTCCTGGTTTGAAGACGCCGTTATTTTTTGGGACGCCCCTCGAGCGATGGATGCCCAATAGCAGGGAGCTCAAGCGCTACTTTTTGCGTGATTGGAATCACGAGGACGATCGAGATATCGAGCAGCCACCTGCCGCCTGCCTTATGGTTCGTCGGGCGGTGCTTGATGAGATCGGTTTTTTTGACGAGGCGCTGTGGCTTTTTTTTAACGATGTTGATCTCTCCCTTCGGCTAGCAAAGGCCGGCTACAAGACCCGCTTTGTTGCCGGGGCCAAGGTCTTGCACCATGTGGGCGCAAGTACGAAGCAGTTTCGCGGGATGCATGTCGAGTGGCAAAAAAACCGCTTGCATTACTACCGCAAACATCACGGAAAGATTGCTGGTTGGTGGGTGAAGCTCTGCGTGACGTGGACTTTTCTTGACTACGCATGGGCACAAGTCTGGGGCGGTTGGCGAGGCCGGACCCGGGGCGCGATTGCCCCCTATTACGACGCGTGGATGGAGTTCATGAAGTCATGAGCGCCAGCGAGTTTCTAGAGCCACTTTCACGCACCTTTTTCTGGATGCATTCCCTTCGGGATCTTTCCCAAGGTGGAGCGATCATCTGCCCAGAGCACGGTGTCGAACATACGGGGAAGAGCGCCAATATGTGCATCTTGGGCCTCGAGCTTTTTAGGCATACCGGCGACGATCGTTTTGCCCAGGGGGCCATTGAGCAAGGTCACCGCCTATTGAAGAGGCTTGAACGGGAAGGCGACTCTCCCTGCTTTACTTTTCGACCAGGTCGCCATGACCCTTACAATTGCTCCAACAGCGTGATTGATGGTGGCGCATGTAGTGACGCATTGGCGAGTTTGGTTGCAGACGCCGATGCGCTGGGATTGGACGCTAACACTCGTCACGACTTTGCATTGGCTTCCCTTCGGCATGCTCAAAGTTACTTGCGTTATGCGGCCGTCGACAAAGGCATCCCCGCTCAGCGAGCATGGGGGTTGACGGGATTGGTTGCTGGCTCTGCATTTGCGGAAGAGCTGGCCGAAGAGGCGTTTGAGCAGTTTGAGGGTTGCACCGCTCCAGCGGAATGGCCCGCAGCTCTGCGCGCAGCTGCGGAAAAGTCCCTCGACATCCTACGGGAGATTCAGAGCTCAGACGGCTCGTTTCCGTACCACCCGCATAGCTGGGGTCCGGGTCACCCCGGTGCGGCAGACGCTTCCAGCTTCTATCAGTCCCGCGTGACCGGTTTTGTATTGCATGCCGTCGAGCACCTCGGCGATTCGCCAACAAGCGATCGTCATCGAGAGGGGCTTCGCAGCGGTCTCGATTTTCTACTTGGCCTTTCTGGTCCCTCCGGCGTAAAGGTTGGACTCGTCGAGGCAAAGCCTTGGTATTGGGGGGCGACCTACGAGGTGGCCAGTCATGTTTTTGATGCGCACGCACTCGCTTCGGGTTGGCGCATTTTCGGCGATCATAAATACGCTGTTGGCGCGCTTGCTTCGTTTCGTTCTTGGGCAAGTCACCTCAAACCGAGCGGTCAGCCGACGAGTCACTTTCCCGGCGCGGGCCGCTGCCCAAGTTATCAATGCCCTGTATTTTGGGCTTCCCATGCAGCGTGGCTCGCCCGTGCCCTCGGTGAGCTTACTGCAATCAAGAAGCTTGAGCTCAATGGCGAGTTGAAGCCCCAGGAGTACCGAGGTGTAACGCACTACTCGGACTGTGGTTTGACTCGCCTTGAGGGGCAGCACCATGTGGCCTGGATTCGAGGGGAGAGACCTCCTGGAAATGTAAACCACGGCAGTGTGCACGGCGCCGGATTACTGCGACTCGTCCGCAAGGGGGTTGTCGATCCCGCACGGTGCGCAGAAGAGTGTGTCGGGCGTGAGCGCTTTGGAAGTGCAAAGGAGTCAGAGTGGACGGGATCCGCGGGATCCTTCTCGCTGAAACGCGGCTGGGCTGCCGGCAAAGACGAGCTGCGCTTCGCACTTTGGACCTCGCGTATTCACTGGCGCGCTGGGCGGCGGTTGGACTGCTTACTCGAGCTTCCACGCGTCTTTCGTAGGGCTGTTTGGGCCTATGCGAAGGCGGACGTTTCGAGCGCATTTTGCCGAGCTCCCCAAGTTGAGGTCGGGGACGACTCCGTCACTCTCAGAAGCACTCTCGCTTGGCGCGATGGCACCCCGGTCCCCGGCACTGCTTTCGTCCGGGTTTTCCGGATGTCTAGCGCGGGCCTCGAAGTGACCGAATCCGCCGACATGAGAGCAAATGTGAACGGGATCATCTATGAAGTCCCGGATTCGGCCGTAAATGGCCCTCGTACTGTTCAGGAAACTGGTACAGAGTTCAGCTATCTGCTGACCTAAGCCTTCGGTGGAGATAGGCTTAGGGGAGAACTCCCCCTCATTAGCAATGACCAACAATACTAGTCCCCTCACTTCTTCGAGTCCTGCCGCTGGTGGTTATCGAGTGACCCTGCGCGCAGCTGCCCATGCAGCTCTATTGGCCGGATTTACCTTAGGTCTCGTTGATGCCATCGTGATAACGATGGGCTACGGAATTCGATTTGGAGTCATGAGTTGGTTGGGGTGCATTACCGCTGGAGTTGCTGTCTACGTGCTCGTCTGGTTGGCATTGATGCTTTGCGTCTCCCCCGTGATCCACCTTGGCTTCCGACACACTCCACTCGGGGTCCGGTCGCGTCACGCGTTTGCGATCGCCGCAGGCCTGGCTATCTTCTTAGAGCTCTACTGGTGGTCTCGTCCATTTGTGTTCTACGGCCATCCAGCGACCTCGCCTGAACGCTTATTCTCGGTGCTTCTTATGGGGATCGCATCGTGGGCAATGGGAACGATTGTCGCGCGAGCTTTTGCAAGCCAAGGGAAATCGTTCCGGTTTGTCTACGAGATGTGCGCATGGTCGCTACTCGTTATTGGGCTTGGGTATCTCGCTCTAGTCCCAACGGGGCCGGGTGCTCGAGGCACGGTTAAGCCACGAACGGAGAACATGCCCAATGTCTTACTTGTCGTTGTGGATGCCTTGCGCGCTGATGTGATCGGTGCCTATGGCAATGAGCGTGTTCAGACCCCGGTCATGGATGGCTTGGCGAACGACGGAGTTATTTTTGAGAACGCGCAAGCGCAGGCTCCCTATACCTGGACAAGTTTCGGGTCGATCCTGACGGGCAAATACCCTCGCCGGCACGGGTTGATGCAAATGAAGCCGGGGGTGGTGATGGCACCCAACGTGACCCTTGCATGGCACCTAAAGAATGCGCTCATCGCCAGTGGTATTGACACCGAGAGGGAGTCCCGACTTGATCCCGACGACTATGCGACGGGAACATTTATGACGGGCACGCTCTCGCAGGGATCCGGTTTGATGCGGGGATTCGACGTTTACTTTGAGGCGCTTGCGGGGCACGAGCTTGTGGACAACGAGCAGCCGTGGAGCGTGTATCGTTCGGACCTGCTCTACTCCATTTTTAAGAACAAGCTGACCCAGCGATTTGATAGTGGGCTCGTCGTAACCACAGCACGCGATTGGCTGCGGCAGCACGAGGGGCGTCGATTCCTTTCAATGGTTCACCTGTATTCCACGCATACGCCCTACGATCCGGAGAAGCGCTACAGGGACATGTATGTTGATCCCGCATACGACGGCCCGGTTCAGAGCTTCTACGCGGAGCATCGCATTGCAATGGAGGACTGGGACAAAGGTAAGGTTGATGCGAATGGGGAGCGCGTTGGCTACGGAGTAAACGAGGCGGATATTCGGCAGATCCAAAACCTCTACTACGGAGGCGTGACTCAAGCGGATGCCGCGATAGGTGAGGTTCTAAATGAACTGCGAGCGACCGGAGCTTTAGAAAACACCTTGGTCATCATCACTTCGGACCATGGCGAGGAGTTGGGAGACCACGGACTCTGGGAGCACAACTGGATGTATGAGACCAACCTCCGGATTCCTCTGATCATGAGTTGGGAGAGGGGATTGGCGAAGGGTGTTCGCGTCAATGCGTTGGTGGAGTCGGTAGACATTGTACCTACGATTTGTGATTTGCTCGGTGTCGAGCTTCCGGTTGACAACTCGGACGTGGAGAGGGGCAAGATTGACGGACGCAGCCTGATGCCTCTGGTTCGTGCAACTGTCGCCAAGGATGAGGAGGTCACTGGGGAGTGGTCTCAATTTGCCTATGCTGAGAATGGCCGGTTCCTCTCTATCAGGGATTCGAAATGGAAATTAATCGTTCGCCGCGAGGGGCTCGGCCGTGAAGAATTTGCTTTGGATAGCGCCGGTGGAGAGGGAGCAGAGGAGCGCCCCCGCCTTTTCAACCTCGCCGAGGATCCGGAGGAGCTGAACGACCTTTGGTTGTCGGCAGCGCTCAGAAAAGAGAATCAGGCGGAATGCGAGCGGTTGCTAGCCGAGCTCTCCCGCTGGGCAAACTCCATGCCTATTCCTATTTTTAGTGTTCGGAAGTCGGCGCGCGATTTAGATTCGGCTGGCTTGCTGACGCACTTAGGTTACGGCGACATGCTTACTGAAGATGATCATGTTGAAGGCGAGGAGACGGTCGAAGGGGAAAATGACGAGGACAAGAAGTGAGCGATTTGCCGCTACCTCCATTAGCTTTGATCGCCAATGCTCGCATGCCTTCCCAGCGAGCGCAGTCTCTACAAGTTCTGCAGGTCGCCTCCGCTTTTGAGCGCGCGGGTGCACCGACAAGTCTCCTACATGCACAGCGAATCCCGACGCCGAGCCTGCCACAAGGCGTGGATCTGTTTACTTACTATGCGCTCGCTCCGGGCCCTCGCCCACGTGTGAGCGCAATCCCTTGCACGGATTGGATCGACCGCGTTCCGACTCTCCTGCAGTACGTGCCGGCACGTGTACAGGAGCTCACGTTTGCGCGTAATGCGGCAAATTTTGTGCGCCGAAACATGCCCGATGGCCGCGTTCTCTCCCGCGAAGCAGAGTCGGCGCTCTCCCTTCTCCGGGGTTCCAAACCGCACCCCAACGTCTATATCGAGGTGCACCGCGTACCCGGTGGGAAAACCAGGCGACGCTGGCTTATCGAAGCCGCTGCTGGTGCCCGCGGCTTGATCGCGATCTCGGGGGGTGTCAGGGAGGACCTGATCAGCATGGGAATTCCCTCCGCAGATATTTTGGTGGAGCACGATGGTTTCGAGGCTGGGCATGAGCCCCTCTCCAGGGTCGCTGCCCGCGCCAAACTCGGCCTTGATGCCTCCGCCCCCATCGTCACCTATACGGGTGGACTGCTCGCTTGGAAAGGGGTCGACCTTGTCGTCGATGCTGCTGCGAGCTTGCCTGATGTCACCTTTGTGATCGTGGGTGGAATGGACCGTGATGTGCAGAGGCTGCGGCTCCGTGTTGAGGAGAGTCGGCGCGCAGGTGCCTCCGCAAACATTCGCCTGGAGGGCTTTGTTGCGCCCACCGAAGTTCGTACCTATTTGGCCGCAGCTGACCTCGGCCTTGTGCCCAACCGGTCCAAGCCAGCGATCAGCTCGAAGTACACCTCGCCGCTTAAAGTGTTTGAAGCAATGGAGGCGGGTTTACCCCTAGTCGTGAGTGACCTGCCCTCCCTTCGCGAGATTCTAAGTGGTGACGAGGCGACTTTTTTCCCAGCCGATGACGCCTCGGGGCTAGGCGTAGCCATTGCGAACACCCTGGGGGATAGAGGTCGGTTAAATCAAATGGCCGAACGCATGAAAGAGCGGGCAAAACTACACAGTTGGGACGCGCGCGCTAAGCGCATTTTAGCTTGGATGGACCAGCGCGAGTCGCTGGCCTCAAACACACGTGGAGTCGCATGAAAGTTATTTTCCTCACGGACTCGCTATCGGATCTCGATGGCGTTGGTCGTTACACCATGCGTTTGATTGCAGCGATGCAGTCGCTCGAGCCCGGACTCGAACCTGTCATTCTGCTCGCGCGCAAGCATAGGCCAACTTCGAAGTCGATTCCAAAGGAATGGAAAGTTGAAGTCGCCTTGCCGCCCGACTATTTTTTCTACATGACTCGCATGCGCTTTTTGATCAGCCGCCTGCAGTCGGTTTGGAGAGTCTGGCAGCATGCAAGAGGCGCTGACTTGATTCATGCCATCAAGGATTACCCCCATAACTTGGTTGGGGCACAGGCTGCCAAGCTCGCTGGTATTCCATGTGTAGCTACGGCACATGGCACCTATTCGGTACAACCACTTCTCGACGATCGGCACGAGGCGCGCGCCCGGAAAACGTACGGCGCATTCAAGGCGATGATCTCTGTGAGTAACTACACACGCCGCCGGTTGGTCGAACTCTTGGCCGCGGAGGATGGCGGTGCACAGCGCGGCGGCCTCGACCCTCGTAACATCCACGTGGTTCCGAACTGTGTGGATGCTGTCCACTATGTGGCAGTTCGCGACATCGGCCACCGCGCTTGGCACGATGTCCCTTTTACGCTTGGCATCGGCGAGGTCAAAGAGCGGAAAGGGCACCACCTGTCGTTAGCCGCATTTTTGCGTGTCGCTAAGGACAACCTTGATCTGCATCACTTCTTAGTGGGGCGACTTTCCGGTGACGTCTATGAAGACGACCTTCGTCGCATGACTCGCGATGCCGGGATGGAGGACCGCGTGCACTTCCTTGGTAATATTGAAGAGGACGAGAAGGTCGATCTCTTACAGCGCGCAGAGGTCTTTCTGCACACGCCGGTGACGGCGGATGACGGGGGCTTCGAGGGCTTTGGAATTGTCTATCTGGAGTCTTCTGCAGCGGGCACGGTTTGCATCGGAAGCTTGGATTGTGGGGCTGAGGATGCGATCAAAGATGGGGAGACCGGCTTGCTCGTTGAACAGACGGTGGAAGCGGTTGAGGTCGCCTTAGTGAAACTTTTGGCGGACCCGGAGCTGCGCTCTCGCATGGGGAAAGCGGGTCGAAGTCACGCCGGGGATGTGACGTGGAAAATGAACGCTGAGCGTGTTTTGGCGATCTATAAGGACGTTCTTGCGGGAGAGACATCGATCTGACATGACGCTTATTCCCAAGCGTCTCTTGAACAGCCGGTTTGTGCGTGACGCCTTCACGTTGCAAGTTGCGGCTGGGATTACGTCTATCGGCAATTTTATCTCGACGATGGCCCTGGCGTTTCTTCTCGGAGCGGAGTTACAAGGTCTGTTCTACGTTGCAATGGCGTGGTACTCGCTGTTTTACCTGCTTGGGAATGTTGGCCTTACCTCTGTCGCTGTCAGCCAAATAGCCAAGGGGATCGGCGCTGGCAGGCCAGGGGAGATTGCGGGGTGGCTGGCGTTCTTACTTAAGGCCTCGACCGGGTTATCCGTGTTGATGTTCGGTCTTGCTTGGTTTCTCTTGCCGCCGATTGCTGTCTACTACGGCAACGATCCCGAGCAGGCCCGAATGCTTGGAGAGTGGGCCGTTCTGCTTTGCCTGCTCCCTATTATCGAGGTTCCACGGGTGGTCGCAACGGCAGCTTTCCAGGGCTCCAGGAAGATGCTCTACTTGGCCCAGCTTGAGAATGCGATTGAGGTGGGCCGGGTGTTTCTTATCCTCTCACTGATCATCATAACGGGTACGGCCAAGGGAGCGATTTGGGGCACTTTGGCCGCCGGCGTTCTCGGTTCTGGTCTTGCCATTGCGCTGTACGTTCGCGCGCGCAAGGTGAGCCAAGTCTCCGGCACGGACGTCGTCTCCGCCCCTCTGCCCAGTATTCGCGAGATCTTCGGTGCGATGGGGAGCGTGCCTCTGCGCAAGGGATTGCCGATGGGGATTCGTGTCGGCTTCATGCGCAACCTAGACGCCCTCGTACTTGATTCTGCACCCGTGCTTATCATGGGAATGGCGGGGATCGGAGGGCCTGCGGGTGCGGCCTATTTTCGGATTGCCCAGAGACTGCTGCGATTGCCGTTGATGCTGTTACAGGGTGTAAGTCGAACCGCAGTGCCCGCTTTTTCAGAACTCGCTGTCCTCAAGGACGCCAGTCGCCTACGCAGCTTGTTCTACAAAGCGAGCCTCGGTGGGGGAGTCTTGATCTCCATAGGAATCGGAGCGACAGTGCTTGCGCTACCATGGATCGTTGGCAAGTTTTACCCCTCGGACTATGCGGGCCCAGTGACCATGTTCTCGTACTTGCTCTGCGCGGGGTTCATGAGCACGGCCTTCTCCGGTGTGTTTGAATCGTTCTACTTGGCGACAAACAAAGTCCACATCGCCCTCCGAATAGGGATGGTACTCGCGCTTCCTATGCTTGCCTGCATCTACTTCGGAGGCATCTTCTTTGGTCCCACGGGGGTTGCCTTGGGGCTAACGATTGCGCTCTCTACGGGCATCGCGCATCACATATACATCTACCGCTATTTCACCAAAAGCAAACCGTTTGCAGTGACGCGGCCTTCCGCCGATTCTGGGGACGCCCGAGCATGAAAGTTCTATTCCTTAACGACCTTTGGGATCAACGCATCGGTTCCTCCATTAGGCAGATGTATCAGCACGCCGCCGTTTTGCGCGAGCGAGGCCACGAGACGTTAGTTGTCTCCACAACGCCCGACCCCAAACTTGTGGGAAGGGCTACCGAGCTTGGTATCGATCTGATTCGGTTGCACTCAGACTACAACCCTAGATGGCGCGCTTGGGTCGGGATGTCGAATAAGCGGGTCCTTCCGGGGCTGGAGAAGATCCTCGCGGAGTGGAAGCCCGATGTTGTGCACACTCACTTGATCCACACGCACTTGTCGTATGCCTCGCTAACAGCCGCACGAAAGGCCGGAGCTGCAGTTGTATTTTCCGCCCACGACGTTATGACGTTTTGCTACCAAAAGCTCACATGCTTTCACGGTGGTGCCGAGGCCGGTGGCGAGCTACGTGACTATGCAGCGCGCTGGCAAAAATGCATTCCCTGCCAGCGGGCCCGATATCGGCCTGATCGCAATGCAAGGATCCGGAAGATCCTAATGCGCGACGTACAGCGGCTCACGGTGGTCTCGGACGAACTGGGCTCGGTGCTGCGCGCCAATGGGCTTCCCGTGCACCGGCGCGTCCACAATGCCATCGAGCTCAAGGCGAACCTGCCTAACGCCGAGGACGTAGCCGCGTTCCGGGCCAAGTTCAAGCTTGGAGCTAGCCCGGTCATCGCGGTCGGTGGGAGGCTGCACGAGCAAAAGGGCGTGGGGCAAATCCTTCTTATGTTGAGGCTGTTGCTCGCCGATTTCCCCGATTTGAGGATGCTCGTGATGGGAAAATCGGATGTTTACGATCGGGATTTTCGTTCCCGCGCGGAAGAACTTGGGGTCGCCGGTGCGGTAGTTCCCACCGGTTGGCTTGACGGTGATGAGCTGAGCGCGGCTTACGCGACGGTGAATGTTCTGGTTACACCCTCGATTTGTTTCGACACCTTCGGACTTGTGAATCTTGAGGCCATGGAGCATGGACGACCTGTAGTTGCGACCTGTTTTGGTGGTAGTCAAGAGGTCGTATTGCACGGAAAAACGGGCTTTATAGCTAACCCCTTCGATGTTCCCGCCTTTTCGGCCCGAATCGCTGAACTGCTGGCTGATCCGGCCAAGGCAGATCGGATGGGGGCCGCGGGCCAAAGAAGAGTTGCAGCTTCTTTTACTATCGAGCGTCTCTGCGAAGAGTTCCTAGAGGAATACGAGATTGCCCGAACTCAGATAAGGCTGTAGACCTCCAACATTCGATAAGAAATCGTGATGTGCCCCGGGGTTGTCGGAAACACATCCGTGTCCCATAAATCACATCGCAGATTGCCGAACTCTCCCGTTGAGGGTAGAGTTGAGCATCGAAAGCGGCCTGATCGATCGGTTAGGCCCCCCCTGAAACTCCTGAGATTCGCCATGCGCAAGGTCCTCCTCACCTACGTCAAACCACACGTTCAAGAAGATCCCGTCTCGATGCCACTAGGCATCACCTACCTAGGCGGAATGCTTCAACGCGAAAACATCCCCGTCAGCCTGTGTGACGAGCGGATCATCAATGACAGCGAAATGCGTAAGGCCATCGACGATGCCGACGTGTGCGGCTTCTCGGCGATGACCCCAAACATTCGCCGGGCGATAGCGTGGGCTAAGTACGCCAAAGAGCAAGGAAAGATCACCGTCATGGGCGGTCCGCACGCTTCGGTGGACCCGACGATGTTCCTGGATAGCGGGCAGTTCGACTATGTCATTTCTGGCGAGGCCGACTACAGCCTGCCCCAGTTCCTCAAGGCACTCGACGGTGGTAACGACTCCGATATCGAGGCTGTTCCGGGGATTAATGGCGTTCGTAATGGTGATGTTTGGGTGCGCAACCCCTCACCTCCTTTGATCAAGAACTTGGACGCGCTGCCGATGCCGGCGCGCGACCTGCTTCCGATGGCTCGTTATTTCGAGTTGAACCCGGAGCACCTCGCCTACATTTTCACGACCCGTGGCTGCCCCTTCAAGTGCATTTTCTGCCAGAAGGACTACACGGGCCGTGGCTTCCGTGTTCGCTCCACAGAGTCCATCGTGGACGAGCTTGAGATGATGGTGAAAACCTACGACCCAGGAGTGATCCTGTTCGTGGACGAAATCATGACTCTGCGCCGTAAGCGGATTCACGAGATGTGCGATGAGATCCTGCGCCGCAACCTGAAGTTCGAGTGGATTGCCAACACGCGTGGCGATTGCGTCGACTACCCGCTGCTTAAGCACATGTTCCGCGCCGGTTGCCGTCGTATTTATTACGGGTGGGAGTCGGGCAGCCAGCCGATGCTGGACACGCTCAAGAAGGACATCACGGTCGAGCAGATTGTCGAATCCGCGCGTCTGACCCGCCGCGCGGGTATGTGGGCCAAGGTCTACCTGATCGTCGGCACACCTGGCGAGACTCCTAAAGACATCGAAGAGACGATGCGCGTCCTACGTATTGCATCTCCCGACTTGATTCGTATCAGCGTGTACAACCCGCTGATCGGCACCGAGTCTTGGGACACAAACGCGGCGAACATCGACACCGATAACATTGCGGAGAACTATGTCTCCTCGAACCGCTCGGCCTACAAGCACGAGAACTTCAGCCAGGTTGAGCTCGAAGAGCTGCGCAAAGACATGGTTCGCAACTACGAGCGTTGGTACTACACCATGAGCGCCCGTAACCGTCGCCTCTACGAGCGCTGCTTGTTCTACGCCGAAAACCCAACCTTCTTGAAGAAGCGTATCGGACGCCTATTTGGCCAAAGCCAGCGTGACCGCTCGGTTCTCAAGGGCAACGAGATTAGCGCCGCCGCTCTAGTCATGAAAGATCACGGCACCGGCAACTAGACCAAGTCCTACGGCCGCCTAGGAAAAGGAGCTCGCGAGTTTTGGCTCGTGGGCTCCTTATTCGTTGGATGTGCCTGTTCAATTCGTATCCTGTCTATCGTGAGTGACTCCTTGGAAGTAAGACGCGCAGGCCCAGAGGTGCGCGATGCGCAAGCCCGACTTTTCGGGCGTTGCTTTGCAAAGCCAGCCCATGTGGAAGCTTTGCGTTGGCGCTACGATCGCAACCCCCACGGCCAGGCTGTGAGTTTGATCTTGGCGGATGACGATGGTCACGCAGCGTGTAGCTTTGCCTATGTTCCCCGGTTGGCCGTATCGCGCACCATTGACGGCAAAGTCACCGAGGGGTATATCGGCCAGCAAGGTGATGTGATGACCGACCCTGACTGGCAACGCAAGGGGCTCGCGCGCCGGCTTGTCCAGGAATGCGCGAAGGCCACGGGAGACGCGGGTTTCCTTTTCAACTGGGGGTTTCCCAACCGTCAATCGGCGCCTGTGTTCCTAAAGCTTGAATGGCTCTCTTCTGGTGCCATTCGGCCTCGTAGACACCTGCTCACGAGCGATGGAAAGAGCAAAAAACGTCGGCTTGCTGACGGTAGAGTAGCCGCTCTTCGGCTTCCTTGGGATGTGATGCGTTGTGCCCGCGCGAGACGCGCCTTGGGAGATTTGCCAGTCGGCTATAGCACACGAGTCCTAGAGAGCTTCCCCGAAGCTGTAGGCGGGCTCTCCCGGGCCGTCGAGGCTCGCTATCCATTCATGCTTCATCGGGATGCTGAGTGGCTCAACTGGCGCTTCCTCGAGACTCCCAGTAGGGGCCATGTCGCGCTTGGGCTGTACGATCCCGAAAATACTTTTGTGGGGTATGTCGTCATCCAGCCGCCGCGGGCAGAGCTCGATAGCGGCGTTGGATATCTAGTGGACTTCCTTGTGCCGGATGCGGGTCTGGAAGACGCCCTGCTACATCGCGCCATCGATGCGCTAGAGGCGCGCGGAGCCTCCGTGGTGGAGTCGTGGAGTGTGGATGGATCATGGTGGCGTGGGAAGCTGGAGCGCGCCGGCTTCCTTGCTGCGAAGCCCGAGAATCACCTCTTTGTGTACCACTTTCCCTTAGCCCCTGAGCACCCATTCGCCGAGGCGGCCTTGGATGCCTCGACCTGGTACTTGACCGACGGCGACCGCGATGACGAGTTGATGGGATAAGCGCATGGCAAACTTCAAACACAAGCTGAAACTCTTCCTACTCGACGCCTACGCCCGGCTGTTGTTCTATACACCTCTTTGGCGAGTAGCGGACGCTCTTGGTCCCCGGCGTATGTTGATTCTGTTTGGCCACTGCGTGGACGACACCAACTACGGTGGGCTCCTCGTTCCCGACATGTGTATGAGTCGCGCCAAACTCAGGTCGATAATTTCGGTTCTCCAACAGAGGGGATATGTGTTCGTGACCATTGCTGACGGGATGGATCAGCTGGTTCAGGGGAAGCCTGGGAAGCACATGGTCAACATCAGTATGGACGATGGCTATCGTGATAACGCGGAGACCCTCTTGCCTATTCTTAAGGAGTTCGGCATCCCAGCGACGGTCTTCCTAGAAACCCGTGTGCTCGAAGAGAGGCGCGTCAATTGGACGCATCATTTGCATTGGCTCTTTGATGCGATTGGTCAAGATGAGGTTGTCAAGAGGTTCATCGCTTTGGAGGGAGAGGAGGCTGAAGACTCTCAAGCCGTCCGCAAGGCGAGTGAACTTGGCGCTCGCGTTTATTACCACGTCAAGCGCGTGTTGAAGTACGACGTCAATCCTAAAAGCAGAGATGAGAAGCTTGCGAGGCTCTTTGCGGAGGCCGGTGGGATGGAGAGGGACCTCGCTGACAAGTTGTACATGACATGGGAGCAGGTCCAAGAGCTCAGCAACGCCGGTGTAGAGATTGGCGCGCATACGAGAACGCACGCGATTTTGTCGACCGTGTCGGCGGAAGAAAACCTGTACGAGATCGACGGGTCCGCCAGGGCCATTGAGGAGCGGTTGGGCCATGCCCCCGAGGTGTTTGCCTATCCCTTCGGCCGCTCTTGGGACTACGGCGAGGATGCGAAAGTCGCAGTCAGTGCCGCCGGATGTCGTTATGCCGTGATTACACACTCCGGGTGGAATACGGCGGAGACAAATCCGCTTGAGTTGAGGCGTGTACCTGTTGAGGAGAGCACCGGGAATTATTGGCTGGTGGGAAGGCGCTACACCTAGGTGTAACGCTGGAAGGCTACCAGTCAGTACTTTTCTAAAGGAACCGAGTGCTTATCGAAAAGTCGCCATCCAAGGCTAGGTTGCCTTGC
>FLOH01000891.1_pt1 | contig 52309 bp, 39 predicted proteins | sample 756751 | NCBI WGS metagenome assembly FLOH01 (sample SAMEA4026879, study PRJEB14308) | marine metagenome | biome: coastal water; material: water | depth 74 m | reverse complement strand
CATAGGAACGCGAATTTTCCGCCATCCGTGACAGTTCGGCATCGGTCAACGCACGTTTCACTTTGCCGGGCACTCCCAGTACCAGTGATCCGGGAGGAATTTCCGCGCCTTCCGGCACCACGGCGCCGGCGCCGATTAATGACCGCCGGCCGATATGCGCACCCGACAGGATGATAGACCCCATCCCGATCAAACACCCGTCATCAATGGTGCAACCATGTATGACACAGCGGTGTCCAATGGTCACATCATTGCCGATTCGCGTCGCAGTCGCATCATCCACATGGACAATGGAGCCATCTTGAATATTAGTGCGGTCTCCGACAGTGATCGGTTCAATATCCCCGCGCAGCACAGTTTCAAACCAGATACTGGCCTCATCACCCACCGTCACTCTGCCGATCAGTGTCGCGGTATCTGCCAGAAACGCGCTATCAGCAACCTTCAATTGGTTCGGAATGCCGTTCACTCTATTTTTTGTCCGGCTCTACAAATGCCGAAAACCTTTATCAGAATCCAGGTACACCACTTCTTCCCGCAGCCTGATATCGAATGTTGTGCGTACCAGACGTTTCAATTGCCGGGCCAGTATCAGGACATCCTGTGCCGTTGCCCGCCCCGTATTAATAATAAAATTTGCGTGTCCTGTATACACCGATGCCCCGCCGACCGTCATGCCCTTGGCGCCGGCTTTATCCAACACAAATCCTGCCGCTGTGCGGCGACCTGCCGGTTTCGCCGGCGGCAGATTGCGGAAATAACTCCCGGCCCAGGGCACGTGTACGCCCGGATGTTTGCCTCGCCGGAGAGTGCGTATTTCCTCCATCCGCTTTTTGATCGTCCGCTGCTTTCCGGGAGCCAACTGCAGCGTCACCGACAGCAGCATGTATCCCGAACGCTTCAGGCGACTCTGCCGGTAATCGAACCGGAAATCTTTCCGATTCCACTCCAGCACTTCTCCACCGGGTGTCAGGACTTCACCGGTGTTAACATGCGAACCGATGTCGTCACCGAAGGCGCCGGCATTCATAAACATGGCACCACCGACCGTCCCCGGAATACCGGTGGCAAATTCCAGCCCGGTCAGGGACAAGGCATACGCTTTTTCTACAACGCTTTCCAGCGACACGCCGCCCGGCGCACGCAGGACCGTCGGAGCGGGCTGTGCTATTCGGCCGCTCCAGGTATTTCTGATCACCAGGCCGCGGAATCCCGCGTCGCTGATCAGGAGATTATTACCCGCGCCCATGACGACCGCCGGCAGAGATAATTCCGCTGCTGCCCGGATGGCGGTAATCGCCGCCGAACGGCTTCGAACGGAAACAAAGTAATCCGCGCAACCCCCGATATCGAATGACGTATAGGGCGCCAGGGACACATTCCGCCGTACACCCTTCCCCAGCCGTTGCACGAGAGTATGAAACACCCGTCCCACCGGCTGATTTCCGTCAACCATTTGCCTGCGCTCAGATTTCAATCGATTCGCCCGGATTGACCTTCACGCAGGTAACACCGCATTCTTTTTCCACCCGGTCGACAAAACTGTCCGCGTTGGCTTCGATCGGCGGCCAACTGTTATAATGCATTGGGATCACCATCTTCGGGTGCAACAGCTTCACGGCTTCCACAGCATCTGCAATCCCCATGGTAAAATTATCGCCTATCGGCACAATCGCCAGATCCAGCGGATTCCGATCGCCGATCAGTTTCATGTCGCTGAATAAGCCCGTATCGCCGGCATGATAAATCCGCTTGCCGTTCATGGTCAAGATGATACCGCAGGGCATCCCGGTATACACAATTTCACCGTTCTCCCGGATGTACGCTGAGCCATGCTGTGCCGGCGTCAATTTTACGGTCCCGAAAGGAAAATCGTACTGCCCACCGATATGCATGGGATGAATATTCTCCACCCCTTCGTTCTGGGCAAATATGGCCAGTTCGTGATTGGCGACAACCAGCGCACTATTCTTTTTCGCAATGGCGACCGTATCGCCGAAATGATCCGCATGGCCATGGGTAAGCAACACGGCTTCGACCGTCACGTCTTCCGGTTTCATGGTGGCCTGCGGATTACCGTTCAGAAAAGGATCGATGATAACGGTATGGCCGGCGGCTTCAATCATAAAACAGGCATGGCCTAAAAAACTGATCTTTGCCATGAAAATACACTCCTCGGAGAATCTAATGCAACAGTCTGCCGGATAATAACGTTTAAAGGTACAATGGAATAGAGTTAACTGCAAGTGGATTATGCAATTGGAGCGGTCTCATGTGCCGGGCCGCACCCTGCCGGTACATGCACTGGATTGTTTCTCCATTATTGACAGGGCTCCTGTGGTATTTGATAGTTTCTATTTGCGCAGTTGTAATATTCGTTATACATTAGCGCAGGAAACCGGACAGGCGGCAGGTAGCCTACCCTGCACCGGAGACGCGGCGGCCGGAAGAAACGGGAGGTGATGAATGATACAAAGGTTGTTCTCTTTTTTCATATGCTTTGGCATATTTGCCTGTCATTGCGGGACACCCATCGCCCCACCGACTGAGGTGGACCGGGGGCTTGTCGCATTGTCCAAAGACAACCTGCAGATCTACGTGGGATGGCGACTATTGGCAGAGGACCCGCCGGACATCGCATTCAACCTGTACCGGACTGATGTGTATATCAATGAAACGGTCAAGCTGAATGACCAACCCCTCCGTCACTCCACCAACTGGGTGGATACGGGAAGCCGGCATGACAAAGCGTATCGCTATCTTCTGAAACCTGTTGTGGACAGCCAGGAATCCCGTACCGGCGAGACCGCCTACGCCATTGTCCAGCGTTGGGAAAAGCCGTATCACTCTATTATATTTGACGGCGAGTATACCGCCCGGATGGTCGGCATTGCAGACATCAACGGTGACGGGCACCTCGACTATGTGATCAAACAACCCAATTTCAGCACAGATCCCTATTCAAATACCGGGTACTGGAAACGCAGCCGGGAACCTTATACATTGGAAGCCTATGATGGACAGCGCGGACAAAAACTCTGGGAATATAATATGGGGTGGGCCATCGAAACAGGAACCTGGTACTCACCATATCTGGTATATGACATCGACGGCGATGGCAGCGCTGAGATCTACACCAAAGCCGGCGATGGCGATCCCCGCCAGATCGACGGCCGGGTCATTGACGGCCGGGAATACCTTGTAAAAATTGACGGCCGTACGGGGCGAGTGAGGCGGAAACTTCCATGGCTGGACCGCGGCGGTATCGATAATTACAACTACGCCTCGCGCAATTTTCTGACCATGGCATACCTGGACGGTGTCCATCCCTCGCTGATCATGCAGCGCGGAACGTATACTACGATTAAGACACTGGCACTGGATCAACGCCTGAATCCCATCTGGTACTGGGAGGCTATCGGCAAGGATAGTGGTTTTCAGCACCAGGGAGGCCATGGCCTCATAACTGCCGATGTGGACGATGACGGCCGGGATGAACTGGTACTGGGTTCCGGCGTGCTGGATGACGACGGAACAGGCATGTGGACAACGGAGATGGGCCACCCGGACGTCTGTTTTGTCGCGGATATCGATCCGAACAGGCCCGGCAAGGAAATATTTTTCGGCATTGAACCGAAACGCGACAGTCATGGCGTCTGCATGGCCGATGCAACAACCGGAGAAATCCTGTGGTATTATGACGGTCCCACAACCCACGTCCACAGCGCGGGCATGGTGGGCGATATCGATCCGTCCCACCCCGGTATGGAATGTTATGCGGGCGAACAGAACGGCAGCCAGTTCTGGCTCTACGCTGCCAACGGCGAGCGGATTTCCGACCTTAGTTTCGGCACGCTGAGCCCATTTGCCGTTTGGTGGGACGCGGATGCTACGAAAGAACTGGTCGCCGGCAATGAAATTTTCAAGTATCGCGGAGAAACGCTAATGGAAGTGGAAGGCACAGTGCTGGCCACCGCCGACATCATGGGCGACTGGCGGGAGGAAATCATCACCACCCTGCCAGGGGAGTTGCGCATTTATTCCACAACGATACCGTCAGACACCCGGCGCACCTGGTTGATGGACGACCGACAGTACCGGGCAGGCGTGGCCGCCGGTACCATGGGGTATTACCGGCAGCCGAAACTGGGTGGTAACCACTAATAAGACAAAGAAAAAAATAGAAAAGGATATTGACCACGAAATACACGAAAGGGAAAACAAGAAGTAGAAAAGATTAATTAGTTCTGGTTTTAAGAAAAAGCCAATAATCAAAAAGTGTATTTCGTGTATTTCGTGGTCAATTGTTTTATGCTGTTTCTTTTTTTCCGTGGTTCAACGTTTTAAAATCAGAATAAGGAGCTTGCGCATGACACACCCCACACGACGTGACTTTCTGAATACAGGCAGCGCAGCCATGGCCGGAGCCACATTCATTCCGGGACCGCGCCCTGTCGATCCCACCATTAAAATTGGCTTGGTCGGCTGCGGCGGTCGCGGTACCGGCGCAGCCGTGAACATGCTGGTCGACCGGCCCCGGGTGGAATTGACCGCCATGGGTGACATCTTTCAATCCCAGATCGATCGCAGCCTGACCGGCATGCGGGAATACCGCACCAAAGATAAATCCAAAGTACCGGGTATTAATGTCGTACCGGACAACCTCTTTACCGGCCCGGACGCCTATAAAAAAGTCATCGATTCAGATATCGACCTGGTGCTGTTGGTGACGCCTCCCTACTGCCGTCCCGAGCATTTTGAATATGCCGTCAAGGCGGGCAAACACGTTTTCATCGAGAAACCCTGCGCCACCGACGCCGCGGGTATCAATAAAATACTGGCGCTGGAGGACGAAGTGAACCGCAAGGGACTGAATGTGGTCGCCGGATTCGAACGACGCCTGCTGCCGTATATGCAGGAAACCCGCAAACGCCTGCAGGACGGCGCCATTGGTGAGATGACCACCGGTTTTGCATATTTTAACACCAACAGCATCTGGTGGCGGGAAAAACAGCCCGGCATGACCGATCGGGACTTCTGGTTCTATAACTGGTATCATGTGGATTGGATGAGCGGCGACCATATCGTGGAACAGGCGGTACATAGCCCGGACATCATCAACTGGATTTTTGACGAGCATCCAGTGAAAGCCTACGGCATGGGCGGACGCCAGTTCCATACCGACCGGGGCGGCAACATCTATGACCATTTCGCCGTGGAATACGAATACGCCAGCGGTCGCCGGATGAATCTCCAGGCCCGGCAGATCAGCGACACCGACGGCAAGTTCGCCGAAGATATTCTCGGCTCCAAAGGGTGGGCGAATCTCACGTATGTGGAAGGCGCACAGATTTACGGCGCAAATCCCTGGGACGGCAAGTACGCACAGGATACGAGCATCCCCTGGCAGAATCAGAACCAGAACGCGATCGAGGCCGATTTTGTCATTGACAGTGTCCGTGAAAACAAACGAACCAACGAACTGCGGGCGATCTGCGACAGCACGTTCACCTGCATTCTGGGGCGGGAAGCCGCCTATACGGGTAAGGTTGTGGAATGGGATGCGTTGCTGGCCACCAATCACAAAATCGTGCCGGATGATCTCGCTGCCTGGGACGGGACTATCAATCCCGTCGCCAAACCCGGTGATAAACGGTGGTAAAAGGATTAATACTCTTCTCTGCGTCACTCAACGGTTATTGCGAAAAAGATTTCACCGCGGAGGCGCAGAGATCGCAGAGTTGTAACCAAATGTTTTGCTCTGTGTTCTCAGCGTCTCTGCTGTGAAAATAGCCCAACACGGCCTAACAAGCAGTATTGTGTCCTCTGCATAACGCCATTGTTTCCCAGTACCGGTGATAGATACGTCCTGTAGTTAGACCGTGCCACCCGACAGCTGGCAATTTTCATGTTTTGAGGTGAACCGAAGGTTCATGAGAGACTGCGGTGAATTTAATGTCAGGAAGAGGATAAGGAACATCTTAAATGAAAAAAACAGTAATACCTATTGCAGGACAGTGGCAATTCATTACACTGATGAGTTGCTGTCTGTTGCTCCACTGCGCCGGGACAAGAGCTCAATCAGAACTGCCAAACATTATCCTCTGTATGGCAGACGATCAGGGGTGGGGCGACATGGCCTATTATGGCCATCCGGTTTTGCAGACGCCGCATTTTGACGCCATGGCTGCCGAGGCCATGCGGTTTGATCATTTCTACGCAGCGGCGCCGGTGTGCTCCCCCACCCGGGGCAGCGTCATGACCGGCCGTCACCCGAACCGGTTCGGGTGTTTTAAGTGGGGACACAACCTGCGGCCGCAGGAAATCTCCATTGCCGAAGCGCTGAAGACCGCCGGCTACGTGACCGGACATTTCGGCAAGTGGCACCTGGGTTCCGTCCAGACCGGCAGCCCCGTGAACCCCGGCGCCAGCGGATTCGACGAGTGGTTGTCATCCCCCAATTATTTTGATAACGATCCGATCCTCAGCCGCAAGGGAACAGCGGTCCAGATGGACGGCGAAAGCTCGATGGTCACCGTTGACGCGGCCATTGAGTTTATCCGCAAGCACAGCGGGTCGAACCAACCATTCTTTACCGTCGTCTGGTTCGGATCGCCCCACGGTCCCCACCGGGCCATCGATGAGGATCGTGCACTCTATGCCGGAGAAAGTGAAAAACTGCAGAACTTTTACGGCGAGATCACCGGGATGGACCGGGCGTTCGGCAAACTGCGCGGCGAGCTGCGCACTCTCGGTATTCAGGAGAACACGATTCTCTGGTACTGCAGCGATAACGGCGGTCTGCCGGAAGTCGGAACCACCGGCGGGCGCGGCCACAAAGCACAGGTCTATGAAGGCGGCCTGCGCGTACCGGCCATTCTGGAATGGCCTGCCCGGTTGAAAGACCATAGTGTCGTAAAGATCCCCTGCAACACTGCAGACATCTACCCCACCCTGCTGGAAATCGCCGGCGTACAGATGGACCATCAGACGCCCCTGGACGGCATCAGCCTGGCGCCGCTGCTGGAGGGCGGCATGGCATCCCGGCCGCAACCTATGGGCTTCTGGGACCATACGGAACCAGGCGTTCCATACAGGAGCAGTGACGTGATGGCCGCATTGCTCGAAGCACAGGCCAATGGTGACGCCGTGGGTGATCCTTCACATTTGTATATGGACGCGGGCGACATTGTTAAAAAATATCCCACGGACCGGTTCCCCGGTCATTCCGCCTGGATCGACTGGCCCTGGAAACTTCACCGTATTGAAAAGGGAGATAAAGTAACTTTTGAATTGTACAATCTGGATACGGATTCCATGGAAACCCGAAACCTGTTGGCCAGTGAAGGTTCCCGGGTACAAACCATGCAAGTTCAACTGGAAGTCTGGCTGCAATCGGTGGCGGAAAGTTTGAATGGAGAGGATTATTAGGCTCTTGGTTCACAGGATATACGTTACTTCATAGATACATTTTCTGTTGCGATGTTGCCGGCATTGGAATACAGGACTGAGTGCTGAGGACTGAGCATTGAAGACTGATTATTTTTCACTCATACCTCAGTCCTCAGTCCTGCTTCCCTGGCCGGAGGGATCAATCGCCATAAACGTACAGAATTAAATATTACAGGTACCGGGAGGTTTCATGAGTATCGAACTGAAATACGAAGCGGCGCTGCCGCAGGATAAATCCATCCCCATCGGGTGCATCGGCGCCGGTTTTATCATGGCGGACTGCCACCTGGTGGCCTACCGGGAAGCAGGTTTCAACCCGGTGGCGATTACGGCGGCAGACCTCGAGGGCGCAAAAGCCGCCGCGGAACGGCATGACATTCCAACGGTCCACGACACGACGGAAGCGCTGCTCGACGATCCCAACGTGCAGGTCCTGGATATCGCCGTGCCGCCGGATGTTGAGATGGAGATTATCCGGGAAGCAGTCAAGCGCAACGATCATATCCGGGGTATTCTGGCCCAGAAACCACTGGGTGCGAATTTTGCGGATGCGCAGAAAATCGTCAGCATGTGCAACGAAGCGGGTATCGTCCTGGCGGTCAACCAGAACATGCGGTTCGACCATTCCATCCGCGCATGCAAGAGCCTGCTGGACCAGGGCGCGCTCGGCGAGCCGGTGCTGGCGACCATCGACATGCGCGCCATCCCCCATTGGATGCCGTGGCAGGAGCGGCTGGGCTGGGCCACCCTGCGGATCATGTCGATACACCACCTGGATACCTTTCGCTACTGGTTCGGCGATCCCGACCGCATCTACGCCACCACCCGGCCTGACCCGCGTACGAAATTCCCGCACACGGACGGCATCTGCCTGTACATGCTGGAATACGATGACAGCGGAATCCGGGCTTCAGCCTGGGACGACGTCTGGGCAGGCCCGGCGCGGGAAGGCGCCGGTGAGGACATCGCCATTCGCTGGCGTGTGGAAGGCACCAAGGGTCTGGCACGCGGCACGATCGGCTGGCCGAGTTATCCCGAGCGCACGCCCAGCACGCTGGACTACTCGACGATCGACGATAACGGCGCCTGGCACAAACCCCGGTGGGACCGGGTGTGGTTCCCCGACGCGTTTGTCGGCCCCATGGCCGATCTGCTGGTTTCTCTGGAGATCGGAACAAAGCCTCCCGTCTCCGGCGACGACAACCTGCACACTATGGCTTTGGTGGAAGCGGCCTACGAATCAGCGACGACACATAATTCCGTGAACCCTATGAAATATTTCAGTTGAGTCCGGCAGTGTATAGGAACCAGGAATTTTCTCGCGCAGAGACGCAGAGGCGCAGAGAACATCAAAACTAAAAACATTCGTTATATTCATTTATCGAAAAGACTAATGGCGATACAATACCTGTAATGATACACCATCCATTTCTCTTATAAATTCTTTTCTCTGCGCCTCTGCGCCTTGCCCGCCGGCTCGATAGGCAGGTCTGCGTGAAAACAGCTTTTGAATTCGTAATAGAATGTATGAATTGTATTACAAGGGAGGTTGAACATGAAACTCGGACTGATCAACAGCGCCTTTGCCCAGGTGGGGATGGACTTCGCCGAGGGCATCCGGAACACAAAGGAAATCGGGTTTGACACAGTGGATATTTTTACGGAAGCCTACGGGATTTCCGATGAAGAAGTGCAGATGATCACAGATGAATGTACAAAAAACGAACTGCCGATCATCGGGCTGCCCGTCTGTGCCCTGGGAATCGCCGATTTTAACGATCCGGTTCGCCAATTCCATGTTGAACGAACGAAATCATTCGTGGATCTGGCGGTACGGGTGGACGCTAAAAACGTGTTGTACGTCATGGGTGAATACATCTGGCAGCAGGAAGTCATACCGCCGCAGGCTCAATGGGACTGGGCCGTGGAAGCCACCCGGGAAATCGGCCAGTATGCGCTGGAGAACGGTGTCGAGATCGTCGTGGAACTGGAACCCTTCAAACTTTCCATCGTCAACAACGTGGAAAAAATGACGCAGTTCATCAAGCAGGTGGATCATCCCGCAGTATTCGCCAACATAGACGTCAGCCACGTGGTGCTGGCCGGCGATCCTCCGGAATCACTGGCGCAGTTGAAGGGTTTGGCACACCATGTGCACTTTTCCGACTGTGACGGCAAGGTCCACGGCGATATGCCTCCGGGACACGGTGTCCTGGATTTCCCGCCGTACATGAAAGCGCTGAAAGACCTGAATATTGACGGAACGCTGAGCATCGAACTGGAATATTGTCCGGAACCGGAAAAAATTGTGGAGTGGGTCCGCGAAGCCTACGCGGAAACGGCCCGGCTGATGGATGAGGTGGGTTTACGGGGGTAATTACTTATTCGATGGCACGGAAACCCACATGACCAGGAGATTGCACCACTATAGTACACACTGATCACACAGAATCTCGGATGGCATGTTCTAACGGCTCCCGTTATTTCAGGGAGACGTTAGGGCATGTACCATATCCAATACGGGAAATCATTCCAGTTGTTGGTACATTTTCTTCATGCCCTAAACGCTGCGCGTTTAGAGCATGCCACCCGGACATAGAGGTTTTTGGAAGCTATTGATACATTTTTTAGAAACTGAAATCCGAGTGACTGGAGAATTTTTCACTGGTTACCGGTTACCTCGGAGGGCATGTGTTATTTAGGATCTATTATAATTCTCTCACTCTATTTGATTCATTATTCAACCATGTCCGCTGTAAAACATAAAAAACTGCAGCACTATGATCTTCCAGGACATGCACATGAACTAACCTTTTCATGCTACAACAATCTCCCGTTTCTTGCATCAGATCGTGCCTGTGAATATTTTGCTGTATCTCTGCAACGAGCCCGAATCTTATACCCTTTCGATCTCTGGGCTTATGTCCTTATGCCCAACCATGTCCACTTGTTGATTTATCCCACCTCGAATACTTATGCAATCACGAAAATGTTGCAAGCCGTGAAGCAGGGTACTTCACGTCGTTACTTGACCTTCTGCAAAAAGCATATGCCGCAGGTGTTACAAAATATGGCCACAAGACGGGACAACACTTCCCATCGATTCTGGCAGCGTGGAGGGGGGTACGACCGTAATATGACATCTATCCCCGTTATACGGCATGCTGTTGACTATATCCATAACAATCCGGTGCGAGCCGGACTAGTGACTGATCCCGGTTTGTGGAAATGGTCCAGTTACAGCGAATGGCTGGAACCGGGGCAGGGGCCAATCCCCATACAGCGGGAGTCGTTTCCAGTAATGTGACGTTTGCTTCTCATGCTCTAAGCGCTGTGCGCTTAGAGCATGCCACCCGGACAAGGAGGTTTGTCATTATGCATGCGTATCTTGGGATTAGTGGAGGTCGTTTGGCAGGCCGTATTACTACCACAACCTGATCCGTGAGGTTGTACCATACATCCATTTAACCTTTCGGCGTCGGGTGGCATGTTCTAACGGCTCCCGTTTTCATGGGAGCCGTTAGGGCATGTGCGTTGGAAAATATATGGGATACTGCTCTCACTTTAATTCAAACTGTTCTTCCATGGTCTTAACCCCCTACTCCACTGCCACCTTCACCACCACTTTTTTCACTGGTCCTGAACCGCCCACCACCAGTCCCGGCATGTGGCCGTCGTCGGGAAAGAGCAGCATGAAGTCTCCCGCGAACAGCGTCAGGTACTCGCCCTCGCCGGTTAACGGCAAAAAATCCCTGTCTGCATCATAGTCGCCGGGCGTCAAATGGCTGATGTGAACATACCCGATCTGTTCGTTACCCCTCACTATGTATTGCACGTCGATATACCGCCGGTGTGCTTCCCACTTCCCTTCGGCCATCGGCTTCGATTCATACTCCTGCACCAGGGCAAATACATTAGTACCGTCTATCTCATATTTACCGGTCTCCGCATTCTCCAGATCCGTCTGCTGCAAATAGGCGAAGGCCTGTTGAATGCGTGACGAAAGTCCGGAATAAAGTGTGGCATTGCTCAATGTGTCGATAATCATCCCCGCACCTCCTCTTGTTACAATGTAAAATTAACAAATCAAAATGCACAATTCTCAGTCACTACCGTGTTACGGCTGCAGCCTTCACCTGTTCCAGCAATGCCGACAATCCGGCAAGTTGTTCAGGTTCACTGGTGGCAAGGTTCTTCTGCTCTTTCAGGTCGTTCCGCAGGTTGTACAACTGCGGCTCCGGATCGTTGCCCAGTTCTATATTTGTTCTGGGATTGTATGCGGTCGCGTTGGACGGCTCGATATATTTCCAGCCGTCTTTGATGATCGACAGCGTGCCGGAGGCCGCGTGCTCCACCACATATTCCCGTCCCTGCTCTGTCTTTCCGATAATCGCATCAAACGAATTCCGGCTGTCCGGAGCCGCATTCACGGTCAGGGTCTGGCCGGTCAGCGCCGCCAGGGAAGCATACAGGTCCACCTGGCTCACCAGTGCCGTTGATTCCCTGGGCGACACCCGCTCAGACCACCGGACCACAAACGGTATGCGCGTACCGGCGTCGAAGGCGCTGTATTTCCCGCCGCGGAGCGGTCCGGCCGGTTGATGATCCCGCAGCAATTCCACCGCCTGATCGTGATATCCATCGTCCACTACCGGGCCGTTATCGCTGGTCAGGATCACCAGTGTGTTGTCCGCAAGGTCCAGCCGGTCGAGTGTGTTCATGAGCTCGCCGACGCACCAGTCGAACTGCAGAATAGCGTCGCCCCGGGGCCCCATGCCGCTTTTGCCTGCGAACCGGGAATGTGGAACGCGCGGCACGTGGATATCATGGGTGGAAAAATACAGGAAGAAGGGATTCGCCTTTTCCCGTTCTAAAAATTGAACTGCCTTCCCGACAATCACGTCGGCCATATCCTCATCCACCCAGCGGGCCGATGTGCCGCCGCTCATGTACCCGATACGGCTGATCCCGTTGATGATGGTCTGGTTATGCCCGTGGCTGGGGTGCATTTTCAGCAGTTCGGGGTGGTCTTTTCCCGTCGGTTCTTCCAGAATAGGCTCTCTGAAGCTGACGGCAATCGGGTCTGCCGGATCCAGTCCGACCACACGGCGATTTTCCATGTACACGCAGGGCACACGGTCTCCGGTGGCGGGAATCAGAAAGGAGTAATCAAAACCGATATCCAACGGCCCCGGGGTAATATCGCCGTTCCAGTCCGCCCCATCCTCCGGCCCCAATCCCAGATGCCATTTTCCAACCACGCCGGTGGTATAGCCTGCCGTCTGCAACATCTTCGGCAATGTCTCGCGATCCGGTGTTATGATGGCAGGAGCATCTCCCCGCGCAATACCGGTGCCTTTCCGGCGCCAGGCATATTCGCCGGTCAGCAGCGAATACCGGGAGGGAGTGCAGGTGGCCGATCCGGCATGAGCGTCGGTAAACCGGATACCCTGCGATGCCAACCGATCAACATTGGGAGTCGTCACCCGGTGGGCGCCGTAACAACTCACATCCCCATAGCCGAGGTCGTCGGCATAAATTAATACTATGTTCGGCGTTGAGGACGCCTTTTGACCGCATCCTGCAGTCATAAGCAAGCCGGCCATCCCCGCGCCGGTGGTACGTAAAAAATCGCGCCGATTACAGCGATGTTCCATGATCATTCGTCCTTGTCTTTATTGAATGATTCCGGAAAGCTAACCTGTGCCGGTCTTCCGTATGAATCTGATGACGTATATATAGTTGAAAATTTAAGAGTTTTTAAGGCCGAAACAATAGAAATAAGCCGGGATGTCCGGATACTGGCCAAGACACTAAAAAACTCTGCTGTTTAATATCTCAAATTGTTGGATGAATATTAATGCCGTTCAAATGAGCGATTAAACCATCACCCGTCACCCCCTTAAAAGTGCGTGTTGTACAACCGATATATTTCGTCCCTCCGGGACTGAGATTATCTTTTATGTCTGTTTTCTATAAATATTGCGCCCCTTAGGGCACATCAGCGATTTTGATCCCGACAGGGATCGAATATTTATAGCCCCCGCTGCACCTAACCTCTACCTTTCCGCCCCCGCAGGGGGCGGAAAGGAGTTGTGCAACAATCTCACCCACCGTGTCAGCCGGAAATCTGTGCACTCTATCGGCAGCAAAATTTTCCCTATAGCACCAGCATTCATGGTATCCTTACATTGTTTTTATTCAACATAGCCTCATTGGCACAACAATTGCAAATTTCCGGGTATCCGCCCCCGGGACTGTACTATTGTAATTACCTCATCAGTCTCAGACGGTCAGGCAAGAATTTCAGCCATGGATGGATTCACCCGGCGCCGCCGGGTGACGCCAGCAAAGGAGCAACGGACATGACACGTACACATCGATCTTTTCTTCAGGAAGTTCGCGATCTACTCGCGATTGCCCTGATGCTGCTGATTATGAAAACTCTGCTTTTCGGCAATGTCAGTGTGAAAGAACTGCTGAGCCGAGTCACTACTTCGCGCGCTGTGGCTGCAGAAAGCATGTCCACTACATCCAACCCGACCATGCAGACCAGTGCTGATGTCAAAGTGCCGATGCCGTCGCCCGAAACCTTCGCTCTGTACAAAGAGCATATTGAATATTTAGACCGGGTGCTGCAACAGACTCAGACTGTGAATACTACGCACTATACTGATCACTGATATCCTTAGAGGAACAGATTCATGAGTACACTGCACGACGATATGGTGCTGCTGCGGAATGAACTGACCGCTGTTCTGGAAAAATGGAAGATACTGCTCGTGGATTTCCAGGTAGTCAATATTGAAGAACTGGAGTTCGACCTGCATTTCGGTGGTGAACGGGCGGATCGTTACATGGATCTGGTGGAACAGTTAGAAACTGATTCTGCGACCGCACTTGATCAGGTCAAACGCACCGAGAGTGTTGCGGATTCCATGGTCACATCCATTGCCGCCATGACGCATATTAATAATATTCTGGAATCGGCCCTCGCCGAACGGGAACTGCTGCAACAGGAAGTCCGGTCATCGCTGTGCGACATGGCACAGGCCCCCGTACGCGGAAATGACGACCGGCCATAATACCGATTTTACCATCAACCCTGCCCAAATACGATAGCCCTGCATTCCTCCAGATGCGGGGCTTTTGTTTTGCATTTTATTCCGACAATACTGGAAGGCCTACTGCACAGGCAGGAATGCCTGTGCTACGATTAGGCCGGCAGCACAGACATTCCAGTCTGTGCCACACTCCCGCATTGTGGCAGGATCAAAATATCATGGAACGGTTACGATAAACCTCGGGTGGCACGCCCAAGCAAAGCTTGGGCGTGCCACCCGAGGTCCATTTTCTTATGGTGTATGATTCATTAGTATTTAGCGCCCAAACAAATGATGCTGAATGTAACACACATACAAAAAAAAGCCCCGCGGTGCATCACCACGGGGCTTTCTGTGTATATCGTTTCAATTCCGTTTACAGCGTTGCTTCGACTTCGTCGAGGAGCGCATCCATCAGCCGGGCCACATCTTCGATGGGTTTCTTCGACGTCATGTCAACGCCGGCCATTTTCAACTGTTCGATGGAATATTCCGAACCACCGAGGCTGAGGAACTTGAGATACCGGTCGATAGCCGGTTGACCTTCTTCGAGGATGGCCGTCGACAGGGCCGCCGATGCGGCAAAACCGGTGGCATACTGGTAGACGTAGAAGTTCCGGTAGAAATGAGGAATGCGTGCCCACTCCAGCTTCAGATCGTCACACACCGTATACGTATCACCGTAGTAGGATGTATACAGCTTGCCGTATTCTTCCGTCAGCCAGTCAACGGTGAGGGGCTGCCCCTCCTCCACGGCTTCGTGCACCAGTTTTTCAAATTCCGCGAACATCGTCTGCCGGTAAAAGGTCCCGACGATATTATCCAGGAACTGATTGAGCAGCACGAGTTTGAATTTTTTGTCTTTGGCGCTGTTGATTAATCCATGCATCAGGAGCGCTTCATTGGTGGTGGAGGCTACCTCCGCGAGGAACAGAGTATAATCGCCGTACACATAGGGCTGTCCCTTGTGGGAATACCAGGAATGCATGGCATGCCCCAATTCATGGGCCAGCGTCATAACGTCGTTCAGCTTCTTCGCGTAGTTCAGCAGCACGTAAGGATGGGTGCTGTAAGCGCCCCAGGAATAGGCGCCGGAGCGTTTGCCCTGGTTTTCGTAAACGTCGATCCACCCGCCGTTCATGCCGTCCTGCATCACCTTCAAGTAATCATCTCCCAGTGGCGCGAGATGTTCGGTGCAGAGCTTCATGGCTTCGTCATACTCGTACCCGCTGTTGTCCCCGGCTTTGAACAGGGGCACATAGACGTCATAGTGATGGATGTCTTCGACGCCGAGAATCTTTTTCCGCAGGCGGACATAGCGGCGGAGCGGTTCCAGGTTGTCGTGCACGCCGGCCACCAGATTGTCATACACTGCCATGGGGATATTCGAAGGATGGAGCGCCGCATCAATCGACGAATCGAAATTGCGGGCCTTGGCCAGCATGGCGTCCCGCTTGATCTGCGTCGAGTAGGACGTTGCAATGGTGTTGATCAGTTTCCGGTAGGAGCCGTACGTGCCTTCGAAAGCAGCCCGGCGGACCTCCCGCACGGGACTCTCGAGAAAGACGGAAAAATTCCCCTTGGTCAACTCTACATCGTTGCCCTCTTCATCCTGAATGACCGGGAATTTGATGTCCGCATTATTCAACATCATGAAGATATTGGACGGACCGTCAAAAACTTCGCCGGCCTGGGCCAACAGTTCTTCTTCCTTCTTGGACAAAATGTGCTTCTTGGTCCGCAGCAGGTCGTCGACGGCATGTTCATACAATGCCAGGTCCTTGTTGGACTTCAGAAAACCACGCAGTTTCGATTCAGGTATTGCCAGCAACTCGGGATCAACATAGGCCAGCGCGCTGGAGAGTTCCGTGTTCAAACCGTCGATGCGGTCGCTCATTCCCGAGTACAGCGATTCACGGGTATCTTCGTCCCGGCGCATCTTCGCATAGACGAATAGCTTCTCAAAACGGTCGTAGGTGGCATCACGCAGTTTGTAAAAATCCAGCAGTCTGGATGCCGATGTCCCCAGTGTGCCGCTGAACGCCGCCAGTTTGGGAGCAGCCTCCTTCACCAGTTTGAAATCCGCCTCCCAGGCATCATTCGTGGCATAAATGTGATCCAGTTTCCATTTGTCCTTATCATCGATGGACGACCGTTCGGGCTGGGTTTTCACGTCCCCGGCTTCAGAAGAATCACCCGCGCTTTTCCCCTGGGGACTGCAGGCTGCTAACAGCATACTAACTCCAATCACGACGAATCCAGTTCGCAACATAATGTTTTCCTTCATTTTACCTGTTACAGGTTCAATGTGTGTAATTGTACTAATTTGATAAAACTGTACACTGAAATCAAGTAATTACAGGGGAAAATAAATCGCATCTCGCGCATTCATGGCCGTTTCACCGGTTTCTTTCACGCACAGAGACACACGGATAAAGAGAAAACCTTTTTTTCGCGCAGAGACGCGGAGTCGCAGAGAAGTGGATTGTTAACCACAGATGAACACTAGCACATTCACATCTGATTTATCTATGAATTGAACCAGGAAGCAAACATCGTTGCGCAATACGTAGCCTGGATTATTCACACAAAGACATGAAAACATGAAGAAAGTCTTTAAAAATAAACCTTTGCGGCTTTTTGCCTTTGTGTGAGAAATTTTTCTTGTTGTCGCTTTTTCTCTGCGCCTCCGCGTCTCTGTGCGAGAAAAACATTTTTTTTATGCAGGTTCAGGTTAACGGATATTTTTTTCCGGGATAATTTTTGTTTAATCCGTATCTCTTTGTATAATATTACCAACTCACAAGAGTATTTGAAGTTCCTGCGATTTTGGGGATTTCGTCAACAACACAATAAAATCAAAAGGATCCTAATTATGCTTCATTCACTGGTACAGAAACTTGACAAATCTGCGCATTTTGACTCTGCCGATGCGCATTGCGACATCCCCTGTAAAATCTACGATCCCATCGTCTCACAGATCGCGGCCCTGTCAGTGGTCCGCATGGTCGATATCCTGACCGAACTGGACGGCAGCGGCGAGAAGGATCTGGCCTACCACAACACCCTGAGCCGCGTCGTGGCGGAAAAAGAAGAAGCCGCCCGCAAGGTCAAGGAAGAAGTCCGTATCATCTGGGGCGACTACATCAAGGCGCCGCAGCTCGAAAAGTTTCCCGAACTGCACGACCTGGCCCATGGCATCATGATGACCGCCAGCAAGTGCAAGGTGAATGTGGACCGTGCCGCCGCCGTGGAACTGGTGAAAAAGGTCAACCGGTTTGCGGAAATTTTCTGGGCCACCAAGGACGTCAAAACCAAAACAGCGAAATGCCCCTATCCGCCATCGCTGGACGTGGTCTACCCGGTGTTGTAAATCACGTATCTCAAAGTCCGGGTGGCATGTTCTAACGGCTCCCTGAAAAAACGGGAGCCGTTAGAACATGCCACCCGGGTCCATATTGTCACTTAAACAAGCTGCGCATCGAGAACAGCGAACATGATCTCCTGTTTTTGGTCGTATTGAATTCATAAAAATCTGTGGAATATCGATTATGTTGAAATGTATCCGAGTTACAGGACGCAGCATGACCCCGGCGCTGCAACCGGACGATTATCTGCTGCTGCTCACCCGCGGTTTCCGCCGCTGGCTGAAAGCCGGGCGTCTGGTGATGTTCCGCCACCCGGAGGAAGGCCTGATGGTCAAACGGGTACGCCGGTTTGACAATACGACCGGAACGCTTGAAGTCGCCGGCGACAGTGCGCTCAGCGCTGCTCCGGAGGCACTCGGACCGGTCCCGCTGGACCGCGTTATCGGGTTGGGCATACTCCCCATCCGGGCCTGATTTGGATTTGGTTATTTGATTGGTAGAAGGCTGCTCATGAATGCATGGGCAGCCTTTTTTATATGGATAATAACAGGGATAATCAGGAAAGGCCGTTTCCGTATTGCCATGAAAGCAAGTTGTACGTGCTCCCGGTGTCTTTCCAGATAAGCCTGTGCCGGACCCGATCCGGTACGGGAATCCAGTAGATACAATTTCTTTGAACACAAAAATGAATGTATCCCCGCTTTCGCGGGGACGACGGAACTGTGCGCCGCGGTAACCGTATGCCACATTCTTTCTCGTTCCCAGGCTCCTGCCTGGTAATGCATACAGGGGGGCTCTGCCCCCCAGGAATTGCAATTTTCTCGTTCCCGGGGAACAAGAAAAACTGGGAGCCGGTTAATGGTAACCGAGTTAAGATCCTTCGCTGACGCTCAGGATGACAAAATTGACAGATTTCGTCATCACCCGTTAGTCATTCTGATCCCGCACAGTGGGAGAAAAATCTCGTCTTTCTCGTTCCAAAGCTCGGTGTTGCACAAGTGATAGCCATCTGGTCATGCAGCACTTGAACGAATCGGCAAGTTCCTGTCGTTGCGAGAGCCTGCCCCGGACCCGATCCGGGGAGGCCTGCATGTGCAGGCCGACGTGGCAATCTCCTTCAATAACTCTCACAGGAGACGTTTCCGGCACTATCCATGTGGGAGATCGCCACGGGGCTTCACCCCTCGCGAAGACAGCAATTTCACAGACGTATTCTTGAGAAAGCTGTGCAATCACGCATTTCAGCCTGGGAACCAGTATAAACAGGAACCACATCTTCCGCAACCGGCGGATCCACCCGGCGGGCACTCCCGCCGCAAGCGCCTCTCCCAAAGGGCGAAGGGAGAAAATCCTCTTAAAACAGCAACCAGCACGGCAGGGATTTCCGTCCCACTTCCGAAGATCCACAGAACATTCCGGCCATTCCCTTCGTATAAAAAAAACAACCAACCGCAAAATAATCCTTGACTTCTATTACAGTTGTAACATATATTACGACTGTAACAACGTCGTTACGATCATAATACCTCTCACCGGTCATCGCAGGAGCAGCGCCGCATGCCAAAGAAGCAGGAAGATTTGACGAAAACCGAGTGGTCTCTCATGAACATCTGCTGGACGCTGGGGGAGGCGCCGGCCCGGTCTATTTTCGAGGAAACGCTCAAGGACAAGCAGCGGGAGTATGTCACCGTCAAGACCATGCTGGACCGCATGGTGAAAAAGGGATTCCTTCAGCGCAAGCGGGTGGGCGCGCTGCTGTTCTATAAACCGGCGGTGTCGCGCGTCAAGGAAATCAAGAGAGCCATCGACGCCTTTGTGGGAACGGTGATGCAGAACACCCTCGCCCCCCTCTTCACCTATTATGTCGACAAAGAAAAACTGAGCGACGAGGAAATAGAAGCGCTGGAAGCGTTGGTACGTAAGAACAAAGGGGAATAAACGTATGGACCTGCTGCGCACCACCATCTCGCAAGCCTTTACGGTATTCGTCGAACTGAACTGGCAGGTGACGCTACTCGCCGTGGTCATCGGGCGGGCGGCGCTGGCAAGCCGCAAGACGTCCTCCAACTTCCGGTACTGGCTCTGGTGCATTCTGCTGGTGCGCCTGTGCCTCCCGTTCAACCTGTCCCTGCCCTATGGGCTGGGGGACGATCTCAGAACCATGTTGCTGTCCATCCCGGACCATTTGTCGACTGTCGAAACCGTAACAACCGCGCCGGAAGCGGGGGATCCGGCGTTGTTCCAGATGTCTCTGCCCATGCCCCCTGCCCCCGTGATGAATCCCGAAAGCATGCTTGCGCCGGTTGTTCCCGTGGAAACGGTGGTGACGGTTGCGCCTCCCCTGTCGTGGGCGGAAATCATCATGCTGAGCTGGGGCGGCTGCGTGCTGCTGCTGACTATGCTTATCGGCTGGTGGCTGCTGCGTGTCCGGCGTATTCTCCGGCAGGCCGCGCCGGTGGAACGGCCGGAACTGTTGGCTCTCTTGGACAGGCTCCATAAGGACCTCGGCCTCCGGCTGCCGGTGCGGCTGCGCAGCCTGGACTCAGGAAAAATTTTCGGCCCGGCGGTGGTCGGGTTGCTGCGGCCCACTATATACATCCCCCTCCCCATCGCCAACGACTGGCCGGTGGAGGAGATCGAGCCGATCCTGCTGCACGAACTGGTCCACGTCAAACGGGGCGACCTGCTGGTCAACTGGCTCCAGATTCTCGCCCAGGCGGCATGGTTTTTCCACCCCCTGGTGTGGCTGGCCAACGGGCAGATTCGAAAATTACGGGAGGACATCTGCGACGATGTGGCGATCCGCAACCTCGACACTGACCGCCAACGCTATACCGGCAACATGCTGCGGGTGGTCAAGGCGATGAACCGCACGCCCGCCGGTTCGCTCCTCATGCTCGGCTTTACGGAGACGCAGAAATCCCTCACCCGGCGCATCGTGCGCATCATGAGCGATACCTACCGGAACCATCCGCGGCTGACACGGGTGTCGGTGGCAGCACTTGCGATATTAGCTGCTGGAGGCTTCGCACTTGCGAGTGGAAACAGCATAAGCCATCAGGAAAAACAAATTAAAATTAACATGGATGAAGCAACTTTTGAAAGCAAAACACTGCGGCAAGCTGCTCGATACCATCTTGATGGCTCTTATGAAAAAGCCATTGCTGAATATGAGAAAATATTGGGTAATATCACAACCACTGCTAATATAAATCAGACCTTGGAAATCTCTCAGGCTGAGTTGAGAAAACACGATCTATATTATGCATGTTTGAACCTTTCTGATTCGTATGCAAAAACAGGTCGGGAGGATAAGGGACGGGCAATTATTCTCTTCGCAGTAGAGAATTTCAATTTCGAGGACAACTATGACAAGCTGAATCTGGCAGTCTCGCATTGTTTTATAAATAACATCTTTATGGACCTCGCCTCGCAGTGGGCGCGGAAAATCTGCGAGATGTCCAATTGGCAAAGTGTAGGTGCATTAAGGAAGTATGCCTTGATTGCTGAAAAACGCGGTGATTTTAGAGAAGCAATCGATGCTGAGCGATACATGTTACAATACCTTACAGGCAGTCCCTATACGGGCTCCATAGAAGAACGTGATTTATTCACTCAAATTGCCATCGCCAGTCTCACCATTGCGAGCGGCGATTCTGCAGCAGGCGAACAACTGTATGAGGAACTCATTGATACAAGCGCGGGAAATGCGGATAAACTCATTTCAGTTGGCGTCTCAATGCTATGGGAATCGCACTTTATACGGATCAACAAACCAAAAACGACGTCGACGTTGAATGATGTTATCGAGTGGGCCCGCAACACTATTGCCGTGACGCCGAATCCCCATCAGCAAGCCCGATACCTGGGACTGCTGGCGGCGCTGCTGTACGAAAAGGGCGACACGCGGGGCGCGGTACAATCGCTCGAACGCGCACTGGCGTTAACTCCCGGCAATGTGGAACTGCAGAAACGGCTGGAGAAATTCAAAGCTGTGCCCAATGATCCTGCCATCAGAGACGGACAGGCGCAAGTACAGCCGAAGGTTAAAAAAGTACCCGCAAAGATCACTAAGGATGAAGAGTGGTTTGCAAAAGAGACGTTGCAACAGGCACACCGGTATTTTTCTGACGGTTCTTATGACAAGGCCATTATGGAATACGAGAGAGTGCTGGGGACTGTCACGAAAGAGGATATGACCATTCAAACTTTGGGATTCTCCAAACAGGAGTCCAGAAAACGCCAATTCTTCAGCGCATATAAGTATCTATCCCAGGCGTATGTCAAAACAGGACGGGAAGACAAAGGCCGGGAGATTCTCATCTATGCGGTGAATAATTTCGACTTTGATGATAATTATACCAAACTGTATCTGGCAGCCCAACATTGTCAGTATAACGACATGTATATGGACCTGGCCCTGCAATGGGCCCGGGAAGCCTGTGAGATGTCCGGTTGGGAGCGGGTGCCGGCATTAATGCTGCATGCCAATATTGCGGGTAAAACCGGACATTATGCTGCGACCATCGATACGTGGAACCGCATTCTACAGCATCCAGAGGGCAGCCTGAATGCCGAGTCGAAAGCGCACAGCGATCTGATTGCCCGCTCCCACATTGCCATCCTGCATATCAAATCGGGAAACACTGACCAGGGCGAAAAGTTGATTCGGGAATTGTTGGACAGTTCTCAAGAGGATAAACTGGTTCTGACAACTCTGGCGTCAACATGCCTGGGAGAAAAAACCCTTCTTGCGCAGGCTGTTGAGTGGGCACACAAAGCCGTTGACCTCTCTTCAGAAAATGAGCATGCAAACAGCTTGCATCTCTATGCGGCGTTGCTATTTGAAAACGGCGATATTGCCGGTGCCGTAAAAGCACAGGGGGAAGCTGTAGAGTTGTCTCCGAATAACCAACGGCTGAAAAAAGATCTGGAGAAGTACCGGGCGGCGTTGGCTTCCCCCACTACGCCAGATGCCCAGGCGCAGACAACACCTTCTCAGAATGGATCGTTGAAACCGGACGCGGACGGGGACATCCCCTTCAATGAACTGGAGGTAGCGTACAACGCCGATCCGGTGAACAGGACTATCGCATTGGCTTACGCCGACAAATTATCACGGATCGGCCGCAACACGCTGGCGCTGCCTATATTCGAGAAACTATTCGCAGAGGAAACAGAACCGGCCGCAATCGCACAATTGTATGGGTGGTTGGGACGTGTGTATTTTGCAACGAATCAATATGACAAGGCCATCGAACTGTGGAAGGAAGCCCTGGCATCCGGCGTCCTGCCGGACAACTTCGATAATCATTCGGTCATGGGCACTATGGCCATCGCGCCGCACAGCAAGCTGTATGCTTACGTGGAGTTGGCCCGGCACAGCCAGTATTTGAAAAATGATGCCGCCTATATAGAATACTGCAGTAAAATCCCTGAGAGCGCCGCCGGCAACCTCAGATACTACCAGACCACAGCATGGCTGCCATTTGCGTACTTGCGACAAGGCGACGTGGAACGCGGACGCGAGGAACTGCACCGCCTCCTGAAGATATACCAGGATGCGCCTGAATATGCGCATCAGTATCTGGTGAACCTGGCAGTTCACTGCCTTGAATACCGGGAATACCTGCCTGATATGCTTCCCGCCATGAACAACTTATACAATGGCATAGACAAGGACGACAGAAAGGCTCCGTACATCACTCATTACTACGCACAGTTGCTGATGAAAAACGGACAAGTCGATCAGGCGCGAAACATTCTGGAGTCCCGGATTGCTTTGGAAACCAACGAACCCGACCTTCACCGTCTGCAGGTATTCCTCGCCATTGCAGATGAGCTATCCGGCAATAGCCGGGCAAGCGATGCAAAACTCACAGCTCTTGCAGAAGAAGCCCAATCGAATTCTAATAAACTTTCAGTCATTGTTCAAGCCTGCCGGCAAATGCACATCCGGCCACGCCAGACGCTGGAATGGGCGGCACGTCTCATGACCCTTGCGGAAACCGATGGGCAGAAAGCAAGCTGCGTACATAGATATGCGTCGCTGCTTTTTGAAAACGGGGATACAGGGCAGGCGATCAAGACAATGCAGGATGCCGTAGAACAGTATCCGTACCTGTACCAAATGCATCTGGACCTGGAACGCTACCGGGCGGCAGTGCATTAAATTGACGTGGATAGCCTCAAAATTGCGTTTTTGTTGTGGTGCAGGCATCCTGCCCGCTTGTTTGTGCGCAGGGGTTCCGCGTAACGCCGGAAAGCCTCCCCATCCCCTTTGACTGTCTTTCCCGCGAAAGCGGGAATCCAGCACTTATGAATTTTCTACAGACGTGGGTCCCCGCTTTCGCTGGGAAGACGATATATGGCGCTATCGCGGACAGGCAATGAAGGGTAGGCATATTGAATCCGGGAAGCGCCCCGGACTTGATCCGGGGGCAACGTGAAGAGCACAGCGTACTCACGCGGTATCATTTATTGGCGGGTACACTGTTTGCCTCGTCGCAACCGGGCGAAAACAGACGCTTTACCCACCCTCGATTTCAGCAATATATTTCCAGCATAGATCGTGATGCAGCGTAATGACAGGGCCGCGGACCCATCCTGCGATACACACGTCCACCCTAACGTGGGCAATCCACAGCCAAAATAAACGAAAGCTTACAAGGATTGACAGGATAGGTAGGATGAAAGATAACATACTTTTCTTTTGTTTTTCATCCTGCTCATCTTGCCCATCCTTGTGAAAAGATCTTTGCTTTTTTTACACACATTCTACTGATAAGGTTCTAATCTGGATTATTCACAAACACTGCGGTTTATTATAATAACTCATTGTTTCCCAGAAGAGTTATGGAGTTGAGCGCTTCATTCACCTGTTGATGCCTTGTACCGCCTCTTAAAAGGCGTTTCGACCCCGATACCGATTCCGACCCCGATACCGATGTCAACGATCTTGGCACACTCGGGGTCGGGGTCGCTATCGGATTCGGCATCGTCTTTTTACAGCGAGCATGACAACGTTTTCAGCATTGTGAATAAGTCAGGCTAATTATTTGCAGAAAGAGGTAGCACGGGCGTCTCGCCCGTGAATCACGGCCAGGATGGCCGTGCCACTCACAACACAAACAAGCATGGAGCCCCGCTTTCGCCGGGACGACAACTGGTACCGAAAGGCCAGGGACCATGCTCATACTCCTTCCTCCTTTTTCGCTTAATTTCATACCCTTCTTCTTGAATCAAAGGAACTGATTGCGTAATTTCCCTGTTAAGACTGATAACTGAGGCATCTCCCATAGAAAGGTACTGGCATGGTTAAATCCATCAACCGTCGTCGTTTTCTGGGCGGCCTTGCTGCAGCAACTGCCGGCGTAGGCGCCGGAGTGATGCTCCCTGCCTCCCGCGCGCACGGCGCAGAACAGCAGGCGCCCGCACTATATCGCGTGCCGCGTATCACACGGCGGACGGATACGTCCCGTGTGGCCGTCATCAAAGGCGACGACCGCAAACAGAACCTTCTCGAATCGCTGGACCTCATAAAAGACGACATCAAGGCGGGCATCGGCGACAAGCAGGTGATCATCAAGGTCAATTTCACTTCCAGCCTGCCCGACGCCGGCACCCACGTGGACATGGTGCGGGCTATCTGTGAAACCATCACTCCCTTCTATAAAAATAAAATCATCGTCACCGAGGGCCAGGGGATGGATAATCCCCTCGAAACAGACTGGATGAATTTCGGTTACTACGCCCTCGAAGATGAGTTCAACGTGGAACTGCGGGACGAATGGGACGAGCCCTTCAGCCCGCTGACCATTGTCGGCTCCAAATGGCAGACGGTGCCGGTCAACGTGTGCGAGACCTGGCGGGATCCGGATACTTACATGATATCCGCCGCTGTGCTTAAACGGCACCGCTGGGCGGTGGTGACCATGTCGTTGAAAAACGTGCTCATGGCGTCCATATGGAACCATGACGGCATCAATCACCGGCATCTGATGCGCGTGCTGGACCAGGACCGCAACAGCCCCCTGCTGGCCCAGCAGTTTGCCATGAACCAGTTCCTCATCGGCCAGCATACCGCGCCCGACCTTGCCGTGATTGACGGTTTCGCCGGCATGGAGGAGCAGGAATTGACCGGGCCGCTGGTGGATCACCGGGTCGCCATCGCCGGCGCCGACTTCCTCGCGGCGGATGCCGTGGGCGCCATGTTGATGGAGGTGGATCTCGAACATGTCGGCACGCTGATGCATTGCGCCAATGCGGGTATGGGGAACTATGATCCGGCACATATTGAGGTGCTGGGGCACTCCATTGCCGAATGCAAGAAACCCTATGCCGAGATTGAGTGGAGCGAATTGATGCGTACGAAGTGGCGGCTGTGAGGGAATCACATTACACTGAAATATTCTATTCTGTAGGGGCAGCTCCCCGTGGCTGCCCCATATTTTAAGAAAGGGCGGCCACAGGGAGCCGCCCCTTGTATATTAATATATCGTTATTTGTTGTTTCGGGTTTTGTGTTTTTTTCTTTTATTGGACAGCGATACTGTAAGGGTGATAGCCCGTCCGCCCCTGGGTCTTCGAGACCGTTTTGTAGCTTGGTGCGTCACCCTTGTTGCCTCTGTTATAGCCCGTACAGTTGCTGGAGCCGCCTGCGCGAGCTCGTATTCACAAGGTTGGGCCGAACAGGAGTTTCATGATGACCACATCCTCCGTTTATGTTGGTATCGATGTTTCCAAAAAATCACTTGATATCGCGACAACGTCGTCTGGGGAGACTTGGCAGGTCCCCAATGTTCCGGCCGGCTTTGAGCGGATCGTCAAGAAGTTACAGCCCCTGCATCCCGTCCGGATCGTCGTTGAAGCGACGGGAGGCTTGGAACGCGCACTCATCGCGGCGTTGGCCGCTGCCGAGTTACCGGTTGTCATGGCGAATCCTCGACAGGTACGCAGCTTTGCCAAAGCCACGGGTTTATTAGCCAAAACCGACCGTTTGGACGCACTTCTGTTGGCGCGTTATGCGGAGGCCATCAAACCAGCGGTACGGCCACTGCCGGATGCCGCGCAGCTGGAGCTTCACGACCTCGTTGCCCGCCGTCGCCAAATAGTCGACATGGTGAAAGCCGAAAAGAATCGTCTCGCACGGTGTACCCCATCGTTAAAGCCACCGATTCAGGCGCACATTGACTGGATGCAAGGACAACAGGCGGAACTGGAGTGCCACATCACCGAGACCATACACAAAAACTCCGCCTGGCAAGATCAAATCCAGTTACTCTGCAGTACGCCTGGAATCGGGCCAGTCACCGCCCACACGCTGGTGGCCCTGGTGCCAGAAATGGGAACCCTCAATAGGAGCGAAATCGCCGCGTTAGTTGGCCTCGCGCCGTTCAATTGTGATAGCGGGTACTGCAAAGGCCACCGAGCTATCTGGGGAGGACGTGCGCATGTACGAGCGTGTCTGTATATGGCGACTATTTGTGCCATCAAGCATAATCCATCAATAAACGCCTTTCATCACAGGTTAAAAGCAAAGGGGAAAAAACCCAAAGTCGCCATCATTGCATGTATGAGAAAACTGCTTGTAACGCTCAACACAATGACCAGAAATCAAACCGACTGGAAAAATAAATTAGTAAAAATCGCTTGACTTCTAACACAGTTGCTACAATCACAGGTATCATCCGTACACACAAGGCGTTACGGGTGAACTTTGAAAAATCCATGAATTATTCAGGATAGTTTGTTAATGAAACTTTATAATAATACCATAATCATACCTGATAGTCAAGAATATTCTCCATTTTCTACATTTTATATTATAAGGTTTTGCGATTGCACAATTGCATGAATATACAATACTTACGGTTCAATCGACTTTTCTCGATTCGCAATCACATCGGATCAAAAGATGATTATAGCCTTGATTAATCACACAACAACACGAAGGCACAAAGAAAGTCTTATTCATAAAATAATATATTCTCGCGCAGAGACGCAGAGGCGCGGTGAAAAACTTGAAAAACAGCAATATTTTCTCACACTAAACCACAAAGCTGTAAAGATTTAATTCTACAATATTTACTTGTGTCTTTGTGCCTTTGTGTGAATTATTCAGGTTAGAAAGTCTTTAAAAATAAACCTTTGTGCCTTTGTGTGAGAAATCTTTCTTGTTATCGCTTTTTCTCTGCGCGACTCGACTGAGCTCGCCGAAGTCCTCTGCGTCCTTGCCCGCCGGTAGTGTGGAGGGTCTGCGCGAGAAATATTTTTTTATGTATTGGTCAGGTCAGCACCCTAACCGATGGTATCAGCCCCCTGGTAGATCTTCCGGACGGCATCCGCCACCTGATCCATATCTTTGCGCGATCCGAGGAATACGGCCTGCTTGATTTGCAGTGTATTAGCACAGATATCATCAGTAACGGGACAATCCAGGTTTTTCCGGTACCGGTTCAGATAGTCCTCGGAGAACAACCGTTTAAAACCGCGGGACTGGATCGCAGCCTCGACAAATCCTTCCTGGCTGAGGGATTTTTTCCATCCACCCCAGCAGGGTACACCCTCGGCGTTCAACGCCTTCATGAATTTGTCCCGTGTGACGCCCCGGAATTTTTCCGGATCGATGCGGAGTTGAAAATTGTAATACGCGCCCCGCTCAGCGCCGTCGGATAAACGCGCAGGGATAAAACCCTCGATATCCTGCAACTGCTCACAGAGATATGTAACATTGGCATGACGACGCGCCGCCCGTTCTTCCAGCCCTTTCATCTGCTCCATAAGAAGCGCGGCCTGGAATTCCGTCATGCGGTAATTGGTATTCATGACGGCGGGGCCGCTTTTGCCTTTGGTCGGGTGGACGCCGACATGGCGATACTTGTAGCAATGATCCATCACCGCTTCGTTGTCGCCGACGCAGGCGCCCCCTTCACCGGCCGGCAGACATTTTGACGCCTGAAAACTGAAGCAGCCGACATCACCGATGGTTCCGATGTTTTTACCGCGGTACCGGGCCAGATGGGCCTGGGCGGCATCTTCAATGACGGCGATCCCGTGTTTCTTTGCAATCGCCATGATCCGGTCCATATCGCAGGGGTACCCGCAGTGATGGACGGGAATGATGGCCCGTGTACGACTGGTGATTTTTTCTTCTATCCGGTCCGGGTCCATCTGGAACGTACGCGGATCGGAATCGACAAAGGTTGCCAGCGCCTTTTTTTCGAAAATGACCGTCGCACTTGCCACCCACGTATAGGAAGAGACCAGCACTTCATCGCCCGGTTGAATATCGAGCGCTTCGAGGGCGGTCAGCAGGGCAGTCGTACCGCTGGCCGTGCAGACGGCAAAACGAGATCCCATCAGCGCTGCATATTGTTCCTCAAAGCTCCTGACTTTATCCCCCCAGCCGCTGAACCATTTCCCGCTCTTCAGCACTTCAATCAGTCGTTTTTCTTCCTCGCCATGCAGTTGCGGCCAGTCGGGAAAGGGTTTGGTCCGTACCGGAGATCCGCCTGTCACGGCCAGAGCAGATGATTTGGCAGCCGGTTTCGCCTGCAATGCAGCGCCGGTCAGAATCCCGATGCCCATGGAGCTCCCCTGCAGAAATCTGCGGCGTGTAAGAGAATTGTCGTGCATGATGTTCCTCCCGTTCCCGCAGGAACGCGTTGTAATTATGGAAGGTTTCTATGAAATGATTCGGTTATTGAATAATTTTTTAAAACGACAGTACTGTCCGGTTAGCATTCGTACCATGTGGACAAGAATTTTCCGAAGGACGCTCTGGATCTAATGATGTCTCTTTCCGTTGATTCGTGATTGCGTGCTATGTTAGTGTGCACTCGTCGTCCCTGCGAAAGCAGGGATCCATTCTTTTCAATAACAGGAACAAACCTGGATTCCCGCTTTCGCGGGAAAGACGTATGGGGAGATCGTCAACAAGAATAACCAATTTGGATTCGCATACCTTAAACCGAAGCCGCTCTGAAGTCGGAAACAGGAATTCACTGATTGTCATATTGTTAACCGGAGGCTACCGATGAAAAATACCCATTGATTGACAGACATACAAGTTATTCCCGCGAAATTGACACGTCCTGTGTCAGTTCTGTTGCCTCCTTCAATGCCGCTGCATAGCGCCGCGATGTATACAATTGAAATGCTGCCGTGTACCTGTCCACGAGGACGCCGGTATCCCGCTTCATCACAGACTGCTTTCGTATCTGTTTTCTGGCGCCGGCAATGGCGGTCGCGGCTTCGTGTTCCAGGCCTGCAGTAAAAACGGCTACCATCCACACCCGCAGTTTCGGAATGATAAATGTCACCGTTTCGCCACTCCGGGAATACATGACATCCTGGTCCGGTTCTCCCGGGGCCACCAGTGTCACCCGGTCGATTGGTTCCAATGCATCAGGCAGGCGGACCGTCACGGATACATCCCGCTGCGGTTCCACATAATCCCGCATCAGATCCACGTGATAATTTACCATGTGCAGGCCGGCGCTGCGCCTGTTTTCAGCGAGCCACAGGTTAAACTGTGTTTCCGGCCGTGCTTTCGACACCACCTGGGGATTGCCGTCCAGCGCCCACATGACCGCTTCGCGCATGGCATGGAAATCCGTCGCATTGGGAACGCCCCCGTATCCGGCAGTGAGGCGGCCGCCGGCCTGGGAGGCAATACCACCGAACGCCCGCTCCCGTTTCTGCTGCATATAATCAATGGGGCTCAAGGGTTCATCCGTCCGCGTGCCCTGCCGGTATGTCAAATCTTCATTTGTAATGCCGATAATGCGGCCGCGGCCCACCCGACTCCGCTGAATGCGCGGAAAATCCTGCAACAGCGATTCCGTTCGCGGCATGCGATTTTCATCATGAGTGGCGAGTTCTCCCGACCAGACCACCGAGCCGCCGTTTTCAACAAATTGCCGCACGGCGGTAGCCTGGGATTCGGTCATGCAGAACACACCGGGCAGAATCAACACCCGGTACCGTGCCAGTTGCTCCTTCAATTCTAAATCGGGAAACAAATCCGGGTGTCCTAAGATCACCACATCATAGGGCACATGGCATTCCTCCAGCAGCCGGGCAAAACCCATGTACCGGCCAAACGAGGGACTTTTAAAAATTCCCAGGGGCGGAAAAAATTCGCAGTACTGCGTCGGAACAGAATATGCCACGGCTACTTCTGCCGCATTTATACGATCCTGAAAGGCCGCCCGATGGTTATGGATCATCTGCGCATAATCCACGTACCGCTGGAAAAAATGCTCCCGGTGTTCATAGGGCGGTTCCGGCGGCGGCGCCCCCTCACCCGCAAGGTTGAACACCCGCACACCGCCATTGGCAAAGGCTTCGGCGTGCACCAGATCCTGGAAGACTTCACCGAACAACCGCTGCCGGTACACGGTGCCGTCGGGCGCCGTGCGCCGGCGTTCAAAATTGCCGCCGCGTACCCAGACGGGCTTTTTTCCCCGCCCGGCGGCGAGGGCCTGCTTGTATTTTGTCGATCCGATGACGGGGCGCGGATGCTCGTACGCCCGGTAATCCGGATCGGCTTCGATGGAAATAATATCATTCACATCGGACAGCAGCATGTTGTACGGCTTTTCCCATTCGATCCACCCCCACTGGTTTCCCGATACGGGAATGGCCCGGCCGTACTGCGCGCTGTCCCGATGGATCGCGTCATAGATATCCTTCCACAAATCCCGCTGGGCCAATCCCTGCATCATAATCCAGGCACGGGCGACCGGGTCGTCCACCAGGTGGTTCCCCAGTTTGCCCTTGTGCCGCTTCTTCAAATATTCCTTCATGGAGAATCGGTCGATATCGCGGATCCCCATCGCGCGGATCTCTTCCAGTGTGCGCAGGTTCTTCATATAGGTCCGAAACGCCCGCTCGCAGCCTTCGCAGAATCCGTTGTTGATCTTCCAGGGAACGCCGATATTGTCCTGATTAACAGCCCCCAGCCGCGGCAGCGCTTTCAGCACCTCCCCCTTCTGATATTCGTGCCAGCCGGGATTATTGTGACACAACAGATAAATATGGCCCCAGTCGATCACATCCTGCGCCACGGAACCGTCGGGAAACGCACAGACTCCGTCTTTCATGAACCGCTGCACCAGGGGATCATCGGGATCGTTGCGCATATAGCGTTCCTGATACTGGGCGCCGCTGGCGGAGGTCCGTACACCGTACTCAAGAAAGGCCTCCGCATGGGTTTTGCTCCAGTCGCTGAAATCAAAGTCCAGTTCCCGCATCATGCGCCCATAGTCGGCATCCTCCTGCTGCATCCCGGCAAGGGCCGCAATCACCTGCATGTCGTGGATCCACTCCATACGGCCCGGCGCTTCGAAAATCCGGTTGACCACCGCATCCAGCGTCTGTGCGACGGCCGGGGCGGCGCAGGCCAGAGACCCGAGCAGCACTAGGATTTTATACATGTTCTCTCCTTGTAATACTTTTGTGCGTAGTCAACAATCACCTCAATAAGGACTTGCTTGATGGGTGCTTCTAAAAGGTTCTGGTTGCTGCTCCGCTTTCATGTGGTGTTTCATTATCTCACAAACTGCTGAAAGCGTTACGTCAATGGGTGCCACGGACAAACTTGTTTGTCCGTGCTGGCAGTCCAGTACTGAAAAACACACAACATATGCCGTAGGCGCGTTCAACAGTACTAGTAAAAATTGTTACACCTATTCATGTGCAACCCCAGACCATAGTGAATACCTCCCTCCGGTCGAAGCTCTCACGGACAAACAAGTTTGTCCGTGGCACACGTATACGGTGAGCTTGATCACTATATCTGAGTAGTGTAATCACTCTCTCACAAACATGCATAGACACACTGGGACCACTAACATAGCTGGTAGTTTAGAGACAAACAATCAATCCACTATCACCCGATACAATCCCGCACCATGGGGCGGAATCAGCGGTGCAAAATCCTTCACAAACACCCCCCGATCACGTCCATTCCACAGGTCGCGGATACGGCAGGCGCTGGTGACACCAATATCGGCCAGCAGTACATATACCGGTGTTTCCGCATCCTCTCCCAGGTTGAACACCGCCAGGTACTGGTCCTTCGAACCGGGAATATCAGCCGCCCAGGCCACGTGGTTACCACGGCGGAACAACTGGCGGTTCCGGCGGCTATTCTGATTGACCGCCAGCACTTCGCGGTTGGTCAGCAGGTTACGCGTGAATTGGTCCAGGTAGGCCAGATCGCCGCCCATCATCAACGGCGATCGGAATATGGACCAGAGGGTCATGAGCGTGTATTGTTCATCGTGCGTAAAATAGCTCATGTGATCTGTTTTCCCTTCCGGCCCCCGGCGGCTGAGCCGCCCGAGGGTCAGCATATCGGCATCGGGCCAGTGACCGGGCGTGATATGCGGCGCCCAGCCGGCGCACAGTTCGAATTGCGGCTTCAGTTGCTCCCAATTATCCCAGAAGTCGGCGGAGATGCGCCACAGGTTGGCATACTGTTTCAGGTGTTCCGCATACTCCAACCGTACTCCGCCGCCGGGAGACAAGCTCAGCACGATAGGCCGGCCACATTTTTCTATGGCGCGATTCAGCGCTTCCACATCCCAGGCATGATATTTCTCACGGTTAAAAATATCGTCCACCTTGATATAGTCCACTCCCCATTCGGCATAGAGTTGCACCAGTGAATCATAATATTCCTGGGCGCCGGGCTTGCTGCCGTCGATGCCGTACATATGGTTCAGCCATGAACAGGTGCTGGATACATCGGCGATATCCTGCGCCCGCACGTTTGTGCCGAGAATCGGGACGTTCGCCGCCACAGCCTGCCGGGGTATACCGCGCATGACATGAATGCCGAACTTCAAACCAAGTCCATGTATGTAATCGCCCAGCGGTTTGAAACCCTGACCGCCTGCGGCGGACGGAAACCGCTCGACCGCGGGCAATAGTCTGCCGTTGGCGTCCATGGTCAACGGGGGTTTGAAGTCCGGCGTCTGCGGGGGATTGCCCATCGCGCCGGGCATCGGGTAACTCCAGCAATAATCGACAACAATATATTCCCATCCGAAATCGGCCAGCAGCGCCTTCATGTGATCGGCGTTCGCCCGCACTTCGTCTTCGTGTACGGCGGCGCCGAAACAATTATAACTGTTCCACCCCATCGGCGGCTTTTCGGCCAGTTTGGGCTGTTGCGCAAGAATGGGAGTGAGTTGCGTAAACAATAACAGTAAAACGACAAACCATTTCATGGTACAATTCCTTTACTGTCCTGATCCCGCGGTTCTTATTTTTCCGGTCGCAGCACGTGCTGGCGCATAAAATCAGATGTATTTTTCAAACTCCGGTAGAACTCCGTCGGGAGGTTTCCGTCTTCATCGGGCCGCGTACCCCAGTAAAAACCGTGTCGCATACCCGGGTGCTCGGAATACACCGCCACCCTGCCCAGTTTCTGCAGATTCTGTATCAGCTCTTCCCCGGCCACATGGAGCCGGTCTTCACTGCCGGCCAGGTACATCAATGGCCCCTGAATGAGCTGATACTGTTCCTTCGGAGAATACCGTTTATAGATTTCAATATTACTGCCCCAGCGGGCGGCAACGTCCTGCGTGACTTCCTGGCCTGCGCTCGAGGTTCTTCGGCCGGAAGGAGTATCCAGCAATCCCTTGTCCATCAGTTCACTTTCTTCCTTGATGGATTTCCCCTGGTGATAGCGTTGTTCCCGCCATTCGAAATTTCCTGACAGTTCAGGAGCTTGTTTGCTGCCCTCCTCGTAAAACATACCGACAATGTCCACCAGTCCGGCAAAGGACACCACGGCGGCGGGCGTTTCCCGTGTGGCCAGCATCAGCGCCAGGTACCCGCCATGGCTGCCGCCGATAACACCGACTCGGGAGGCATCCACTTCGGGCCGGGACCGCAAGTAGCGGTAGCAGGCGACGATATCCTCCAGTTCTTCGTCTCCAAAGTGAAACCGCCGGTAATCAACTTCAAAGGTAGCATAGCGGGCGGCAAAAAAATGGTTCTGCACATACCCACGCCCCCCGCTCACCCCCCTCATGCCGGAGCCGCCGATACCGCCGTGTATAAACATGATCGCCGGGTGGGGACCATCACCGGGCGGAATTCTCAGATACCCGGCAATATAAGCGCCGTCAAAGGACCGGACGTATACTTCCTCTTCAATTGTCTGGGACAGCACTGAAACGGGGATCACCAGAGCGGCACACAGCAGGGCAATGTTCATGATAAGTTTCATGGACGAACCTCCTTATATCGGTGATACATTTCTTTACGTTCAACTTTCCCGGCCCGATTTTTTGATACTCATTCCAATTTTCACAATATTATTACAATGGCAAGCCTTTTCATGCACTGTGACAGCATTGAACGTTTTCACCCACACTTTCATCCTGCCTGTCGCTTCAAATAAAAGGAATTCAATGGATACGTCTATCATGCACTTCACACAATATTGTCAATTTGCAGTTGCCTCGGCGCCGTTGTTCATGCTGCTGCAATGCGCCCAAGCATCCGGCCCCCCATCTCCTCCTGAGGGGAAAAACCGGCTGGCCCTGGAGCAAAGCCCCTATCTGCTGCAGCATTCGGAGAATCCGGTGGATTGGTATCCCTGGGGCGAGGAGGCTTTTGCACTGGCGCGCAAGCTGGATAAACCGGTGTTCCTTTCCATCGGGTATGCCACCTGTCACTGGTGCCACGTCATGGAGCACGAATCCTTCGAAGATGCGGAAGCAGCGGCGCTGCTGAATGATGCCTTTGTCTGCATCAAGGTGGATCGGGAGGAACGGCCCGACATCGATCAGGTGTACATGCAGGTGTGCCAGGTGATGACAGGCAGTGGCGGCTGGCCGTTGACGGTGATCATGACGCCTGACAAGCAGCCTTTTTTTGCCGGCACGTATTTCCCCAAAAGCAGCCGGTTCGGGCGGCCGGGATTGATGGAACTGATCCCGCAGGTCACGGAAGTCTGGAAAACCCGGCGCGATGAACTGATGACCACGGCCACCCGGATTATAGAAGAATTGAACAAAGCGGCCGCGCCGTCTGACGGAGCCGCACTATCCGATACCACGCTGCAGTTTGCGTATCAGCAGTTCGACCGGCGTTTCGATGCCGTCCACGGGGGGTTCGGCACTGCGCCCAAGTTTCCCACGCCGCACAACCTGACCTTCCTCCTGCGCTACCATGACCGCTCCGGCGAGGCGCGGGCGCTGCAGATGGTGGAAAAAACGTTGACAGCCATGCGTTACGGCGGCATGTACGATCACATCGGTTTCGGATTTCACCGGTATTCCACGGACCCCACCTGGCTGGTGCCCCACTTTGAAAAAATGCTCTACGATCAGGCTATGCTGACCCTGGCCTATACGGAGACGTTTCAGGTGACGCGCAATCCGTTCTACCGGCGCACGGCGGAGGAAATCTGCACCTACGTGCTGCGGGATATGACTGCGCCGGAAGGCGGTTTCTATTCGGCGGAGGATGCAGACAGCGAGGGCGTCGAAGGCCTGTGCTATTTGTGGTCACTGGACGAACTGCACCAGACTCTCCAGGACATCCCGGCGGAAACAGTCGAAACCGTTTACAACATCAAGGCCGACGGCAACTTTCAGGCGGAAGCGCCGGGGATGCCGGAGAACGGCAACATTCCCCACATGACGGAAGCGCTGGAGGAAACGGCTGAGACATTGAGCATCCCCGTCGCATCATTGCGGGAACAGATGGAACAGGCCCGTGTCCGGTTGCTCGAAAAACGCAACACACGCATTCCACCGTTGAAAGATGACAAAATATTGTGCGACTGGAATGGCCTTATGATCGCCGCCTTTGCCGTTGCCGGCCGTACATTTGACCGGGCCGACTATATAGAAGCGGCGGAAAAAGCCGCGCTATTTATCCGGCAGAACATGCGGGACGCCAACGGACGCCTGCTGCACCGCTATCGCAACGGCGAAGCCCGGCATGTCGCCACCTGTGAAGATTACGCATTCCTGACCTGGGGATTACTGGAACTGTATGAGAGCACTTTCAAAGCAGAATATCTCGACTGGGCGCGGACGTTCACCGACGACATGGTGGAGCATTTCTGGGACGATCAGGGAGGCGGTTTTTTCTTCACGGCGGATGACAGTGAAGAACTGCTGGTCCGATCCAGGGATTTGTACGACGGCGCCACGCCGTCGGGCAATTCGGTCGCGGCGCTGAATCTGGTGCGGTTAAGCCGGATTCTGGCCGACGTTTCTTATGAAGAAAAGGCGGACCGAATCGGCAAAGCCTTTGCCGGCCAGATCGATGCCGCTCCGTATGCCTTCAGCCAGTTTCTGCATGCTCTGGATTTTACGCAGGGACCGTCACGGGAAATTATTATTGCCGGAAACAGTGGTGCAGCGGACACACGAACAATGCTGCAGCAGGTACAGCATCGATTTGATCCCCGAAAGATCCTGCTCTTCCGGCCGTTGGACGAAAAGAATTCCGGTATTCTGAAATTGGCATCGTGGACAAAGGACTACACGGGACTGGACGGACAGGCAACCGCGTATGTGTGCCGGGATTATGTGTGCTCACTTCCAACCAGTGATCCGGCGAAGTTGGAATATTTATTGGAACAGAAATAACTCGCTGTGGCAAACAACACGGCCTAACAAAGTTTGACCGTGCCACCCGATTACGTGCCTTTTATTAACACCCTGATTAAAGTCAGCGTTGAAGCCAATAAAGGTGTGCCCGCGATTATCGTCACGGTGTTTTGGTGGAATGATCCAGTTGAGGGAGCGTGTTCCACCACCCCAGCAACAACTGCTGCATGGCCGCGGCACGATGTAATTCGTCGTTGAGCAGATTTCGGGACTCTCGGGGATCGGCGTTCAGATTATACAATTCCGGCCTTGATCTATCGGCATTGACAAGAAATTTCCACTCGCCGTCCCGCATGGCCAGATTGGGGCTCTGATCATGTTCGAGACCGGGCCGCAGATAATCGGGCGTCCGGCCGTATTCCCAGAATATGGGCAGATTCCGTTGCTGCGGTTGCCCCAGCAACGCCGCACTCATATCCTCCCCATCCCAACCGACGTCCGGCGGCGTTATACCGGCCAATCGGCAGACAGTCCGGTAGTAATCGACTGCCGTGATGACGGTCGTGTCATCAACGGTGCCGGGTGCTATTCTCCCCGGCCACCGCACAATCAGCGGCATGCGGATGCCGCCTTCGTACAGGCTCCATTTGCGCCCCCGGTCGCCGCCGGTGCTACCGGGTGGTTCGATACCCTGCTCATAATACCGCGGCCACGCAGTGGGACCATTGTCGCTGGTCACGATGATCAGGGTTCGCTTATCCAGCCCCAGTTCATCAACCGCGGTTACCAGCCGACCGATCTGCCGGTCCATGGCTCGCAGTACGGCGATAAATTTCCGGACTTCCGGATTGTCGTGATCGATACCATATAGTTCGAGTTGCACATCACCGGGCTTGAAGGGATCGTGTACATCATTGAGCCAGAGATGCACATAGAACGGCTGGGCCCGGTGGCGTGTCATGAAGTCAATCGTACGGTCCACATAGATACCGGTATTCTCATGCTTGGGAACGCGGGTGATACTTCCATGTCCCAGTTTTGCGCTTTGATTCGAGAGCCCGTGATCCGGTTGCAGAATGCGGTCGCCCAATCCTTCGAAGGATACCAGTGATTCATCAAAGCCGTAAGATTGCGGCAGCGGCGTATCGTCCACGTCCCGGCCGCCCCCCATGTGCCACTTGCCAAAATGCGCCGTGGCATAACCGGCCTGTTTGAACGTGCGCGCAACAGCGGGAACTTCCGGATTCAGAAAATCGGCCATTCCCCGCTCGCGGTTCTGCTTCCGGCTGTTGATATAGGAATTGATAAAATGGCGCGCCGGATACTGTCCCGTCGTGAACGCCACCCGAGAAGGCGAACAAATCGGCGAACCGACATAGAAATGACTGAACCGGATGCCTTCCTCCGCCAGCCGGTCGAGGTACGGCGTTTCCGCAAGGTCATTACCCGTACAGGAGAGATCGCCGTAGCCCATATCGTCGATCAGGATGAAGATGATATTGGGAGGCTGCGAAGCCGGCTGACAGGATAATAATCCTGCAAACAAAACAAGGATTAATGTCGCTAATGTTCGAACCTTCATTAAGAGCTTGTCCGTAAAAAAGGAGTTTCACTATTTTGTGTGGATTTTTTATTGCCCCGACCTTCAGGTCGGGGATAATAAGATGTATAAATGAAGGGACTTTAGTCCCAATACCTCGTGAATAAAAGGGTTAAAACCCCTTTATTCAATGAACCGCTTGTTCCCCGACCTGAAGGTCGGGGCTATGGATAAATTTTTCAGGCTCTCACAATCAACGAACAGCTAAAAAGTTATTTACGGATAAAAATCCTGGATCATTGAACTTTGATGCATTAATTTCCCCAAAAATTTTATCGAGCCGTTGAATCGTCTTTGGGCTTCTTTTACCATAGATATAGGCCAGATTTATAAAGTTTAATACTATTTTTCTGGTAATCATCTCCATATCGTCTATCTGTCCATTGCGTGCTAAAAACATAATTGAATGAATAGATTTTATGGTTGCGTGAATAATTCCGATAGCCACAATATTTTTAAAATATATCTTATCTCCAATTTCAGACTGAATCCGATCTAAAATGCTCTTGAGTAACTTTTTCCTAAATTGAGCGATTTATCACCAAAGCGAATTATTCGTGCGTTGACTGCCCAGTTATTTTGTTTCTGTGCCCTTCTTGCGTAGTCCGACTGGTTGTGAGCAGCGGGGGGTTCCGTTTTTCCAGGCCTTAATGCCGTCCGGTCGCCTCTCGCTACCAAGTCTGGGCAGACGATCCCCTTGCGTGTTTCCGTTCCTCTGTTTCAGTTGCCATGCCTGCGCGCGTGGTCACGCAAATCGGGGCGGCGCCCCGCTGCGTTGCCACAAGAGATCCAGCCGTACCGCGGTCCAGGTGGCCGCGGTCACTTTGAGCAGGATTTTTCCGCCCGTATGCACCAGTTTCGCGGCGAAATCGATGACTGTGCGCCGCACCCGCGTGGCATACGCGGTGATGGGCACCACGCCGGAACAGACATCTTCCTTGAAGCTCTCGAACAGGACGAACGCCACCGCCATGAGATAGTACCCGGCCGCATTCGCCGCAAAGCGCTTGAAGGGCAAAGCCTCGTGCCCGAAGTCTTTGAAACCGCGGTGCACCAGTTCAGCGCTGCCCCGCCCATGGGCCAGCGCAATCACCCCGGGGGCCGTGGTCGTGTCCGCGGCACCGGCCTGAGTCAATAGCTCGTCGATGGCTTCCCCCACGCCCAGGCTCGTGTACAGGATCGTCTCCGGCCGCGCAAACTGCAAGAGCAGTTGTACACCGTCCTGCCGGGGACGGCAGAAAAGCGCCCGACGCGATTGCTGCCAATTGCCCCGCCGGTCCTGTAACTCCACATAATCCCACACCTGTGTGGAAGTATGATACGCGTGCCAGGCAGCGGGCGGGACCGCCTGCACCGCGTCCTTGATATCGGCGTAGAGCTTGCCGGTCACCACATAGCCGACCTGTAGATCTTCCAACGTCCGAAACACCGCTTGGTCAAAAAACCCGCTGTCCATCTTGAAGATGATCGGGACATCCGTCCGGTAGCCGTGCCGAATTTTCCGGACCATATGCCGTACCATCGTTTCCACGGTGCTCCCATGATTGCTGTGCTTCTTGCCCCCGCGAAACACGGCATCGACCAGCACCCGCCCCCAGGTCATCTGCAGAGGTTGGAAGCCCTTGACCTTCTTGTAGGTGGGTTGCACTCCGTGCCGTACCTGCGCCTCATCATTATCCAAGACCATCGTGTCGATGCCCAATGCGATGACCGCCGGCTGCGTGAGCCGCAACCGCCAGAGAAAGACGTCCTGCAACAGGCCCCGCAACCACCAGATGTACGGCCAGGAAAACGCCCGGAAAAAACGCTTCACCGTATGCGAGGACAGCAACGCGGCCGGGGCGCTCTCGATGGCCCCCGCATAGCCCGCGTCGGCGTGCAAGCGGTCAAACTGCACCAAGTGACGGGGCGTCCCATCGACGAAAAAACACAGCACCTGTTTGATGATGGCATCGATGGGCTGGCCCTTCCCACTCTTGCGCAGCGCGCCGAACAGCCGGGTCAGGGTGGGGCGGATCCCGATGCCCTCCACATACCGGCCAAACACGCTCAACCCGCCGCGCGAAGTCAACGTGTCCGTCGTAATCCCAATCCCCGTGATGCGCGGCGCTTTTCCCTTGCGTTGTTTAGAATTTCTCTGCCTGTTAGCGAACACCCTCCGAGTTTATGCGTGTTGGGGATATCCAATGGGATATCTCTTTTGCCCACAACAACATAACACGCGAGGGTGGTTTTGAAAAGTATAAAATCGCTCAATTTAGGTTAAAAGTATTTGCAATTCATACGACTATTTGGTATTTGTAATTCAACCCAATCCGATTCATGCAGCACCAAGTTAATTTCGATCCCGGGGGATCTGTCATTTTCACTTGATTCTGGAGATTCAATATCGTATATATGACTAATATGCTCTCATTATTGAGAAGAACATCTGTATTTTGTTTCAAGGCTGATTAATAAATATACAAGACAGCGTTGTGGCTTTCTGCTGTAAACCATTATGTTTTTGAAAGTAATACCTGTCTGGAAATTTCTGGCACGCCAGTTGCCATATAGGAAGTAACGGTTTTTCCGCCGTTCGGTTCTTTTACAACAGAAGATCAGTGCTATTCCTTACTCCGGTTGCCGTGTGGTGATGCCGGTTGCATCGAGCAGGGGAGGGAGCTTCCACTGTGGAGTTGGATGTGCCGGTGGTGAAGGGTGCGATGTGGTGGCGGTTGTGTGGTTGTGAATTTTCGCAGTGTGAAACTGGTGTACGGAACAGACGGTAGGGTTGTGATGATAGTGTGTAGTGAATACCGGTGATTATCTGTTGCATTCTTTTATAGAACTGTAACGGCGGTTTTTTTAGCCGAGAGAACACATCAGGATTCAACCCGGGATTTTCCCGGTGAGGGAATCGTGATGTGTTCTCTCGGCTTTATTTTACCCTGAATAGTAACGTGTCTATAATATCTCATGGAAATGCCCTTGCATTTCAATGACGGGTCTTATATATTATTGGCATTCGTCATTGATCGTTGGTCTGTCCATTCACGAACTAGTGTAAACGTCGGCGCTATTTTCCATGTATGAACAATATTTCACCGTCCTGATCTTCTTCCTTGTGGGCGCCGGCTTTGTCCTCTTTAACCTCTTGCTTGGACGATTGATCCGTCCACATAATCCCACTCCGGAAAAGTTGACTCCGTACGAATGCGGCGAGGAGCCAGTCGGTCCCGCATGGATTCAGTTTAACATGCGGTTTTACATCATTGCCCTGTGTTTTCTGATCTTCGACGTCGAAATCGTCTTCCTGTTTCCCTGGGGCGTTGTATTCAGGGATCTCGGCCTGTTTGCGTTCGTGGAAATGCTCATCTTCATCATTATCCTGATGGTCGGCCTGGCGTATATCTGGGCGAAAGGTGATCTGCAATGGGTGCGGCCTGTTGATGCGTACCAGCGTCCACAATCATCACTACAGCACACGGAACTTCCTGTAACGGCAGAGGAGCCGAATCCAGCGGCCTGAACGCACATCAGGTCATGAAGGACATACCGCTATGGGACTGCTTGTCAATAAATTTCACGAAAATTTCATCATCACCACGGTTGATAAGCTTGTCAACTGGGCGCGTCTGTCATCGCTGTGGCCGCTGCAATTCGGGCTGGCCTGTTGTGCGATAGAAATGATGTGCACAGGCGCCTCGCGTTATGATCTGGACCGGATCGGCGTGATGTTCCGCGGTACGCCGCGTCAGGCCGATGTGATGATAGTCGCCGGCACCGTGACCATGAAAATGGCGACACGACTGCGCCGGTTGTATGACCAGATGCCCGAACCCAAGTACGTGATCTCCATGGGGAGCTGCTCCAATTGCGGCGGTCCCTACTGGCAGCACGGGTATCATGTGTTGAAAGGCGTGGATAAAATAGTACCGGTGGATGTCTATGTGCCGGGATGTCCCCCGCGTCCGGAAGCGCTGATTGAAGGCATTATTGCATTACAGGATAAGATTCGCCGGGATTCCATTGCAAAGAAACGGGCCTGAGACGATTGTTTATGACTGCCGCTGATATACACGAAAAACTCCGACAGCAGTTTGGCGATGCCGTTACTGGTTTTGATGCCGATGCGACCGATCCCACAATTCATGTGGCTCAGGCGTCGTTGCTGCCTGTGGCGCAATACCTCCGTTCGGACACCGCTCTTGAATTCGATGTATTGATGTGTCTGAGCAGTGTGGACTGGGGTGAAAACCTCGGCGTTGTGTACCACCTGCATTCCATGCGCTTGAATCATAAAATTACTGTAAAAGTAGAGATCTCTCGTGAAAAACCCGAAGTGGAATCCGTTGAGTCGCTCTGGCGCACCGCGGACTGGCACGAACGGGAGGCCTATGATATGATGGGTATTGTGTTCCTCAATCATCCGGATATGCGCCGCATTCTGTGTCCGGATGACTGGGAGGGCTACCCGTTGCGGAAAGATTATCAGGTTCAGGAATACTATCGCGGTATGTACGTACCGTATCCGGGTATTCCACCGGAACAGGAAAAAGAGGGAGCGGATGGCCCAACAGGGTGATCTGAAAACAGAAGAACTCGTTCTGAATATGGGGCCGCAGCATCCCAGTACCCATGGTGTGCTGCGTCTGGAACTGGTCACCGATGGCGAATTCGTCGTTGACTGCAGACCCCATATCGGGTATCTCCATCGCTGCTTTGAGAAGCACGTGGAGAACGTTCCCTATAACGAAGTGCTGCCCTATACCGACCGGATGGATTACCTGGCCTCCATGTCGATGAACATGGGGTTCGCCCTCGCGATTGAGAACATGCTGGAAATTACCGTGAACCGGCGTGTCGATTATATCCGTGTGATCATGTGCGAACTGCAGCGGATCGCGAGCCATCTGGTGGCATTCGGAACGTTCGGCCTGGACCTTGGCGCCATCACACCGTTCCTGTGGGCCTTCCGCGAACGCGAACGAATAATCGACTTGTTTGAGATGGTCTGCGGCGCCCGGCTGCTGTACAATTATATCTGGATCGGCGGTTTGTCGCACGATATTACCACAGAGTTCGTACAGACAACCAAAAAGTTTTGCGAGGAATTTCAGGCTCATCTGAACGAGTATCACGAACTTCTGACCTATAATCAGATATTTCTTGATCGTACTACCGGTATCGGTGTCTTGCCGCCGGAGGTGGCGATCAGCTATGGTGTCACCGGACCAAATCTGCGCGCTTCCGGTGTTCAATGGGATTTGCGGAAGAACGATCCCTACTCCATCTATCCGGAAGTGGAATTCGATGTTCCCATCGGCACAGGGGAGCAGGGTGAAGTCGGCGATACGTGGGATCGGTACATGCTCAGAATGCGTGAAATGGAACAGAGCAACAGGATTCTGCTGCAATTACTCGATGGTATTCCTGAAGGCGATATTAAAGAAAATATTCCCAGATCTATAAAACCGAAAGCCGGCGAAGTGTATATGCGTACGGAAACACCCCGCGGGGAGTTGGGGTATTATGTCGTCAGCGCCGGCGGTAAGGAAGCATATCGAATCAAAGTCCGTTCCCCTGCGTTTACGGCACTCAGCGTTTTGCCGGAATTAGCGAAGGGGACCATGATTTCCGATGTGATTGCCATCCTTGGCAGTATTGATATTGTACTGGGAGAAATCGACCGGTAAAGAGAATAGCGAAAAGAATAGTGAATTGTGAAGAGTGAATGGTGAAAGCTACATGGCACAACGCAGAGACCAATGAATGCTTGAATTCTCTTTACCATGTTCCCATGTGGTTAATCTGTTCTCTGCGATCTCTGTGTCTCAGTGGTGAATTTTTTTCTGTGTGTATGAAAGACAATACCGAGTATTATGTACGAGTTAATTGAGTCCATCCAACAGATAGCACCGCAATTGGCGGTGGTCCCGGAGCCGGTGATGATCCTGGCGCTCTCGCTGGCGTTCGGCGCCGGCGTATTGGGCGTTATCGCGGTCAATGCCCTGGCTGCCGTCTGGCTGGAACGGAAAGTGTCCGCGCACATGCAGGATCGCCTGGGGCCCATGCATGTCGGGTGGCACGGCGTGCTGCAGACGCTGGCCGACGGACTCAAGCTGATTATGAAAGAAGACATCATTCCCAGGGATGTCGATGCCTGGCTGTACCGGATCGCGCCCGGCATCGTTTTCACAGCCGCTACCGCGGTGTTTGTCGCCGTGCCGTTCAGCGCGTCACTGATCGCCGCGAATCTGAATATTGGTATCTTTTACATTCTGGCCATGTCCTCGGTCGTGGTAGTCGGCATTATCATGGCCGGCTGGTCCTCCAATAATAAATGGTCCCTGTATGGCACGATGCGCGCGGCTGCCCAGATTGTCAGCTATGAAATTCCCACCGCGGTAGCGCTGCTGACCGGTGTGATCACCATCGGGACTCTGAACATGCAGGAAATCGTTCAATATCAGGACGGTGGTTTGTTTCACTGGCTTATATTCAAGACATTTCCGTTTAACCTGATTGCCGCTGTTCTGTATTTTATTGCATCGTTGGCGGAAGTCAACCGCAGTCCATTTGATATGCCGGAAGCGGAATCCGAACTGGTGTCGGGGTATCATACGGAATACAGCGGTATGCGGTTTGCCTATTTCTTTATGGCGGAATACGCCAATATGTTTGTTGTGGGCGCCGTTATGTCGATATTTTTTCTCGGCGGTTGGCAGCCGTTATTTCCGTTTCTGGATTTTATTCCGGGTCCGATCTGGCTCGTCAGTAAAATTTACGCGCTGCTCTTTATCCAGATGTGGCTGCGCTGGACGCTGCCGCGGTATCGGGTCGATCAACTCATGGATTTATGCTGGAAGGTTCTGGTGCCCGCGGCTTTTGTCAATCTGGTCGGGGCCGGTTTGTACCTGTTGATTTTTTCATAAATCGGATGGACACGAAACAGAGATATGTCATCCTATTACAAATATACTCCGGCGGCTTACTTTTCCGCCGTCTATAATACTGTCAAGACGATACTGATCGGCATGCGCCTGACGTTCGGGAGGTTGTTTTACCCGTCGATTACACTGCAATATCCGTTCGAAAAGGACACCCTGCCCGAGCGGTCACGGATGCGGCTCTTCATGAAGTACGAAGACTGCATCGGGTGCAACCAGTGCGCAAACGCCTGTCCGGTAGACTGCATCACTATTGAAACGGTCAAGGCCAATCCCGATGAAGATCTGGGCATTACGTCCTCCGGCCGTGCGAAAAAACTGTGGCTCCTGCAGTTCGACATTGATATGGCCAAGTGTTGTTATTGTGCGTTATGTGTCTACCCGTGTCCGACTGAATGCATTTACATGACAACGGAATACGAATTTTCCGTGTATGATCGCCGGAACATGGTGTACAGTTTTTCTCCATTTACCGCGGTTACGGCCCGGGCCAAACTGGCAGATGTGAAACAGCACGCAGCCGAACTGAAAGTTGCCAAAGAACAGAAAACGGCCGAAGAGGTAAAGGCCAAAGCTGCGGAAGAACCCAAACCGGATGTGCCGCCGATGCCCGACGACGCAGCAGGAGCCTGACACGTGGAAAATCTGCCGGTTGGTGACATGGTATTCTGGGCCTTTGCCGCATTGACGGTCGGGGGGGCATGCGTCGTGGCGTTTTCAGGCAAAATTACCCACGCCGCCTTTGCCCTGATGTTCGCTTTGTTCGGCGTTGCCTGTTTGTACGTATTTCTTGGCGCCGATTTTCTGGCGGCGGTACAGGTGATGGTGTATGTCGGCGGCATTCTTGTGCTGCTGTTGTTCGGCATCCTGATGACCCAGACCGTTGCCACAGTCAATCTTCGGCGCGGGGGCAGGAATGTGTTGCTCGGCGGCCTGGTCGCCGTGGTTCTTGCGCTCGTGACAACGGTGGTGACGCTACAAACCCGCTGGCCGGAGCAGGCGGTGGGCGATCCGCTTCCGACCACGGAACACATCGGCAATCTTCTCATGACTGATTTTGTGCTGCCTTTTGAAGTGGCATCCATACTGCTGCTCGCCGCGATGATCGGCGCCGTTAAGATGGCCCGAAAGGATCATGCGTGAATTCGCTGATACATTACCAGTTTATCAGCCTGGCGCTGTTTGTGATCGGCGTGTATGTCTGCCTGACCCGCCGGAATGCCGTCCGGTTTCTCATGGGTATTGAACTGATCCTCAATGCCGCCGCTTTGAATTTTATTGCCTATTCCCGATTTGTGGAAGTGGGAGTGAACGGGCAGGTGACTGCCATATTCGTTATTATCATCGCTGCCGCTGAAGCTGCTGTAGCGCTGGCGATTCTGCTGAATATATTCCGGCACATGCAGGATATCAATATCGACGAAGCGACGCAATTGAGCGATTACAGCGTCGCGCCCGAAACGCTGGTGGATGCCGTACAGGGACGGAACCTGAAATGATCCCGGTTGTTCTTGCCATATTACTGTTACCCCTGTTGTCCTATCTGACGCTGATCTTTGCGGGGCATAAGTTCGCCCGTGGCGGTGACTGGCTGGGTGTGTCATTGATACTCACTCCGCTGGGCCTGTCGCTGTGGTGCCTGGCGATTGCGTTGCAGCACTATGATCCGAATTTTGTCGTTGCCTGGTCGTTCGACTGGTTCCTGTTCGGCGATACCATGATCACCATGGGGATCAAGCTGGACAACCTGGCGATTATCATGCTTGTTGTCGTCGCGCTGATCAGCAGTCTGGTCCATATCTTTTCCATCGGGTACATGCACGGCGATCAGCGATATACCCGCTATTTTGCATTCCTCGGCCTGTTTTCCTTCTCCATGATTGGTATAGTCATTTCGGACAACCTGCTGGGTTTGTATTTTTTCTGGGAACTGGTCGGGCTCAGTTCCTACCTGCTGATCGGTTTCTGGTACGAGAAGGATTCAGCGTCGAATGCCGGTATGAAGGCTTTCCTGACCAACCGGGTTGGCGACCTGGGCATGCTGATCGGTATTCTGATTATCTTTTTTCAGTTGGGAACCCTGACACTGGATGGTGTATTTGAAAAAGTAGCGGCAGGGGAATTGACCGGTACGTGGCTGACAGCGGCGGGTATACTTCTGTTCTGCGGCGCTATCGGGAAATCGGCGCAATTCCCGCTGCATGTCTGGTTGCCCGACGCCATGGAAGGTCCAACCCCGGTTTCAGCCCTGATCCACGCTGCGACCATGGTGGCGGCAGGTGTTTACATGGTGGCGCGCATTCATCCGATGCTGACGCCCATGGCGCTGCTCGTGATTGCCTACATCGGCGCCATTACGCTGTTCATGGCGGCCACCATAGCCCTTGCACAGACGGATATCAAGAAAGTGCTTGCCTATTCCACGGTCAGCCAACTCGGTTACATGATACTGGCATTGGGGACGGGTTCGTATGTGGCGGGCTTTTTTCACCTGACCACCCATGCCATGTTTAAAGCCTGTCTGTTTCTTTGCTCCGGGAGCGTAATCCATGCAGTGCACAGTCAGGAAGTCAGCGACATGGGTGGGCTGAAGTCAAAAATGCCGTATACCTACTGGACGTTCATGATTGCCACGTTGGCTATTTCCGGCGTACCCTTTACCTCCGGGTTTCTGAGCAAGGATGCCATCCTTGCCGGCGCTCTGTCCTTCAGTATGCAAAATCCTCAGCATTTTATTCTGCCGACGGTGGCATTCCTGGGCGCAGGTATCACGGCGTTTTACATGTTTCGTCTGGCATATCTCACGTTTTTCGGCGAACCGAAAAATAAAGAAAAGTTCGATCATGCCCATGAGTCTCCAGCGGTCATGAGTGTGCCGCTGGTAGTGTTGGCCATCCTGAGTTTCTACCTGTTTTACACATTTCCCTCTTTTAATCCGACTTCGGGCGAAGGCGGCTGGTTTGCCCAGTTGATTCAGAAACCCGCGAGCGTGGCCCACGTGGTCACGGACACCGGGCCGATGCTGGCCTCTGTGGAAGGCGGCGCAGCCGGGCATGGCGCGGGACATCACGACAATTCGCATATGATCGCCATGATCCTGTCGCTGCTGATCGCAGCGACCGGTATATTTCTCTCGTATCTGACCTATTATAAACATTCGATTTCTGCGGATGCCTGGGCGGCCAGACTGCCCGGCCTTCATCGTTTCCTGAAAAATAAATGGTATTTTGATGAACTATATGATGCCACTGTCATCAAAGGACTGCTGCTGTTGAACCAGATGCTGAACTGGTTCGATGCAAAGGTTATTGACGGATTGGTCAACGGCTCTGCAACGGTCACGCGAAGGGTGTCCGAAGTGTCCGGAATCTTCGATGAGAAAGTTGTCGACGGCGCTGTCAACGGCGTGGGCGATGTGACGCGGTTCACCGGACGGTTGTTCCGCCGCGTTCAGACCGGGCGTTTGCAGCATTATCTTGCCGGAGCCATGATCTGCCTGCTGATTGCCATCCTGATCCGGTGGTTGTGATAGTTTCATGAGTGCAGAAAATTTTCACCGCGGAGACGCAGAGAGCGCTGAGAAAAGAATTACTATTCTCAGGTCAGAAGAGATGTAAAGCGTTTTTCAATGTGCGTATTGCACTTAATAAAGCACAAAGTTAAGTTATCCAATATCACCTTTGTGGCTTTGTGTGAGAATGATTCTACATGTGTTAAGTTTTTCTCTGCGACCCTGCGCCTCTGCGCGAGAAAACTTTTAGTAACAAGTCCGGACGGTCCGGGCGATCCCGATGTTTTCGAAAGGAGTATGGAATGGGGTTGGTTAGCCTCATCACCTTTATCCCGCTGGTAGGCGCGGTCTTCATTATTTTCCTGCCCAAACGGGAGGAGACCCTGATCAAGAGCGTTGCGGTTGCAGCGACCTTTATTCCTCTCATGATCTCCATCCAGATGCTCATGCAATACGACTCGTCCATTCCCGGCATCATGCGGGAAGTCGAGATGCAGTTCGTAGAGCATTTCCAGTGGATCCCGGCGTTTAATATAGAATACTTTGTGGGCGTTGACGGTCTGTCCATGCCGATGGTATTCCTGACGGCGCTGCTCAGTTTCATATCGATCATTGCCTCGTGGAACATCAATAAACAGATCAAAGGATATTTTTCCCTGTTCCTGCTGCTTGAAACCGGTATGATGGGCGTGTTTGTGGCGCTGGATTTTTTTCTATTCTACATTTTCTGGGAAGTCATGCTGCTGCCGATGTTTTTTCTTATCGGTATCTGGGGCGCCCCCCGTCGCGAATATGCGGCGATCAAATTTTTTCTGTATACGCTGTTCGGCTCTGTCCTGATGCTGCTCGGCATGCTGGCCCTGTATTTTACATCGGATCCTCGCACTTTTAATATGATGACTCTGATTCAACAGGGCGGGCATACGATACTCTTTCAACAGATCGTCTTTCTGGCGTTCTTTATTGGTTTTGCCATCAAAGTCCCGATATTTCCTTTTCACACCTGGCTGCCCGATGCCCATGTGGAGGCCCCGACCGCCGTCAGTGTAATTCTGGCGGGTGTGCTGCTGAAGATGGGAACCTATGGACTGCTGCGGATCAGTTTTCCGATGCTGCCGGAAGCGGCCTTGTATTTCGCGTATCCGATGGCGATTCTCGGTTTAATCAACATTTTGTATGGCGCGTTTGTCGCCATGGCACAGAAGGATCTGAAAAAACTGGTGGCGTACTCGAGTGTCAGTCACATGGGTTACGTCCTGCTGGGCATGGCGGTATTCACGCCGGCGGGCATGACCGGCGCCGTGATGCAGATGTTCAATCATGGGACGATCACTGCGATGCTCTTTCTCCTGGTCGGCGTGATTTACGACCGGGCGCATCATCGCGATATCGAAGGTTTCGGCGGTTTGTGGACCAGAATGCCGATATTTACGGCATTTTCCGCGCTCGCATTTTTTGCAGCGCTCGGGTTGCCAACCATGAGCAGTTTTATCAGTGAAGTGCTGGTTTTTCTTGGAGCGTTTCAGCGGTACCAGACCATTACTATTCTTGCTGCAATTGGTATTGTCATCACCGCGGCGTATGTTCTCTGGACGTTCAAACGCGTGTTCCTCGGCAAACTCAATGAAAAATACGCGGACCTGCCCGATATGTCAGGCCGTGAAATATTTACGCTGGTGCCGCTGGGCGCCATCGTGATCGCACTGGGCATCTATCCCATGCCGATTATTGATCTGATGAATTCATCCCTGACGACGTTGGTAAAATTCGTTTCTCAATAGGCCGGACATGTCCGTATCGAATATCGAAAGTCTGTTATATTTTTATCCTGAGCTGATTCTCAGTGCCGCGATTCTCGTGGTACTGATTGCGGATCTGCTGTTGCCTGAGCAACGGAAAAACTGGCTGACCGGTATTGTCGGACTGGCGCTGGCGGCTACGCTGGCGGCCACGCTGGCGCAGTACCAGTATGGTGAAGTCTCACTGTTTACCGGCATGTTGTTGCTGGATCCGCTTGCGGTGTTTTTCAAGGTTGTTTTTGTGCTCTCCACGGGATTGGTTGTGGTGGCTTCCATTTCAGAATTCGGGAAGTCAGGGGAGTTTTACATGCTGCTGTTGTCGGCGACACTGGGCATGTTTCTGCTGGCCGGCGCGTCGGACCTGGTGATGGTGTTTCTGGCATTTGAATTACTCAGTATTCCCTCCTATCTGCTGGCAGGATTTCATAAGGAGCGGCTCAGTTCCAGTGAAGCATCACTGAAATACATCCTCTACGGCGCCTTTTCCACGGGATTGATGGTGTACGGCATGTCGCTGCTGTATGGTCTGACCGGTACAACCAACCTGGCAGCCATTCAGCAGGCGCTGTCCGGCTTGTCAGTATTTCCGTTGACCTTGTTTTTCGCTCTGGTGTTGATTCTTGCCGGCATCGGCTATAAAATCGCCATGGTGCCGTTTCACTTCTGGTGTCCCGATGTGTACGAAGGCGGCTGCTGCGTTTTTTTCCGTCGGGCCGAAAGCGGCGGGTTTTGCTTTGCTGGTGCGCATTCTTCACGGTGTATTTGCCGATATCCAGGTGGACGGCTGGTTGCCTATGAGTAACCTGAACTGGCCCATGCTGATCGCCATTCTGTCAACCGCCAGCATGACCCTCGGGAACATGGCGGCTCTTGGGCAGAAAAACGTCAAGCGGCTGCTGGCATATTCGACCATCGCTCATGCCGGGTATCTGCTGATGGGATTCGTCGTCATCGGC